>Ga0326727_10017471_pt1 | contig 14876 bp, 11 predicted proteins | sample MB2enrmetagenome_FD_207643 | JGI IMG/M metagenome (GOLD analysis project Ga0326727, IMG submission 207643) | Lab enriched peat soil microbial communities from McLean, Ithaca, NY, United States - MB29MY | ecosystem: Environmental > Terrestrial > Soil > Wetlands > Peat | place: USA: New York... | reverse complement strand
GGTTCCCCCCACGCCGCAAAAGGCGCGGCTCCCCCCACAAGAGGGCTTCGCCCCCTTGTGAATCCCCCGCGGAATTTTGGGCGGGGGTGCTTGACAGAGGCAGGCCTTCTCATGGAAGCCGCGTCCCTTCGGTACCGGCCAACGACGCGGCTGACGCCGCATGTCCCATCCGGAATGACCGAGGATGAAATCCTGAGAGACTTCCCGTACCTCGAGAAGGAAGATTTCCAGGCAGTCTACGAGTTCTTCGCCAGCATCCCGGAGAGGATCGCGGTTCTTGAAGCTTCTCGTTGACGAGAACCTCGCGCCAGTGACATAACCTCCCATCGCGGGAGCCGGTTGGTGTCGGCACGAGTGCCGACACGGCACGCAAAGTGCGAGCGCCAGTTCTCCCGGATGTGAACACCCGCTGTTGAGGTAGGGCAGGATTGCATCCTGCTCGCGGTTTGCAACCGCGCTCGGGGCCGATTGCAAATCGGCCGCAGCTTACAAAGCTGCCCCACAAGCAAAACGGCCCGCCCTGGCGACGGGCCGTCCGCGAATCGAGGGATGGCGTCGGAAGCTCAGTCCGTGAACACGAGTTTCGTGTTGGTGCCGGCGAGCTTCAGTTCGTGCAGCTTCAGGGTGCCATCGGTCGTGCGGTCGTAGCGAAAACTGGTGGAGGTGTATTTCTGGTCGGCGCTCTCCACCTTCACCGTCGCTTCGGCGGTATTCTTCCCCGCGCTGAATATCGCTTTGTTGTCCTGAATCTGGAGGTTGTATTCGCCCGCCTTCAGCGTGGTGCCGGCGACCATCGTGGGCTGGAGCAGCTTCACCCGGTATGTTGCGGCGCTGGCAATGGCAGCGGCCATCGCGAACAGAATAAGGAATTTCCTGGTCATGGTATGACTCCTGTTATGGAATGGTCCGAGGGTAACGGACCTCGATTCCAGCCTAGCACCATAAAGCCCCACTGTGCAGTGGTGCTTAAGTACCAGAATGACGGACAAGATCGAGCGCGGTGGTCCTGACCGCCGGATCGTCTCCGAACCCCTCCAGCCAGGTGACGTCCTGCTCACGGCGAAACCACGTCATCTGGCGCTTAGCGTACTGGCGCGTGGCGAGCTGCGCCGCGGCGATGGCTTCATCCATCTGCATGCGCCCTTCGATGACCGCGAGGGCCTCCTTATAGCCCAATGATGCCAACGGTTTGACTTCACGGGAGAAGCCCTGGGCGAGGATGCCGCGCACCTCGTCAACAAGGCCGCGAGCGAACATCCCGGCCAGACGCCGATCAAGCCGGCGGCATAATTCCGCCCGGGGCGGAGCCAGGCCAATCTTCAGCGCGCGATAGCCGGTGAGCCGGTTCCGGCCTTCCTCGAACTGGGTGGACATGGGTTTGCGGCGCAACAGGCAGACCTCGATCGCGCGGATCAGCTTGGGCGAGTCGTTGGGGTGAATGCGGGAGGCCGTCGGTTTGTCCATCCGCCGGAGAAGCCGGTGCAGGAAGCTGGGGCGCGCCTTCTCGATGGCCGCGAGCCGCTCGCGAAGCGCCTCGTCCCGCTGCGGGCCGGCGAACAGGCCCTCCAGCAATGCACGCAGGTAAAACCCGGTCCCGCCGGCCACCACCGGCAGTTTCCCCCGGCCGGAGATGTCCGCCAGCACGGCACGGGCGTCGCGCGCGTAATCGCCCGCGGTGTATAGCCGATCCGGATCGACGAGGTCCATCATGTGGTGGGCGATTCCGCGGCGCTCCGCGGGCGGCGTTCTGGCCGTGCCGATGTCCAGGTAGCGGTAAATCTGCAATGAATCGCAACCGACCAGTTCTCCGTCAAACACTTCGGCGACGGAAAGGGCCAGATCGGTCTTTCCGGAGCCCGTGGGACCAAGGACGACGACGAGCGGGCGGGACGCCCCTGAATTCGTTGTGAGCGCGGCGCCAGAAGAGAGCGTCATCAACAGGAATGGTATCTCCGGCAGGCGCACAACCGCTTGCTGGCGCGCGCGGCTCGGAATCCGGGAGCTGCGGTTTGGAGGTACTTACGGAGCCGCGACCGCGAGGGAGCGTCAGCAGGGTATTTGAGCCCTATGCCAGGCATTGGGGTAACGGGTATGGGGTGGGAAGCGTCCGGTAAATGACGGCGCGGTGGCGACGAAAAAGGCCGCTATACTCATAAGATGCAGTGTTGTCCCGGCAAACGGGCAGGACGAGAGAGGAAATCAGTTTAATGCGTTACTTGAAACTCGCGTGTGTAACCTGCCTGTTGGCATCCGGCGTGGCGCTGGCTCAGGCAACGCCTCCCCCGGAACAAAAGGCCGCGTCATCCCCGGCCGCCTCCTCCCCGGCTGCGGAGAGCGGTGACAGCAAGGCGGCGGCCTACTATCACTACTCGCTGGGGCATCTTTACGCGGAAATGGCCGGCGCATTCGGCAACCGCGGCGAATACTTCACCAAGGCGGCGGACAACTTCCGTCTGGCCATGAAGGACGACCCGGGAGCCACATTCATCGCGGAAGAGCTTTCCGACCTGTACATCCAGTCGGGCCGGCTGCGCGACGCGGTGATGGAAGCCGAAGACCTGCTGAAACAGAATCCCAACGATGTCAACGATCGCCGCATTCTGGCCCGCATTTACTCCCGCCTGATTGGCGAACCGCAGCAAAGCCGCATCGACGAGACGATGCTGAAGAAGGCGATCGAGCAGTACCAGAAGATCACCGAACTCGATCCGAAGGACATCGATTCCTGGATTCTGCTGGGCCGCCTCCAGAACCTGGCGCAGAACACGCAGGACGCGCAGAAGGCCTTCAAGGCGGCGCTGGCGATCGACCCCGACAACGACGAGGCCATGACCGGCCTTGCCCACGTGTATATGAACGTGGGCGATAACCAGGCCGCGGCGGAACTGTTGAAGAAGGTGGCCGAGCGCAATCCAAGCGCGCGCAGCCTCGCATCGCTGGCCGACTTCTACGAGCAGATGAAGGATTACCGTCAGGCGGCGGAGACGCGAAAGAAGGCCATCGAAATCAGCCCCGAAAACGCCGGGGACATGAAGCGCGATCTTGCCGAGGATCTGCTGTTTTCCGAGCAGTACGACGCCGCTCTGAAACTCTATCAGGAACTGGTGGACAGCGACCCGCACGACGCCAAGCCACAGCTCCGGATCGCCTTTATCTATCGCCAGCAGCACGATTTCCCGAAGGCCGAACAAGCGGAAGCCAAAGCAAAGGAGATGGCGCCGGACGACATCGAAGTCGCCTTCGACGGCGTGAGCCTGCTGGAAGCGGAAGGCAAGCTGCCCGAAGCGATCAAGGCGCTGAACGACCTGCTGGCCTCTACCGAGCGCAACGGGTACAGCCCGCCGGAAAAACAGAACCGCGCGCGCCTGCTGGACACGCTGGGCGGCCTCTATCGTACCAACGAGCAATACATCGAGGCAGTGAACGCTTATAAGGAAGAAGGCGATCTCGACGATGAGGATTTCGGCTCGCACGCGGCTGCCGAGATTGCGGAAACATGGCGGACGGCGAAAGAATACCAAAAGGCCGAACAGACTGCCGATGGCGCCCTGAAGAAGTATCCGAACGACCCGATCGTCCAGACCGTGCATGCTTCGCTGATGGCCGATATGGGCCACTACGATCAGGCCATCGCCGAGACGAAGAAGATGCTGGGCGGCAAGGACGACCTGAGCGTCTGGAAATCGCTGGCGCAGATTTACGAGAAGCAGAAGAACTTCGCGGAAATGGGCAAGGCCATCGATCAGGCGGACAAGCTCTCGGTTTCCAAGGACGAGCGTGCGGACGTGGAGTTCCTGCGCGGGGCGATGCTGGAACGGCAGAAGCAATACGACGCCGCGGAGGCGCAGTTCCGCAAGGTGCTGGAGCTCGAGCCGGGCAACGCGTCGGCCATGAACTACCTCGGGTACATGTTTGCCGATAACAACGTGCGTCTGGAGGAAGCCGAAAAGCTGATCAACAAGGCGCTCGAAGAGGAGCCCAATAACGGCGCCTACATGGACAGCCTGGGCTGGGTTTACTTCCGCATGAAGAAGTTTCCGCAGGCGGAGGAGCAGTTGCGGCGGGCGCTGCAAAAGCTTTCGCGCGACGCCACGGTGCACGATCATCTGGGCGATGTCTACCTGGGCGAAGGCCGCATCCGCGAGGCCGTGGTGCAATGGGAGAGTTCGGTGAAGGAGTATCAGGCCGGCGCTCCCAGCGATCTCGATCAGGACGAGCTGGCAAAGGTGCAGAAGAAGCTGGAAGGCGCGAAAGTGCGGCTGGCGCGGGAAGGGCGCGGACCGCGGGAATAGCGCGACCGCTCCCTCTGGTCGCGGCTCAGTCTCTTGCTCTATTGCAACATCGCCGCCGGATAGCGGCTGTCCAGGGCGTGCATGCCGATATCGTCGATATCGTAAGCACTATTGCACAGAATCACTACGCCTTTTTTAGAAGCCGGATCGAAGCCGAGAAACGCGTGATATCCGGCCGTGCCGCCGTTGTGCCAGACCGCCTCATGGCCGAATTTCGTGGAAATATGCCAGGCCATGGCGATGTCCAGATCGGGCCTGCCGGTGGATCTGCGGATGGAACGCATTCGCCGCATGGCCGGCCTGAGGGGCGAGTCCGTCAGCTCGAGATTGGCGGCGAGGAAGCGTAACAGGTCATCAGCGGTGGAGCGGAGCGCGCCGCATCCGGCGAGCGCGTCGAAATCCCAGTTCTTCACTGGGCGAAGCGCCGCATTGTAGCCCGGAGCCAGCCGCTTTTTCTGATCTTCGCTAAGCGCGATGGAAGTGCTGGTCATGCCCAGCGGCTCCAGAATTCTGCGCCGGACCAGCTCCCCATAGCTCATGCCGGCTTTCAGCGCGAGCGCATGGCCGAGGAGACCGGCGCCGAGATTGGAGTATTCGTATTTCTCGCCGGGATCGCGCGGGAGCGTGTAGCCGGAGAGGAAGGTGTAGAGCCTGCCGGGAGTGTAATCGACGTAGGGGTTCGCGAAATCGGCGGGGTGCAGATTTCCAGGAAGCCGGGGCAGGCCGGAGTACTGCATGGAGAGATCGAGCAGAGTGATTTGCCGGCCGTCGCGCGAAGGAACGGTGACGGATTTCGGCAGCAGCTCCGCCACCGGCGTGTCCAGCCGCACTTCGCCGCGTTCCACCATGTCGGCCAGCAGCAGCGACGTGAACACTTTCGTGATGGAACCGATCTCGAACACGGTATCGCCGTTGGGCGGTTCGTCGCGGTCCCTGGCGATTCTGCCATACGCGACGATGTTCCGGCCGCCGGCGTCGATCACCGCGGCGACCAGGCCAACGGCTTTGTTTCGATCCACGCGGTTCTGCAGCAGATCGCGAAGATCGCCGGAGCCGGCGCCCAGTGGGGTCATGAAGAGAACGAGCAGCATCGCACCGCGGACGGTCATAGCTGGATAGTCGCCGGCCATCGACAAATCTTACAGGATTTTCCTGGTCCCATCGACAGACGAGGGGGCTTGACGAAACGCCGTGAAATCCTGCATACTTCCATCGAGAGACGATGGGAGGCACTGCCAAATCGATCGAGATCTTCCCGGGCACGCTGGATCTGCTGATTCTGCGCACCTTGGTGGCCGGGCCGCGGCATGGCTATGGAATCGCACAACGGCTGCGCCAGGTTTCCGACGACATCCTGCGGGTGGGCGAGAGCTCGCTGTACCCGGCCCTGCAGCGGCTGCTGCTGAACGGCTGGGTGAAGGCCGAGTGGGGGGCCTCCGAGAATAACCGGCGCGCGCGGTACTACACCATCACCGCCGCCGGCCGCAAACAGCTTGCTTCCGAACGCGCGGAGTTCGGGCGCATGATGGGCGCGATTCAGAAAGTGCTGGAGATGGCCTGAGGCGTCATGACGTTTTCCCTGGCCAGATTCTGCCGCCACCTTCTGTTCTTCTGGCGCCGCGAGAGGCTGGAGCGCGAACTGGCCGAGGAGATCGAATACCATCGCGCGCTCACGCGCAGCGATCGCGAAATGGGCAACATCACGCTGGCAAAAGAGGAGAGCCGCGACGTGTGGAGTTTTCTGTCGCTGGAGAATTTGTGGCACGATGCACGCTACGCGGCGCGAATCCTGCGCCGCAGTCCGGGCTTCACCGCGCTCGCCGGTCTGTCGCTGGCGCTGGGCATCGGCGGCAACGCGGCCATGTTCAGCCTGGTGAACACGCTGCTGATCCGGCCGTTGCCTTACCGGCAGCCGGAGCGGCTGATCCGCATCACCTCCGCCTATCCGACGGCCGGCCTGGTTTTGTTCCAGCAACAGAGCCGCACCATGGACGTGGCCTCGGTGAATCCCGACGCGGAATTCAATCTCACCGGCGAGGGCGAAGCGGTCCGCATTACGGGTAGCGTGGTCTCGGCGAATTTCTTCTCCGTGCTGGGCATGCCACCGGAGCGCGGCCGCGGCTTCGAGACCGGCGAGGGCCGGCCCGGCAGGAACGCCGTCGTCGTCCTCAGCGACGCGCTATGGAAAACGAAGTTTGCCGGCGATCCGCGGATTGTCGGGCGGGTCGTCGTGCTGAACGGTGTGAACCGCGAGATTGTGGGCGTGATGCCGCCCGGCTTCGCGTTTCCTTCTTCGCGCGTGCAACTCTGGGCGCCGCTCACGGTGGACCCTTCCGACATGGAATCCTACTTCGGCGGAATGTACAACCCGCTGATCGCGCGTTTGCGCGACGGCGCAACGGCGGCGCAGGCGCAGGGCGAGGTTCGCGCCATCACCCGTCAACTGGACAACACGTTTCCTTTCCCCATGCCACGCAACTGGAACATGGATTCGCGGGTGATTTCCCTGCAGGAAGACATTGTCGGCGACGTCCGGCGGAAACTGCTGGTGTTGCTGGCCTCGGTCGCGATCGTGCTGCTGGTGGCGTCCACCAACGTGGCCAGCCTGGTGCTGGCGCGCGCGACCAGCCGGCGCAAGGAGATCGCGGTGCGCGCTTCGCTGGGAGCGGGACGATTTCGGATCGTGCGCCAGCTTCTCACCGAGAGCGTGCTGCTGGCTGCCGCCGGCGGCGCCGCCGGAATGCTGCTGGCGTTTGCCGCGCTGGCGGTGTTTCGATCGGTTCTGCCGGCGGACCTGCCCGGACTCGCTCAGGTCAGTATCGACGGGCGCGTCGCGATGTTCGTCGCGGCGCTGACCATCGCAACCGGCCTGGCTTTCGGAATGGCGCCGGCGCTGAGTACGTCGCGAATCGATCTGGCTCAGACTATCCGCGCCGGCGGCCAACGGTCGTCGCGGGGTTTCTGGGTGCACTTTCGCGGCTGGCTGATTGCGGCGGAAGTCACGCTGACGGTTGTCCTGCTGGTGGCCGCGGGACTGGCGGGAAGGAGCATGCGCGCGATGGCCGAGGTCAATCCCGGATTCAATCCCGAGCGTGTGCTGACTGTTCGCATCAGTCCCAATCCGTCGTTCTGCACGGCGCGGACGAAATGTGTCGCACTCTATAACGAGTTGTTGCAGCGAGCGCGCGGAGTTGCCGGAGTGACCGATGTTGCGGCGGCCAACACCGTCCCGCTGGACGGCAAATTTCCGGCGATTCCCGCCGATGTGGAGAATCATCCCAAGTCCGCCGATTTCCCCGCGCCGATGCTCTGGGCGGGCGCGGTCACCGCCGACTACCTCCCGCTCATGCGCATTCCCGTTCTGGCCGGACGCGGCTTCACGGAAGCGGATGGCGCGAATTCCGAGGGAGTGGCGCTGCTGACGGAATCCACCGCGCGGCGTTTCTGGCCCGGCGAAAACGCCGTCGGAAAGCATATCAAGCCGGTGTGGGACGACCGCTGGCGCACGGTCGTCGGAATCGTCGCCGACGTTCACCAGTACGGTCTGGTGAATCGCGTTCCGCAAGGGATTGCCGGCGCGATGTACATGCCCTACGCGCAGTCGGTGGTGGACGACAACCAGTTTCCCGCCGCCATGAACCTGCTGGTAAGAACGGCGGGGGATCCGGCACGCGTCGCGCAGGAGATTCGGGCCCTGGCCGTCGAACAGAACCCCAATGTGCCGGTGGGCCAGGTCCAGACAATGGACTCCATCGTCTCCGGCTCGATCTCCGATTTCCGCTCGACGATGAGCCTGTTGCTCAGCTTCGCTTTGACCGCGCTGGTGCTGGCGGCGATCGGCATCTACGGACTGGTTTCGCATTCGGTCACGCAGCAGACGTACGAGATCGGCGTGCGCATGGCTCTGGGCGCCACCAAACCGGGCATCGTCGGGTTGATCATGGGGCAGAGCCTGCGCTTTGTGGCCGGCGGCGCGCTGGCGGGGATCGGCGCGGCGGTTGCGTTCACGCGATTCCTGTCGAGCCTGCTTTATGGCGTTAGCTCCACCGACCCGCTCACGTTCGTGGGCGTCATCCTGTTTCTGTTCGGCATCGCCGCGGTGGCCAGTTGCGCGCCCGCGTGGAGGGCGGCGCAGACCGACCCGCTGAAATCGCTGCGCGTGGATTGAGAGGGCATCGCCTCACTGCACGGGAGCCCCTGGACCGTTGAGCCTTCCGATAGCGGCGGCCAGCTCGGCGGGATTATGGATCCGATAGACCGCCGCGCTAACGTCCGGGTGAACTTCCGCGTCCTGCCCTGCGTACTTCGTATAAAATACGGGCAAGTAAGAAAGGGGCATTCATGATTCACCACGTGCGTGGGTTGTTGTGTCTGGGAACGTTGCTGCTGGCCTCGATGGCCGCGCGGGCGCAGGAGACGCCGGACTATAAGAACCCGCGGCTTCCCATCGAGCAGCGGGTCGCCGATCTTCTCTCGCGGATGACCCTGGAAGAGAAGTGCGCGGAGCTCTCTCCCTCTTACCCCACCGACATCGTCGACACCACCGGCACCTTCACGAAGGAGGCCGGCCTGAAAGCGCTGCGCCGGATGTACAACGACGAAGGCAGAATGACCACGCACGACGGCGCTATCCTACGCAACGCCGTCCAGCGCTGGCGCATCGAGAAGACGCGCCTCGGGATTCCCGAAATCTTCATGGGCGAGCTGCTGCACGGGTTCATGTCGTACGGCGCAACCAGCTTTCCGCAGGCGCTGGCTTTGGCCAGCACATGGGACCCGTCCACGGTACACGACGCATTCTCCGCCGCCGCCGATGAGATGGCTTCCGCGGGCGTGGAGCAGGCGTTCTCGCCGGTGCTCGATCTGGCGCGTGATCCCCGCTGGGGACGCACCGAGGAGACCTACGGAGAGGATCCCTATCTTGGCGCGCGGATCGGTGTCGCCGCCATCGAGGGAATGCAGGGACCGAACTACCTGATCGACCGCCATCACGTCGCGGCCACGGCGAAACACTTCGCCGCGCACGGCGAACCGGAGGGCGGCACGAACACGGCTCCGGCGAACTATTCCATGCGCGAGCTGCGGGAAGCCTTCCTGGTTGCTTTTCAGGCGGCCATTGAGGAAGCCCACGCCGCCAGCGTGATGGCTTCCTATAACGAAATCGACGGCATCCCGTCGCACGTGAACACGTGGCTGCTCGACGACGTCCTGCGCCAGGAATGGGGATTTAAGGGCTATGTCACCTCCGACGGCGGCGGTTTGCAGATGCTGGTAAACACCCACCACATCGCGGCGAATTACGCCGACGCCGCCCGGCAGGCGCTCGCGGCGACAGTCGATTACGACCTGAGCGACGGCAGCGTCTACCGGACGCTGCTGCAGCAGGTGAAAGACGGCAAGGTGCCCGAATGGCAGATCGACCGCGCCGTCTCCAACATCCTCTACACGAAGTTCCGGCTGGGCCTGTTCGAGAACCCCTACGTCGATCCCGGCTACGCCACAAAGATTACCAGCAGTCCGGAGCATCGCGCACTGGCCGAAAAAACGGCCGAGAAGGCCATCGTGCTGCTGAAGAACGACCCGCTGAAGACCGGCGGCCCCGTACTGCCGCTGGATCCGACAAAGGTGAAGACCATCGCCGTGATCGGGCCGAACGCGGCCGACGTGCACCTGGGCGGATACAGCCGTGAACCGCTGCATGGCGTCAGCATTCTCGACGGTATTCGCGAAAGAGCCGGCTCGGCGGCGAAGGTAGTGTATGCGGAGGGCAGCCGCATCACCGAAGGCAAGCAGGGCTGGAGCGCGTGGTATCGGCCGGAAGTGAAGCTTCCCGACGCGGCGTCGCAGGAGCAGCGCCTGAAGGAAGCCGTGGAAGTGGCGCGCCACGCGGACGTGGCGATTGTCGTGGTGGGTGAAAACGAAAGTACCAATCGCGAGGCGTGGTCGGAAGATCACCTCGGCGACCGCGATTCGCTGGATTTGATCGGCACGCAGGATCAGCTCATCAAAGCCATCGTGGAGACCGGAACGCCCACGGTTGTGTTCCTCATTAATGGCCGGCCGCTGTCGATCAACTACGCGGCCGAGCATGTGCCGGCCATTCTGGAAGGCTGGTATCTGGGGCAGGAGGGCGGAACGGCCGCCGCGCGCGTGCTTTTTGGCGACGTGAACCCGGGCGGTAAGCTGCCCATCAGCTTCCCGCGCAACGTAGGCGAGCTTCCCGATTATTACGATCACAAGCCTTCGCTGAATCGCGGTTATCTGTTCAACGGACGGAAAGTGCTCTTCCCGTTCGGCTGGGGCCTGAGCTACACCACATTTAAGTTCGACAACGTGAAAGTGGAACCGTCGGAGATCGGCACGGCCGGGGAGGCCACGGTCAGTGTGGATCTCACCAACACCGGCAACCGCGCCGGCGACGAGGTGGCGGAACTCTACATCCACCAGAAGGTCGCGTCCGTCACTCAGCCGGTGAAACAGCTCCGCGGTTTCCAGCGCGTCGCGCTGAAGCCGGGCGAGAAGACCACGGTACATTTCAAACTCACGCCGAAAGAGCTGCAGATCCTGAACCGGGACATGCACTGGGCGGTGGAGCCGGGGGTTTTCGACGTCATGGTGGGGCCGAGTTCGAACCAGACGACCAGCGTGCCGCTGACGGTGGTGAGCGCAATCAGTGCGCCGCCCGCAAGCGGCCAGCCCACGACAGCAAAGTAGCCGCAAGCCAGCCAATCAGCATGAGCTGGATCCACCACAGCGGGTGCTCGTATCGCAGGCTGGTCTGGACGCAATAGTAAATCGCCGGATAGCCGAGGAACATCGACGCGAGGATCACCGCGGGAAGCCTGATGCGGCGGTAGAGCAGCAGCAGACTTGCGAATGCGGCCAGAGTCACCGCGCCGAACATCCAGCCAAAACGGGGTACGCGAGGAACCCAGAACAGAACGAAACGCTTCGCGGTAAGGCCGATAAACGCGCCGGGGTTCGCGCGAATCCACAGCAGCGCTCTGCTCAGCGCCTGGCGCTCGAACGCCAGCTCGCCGTTGCGCTGGATCTCGCGCGCGGCTGCGACGCTCGCAAAGGGGTGGTTCCGCGCGAAAAACGCCGTGCGATAGTTGTCGGCGGCAACGGTCCGGGCGCCGTCGTTGTTGGAGACGAGCAGCTCCAGCCCAGCGTCGTCGCGGATGAAAAAAACGCCGCCGAGTTGAACGTAGTTCCGAACCGTCCATGGCGCGATCACAGCCAGGGTTGCCGCCGCGAACACGGCGAGGTACTGAACAGCAGTTCCCAGGCGCGGGCGCGGTTTCCACCAGGCGATTACGCAGAAGCCCACCAGCACGGGCAGGACGGTGGGCGAGACCAGAAAGGCAAAGCCCCACATCGCTCCCCCGAGCGCGGCGCTTCTCCAGCCGAAACGAGGCGAACTCAGCCACCGCGCGAAGAGGATGGTCGCGATCTCGAGGAAGAGCGCTATCCACGTGGATTCGAAGTCGTCGACGCATTCCACCCATAGATGCAGGGGGATCAGCGCTCCACCGAATCCGGCCAGAATCCCCGGCCACCAGCCTAAACCCAGGGCGGCTGCAACAAAGGGAAGCAGCGCGTATTCGGCGCACGCCCCCAGCGTGTCGACGGTAAAGCGAACGTAGTCGGCGGCCGGCGCGTCTCCCCAGATCGCGTAGAGAGGGGCCATGAGAACCGGGTAGAACGGAGCGGTGTGAGCCGTCGGCCCGGTGGGCAGGGAGTAAGGGTCGGCGAATGCCCCGGAGCGGGCGAGTGAAAGGGAGATTCGAATGGGCTCGGCCCGACTGCCAATCTCATAGTGGTGAAAAACGAAGATGAGCGTCAGCCGAACTGCTGCCGCAATCAGGAAGATGAGCACAGATGCGCGAATCGGCCGCGGCGCGATTGGCGATTTCACTGGCCTCCCCGAGCGCCGTGTTTTCGCAGGTCGTAAACGTAGATCGAGTATCCGATTCGCGCGCTGGGCTGGAGCGCCTCGAGCCCGGCATAACGGCGGCGGTGCAACGCGAGATTGGTGGCGCTGATGGCGGCGACACAATCCAGTTTTTGCGCGGAACTCACGTCGGGAACCTGAGGCAAGTCTATGGCGTGAATACCATAGTACGCGAGATCCGCCATGCCGTAGTAGCTGATCGCGACTTCATCGATCGCGTGTTCCCGCAGCCAGGCTTTGAGGTTCTTCACATCCTGTCCCCAGTCGAGGTTGGAGTCCACCAGAACGCGGCGCCCGCCAACGGGTCCGCCGGCGAGCGCGTTGAAGAATGCGAGATAGTGCGGATAAATGCCGGCTGTCTCGATGAGGAGGAGAGCGGACACCGCGAGCACGGAGGCGGCGCGCCACCTTCGGACCGGCGGACGGAGAACGATCGCGATGGCGGCGACAAACAGGAATGGATAGAGCGGCAGAAGATGGCGAATGCCGGCATTGAAGGACGTGAACAGACTGACTGCCGCGTAGATCGCCGGCGGCACAAGGAAGAGATACCACCTGAAGTTCAGGCCGCGCAGGTTCGCGCTCCGCAGGCGCATGGCCGCCAAAGCCGCGGCGAGCGCGAAGAGAATCAGATCGGCCAGAGGAGTTTTGACCGCGAGCGCAACCGGAGACGTGTACCAGCGCCCAAACAAAGCAGGCTCGCCGAGCACATAGCCGGACTCGAGACCGCCAACGGTCTGCTTCAACCAGATCGTGCCGAGGCCGGTGAAGTAGCCGAGAGCGGGAACGGGGACCTGCGCGAGCGCGCCGGCAGCGGGGAAAAAGCGGCGGAACACTCCGGATTGGCCCACAGGCCTGAGCTCGAAGCCGTACACGATGAAGATGACGAGGAACGCAGCCAGACCGGCGATGGCGAATCGCCGCACGCACAAAGCGATCGCCAATGGGCGGCGTTGTTGCCACTCGCGGATGGCGTAAAGGATCAACATCACAGGCAGGAGAACCAGAGCGGAGTCCTTCGTCGCCAGAGCGAGGCCGAGCGCCGCTCCGGAGATCCAGAGGCGGGAGCGGGCCGGACGAGCGAGGTAATCCCCCCAGATCATGACGGCGCCAAATATCGTCAGAGCCGCCGCCACGTCGTTTTTCATGTATCTCCCATGGGCGAGGAAGTTGGGATCGGCGGCGTAGAGGAACACCGCCGCCAAAGCGACGACGGCGCCGAAGTATCTCTTCGCAAAGAACGCCACGGCGACTCCCAGGACCACGGAGATGGCGATGGCGCAGCTTCGCCCGGCCATCAACATGGCGTCCGCGGGAACACGGTTATGGTAAAGGAACCGCAGTCCCGCGGGCCAGGGGTCTTCGGCCCGGATAACCGCGGGCGGCGGATCGGGGCGCAGAAGCGCTACGGGGACGGCCCACAACAGTTTTGCGAGCGGTGGCTGCTCCAGCGCGACCGTAAACCGCCCGGTGATGAGATAGACGTAGCCGGAAAGGAGCTGGTTGGATTCGTCCCACGTCTGGCTTTCATTACGTGCGGTGAAAAACTCAACGGCGCCCATCGCGCACAGCAGCGCCCCGACGCCGCTCCAGAACCAGGCAGCCTTCATGTTTGCAATTGATCCATGTTCTCATTTCCCGGGACGAGGAGCCATGTGGGTCAAATTCTTACAATCCACGAGCAGCCATTTCGAGCGACAATCGCTGACAGGAGGAACCCGTGTCCAGCGATCAATCCGTCCCCGGCGGCTATCACAGTATCCAGCCGTACATGATTCTCCCCAACTGCGTGGAGGCGCTCGCCTTTTACGCGAAAGCGTTCGGCGCCACCGAGAAGTTCCGCATGAGCACCAAAGAGGGCCGCACCGCCCATGCCGAGATCCAGATTGGCGACTCGGTGATCATGATGGCGGACGAAACGCCGCAAATGGAGGCGTTCCCGCCGCAGCATTTCGGGGGCTCGCCCGTGAGCCTCATGCTCTACACCGACGACTGCGATGCGCTGTACAAGCAGGCGATCGCCGCCGGCGCGATAAGTCTGCGCGAACCGGCGGATCAGCCCTACGGAGACCGGATGGCCGGCGTGAAAGATCCGTTCGGCTACAAGTGGTGGATCGGCACGCAGATTAAGAAAGTGTCGAAAGAAGAACTCGAGAAGATGATGGCATGACGGCGAATGCCTTTCGGCGCATGGCGCTCGGGCTCGAAGGCGCGGTGGAAAGCGCACACATGGGGCACCCGGATTTTCGCGCCGGCGGCAGGATCTTCGCCACCCTGCAGTACCCGGACGAACGCTGGGGCATGGTGAAACTGCCGCCAACGGATCAGGATCGGTTTGTGCGCGATTATCCGGGCGTCTTCGCGCCGTGTAACGGGGCGTGGGGGCGCCAGGGCTGCACAAACGTTCTGCTAAAGGCGGTGAAGACGGACGTGCTGCGGGCAGCGCTGGAAGCCGCGTGGCGCGACGCCGTTAATAGCCGGCCTAAGCGCAGTAAGCCCGCCAGTGGGACACGCGGCGTCAGATGGAATGAGAAGGCCGGTCTCCGTGCGGGCTCAGCGTTAAGCTGTCCCAATGGGAACGCACTCGAGGTGCAAAAAGGAGACCGGCATGAAGAAGCATAGCAAGACGA
>Ga0326727_10017470_pt1 | contig 14877 bp, 11 predicted proteins | sample MB2enrmetagenome_FD_207643 | JGI IMG/M metagenome (GOLD analysis project Ga0326727, IMG submission 207643) | Lab enriched peat soil microbial communities from McLean, Ithaca, NY, United States - MB29MY | ecosystem: Environmental > Terrestrial > Soil > Wetlands > Peat | place: USA: New York... | reverse complement strand
TGGTGGCCATCACGCTGTCGGGGTCGATGTAGCCGACGTATTGCGCGTAGATCGCCCCGCCCATGCCGGTGAAGCAGCCGCTGATCGCCGCCGCCGCCATCTTGGAGGGGAACACCCTGACCCCGAGCGAGCGCGCCGCGACCATGTCGTCCTTCACCGCCCGCCAGGCGAAGCCCCAGCGCGAGCCCTCGATCAGCCAGGCCGCCAGCCAGGTCAGGGTGGCGTAGGCGAGCACGATGTAGTGCCACGGCAGCTTGGCGGTACGGAACTGCAGCGCGATCCAGGACTCACCCTTGAACGGCACGTAGATGCCCGTCGCCCCGCCGACGAGATCCCAGTTCAGGAACAACACCCAGCCGATCTCGCCGACCACCACGGTGGCGATGGCGTAGTAGTGGCCGGAGACGCGGAAGCACGGCCAGCCCACCAGCAGCGCCGCCGCCCCGCCCACCGCGCCCGCCGCCAGCATGCCGAGCGCGGGCGGGATGCCGAGATCCACGAACAGCAGCGTCGAGACATACGCGCCGGCGCCGAAATAAAGCGCGTGCCCGAGGCTGATCTGGCCGCAATAGCCGCCGAGGATGTTCCAGGCCTGTGCCAGGCCGGCGAACAGGATGGTGACGATGATCAGGTTCTGCGTGTAGACGTCGCCGATCGGCAGCGGCAGCGCCGCCAGCGCCAGAGCCACCACCGCCCCGCTCAACAGTTCGGCGCGCCGCCGCCGCGTGATGGAATTCGCCATCACAGCGTCCCGAACAGGCCGCGCGGCCGGAACAGGACCACTGCGAGGTAGATGGCGAACATGCCGACCTCCTTGAGGGAAGGCTCGACGACGAGCGCGATCAGCGCCTCCATCTCGCCGATGAGCAAACCGGCGACCAGCGCCCCTGCCAGGCTGCCGAAGCCGCCGAGCGCCACCGTCACGTAGGCGATCAGCGCGAAGTTGGCGCCGACATTGGGCGAGACGTAATAGAACGTCGCCAGCATCACCCCGGCAATGCCCGCCGTCGCCGTCCCCAGCCCCCAGCCGAGCGCGAAGATGCGGTCGCGGTCGATGCCCACCAACGCCACCGCGTCGCGGTCCTCGCGCGTCGCCTCCAGCGCGCGGCCGAACTCGGTGCGGCTGATCAGCGCGAGCGCGCCGAACGCCGCCAGGCACACGAGGCCGGCCGCCACCTGCGGCAGCGGCAGGAACACGTCGCCGACATGGGTGGTGCGGTTGGCCACCACGCCGGTGGTGATGCTGCGGAACTCGCCGCCGAAGGCGAACTGCGCGGCGCCGCGAATGAAGATGGCGAGCCCGAAGGTGACAAAAATCTGCACCATGCCGCGGTTGAACCGGACGCTGAGCGCGCGCGCGATCAGCCCGCGGTAGAGCCCCATGCCGAGCCCGAACATCAGCGCCGCCACCAGCGGCAGCAGCAGCAGCGGGTCGACCCCGGAGACGCTCCACAGCACGAACGCCGCATACATGGCGAGCATCATCAGCTCGCCATGCGCGAAGTTCACCACGTCCATCAGCCCGAAGATCAGGCTCAGCCCGGCGGCCACCAGGGCATAGACGAGCCCCATCAGCAGGCCGCTGATCGCGGCCTGCAGGATGATGTCGGCACTCACGCCCGGCTCAGGCGCCGACGTTCCACTGCGAGTCCACCGTGGCGAGATCGAACGGGTAGACCGTGCGGTAGACGCCGGCGGTGATCTGCTGGATCACCGGGGTCGCCTCGATGTTCTGGCCGCTGGCGTCGAAGCGCACCCCCTTCCAGGGCACGATCAGCTGCTCGCCGGGGATCGCGGTGGCCACCAGCGCCTGTCGGATCGCCTCCGGCTTGGTCGAACCGGCGCGGTTGATGGCGTCCGCGATTACCTGCAGGCCGGTGACCTCGCGGGCGGAGTTGTCGTTCAGGTCCTTGCCGAGCTTTGCCCGGTAGGCGCCGTTGAGGGCGGGAATTGCCGGCCGCGACTTGACCGCGTCGAGCGCGAACGAGGAGCGGCTGAACACGCCCTCCGCCAGCGGGCCGGCGCCGGTAATGAAATCCTGCTCCTGGAAGCCGGCCGCCTGCGCCATGATGGCGCGCGGATGGTAGCCGATCTCGTTCATCGAGCGGAGCAGCAGGATGGCGTCGTTGGTGTAGCTGGAGGGCATCAGCACGTCGGCATTGGCGGCCTTGAGCCGCTGCGCCTCGGTCGACAGAGAGGGCGAGTTGGCGCGGTACTTGATGTCCGCCACCACGCGGATGCCTGCCTTCTGGGCAAGTGCACGCTGCACGTTGCTCGAATCGGAGCCGAAAATGGAATCCTCGTAGACCAGCGCGACCGTCTTCACCCGCCGTCCGGTCTTGTTGCCGATGTCGCGGAAGAAATCGAACATCGCCTGGGTGAACATCACGTCGTGCGGGCTGGTGCGGAAGAACCATTTCAGCCCGCGCTGGTTCAAACTCGGCGAGGAGCTGTCCAAGCACAGGAAGGGGATTTCGTAACGCTCGGCGACCTGGCTGATGGTGGCCGAGGTGGCCGAGGTGTAGCTGCCGATCAGCGCCGGCACCTTTTCCTGGGTGATCAGGCGCTCGGCCTCGGCGCGGGCCTTCTGCGGGTCGCCCTGGTGGTCGGCCATGATGACGCGGACGGTGGCGCCGCCGAGCGCGGAGAGGCCGCCGCCTTGGCCCATCAGGGTCGGGACCGCGGCATGCGTCGTGTTGATCATGTCCGCGGTCACGTCGAGCGCCGCCTTGGCGCCGGTGCCGATCGGCGCCGCATTGCCGGTCATCGCGTAGATGGCGCCGATGACGACCTCATTGGCCGCCCCGGCGCGGCGGTGAGCGGTGCCTGCCATGGCAACCGCCCCCGCCGACAACAGCAACGTCCTTCGCTTCATCGCGTGCTCCCTTGTTGGCGCGGCCCGACCCGGGATCGCGTCCGCCCGGGATCAAGCATAGCGCATGCCACTTCCGCCGGAAGCATGCACGCGCGGGCCGGCGAGGCAAGGACGTTGGCGAGCCGAAAGCTCGTGCAGGATCGTGCCAGTCAGGGTCTGAGTTGCCTCAGGGCTCGAAAGCCGGATTGTAGCCGGCTGATTCGTCCGGTAATGTTGCAAACTCAAACGCAACGTCGTGCAGATCGATGCAGCAGGGGCGAAGGGAGGACGAGGGCATGAACCAGACAACTGCGAGCGTTCCGCCGGCGACACCCGACAAGTCCGCCACGATGGTGCGGGCCACGGTTGCGGGCACGATCGGCAACGTCCTGGAATGGTACGACTTCTCGGTCTACGGCTACCTGGTGACGGCGATCGGCGCCGCTTTCTTCCCGAAGGCATCGACCCTCGCGCAGGTGCTCTTCACCTTCGGGATCTATGGCGTCGGCTTCTTCATGCGCCCGGTCGGTTCGATCGTCATCGGCGCCTACGGCGACCGCGCCGGCCGCCGCGCCGCGCTCACCCTCACCGTCGGGTTGATGGGCGTGGCCACCATGCTGATCGGATTCCTGCCCACCTACGACACACTCGGCGTCTGGGCACCGCTGCTGTTGATCCTGATGCGCCTCGTGCAGGGTTTCTCCGGCGGCGGCGAATGGGGCGGGGCCGCGACCTTCCTGGTGGAATTCGCTCCCACCGGCAGGCGCGGCTACATCGGCAGCTGGCAGCAATTCAGCGTCGGCGCGGGCTTCCTGCTCGGCTCCGGCTTCGTCTACCTGCTGACCACGACGCTCGGGGCCGACGCCATGGCGGCCTGGGGCTGGCGCATCCCGTTCCTGTGCGGCATCTTCGTCGCCGGCTTCGCGCTCTACTTCCGGCTGCGGTTGCCCGACACCCCCGAGTTCGTGGCGCTGGAGCAAAAGCACACGGTCTCCAAGCAGCCGCTGCGCGAACTGGTGGTGGAGCACTGGGAGGACCTGATCACCCAGTTCGGCATCACCATCCACAACACCGCCTCCTACTACATCACGCTCCAGTACATGCAGAGCTGGCTGGTCAGCGTGGTGAAGATGGCGCCGAGCGCGGCGCTGCTGATCAATACGATCGGGCTGGTGGGCCTGGCCATCGCCACCCCGTTCATCGGCGCGTGGTCCGACCGGATCGGGCGCAAGCCGCTCCTGATCGCCTCCTGCGTCGGCTTCATCGTGCTCGCCTACCCGGGGTATTGGCTGGCGAGCGGAGGACAGTTCTGGACCGTCCTGGTGGTGCAGGTGATCCTGGTGCTGCTGGTGTGCACCTATTCGGCCTGCGTGCCCGCCACCTACGCCGAGTTGTTCCCGACGCGGGTGCGGTATTCGGGGCTCTCGATCGGCTACAACCTGGCGGTGATGCTGTTCGGCGGGTTCGCGCCGTTCATCGCCACCTGGCTGGTGGCGGCGACCGGGAGCATCTACTCGCCCACCTTCTACGTCATCGCCGGCGCCGCCATCACCCTCGTCTTCGTGCTCAGGATGCGCGAGAGCGCGTTCGCGCCGTTGAAGAGCTGAACGGAGCACGCTGGCCATGGAACTGAAACTGCAAGGAAACCGAGCGCTGGTGACCGGAGGTGCCCGCGGCATCGGCCGGGCGATCGCCGAGGCGTTTGCGGCCGAGGGGATCGCGGTTGCCGCGGCCGACGACCACCCGCCCCGCGCGGTGCCCGCTTGGGTTCGGCTCATCGCCATGGATGTCGCCGAGCGTGCCCAGGTGCTGGCCGCTTTCGACGAAGCGGAAGCGGCGTTCGGGGGGCCGGTCGACATCCTGGTCAACTGCGCCGGGCTCTATCCTTGCGATCCGCTGCTGGAAATGACGGAAGCGGCGTGGGACCGCGTGCTCGATACCAACGTCAAGGGCATCTTCCTCTGCTCCCAGGAATTCTGTCGCCGCCTCGTCGCGGCAGGCCAGCCGGGGGTGATCATCAACATCACCTCAGGGGCGTCCGAGCGGGCGCGCCCCGGCGCGGCGCACTACTGTACCTCGAAGGCGGCGGCCGAGATGCTGACGCGGTGCTTCGCGCTGGAGTTCGCCCAGCACCGCATCCGGGTGAACGCGGTCTCGCCGGGCTACGTGGAGGTGGGGAGCGAGGTGAATCCGCTGAGCGAGGCGTACAAGCGGGCGATCATCGGCACCATCCCGCTCGGCCGGCCCGGCGAAGGGGCGGACATCGCGCGGACGGTGCTGTTCCTCTGCTCGACGGCGGCCGAGTGGGTCACCGGCGCGTCCTGGCGGGTGGACGGCGGCTCGCGGGCCGGCTCGTTGGCGCTGCCGCTCAGCCGGGGCTAGCTCGTCGCTGAAGGCCAGGGGCGCTGCCCCTGGACCCCGCCAAGTCCGGCGCGCGCCTTCGCGCGACAGGCCGAGAGGCCCTTGGAACCCATTCGTTAATGGGGTGCAGGGGCCTTCGGCCCCTGCTGGGTCCCGGGCAAAGCCCGGGCGGAGCGCGAGGCAGCGCCACGCTAAGCGCGCGGGGGCCTCGCGCGCACCGCCGGCTCGTTGATATCGATCCCCCAGCCCGGCCCCGCCGGCAGCAGCATCTCCCCATTCTCAACCACCGGAACGGCAGTCACGAACTCGTCGCGCCACGGAATGCTGTCCACATCGGTTTCCATGATGCGGAAGTTTGCTGCCACCGCAGAGAAATGCGCGCTCATGACGCTGGCGAGGTGGCTGTAGTAGTTGTGTGGGGCAACGTTCACCTCATACACCTCGGCCATCGCCGCTATCATCAAAGACTCAGCCAGCCCGTTCCAAAGTACATCGATGATGGCCACTTCCATCGCATAGGCTTCGAAATACGGCTTGAAATCGCGCCGGTGGCACAGCGTCTCGCAGCTTGCCAGCGGGCATGGAGCGTGCTTGCGGATCAGCGCCAGCGAAGCCGGATCATGGATGTCGAGCTCCAGCCATGACAGGTTGTAGGGGGCAACGACGTCGGCGATCCTTGCAAATCCCTCGGTCTTGAAGTTGAAGTTGATGTCGAGCATGAGCCCGGTCTCCGGGCCGGCGCCGGCACGCAGGGCAGCCAACGTCGCGGTGGCCGCCTGCAGGGCCGGCTGGTCCCAGTTCAGTTCCGGCCATCCCGGCGTTACTCCAAAGCCTGGTGTGATCGCCGTCAGGCCGGCCTTTGTGCCGAGCAGGATATTGGTCTTCAGCGCCTTGTAGCCGCGTTGGCGGACTTCCTCGCCGAAACGCGCCAGGTCGTCATAGCTTGCCACCTTTGGGAGGCCCATGAGCGCGGCATTCTGCACGCGGTAGGTGCCGGCGTGCGTCCAATAGAGTGGAATGCGCTCGCGCACGGGGCCGCCGAACAGGGCGTAGACGGGTACCCCCAGGTCCTTGCCCTTGATGTCCAGCAGCGCATTTTCGATGGCCGCGATGGCCTGCTGGATCAGGCCGCCGCGAGACTGCCGGGTCAAGACGTGCAGGGTCGAAACCACCTGTTCGATCCTTCGCGGGTCGCGTCCGATGACGATCGGCGCCAAGGCGTTGATCACCCGGGACAGGCCGGCGCTGCAGAAGTTGTCGCTTTCGCTGTACTCCGACCACCCCGTGATGGCGCTGTCCGTGGTGGCCTTGACGAAGCCAAAGCTCCGCCAGCCCCCATCGGCGCTGAGGGTTTCGATACCGGTAATTTTCATGTCGTGTTAGCTGCCCACCCTGAGCGGAGAAACCAGCCCGCGCAGGCAGGCGATCACCGACAAGGGCGCCAGCTTGCCGGTGCGCGGGTTGAGTTCGCTCGGCACCGCCTCCACCGTCATCGCCAGGCGCGCCGCCTCGGCTTCCACCCGGATGGTATGGATGTTGCGCTCCACCAGCGGGTCCGCCCAGATCTGCACCCGGGTGCGCGCCGCGCCGATGCCGGCCAGCGCCAGGGCGGCGGCGACATTCACGTTGGCCGGGAACCCGGCCGCCGCGTCCAGCGCATTGCCCTCGAAAATGCAGGTCGGCTCGCTGATCGCCAACACGTCGATGCCGTTCCTGGCCAGGTAAGGCGCGCCGAGCAGGCTCCGCGGCGACTTCCTGGTCTCGATGGTGACCGACTCGACCGGCCCCTCGGCGCAGGCCCTGACGGCATCCAGGCCCAACAGCGAGCCGGTGGGCACCACGATGCGGCCGCCCTTCTCCTGCGCCAGCCGCACCAGGTGCATGCGCGGCAGCAACGCGCCCACCGAGCACGGCACCAGCACCCGCCCGGCGTTCAGCGCGGCCAGTGCGATGCGCTCGAACGCGGCGGCGGGCAGCGCCTCGACCACGACATCGGCAAGCGCGCCCAGTTCTTCCAACTCCACCACGTCGGGGGGGGCGGAGATGCCGGCCAGCGCCGCGGCGCGGCGATCGGCGTCACGCTCGCTTACCGCCACCAACCGCAGGCCGTCGATGCCGCCATGCCCCCCTGCCGGATCCAACGCCTTCGCGACCGTCGAGCCGATGGCGCCAAGGCCACCGATTGCCACCGTCAACGCCATCGGCATGATCCTTCGTTCAGGACATCAGCCCGGGAGCGGCCGGTTGGGGCGAGCGACGGGATTCGAACCCGTGACATCCAGGACCACAACCTGGCGCTCTACCAACTGAGCTACACCCGCCATACCCGACGGAGGCGCGATCTACGCGAACGCGTGCGGGCCGTCAACGGCGCCGGCAGGTCGGCCCGTGCCGCGAAATGTGGCAGGACAGCTTACAAGCAGGGCGGCATAATTGCCGCTCAACAAGGCAGACACCCAGGGTCGCGCGCATTGCCGCGTGGCACGCTTCGTGCAAACGTTCTGGATCGCTCTCCTTTCGGTGGGACGGGCGGTCGTAACGGCGCCTCCATCGGGCGCCACGGCGGCAGCCGTCAGCGCCGCCGGCAGTTCATGAGGGGCACCGGGCGGGAGATAGGAGCGCGGATGAAGAAAATCGAGGCGGTCATCAAGCCGTTCAAGCTTGACGAGGTGAAGGAGGCGTTGCACGAGGTTGGTTTGCAGGGGATTACCGTGACCGAGGCCAAGGGGTTCGGGCGGCAGAAAGGCCACACCGAGCTCTACCGTGGCGCCGAGTACGTGGTCGACTTCCTGCCCAAGGTGAAGATCGAAGTGGTGTGTGAGGACGAGATCGTCGAACGCGCGGTCGAGGCGATCACCAATGCGGCGCGCACCGGGCGGATCGGCGACGGCAAGATCTTCATCACTCCGGTGGAGGAGGTGATCCGCATCCGCACCGGCGAGCGTGGGGACGATGCCATCTGAGCGGCCGGGCGGAGAGGCGCCGGCCGACCGACAAGGACGATGCGGCCCCTTCCGGGGCCGAGATGGGAAGCCGCGTGGGGCGGCTTTCCCGCGCGCCGTTTGCGGCGTTTGAACAAGGGATGAGGTAATGGCGAAAAAGGCGAGCGATGCGGGCTCCGGTGGCGTGGCCCGGGTCATCGACATGATGAAGGAGCACTCGGTCGAGTACGTCGACCTGCGCTTCACCGATCCGCGCGGCAAGTGGCAGCACACCGCCCAGTACGTGGCCACGATGGACGAGGAGGCCTTCCGGGACGGCATCCAGTTCGACGGCTCCTCGATCGCCGGCTGGAAGGCGATCAACGAGTCGGACATGATCCTGATGCCCGACCCGGCGACGGCGGTGATGGATCCGTTCGCCGCCAAGCCCTCGCTCATCCTGTTCTGCGACATCATCGAGCCGTCGACCGGCCAGCCCTACCACCGCGATCCGCGCTCCACCGCCAAGAAGGCCGAGGCCTACCTGAAGGCGACCGGCATCGGAGATGCCGCGTACTTCGGCCCGGAGGCGGAATTCTTCGTGTTCGACAGCGTGAAGTTCGGCGTCGGGCCGAATTACGCCAGCTTCCGCGTGGACAGCATCGAGGGGCCCGATGCCGGGCTCAAGGACTACCCCGAGGGCAACATGGGCCATCGGCCGGCGGTCAAGGGCGGTTACTTCCCGGTTCCCCCGGTGGACAACGATTCCGACCTGCGCGCCGAGATGCTCTCGACCATGGGCGAAATGGGCGTGCGCATCGAGAAGCACCACCACGAGGTGGCGCAGTCCCAGCATGAGCTCGCCATGAAGTTCGCGTCCATGGTGACGATGGCGGATCAGTTGCAGATCTACAAATACTGCGTCCACAACGTGGCGCACAGCTACGGCAAGACGGCGACCTTCATGCCGAAGCCGATCTACGGCGACAATGGCTCCGGCATGCACTGCCACCAGTCGATCTGGAAGGCGGGCAAGCCGCTGTTCGCCGGCAACGGCTACGCCGACCTCTCGGAAGCCGCACTGTACTACATCGGCGGCATCATCAAGCACGCCAAGGCACTGAACGCGTTCACCAATCCGACCACCAACAGCTACAAGCGGCTGATCCCGGGCTTCGAGGCGCCGGTGCTGCTGGCCTACTCCGCCCGCAACCGCTCGGCCGCCTGCCGCATCCCCTATGTGACCAGCCCGAAGGGGAAGCGCGTCGAGGTGCGCTTCCCGGACGGCGCGGCCAACCCCTACCTGGGCTTCGCCGGGATGCTGATGGCCGGGCTGGACGGCATCAAGAACAAGATCCATCCGGGCGACCCGATGGACAAGGACCTCTACGACCTGCCGCCGGAGGAGCTGAAAGGCATTCCCACGGTGTGCGGCAGCCTGCGCGAGGCGATCGCCGCGCTGGAGGCCGACCACGAGTTCCTGCTGGCCGGCGACGTGTTCTCGCTCGACCAGATCGAGAGCTACCTCGAGCTGAAGTGGACCGAGGTGTACCGCTTCGAGCACGCGCCGCACCCGGTCGAATTCGAGATGTACTACTCGGTGTAGCCTGCGATCCCGAGGCCCGGGCTCCGGCCCGGGCCCGTCGGCTCTTGCCCCGGCCGATCCTGCGAGCCGCGAGGGACCGCGCCAGGCTGGCGGCTGGTTGCGGCCATGTCAGTGGGACATGGCAGCATACCTCATCATTTCAGACATTATAATTCGGATCGAAGTTAATCTGGGTGCGAACGAACCGCATCCAACGGCACGCCCATGGACGCCGCATCCTCGCCGAATGTCCGCCAGGCCTTTGGCCGGCGGCTCGGCCATACTGCCCGACAATGGCGCCGGGCGATCGACCAGAAACTGCAGCCGTTCGGCCTGACCGAAGCGACCCTGTGGCCGCTGCTGCACGTCGTCCAGGGCCGCGAGCCGATGCGCCAGACCCACCTCGCCGCCACTCTCGGCATCGAGACCTCGACCCTGGTCCGCCTGATCGACGTGCTCGACAGGGCCGGGCTGATCGAGCGGCAGACCTGCGGGGACCGGCGGGCCTGGACGCTGCACGCGACCTCGCGCGGGCGGGCACTCGCCGAACAGGTGGAGGGGGCCATCGGCGCGATCCGCCAGCAGGTACTCGGCGACATCAGTGACGACGAGCTGGCCACCACGCTGGCCGTGTTCGAGCGCATCTCGGCCAGCCTTGCCGTGAAGCGGCTCTCGCAGGCGGACCGCGCGCCATGAACGGCGACACGATGCACACGCTGGGGCGTGACCGTCCTGCCCGGATCGCCGAACCGCGGCGCTCGCTCAAGCACCGCGTCGGCATCGCGGCTCTGGTGCTGGCGTTGCTGGCCGGGGGCGCGGGCGGCACCTACTGGGTGCACCAGCGGCTGACCCACGTCGAGGACAACGACGCCCAGGTCGCCGGCGAGGTCGCCACCATCGCCAGCCGCGTGGATGGCTGGGTGACGGCCCGCCCGGTGATGGAGGGCGACCGCGTTCACAAGGGCGATGTGCTGGTCGAGTTGGACACGCGGGATGCAAAGCTCCGGCTGGCGGCGCTGCAAGCCCAGCTGGCCGCGACCCAGGCGCAGGTGCGCCAGACCACGGTGCAGCGCAACACCACTTTCGAAACCGGCAACGCGTCGGTCGCGGACGCCCGCGCCCAGCTCGCCGCGGCCGAGGCGGCGGTGGAGGTGGCAACGCACCTGGCCGACATCGCCCGTTCGGACTTCGCCCGCGCCGACCCGCTGGTCGGCCGGGGCGACGTCTCGCGCCAGGACTGGGAGCATTACCGCAGCACCTTCCTGCAGAACGACGCCGCCCTGCGCCAGGCCCAGGGACAGAAGGTGTCGCACGAGGCGGCGCTGAAGCTGGCGATCGCCCAGCTCGGCCAGGTGCCGATGCTGGACGAGCAGATCGCGGCGCTGCGCGCCCAGTGCGACAACCTGGCGGCGCAGGTCGGCCAGATCAGCCAGGAAATCGCCGACCGCACCCTGCGCGCGCCGTTCGACGCCATCATCGACAAGACCTTCATCCACCAGGGCGATTACGCCCAGGCCGCCGAGTGGCTGATGATGCTGCACGACCCGGACAACGTGTGGGTGGAAGCCGAAATCAAGGAGACCGACATCAGCCGGGTCCATATCGGCGCCGCCGTGCGGGTGACGGTGGATGCGTATTCCGACCTCACGGTGACCGGGCGGGTGCTGCGCGTCGGCAACGCGGCCACCAGCCAGTTCGCCCTGCTGCCAAGCCCCAACCCCTCCGGCAACTTCACCAAGATCACGCAGCGGGTGCCGGTCCGCATCGCGCTCGACAAGCCGGGCCGCGCGCTGCAGCCCGGCCTGATGGTCGAGGTGTCGATCGATGTCGCCGATTGAGGCGTACGCCGCGCGGTTCGGCCGCCACTACAGGATCTACGCGACCGGCACGTTGATGATCGGCGTGATCGCCACCAGCTCGGCGATCACCATGGTCAACGTGGCGCTGCCGGACATCATGGGCGCGTTCGGCATGGGCGAGGACCAGGTGCAATGGCTGTCCACCGGCTTCCTGGCGGCGATGACCGCGACCATGCTGCTCACCGCCTGGGTGCTGCGGCGGTTCGGCTACCGGCTCGCCTACAGCGGCGCGCTGGCACTGTTCATCGCCGGCTCGATCGCCGGTGCCATGGCCAGCACCAGCAACGAGGTGATTTTCGCGCGTGTGACCCAGGGCATCGCCTGCGGGCTGATCCAGCCGATGGCCATGGTCATGATCTCGGAAGTATTCCCGAGCGCGCAGCGCGGGCGGGCGATGGGGCTGTTCGGCATCGGCGTGGTGCTCTCCCCGGCGATCGGGCCGAGCCTGGGCGGCGAACTGGTGGACGACTACAGCTGGCGCTATGTGTTCATCGCGATTATTCCGCTGTGCATATTGGCGATGGCCGCGGCCGTGGTGTTCCTCCCCGGCCGCGACCGGACGGACACGGCGAAGCGCCCGTTCGACTTTTTCGGCCTCTTCCTGCTGGGGGTCTTTCTGCTGTGCCTGTTGACCGGCCTGTCCAACGGGCAGCGCTGGGGCTGGTATTCCGATACCATCCTGGCCCTGTTCGCCGCCGCGCTGGCGTGCTTCGCCGCGTTCGTGGCGTGGGAGCTGAAATCGCTAAAGCCCTTGCTGGAGCTCAGGGTGTTCATGAGCGGCGGATTCTGCGCCTGCTGCGTGGTGGCGTTCGTGTTCGGGGTGGGCATTTTCGGCTCGACCTACATCATCCCGATGTTCGTGCAGCTCGTGCAGGGCTACACGGCCACCCGGGCCGGCCTGCTGTTGATGCCGGCGGGCCTGATGCTGGGGGTGATGTTCCCGCTGTCCGGCCAAATCAGCGACCGGGTGCCGGCCTGGCAACCGGTCATCATCGGGCTGTTCATCTTTGGCCTGTCGACCTGGCTCTGCGGCAGCGCCGATACCAACACGCCGTTCTGGACCATGGCCTGGTGGATCCTGCTCGGCCGCGTCGGTTCGGGGCTGATAGCGCCGGCCTTGAATGCCGGGGCCTTACGGGCCCTGCCGCACGACCTGCTGGCGCAGGGCTCCGGGGTGATCAATTTCGTGCGCCAGCTTGGCGGCGCGCTCGGGGTCGACCTGATATCCGTGGCGGTCGATCGCCGCACCGCGTTTCATGGCGCCGCGCTGGCGCAGGCGCAGGATCAGTCGAACCAGGCGGCGGGCCATGCGGTCCAACAGCTCAGTCTGATGCTGGCGCATTGGGGCAATCCGTTCGGCCTCCGCCTGGCCACCGCCACGCCGCCGGCGGCTCCGGCCTTCATGGAAACCATGATGGAACCGCAGGCACGGATGCTTGCCTACCAGGACGGCTTCCTGCTGGTCGCGCTGCTGATCCTCGCCGCCATGCTGGCGGCGCTGCTGATGCCGCGGAAGCGACCGACCTGATAGGCCAGGTCCGGCGCGCGCCTTCGCGCGACGGGCCGAGGGGGCCTTGCAACCCATTCTTTTGGGGTCCAGGGCGGAGCCCTGGCGGAGCGCGAGGCGGCGCCTCGCTATCCATCGCTCAGCAATTCCGCCGGCTGGTATCATTCTATTCGCTTCCAGACTTATCGTCGCGGGCAATAGAAATTCAACCAAGAAAAATCACGAAACGCGGCGTGTGTACTAACACATCGGCTTGATGGTATACACCGCTGCCACGTCGCACTATCAAGATGATGTTACTGTGTGCGTTATGCCAGCTTCCTATTTTTGCCGGGGCGATTATTGGAGTAAGAACCTATCGAATGGCGGCGCATCCTGGCACCATAGTGATCACTGATATCGTCGCAGCGTCCCTGTTGGGCTGACGGGACCAGGGCGCCAGATGCTGTTCAATTCGTTTCCCTTCGTGTTCATCTTCATGCCCGCGGCGCTGGCCGGCTTCTGGCTTGCCTGCCGGGCCGGCAGCACGGCGGCGCGCAGCTGGCTGCTGGCGTCGTCGCTGGCTTTCTATACGTGGTGGTACCCGCCCTTCACCCCGCTGCTGCTCGCCTCGATCGCCTTCAACTACTGCTGCGGCTGGCTGATCGTGAAGCTGCACCGCAGCCGCCTGCAATCGGTGGTACTGACGCTTGGCATCATCGGCAACCTCGGCGCCCTGGCCTGGTACAAGTATGCCTTCGTCCTGGCGGAGGGCCTGTTCCATCTCGGCCTGACCCCGGCGGTCGGCCTGCAGCCGGTGCTGCTGCCGCTCGGTATTTCGTTCTTCACGTTCACCCAGATCGGCTTCCTGCTGGATTGCCGCGGCGGCGGGAGCCACGAGCAGGGAGTGCTCGACTACGCCCTGTTCGTCACCTTTTTCCCACACCTGCTGGCCGGCCCGATCCTGCAGCACCGCCGCATCCTGCCGCAGTTGCGCGACGGCGCGACCTACCGACCACAGCTCGACAACCTGGCAACCGGTGCGACATTGTTCGCCATCGGATTGTTCAAGAAGACGGTGTTCGCCGACAGCATCGCCATCTATGTCAATCCGGCCTTCGACCATACCCAGCAACTCGGGCTGTTTGCCGCCTGGGGCGCGGCAATCGGCTATGCACTGCAACTGTACTTCGATTTCTCCGGCTATTCCGACATGGCGATCGGACTGGCGCGGATGTTCAACCTCCGCTTCCCGATCAATTTCGATTCACCCTATAAAGCACGCAACATCATCGAATACTGGCAGCGCTGGCACATTTCGCTGACGCGCTTCCTGACCAACTTCGTCTACGGACCGATCTCGCTGGCGATCACCCGGCGTCGGGCGGCGCGGGGACTGCCGATCAGCCGCCAGGCGCTGGCGACGCCCGCCGCCTTCGCTGCCACCGTCGGCGCACCGCTCACCGTCACCATGACGCTGGCCGGCATCTGGCACGGGGCCGGGCTGCAGTTCGTCGTATTCGGGCTGATGCACGCGGCCTACCTGCTGGTGAACCACGCCTGGCGCATGTTCGCCCTGCCGCGCGTGCGCCCGAACCGGCTGCCGCGCCTGGCGGGGCTGGCCGGGACCGTGGCCGGCGCGCTGATGACCTTCATTGCCGTGGTCGCTGCCGAAGTGTTTTTCCGCGCCAGTTCGGTTGCGGCCGCGCTCGGCATGCTCGCGGGCATGTGCGGGCAGCATGGCGTGGAATCTGCCATTCCAGTGCCTGCATGGGTGCCGGGATGGCTTGGATCGACCTGGGGTTGGATTC
>Ga0326727_10017469_pt1 | contig 14878 bp, 16 predicted proteins | sample MB2enrmetagenome_FD_207643 | JGI IMG/M metagenome (GOLD analysis project Ga0326727, IMG submission 207643) | Lab enriched peat soil microbial communities from McLean, Ithaca, NY, United States - MB29MY | ecosystem: Environmental > Terrestrial > Soil > Wetlands > Peat | place: USA: New York... | reverse complement strand
CTGTCCTGCCGGATAAGCTTGGGCAGGTTCGCCTGCGCTTGGCTCACGGTAACTGTAGAATCACTCGTCATATTACAGCTATCCCATACCGGCTAGGGACGCGCAAGCCATAATACGCGGAAAACAGGCTTCCTCCCGGTTCCGTTATCGCCTTGGGGAAAGCCAGGACCGCATCGCACCTGGAAAACTGCGCAAAACGATTGAACTGCTCCACAGCCCAGGCGTGATGGGTTTCTTTCTCTCACAGATACCGTCCTCCGTCTTCCGTCTTCCGTCCTCCGTAGTCCCGTGGTCCGTGGTCTCGTGGTCCCTCATCCCCGTCTTCCGTCTTCCGTCCTCCGTAGTCCCGTGGTCCGTGGTCTCGTGGTCCCTCATCCCCGTCTTCCGTCGTCTCAGTCCCTGAGCAGCCACTCCCAAACGGGCTGCAGTTCCACAGTGATTCCTCCCTCCGTGATCCGGTCGCGCTGGTTCAGCGTCAGGATCAAGCCGCGGCGTTTTCCCGGCAGCCGGCAGGCTCGCATCAACCCCGCCAACTCGCGGCCCCGGTTATAGAGCGTCAACTCCGCACACACCTGGATGGCGCTGGCATCAGTGACGAAATCACATTCCCACTGGTTGGTCTCTCCCGCATAATAGACCGTCGCGCCCGTGCGGCGGAGCGCCAGAAAGACCAGATTCTCGAGCCGGTGCCCGCGATCCGGGGCGGCTTGCGGCGAATTCACACGGCGGAAGCCATTGTCAATGGCATAATACTTGTTCGGCGCCACCACTCGCCGCTTGAACGACGGACTGAACTTGGGGACCGCAAAGAGCACGTAGGCCTCTTGCAGGTACTCGAGATAGCGGGCGGTCTGAGCGACGGCGGGAATGGCGAGCGACTTCGTGAGGTTTTGCAGCGAGAAGGCCTGCCCGGTGTTTGCCAGCAGAAACAACGCGAGGTTCATCACATGCCGGGTCTCGCGCAGGCCGTGGCGCAAGGTGATGTCCCGCTGCACAATGTCGCGCAGCAACTGCTGGAGAGCCTCCGGCGAGCGCTCGTGGAGATAGGTGGGAAAGCCCCCGTCGTCCAGGTAGCAGAGCAAAGAAGCCTCGCCCCCGCGGCCACCGGTGAACTCGAGGTATTCCGGGTAGCTGAACGGAAACACTTCGAGCGACAGGTGCCGGCCCGTCAGCTTCGCTCCGAGCTCCCGGCTCAATAACGAGGCGTTGGAGCCCGTCACGCACACCGTGCGCCCGCGATCGAGAAGTGACCGAACCAGGCGTTCCCATTCCGGCGCTTCCTGCACTTCGTCAAGGAATACGGGGATGCGGCCGGGGGCCAGTTCATCAATGATCGAGAGCATCCCCGGAAAGTCTGCCGGGGACAGGCCGAAAAGGCGCGTATCTTCAAGATTGCAATAGAAGGCGGCCCCACCGCGGCGCATCAACTGGGCTTGCAGAACACTCTTGCCGCAGCGCCGCACCCCCCTCAGCGCCACCGCCTGCGAAGCCCGGCCAGGGATGGACGAAACCAGCTCGCGCGTCACTTCGGGCTTCGGTGAAGCCGGCGGCCGCTGCTCTTTCAGAATAGCCAATAGTGTATCTCGTAAAAACACAAAGCTGTGTTAACACAAAATACAGTTCTATGTCCAGTCGCCTCGTCTTTCCCGTGGGCGGGTCTCATTTCTACTTTCTGCTTTCTGCTTTCCGACGTGCTGTCTTCCGTCCTCTGTCTTCCGTCTTCCGTCTTCCGCCTTCCGTCCTCCGTCCTCCCCCTTCCGCCTTCCGCCCCCTCTTTCCCCTTCCGCGTATTTCGCGGTTCTCCTCGCTCTACCCTCCGTATTTCCGCTTTCCAATTTCAGCGTTTCAGTTTTCAGCGTTTCAGCTTGTGGTCCGTGGTCCCGTGGTCTCGTGGTCTCGTGGTCTCGCAGCCCCCATTTCTGCATTGTGCTTTCCCCCTGGTCCACGGTCCCCTTTCAGCCCTTGCCGCGCCGTAGCCCCGCGAAGGCGGGTTTCAGCTTTTGACTCCTGCTCCCCGCTCCCCGCTCCAAGCTCCCATCTTCCATCCTCCGTCCACCGTCCTCCGCCCTCCGTCCACCGTCTTCCGTCTTCCGTCCACCGTCCTCCGTCCTCCGTCCTCTGTCTTCCGTCTTCCGTCCTCCGTCTTCCGTCCTCAGTGGTGGTCCCGTGGTCCGTGGTCTCGTGGTCCCTCATCCCCGTCCTCCGTCCTCAGTGGTCCCGTGGTCCGTGGTCTCGTGGTCCCTCATCCCCGTCCTCCGTCTTCCGCATTTCAGCTTTTCAGCGTTTCCCCCAAAGTCCCCCTATCAGCAGGCTCGAGAGCCTCAGGGTAGTCTCGGGGTAGCCTCAGGGTAGCCTCAGGGTAGCCTCAGGGTAGCCTCAGGGTAGCCTCAGGGTGGCCTCGGGGTGCCTACCGGTTGGCTACCAGAGAGCCTGAGGGTAGCCTCCGGGTGGCTTCAGGGTGGCCGTAAACCTCTTACCAGAAGCCGATGCTGCGGGTAAGACCGCCCTTTATAAGCAGGCTGCCTAAGGATACATCACCGGATTTGTGACCGGGACCACTAAGTCCTTGCGTCTTTCTGCCTTCTGCTTTCCTGTGTCAGCTTTTGGTTTGGCAATTTCTGCTTTCTGCTTTCTACTTTCTGCTTTTCCCGCGGCTGCTTCCTCCTTTCCTCTTTCAGCATTTCAGCGTTTCAGCTTTTCAGCTTGTGGCCCGTGGTCCCGTGGTCAGTAGTCTCGTAGTCCCTCTGCCGCTCCTGATGTCTCAACGCTGCCCCCACCACGAACCGCATACACTTTTCCGCGTATTCTTCAGAAACGTGTTCATGCAGCGGCAGGTTGACCACATTCCTGGCGACTGAAACCGCATTCGGACATTCGCGATCATCCCAGTTGAGGTTATCCAAGCAAGCACCCGCTGGATGGAGCGGGTGATTGAACCAATCGCCAAGTTCGATTTGCCGATCCGCAGCTTCCTTTAGCAGGCGCTCCCGGTCGTCCACCAATATGGGATACCGCAGGATCACAGTCCCTTGTGGGCGACATTGGGGAGTGATTCCACTGGCTGACAGCAAACGGTCGTAGTGGTCTGCCAGGCGAATCCTCCTGCGCTGGCTTCCTGGGGCGCGTTTTTCCAGCCGTTCACAAGCCCCTCTCTGCAACGAGGCCATTCGCATGAAGTAACGAGGCGGCATGTGTCCGTTTAATTCGGTCGGAGAACTTGAACCGGAGACGATCCCGCATGCCGTCAGACTTCGATAGGTGCGCACGGCCGCCCAGTATCCCCTCGGACGAACCAACCGGCGGTGAACCCACCATTGAACCCAAAGGGCCAACGCCGACACCATTGAGGGCGCCGGGAGCCCCCCATGCAATGCGCCCACCCGCTCCGCCAACTCCTCGTCATTCACGTCCGCGAAACCGCCCAAGCCTGTCGTATAGGGTTTGTTCCATTGGGTGGAGAAGAACGCCCCGTGGCCCAAAGACCCACACACTTGCCCGTCAAGCGTGCTGCCGCTCACATGCGCACAGTCCTCGAAGACCAGCAATCCCTTTGACTTTGCCCAGCCAACGATGGCAAATGAATCCGGGTTTGGAATTCCGTAGGTATGTTGAATGACAACGCCACGCAGCCTGACTCCCGCAAAGTCCCGTTTGATTCGTTCCGCAGTGCGCTCGTACTCCTCAAGCGACGGTGAAAACGTGTCCCCCGCAATATCCGCGTAAAACGGCACGCAACCGGCAAACCGAATCGCCATCGGAACCACGACGCAGGTGTAGCCCGGAACGATCAGGGCATCATTTTTCCCGAGCCCGGCGGCCTTGAGCAGCGCGTAAAATGCCACGCGCCCTTTATGGAAATAGAACCGGCGCCGCATCGGTTTACTCGTCATGCAATCTCGTGGCGGCAGGCCGTTCGCCCGTCCAAAGCAGACCAAACCACTTGCCGTTATCGTCGTTTGCCCCGCCAGCCTCTGCGAACTGCCCGACCATGCGGCGGTATTTTTCTGGGAACAAGGTCCTCACGACCGGGCCTGCCAGGCCGCGCAGTCTTGTGACGGCGGGAAATGACACCGGCGAGAATCCGATACTGGTCTTAAATCGCTCCAGACTCTGAACATTTGATTTGATCGCATAGTGTGCCGTTCGCACGCCGGGCAGTTTGGCGGCGCTGCAAACAAAGGCGAACATCAAGGCGTCGTTAACATTGGTCTTAAGCATTTCGCTGCGCGAAGCGATCGTGTCAACGTAAGCGGTATCGCCGATGATCTTCACCGTCAGGAACCCGGCCACTTCGCCGCTCTCCGCATCCCGGCCCAGGATGATGCTGACGCCCGGACAATCCAGCATCGTCCGCCAGCTTTGTTCGAACATGACCGGATCGGCAGCTTGCTTCCACCCGGTTCGCCGTGTAAGTTCGTCCCAGGCCTTCCGGCAGCCATCGAGTGTCTCAGAATCCAGTCCCGTCACCACACTAAGCTCGCAGCTCTTGAGCCCCTTCCGGACTGCATTGCGCCGCTTGGAGTCAATAGCGGCAGGACCATACCCGGAAACATCCTCGACGACGTTTATTACCAAACGGCTGTTCGCCTCAGCTTCCTCGCCGGCTACGTGCTGAAAACCCAAGTAGCTATTACCCATGGGAGGCGCAGCTCGGGAGGCGGACAGCGGGCGCAGGAAATCCACTGGCCAGCACAGCCCGGGCTTCACCTGATACCACCAGACGCCGTTGCAATCTTGAAATGGAAGCGAGTAGTTCCCGAAGACCCTGCTGACACCCTGGTACCACCAGAACGGCAACTTGCGGATCGCGATCAGCGCCTGGCAATGCTCCTCGACGGAGCACGCCTTAAGCCGCAACTCGGTCACTTCCACGGCAAGGGGGGCAGACATCCGGTTGTTTGCTCAGGCACGGACCGGCTCGGAACAGCCCTGTTCAATCGGGCCATCATCGGCAATAGAATCTCGCGATACCGCCGGGTGCAAACTTCGACGTTGTAGTGCGCCTCCGCTGCTGCTCGTGCATTTGCCTTCATCCTATCCACTCGCGACCGGTCTGCGTGCAGTCCCCTCACAGCCTTGGCCAGATCCACACTGGACCGCGGCGGCACCCAGACGCCGCACTGCTCGTCGAAAACCAGGTTGGCCAACTCCGTTTGTCGTGGAGTAACGGCCAGCATAGCCGCTCCTGCCGCTAAGCTCGTGTACGTCTTGCCGGGGACACTAATTCCCTCATAGCCGGCGTCCAGCGAAACGACCAGGCAGTCGGCACTGGTGATCGAGAAGGGGAGTTGCTCAGCCGGCAGCCAGCCCAGCAACAGCAAGTTTGGCAAGGCCTTGGCTCGCACGTAGTGTCGAACCTCCTCCAGGCGCGTACCTGCACCAACCAGCACGAACTGAATGTCGGGAAGATCAATCAACAACGCAGCCGCGTCCACGATGCTCTCGACGTCGTGGGTCGCCCCGAAGTTGCCGCTGTACATGACCACGAACTTGTCCATCAGCCCGTGTTCCCTCGCGAACCGATTCGCTGCCCTCGAGATGGGCTGAATAGTCTCAGTGTCCGCCCAGTTGGGGATCACCTCGATCGGCAACTGCTGCTCCGGCGACAAGTGGGCCAGAAGCGTGTGCTTCATGCACTCGCCTATCGTGATCACACAGTCAGCCCTTCGCATCGAGTGGGCGTTGAGCCGGCGCAGCAAGCGCTCGACGAGGCCGTCCGGCCGGATCATTCCCATACGCGATAAGACGTCGGGGTACACATCGTAAACGAGCAACGCGTAACGGATCCCAAACAACCGCTTCGCGAGCGGTGCCACCCACGGCACCAGTGGCGGGTTGGTTGTCATGAGCACGAAGTGATCGTGGTGCTTCGCCATCGCCCAAAGGGCCTGACACGTGAACACGCTCCACGTCCAGATGCGTTTCCACGCGGGCGACCGAACCAAGCCCGTCGCCCTAAGCCATTCGAATCGGTCTCGGTCCGGCCCGCTCTTCAGCTCGCCAGCCAGCAAACGTACCGTCTGACAGCAGTCAACGAACGAATCCACCAAGTCTCCGAACAGAGGCGATGTCACCTGGTTGATCGCTAGCATCCGCACACGTTGCCCCGTCGCTGTTAAGGGTGGTTCAACTTTTCCGGTGATCGTCATCGGCTTGTTGTTTCAACGGGCCGTACGCTGCCAACGGCCTGTAGCCCTGCTCGCCCAATTTTACGCCTCTCTGTTAAGTTGCTTCCGGATGTCGGCATATATGCGGAGTATCGGCTGACGGGCGGTATCCCACGTGAAACAGCGCAGATAGGTCTCCCGACCGTGTCGACCGGCTTCTCGAACGCGCTGGGGATTCATGATCAGCTCGTCAACCAATCGCCGCACTGCCTCTTTATCTCCATAGGGCAAGGTAAATCCCAAGCCATGCCTCTCAGCCACGGCGCCCATCCATGAACCCGTAGAAGTCAGATAAGGGCGGCCCACCGCCATGGCCTCGAACATCTTGCAGGAACTCGCGATAGCCACCGAATCGATACTGATATCGTAGTACAGCCAGACCAGGGAGGCCCGTTGGAGTCTGTTAACGTATTCCTCATGACTCAGTTTCCCAACATATACGGCATTGGTGCAGCGACCAATCGCCTCCAAAATGCCTTTCTGCTTTGGTATGTCTCCAATGAACTCGAGCACAACATCTTCATGTCCTCCAAAGGCCTCTAAAGCAAGAAATGCCCCCCGCCGGGCGGAGATGTGCCCGGAGATGTTGATGATGAACTTACCCGTTGGGTATTCTGTTGGCTCGACCGGGAATGTGAAATGCGGCACGCAGAGGACGTTGGCGATTTCGCGTCCGTTCAACGCCCAAGGCCCAAGATAGTCGTGCATACGTTCGTTATTTCCCTGGCTACCCATCAGGTAATCAGAGAAACGTGCATACACACGTTCGTATAGTTTTGCAGTTTGGGGCAGCGGAAACCGAAAGCAAGACAGCACCAAGCCAAGGGCATCGCGAAAATCAAGAACTACCTTGTACCTAAGAATGGGCTTTAACGCAAAAACACCCAAGCAAGAATGAGTGTCCATTGAGTGAACAACTTTTGGCAATGTAGTAAGAATAACCCCGATCACGAAAAACTGCCAAAGGACGTAGCCAAGCAGTCGGCTAGGTTTACTGAAGTAAGCGGGGTATCGAAAAACATGGCCTCTGAGATCGGGCGGTTTGGTTTTGACCGGCTGTCCTGTCATGTCCCATGTGGCCGTAACGACCTCGAATCCAGCGGACTGGATGGCGTCAATATTGTTCAACATCATCATATTGGCATCCAGCGCCCCAGCGCTCACGACGACAACCTTCAATCTATTTTGGAGGTTTTTCAGAGGTTTAGCATGATCGAGAGCTTGCCAAGCTGGTTCGACGGAGCAACGTCCTCCCCGGCAGGACTCCCCAATAGCAAATGCTCGAACCATTTGCGCGTCCCGCTCTCGTCATTCACGGGAAGTCCACTGGACCGTGGGCTTGGCGCAGCGGCGGGACAGATGCCTCAGCGTGGCGGCAACCTTGGCCACCGACAGCAGAACCGCTCCGGGCTTCACCAGCGTTTTGGCCCGCATCCTTAAGTGCTTCCGTGCGAACGCCGCCAGCCACCATCGCGCCTGCCGAGGGATCAGCAGGTTAGCCGAGAATGGCGGATAGGTGGCTGGGGCTGGGTCGCTGGCGGCAAGCTGCTTGACCAATCGGCGCAGGGCGGCAGTGTCAAAGATCTCCTCCATCAGCGGGTTGTCGTCGAACAGAAACGCCAGCGCCGTTTCCCCGCCGCGATCCATCTGCGCAATGACCAGGCCTAGGTCCACCTGTTCACGGGTGCGCGCGTAGGGGATCGCGGCCGTTTTCGGCTTGAACTGCCTTAGGGCTTCACGCACCACCTTACGTCCGAGCCGGTGGTACCACGGTACGGTGCGGAGAAAGTCGAGGTAGTCCAGGTCCAACAGCGGTTGTCGCACCAGTAATCCGTGGCGCGTATGCATGCGGCGTCGGGAGTTGGCGAAGTGACACACCCGTTGAGCATGTTCGAGTTCGTCGAGTTGGTTATTTGGGGGCCGACCCGCCAAGCCCTCGACGCGTTTGCAGCAGATCATCTCGGTTTCTTCCAGGAACAGTTTGATCCGGTCTGCCCGCAGGTAGGGCCAGAGCGAGGGCACCTCACCCACCGGACGAGTATCCAAGCACTCAAGCACATGCACTTCATCAATGGCGCCTGCGGCGGTACTGCAACACTCATCCCCAGTGATGACATATTCAGACGGCCCCACCCGCCTTACTTCGCCAAACACATTCTCTTCGTTCAGCAGCCCCACCGAGCCGTCCGAACTATCGGCCGAGTTCTGTAATGCCGCCAGAACGTCCCCTGGATACCACCGGAGGATGGAGTGACTTAGTCCAAGCTGGTGCGCGACACGGCGGGCTATAGCCACATCGCCTAGCGGGTGGCGGCACTCCTCACCAATGCACGTCGACGTGATTCCATGGACGAGACTGGGATCGTCCACAAAACTAACGACCGTTCGCGAGTCCACCCCTCCGGTCATCATCACGGTAGGGTGACCGTGCCGCGTTCGGCGTTGCACAGCTTGTCGAAGCAGTTCGACTGCCCGGCCAACGTAAAATGGAAGCCCCCTGTCCTCGGGAGCGTCCACCAACGCGTAGCTCCACAGCTTGTGCTTCCGAATCTGACCGTCTCGAATCTGCCAGACGGACCCAGCGTCCATGGTTTGAACGTCAGCGATGAACGTTCGAAGGTTCAGGAGCATGTTAGACGTTAACGCCATCAACGCCATGCCCAGATCCAGCTTGCAAGGCAAACACGGCAGCGCCATCAGGCCCTTGACTTCGCTGGCGAAGTAGAAAAGGCCGTCACGAACCATGTAATGGACTTGGATGGCATTATTGTGGTCTGTCGCGATGATTACTGAGCCGCTGGCCGGGTCCAAGATCACAATGGCGAAAGCCCCGTTGAGACCCTTGGCAAAGTTGGGAGAGCCCAGTTGGCGGCATCGGTCCAGAATGTACGCCGCATACGATGTGACCTTCGCTGGCGAGTCGAGGTACAACTCGCCAAGCATGAGTATCTTAGGGACCTTTGGGTTGTCTAGGCCGGCTGCCTGGTCGGCGTCGGGGCCGTGTCGGAGTTTACCCAAAGCGATACCCTGCTCCGGCAGGGCAATTACATCGATCGGACACCCATCGACGGGGGCCATTGCTGCCAGCATCGTCCGCACGTCTTCAGGATGCACCTTGTTCTGGCCATCCAAACTAACGAGTCCTGCAAATACGGACATAATTAGTTCTCCAATGAATTAACGGCTGGTTAGCCGCTAGCTTGTGTTTCGGGGGAAGCGTGGATTTTCACTGGCTCAGGCGCTACAGACATCGCGTGATCCAGTAGGCCGGGTCCCACACCGGCCTCTCCAAGTCAGTTCCTGGGATCAGGAGTCTCAAGTATCACGCGGATTAGGTCGTGATCGAGCGGCGTCAGGCCGGCACAAAACATAGGCGAGCCTCCCTTCACCCCGGTAGCGGAGCGAATCCGCGGCGGGGTTCCTGACCACACCGCTCGTGGTGGTCCGCTGGATAACCGTCAACCTGACCCTTGCGGCGTCGGCCGGTACTTCCTCCGGGCAAAACCAGTGTGTCCGCGGAGCCGTTGGGCGGGTCGCCCCAAGTGGCCAGTGATTGCGGTTGAGCAGCTTATCGCCCCGCTCCATGCCACCCGGGTTGTGCAAGCAGCGGAGCAATTGGAGCGCCTGAATATACAGCTTGTAAAGGACGTTGTGGTACATGGAGGTGACGGTCATGAGGACTACCCCGCCAGGCCTGAGGACGCGCCTAGCCTCCGCCAGCGCCCGCAAGCGGGCATCGTGAGGAGTGATGTGCCCATAGAGGTTCTCAAACATCGTTAGCACGTCCAGAGACGCTTCACCAAAAGGCAGTTGGTCCGCTCTGGCAGCTTCGAAATGGATGCTTAACCCTTCGTCGCGACAGCGGCCACATGCGGCCTCCAGAAGGGTTTCGGAGCGGTCTATGCCACACAGGTTCCGGAATCCCATGCGGTAAAGCGCGAAGGTTTCCCGCCCCGCCCCACAGCCGATGTTGCAGATTGTCGCCTCTGGATTCTGGCAGTGCTTTCTAACCATCGCCAGTTCGCTGGGCCATAGTCCCGCATCCTGCTTGGCAGCCCAAACCTTGAACAATGGCCCGGTCGTATAGGTCTTGATCATCGAGTCCGCTGCGTTGGTGTGATTCATAGCATTGATTTCCTCAAAAGGTGGCCACCCGGCCGCCAGGTGCTTCATCGCGAGCCAGACCGATCTTGCCGTGACAGGCTCCGCTCAAGCCTTTCCACCCGCCGCACCAGGTCGCGCAGAACCTCCGACTGTTCCCCCTTGCGCTCGATCAAGCGAACCCCGCCGCCCGCCAGCCGGATAATCCGGGCCGGCACCCCGACCGCCACGCTGTGATCCGGAAGGTCGCAGAGCACAACGGCGTTTGCGCCGATCTCCACATTGTTACCGATCCGCACCCATCCGAGAATTTTTGCCCCGGCCCCAAATGCTTGTCCTGGTGGGAAGGATGTGGTCATGGCTCACCACCCTCAGACTCCACCCGCGGTGCCACCGGCGGAATACTGACGGAGGAAACTATCCGGCGGAAGATAGCCAGTGCTTGCTGTGTCTGTTGTTCCGGAGTGAAAGCCAAACGGACGTACTCTTGTGCATTACGCCCGATACGCTTGGCACCGATCGGATCCCGCACTAGCGCTTCAATGCATGCGGCACAGCCTTCGGCGTCCTCAACATCGAAGAACAGCCCTGTCAAGCCCGGCACGATCATGTCCTGAATACCGCCCACGGGTGTGGCCGCGACCGGCTTGGCCAGAGCGAACGCCTCCAGAAGGGCCCGAGGATGGCCTTCGGTGTGCGTAGGTAGCACCACAGTAGTGGCTGCGGCTAGTAGCTGAGGGATATCCTCCCGCTGGCCCAGGACCGCCACGCGGCCGGCGACTCCAAGTTCCTTCGCCAACGAACACAGGGCGCCTGGATAGTCCTTGTCCTTGCCGTACGGTGAGGAGTGCGGCCCCGCTAGCCAGAGCACCGCGTCAATGCCTGCGTCCAACACCTTTCGAAGAGCTGCGATGGCTGTGTGTTGGCCCTTGCTCGACATCAGAGCGGCAGGCACCAAGAGCCGCACTGGAGAGTCGGCATGAGGCGGCAGGTTGACCAGCGGCCGACACGAGCGCTCAAGGAGCGCATCCACAGCCACGGGGTTGTGCAGAACATGGATTTTGGCCGCGTCGATCCCCGAACACATCAACGCAGCCTTCGTTGCGCGCGAAACGGCCAGAAGAGCGGCGCATCGGCGACGACACAACCAGCGATTGTATGGTGCAAGCATGTCTGGCGTGTACCAGCCCCGCATGTGCATCATCAGTGGAGCCCGCCTTAAAGCGGCGATGGTTCCGACAACAAACGCAGACTTGAAGTTATTGCAGCTAATCAGCGATGGTTGGAGACGCAAGATGATCTCAGCGAGGCGCCGTCGGCAGAGATAAAGGTCCGGCATTGCCTGGGCCAGTCCAAGGAGGCGGCGGAGCGGCTGGCCTTGCCCGCCCACAATCCGGGCTTTTCGTTCCGGCATCAGAATGTGATAGTTCAGCCTGGCCTTGAGTACGGCCTGGGTAAACGGCTCGCAACCGCCATAGGGGTCCACCACGCAGACTTCGGCATGATGGCTGAGCCGTTCGGCAAATTCCACCGTGCTTCGGCGCGCGCCGCCCAAATGCTGAACAAACTCGAAGAAAACTATTCGCACGCTGCGATTATCTGTTAGGGCAGAGGAGATCGCCCGCTCCGAATATGGCCCGCTTATACCGGCCACACTTACGCGCTCTGTACGAGCAAATCACGATACGTTTGGCCAAACCTCCGTCCATCAAATGCCTGCGCCGTAGTTCTGGCGGCGGCCCGCATTTGTTGGTAGTGCTCTGTGGTCAAGGTGGAGGCACGCCGGAGCGTAGCGGCAAGGCAGTCCACCGACAATTCACTCGCGATCAACGCGTTAACGCCGTCCTTCAAATACTGATGGAGATCGCTCGTGATATTGCACAGGAGAGGCACGCCGAGCGCCAAAAACTCCGGTACCTTTGACGGAAAGCATGCCTTAGACCATTTGGAGTCCTCGCGGAATAGAAGGCCAAACGAAGCCGAGGCGAGAATTCCTGTCAATGCCTCAAATGGCACCCAACCAAAGAAACGGACTCCGTCGCCCATCTGCTGCAGCAAATCCTCCCCGACACCCCGCATCGTCGCGATGGCGTCGCGGGTACAGCCCAAGTACTCCAAAACCACATCAGTCCCGTGGCAACGAGCCTCTAACACAGCGCGGAGGATTAGGTCGTGTCGTTCGCGAATCGGACTCCCGGAGAAAATGATTTTGAGCTTTCCATTTCGCATAGGCTCTGGCCGTGAAGCCAGCGGCGTCCACATCGCATCAGATAGATCCAACAAGGGCGGCAGCAGGGCGGTACGGACGCCCTTGGCACGATAATATGCCTGCAGATACTCGCTGATACAAAGAACGCCATGAAGCCTGGGATTCACCCAACGACGCTGCACCTCGCCATCGGCTCTGCCCAGGACACCCCACCGCATCCCGTAACGTTCTGGCTCATGCCATTCGACAACATATATAAACAGCTTGATATTATGGCGGCGGCACAAATTGCGCAGGCGGAGTATCAGGGGAACTGTGCGACTCGTACTCGGATAAACGAGAATGGCTTTAACACCCGCCAAAGGCCGCCGCTCCGCAACCCAAGTCAAGTGGTCGTCCCGCCAGGCAAGGAGGATATTTAAGAGTCGATGTAAGTGGGGGTACGGGTGGACCCTCCGAACCACCCAATACGGAATTCCGCAGTAAGCAAAGCTACCGTCAGGTTGTTTGTCCGCCTCCCGCCCTTTGCTTTGGTCGGCAAGCAAGCCGACACTCAGTCCAGCACTCTGGATGGCGCGGACGTGCCCGCGCAGATTGTTGCTCGCGGCGCATCCCTCCGGGAAGGAAAAAGCTCCAAGAATCAGAACTTCCGGCAAAAGACTAACTCTCTTCATCGGAAGATCAAAGATGCCGGGTCACCCAGCACAAAGAAGCCCCCAGTCTTCCCGGCCAGTCGACTCTTGATAACGCAATTGCCCGCGGGAACACAGGAGATTCCATCTGTCCGCATGTCCACAGGGCGGCCCTGCGACTTCAGGATAAACAATGAGGGCTGAAACCCAGTGGCTGCTGGAGTCTTAGCCAGGCTTGAGGCATAGATCGTAATCGCACGCTGCCGCAAAAGCCCAAAGGCACCAAAAAGTGATACCTTCCAACAGGCGGCTGCTTCGACTTTCTTTTCAGACATTCTTAGGGTTCTCCATTACGATGCCCAGGGGCCTGGCAGGATTGCCCCCAACAATAGTACCTGCGGCAATGTCCTTGACCACTACCGCGCCGGCTCCCACCACGGCCCCCGCGCCAATCTTCACACCCTTTAAAACGATGGCGCGGGCTCCGATGAATACATCATGACCGATCTCAATCGGTGCCGTGGTGGCAGGCAGTTTGGCCACCCGGCCCATAGGCGACAAGGGATGCCCGTCGGTGTCAATGATTAGCGTCCCGGCGCCAATCAGCACCCGGTCGCCAATAACCACCCGCTCACAGGCAGTTATGCTGCATCCACTTACACCAACATCATCGCCAATAATCACCTCTGCGTCCTTGCCCCACGCGGTGATAATAACCGGCTGAAAGACACCTATCGCGTTGCCGTCGCTCTTGCTGCGCGCAGTGAATCGCTCTCCAATGCTGACTCTTGCGCCTCTGCCCCGGATGCGAAATAATGGACGCCCGCTGAGGCACCACCCAGCACGCAGGCGAACACCTTGCGAGGCGCACCAGTACCACTGAACTGGGACGCTGGCCAGATACTTGACACGAAGCCACAAAGCATAAGACGTCTTCAACAAGGCGTATCCCGGAAGATTTCTCAATCGGTGCCTCATTGCCTAGTTCGCCTGTTGCACAAACCGCACCCAGCACCGCCGGGTCCCGGCCAAGTCGGCATCGTTCACGTCATTGTCAGAGCTTTCCGGAATCAAAGTGTCGCCCTTGCTGTTCATCTCTTCAGCTCGAACCAGGCGACGGGAGCACGCGAGCAGGGTTGCCGACAACCACTGCCCCTGGTGGAACATCCCTGGTCACAACGGCCGCGGCGCCTATGATTGCATTCGCGCCAACAGTGACAGCGCCAATGATCACGGCATGAGCGCCCACGTCCACGCCATCCCCCAGAATCGGTGCGCCGCCTCCCGATCCGCCCTTATTCCCCAGCGTCACGCAGTGCCGGAGCGTGACATTCCTTCCAATTTTAGTGTCGCGATGGATCACCAAACAATAGCCATGGTAAATGCGAAGCCCCTCACCAACTTCCAAAGTCCAATTCAACTCCGTGTGAAAGAACGAATACGCCATTATCCGGTAGAGCCACAGGTACGGCCTAAGAAGCAAGCGGCTGACGCGATGCATCCGGCTCACATGCTGGGCCAGGCGAAAACCGACCAGCATCCAGCGAATCCGCGCGTCGTGCGAATTCGCCGCCCAATCCTGAAAGAGAGAGCCACGCACCATTTTGCCTGTGCTTCGGAGTTGAGATGTCAGGGCTTGAGGAGATTCCGATACACCTGGACAAGGGCCTGGTATTGATCATCGGGACGGTGTCCGACCAGTGCCTGTCGGTGAGCTGGCAGGTCTTCGAGCACCGCACAGACAGCGCGTTCAAAATCTGCCTGGTCAC
>Ga0326727_10017467_pt1 | contig 14879 bp, 11 predicted proteins | sample MB2enrmetagenome_FD_207643 | JGI IMG/M metagenome (GOLD analysis project Ga0326727, IMG submission 207643) | Lab enriched peat soil microbial communities from McLean, Ithaca, NY, United States - MB29MY | ecosystem: Environmental > Terrestrial > Soil > Wetlands > Peat | place: USA: New York... | reverse complement strand
TGGCACGCTCCTTGGCTCGCCGCCCTTCACTCTTGGCCAGCACATAGAGTTCGCCCTCCTCGGCGAACAACTTCACCTCCACCGACTCGCGCACTTTCTGCCAGGGCAATTCTAGCCACTTCTTTTCGTACTGCTGAATCTTGCCCCGCGGCGCACCCACTAAGTAGAAGATTTCCCGCCCCGAGGTGCGCATCTCTTCCAGCACCTCCTCGGTCGGAATTCCCCGGTCCATCACCCACACCCGCCGAGCCTGGCCATACTGCGCTTCGATCCTGGCCAGAAAGCCCCGCAGCGTCGTGCGGTCCGAGGTGTTGTCTTCCATCACTTCATAAGCCAGCGGAAATCCCTCCGGCGTCACCACCAGCGCAATCACTACCTGCCGGCAATCGAATCGGTGATCGCGGCTGTAGCCGTATTTCGCTTTGGGAATTTCCTCTCCTTCGCCCTCCATATAGGTGCTCGTCAGGTCATACAGCAAGATGTCGAAGCGCGCCTGAAATAGGTCTTGCCAGCGTTGCCGTAGGTGATCGAACAATGCTGCCTTGTGTTCCACGATGCGGTCCAAACAGCGATACAGCCGGTCCTTTTCCGCTACGGCAAAGCTGCTTCCCAACAGATCTCCCACGGCACTCTGGTCAAATCCCTGCCGGTGCAAACGGAACTCGCTGCCCGGCGAGACCGGCCGAGTGACCACCAGCAACTCCAGCACCTTCGCCCACGGCACTTCTTCCCGCCCTCCTCCCAACCGCTCTTCCCAGAACCTGCTCAGTCCTAACTGCTGCCATAGCTCATACCCCAGCCAATAGCTGCCAAACGCCCGCGACCGCCGCAGCTCCATCTCCTTCAGTTTCACCTGCACGCCATCCAGCGCGTCGGTGGGGATCGCACGGTCCTCCGGAAATAAGCTCAGCGTCCGCGCCCGCTGCTCGGCTTCATCAAATACTTCCAACCTCTGGCGCCACGCTCCCTGCTGGCGGTCATTGATCTCTCCCAAAAACAAGACCTGCCGCTGCACCACCCGCCCCGAACGCACCCGACGGTTCTCGACGACGCTCCAATAGCGGTGCTCCTTGCCGTCCTTGAGGCGCCTTTTGCTGCGCAGAAACATCCTCAGCGCGCATCCTGACAGCTTCCTGCAGGGCTTGTAAAGAGGGTAGGTCGGCACTACAGCCGGTATTGAAAATGCGCCACTCAGCGAAAAGCAGTTACGCCCAGGCAGGGATCAACTTTCACGCAAAAAAGTGCGCACCTGCGAAAGTTCGGTTAGTCCTCCGCATTGGGCATCGTCGAGAAATCTATCGCTAGAACCCCACCCCTCCTATTCGTCTGTGATTACAACTCACGTATCTACCCGCAGGGGTCCTGAGCGAAGCCTTGGCAGGCTACCCTGGCGCCGCGCCGTAGTCTTTGATCTTCAGCAGCTCACCGCCCCGCAGGGCTGACTGATGTGCGATGATCCCTGGCACTGTAAAGGCTATGGCCTCATAGACGTTTACTGTGGGCCAGCGGTCTTCAATGATCGAACTGATGAACTCGTGGGTCAGAAACGTGTGCGAGCCCCCATGACCGGTTTTCACGCGCATCGAGGGTGGCAGGACTTCCCAGTGGGTGGGCTCTTTGTACGCCTCGATTTTTACCTCCCCCTCGGGATACCCGTTCGCGTCAATCACCGTCTTGCCCTCTTTGCTGATCTGAATCGTGGTGTCCGGCGACCCTTCCGGCCGTTCCATGACGTAGGACATCAGGCTCCCGTAGATGCTTCCCCGCTCGGTCCCACCCGCAGCCACATGCCAGAAGACTGAAATCCGGGAACTATGCCCTCCGGAAGTCTTGAAGAATCCCGTTGTATTCCAGAAAGGATTTCCGTATTCGTTTGTCGCGAGCACCTCGTGCCCGTCTCCCCAACCGACGGCCTCAACTTCTGCCATTCGCTCGCCGGAGATCGGAATCACGATGCCCGCGCAATGCGTGGGGTAGTGCATGGGCGGGAAACCGTACCGCCAAGTGGGGAACCCTTGCTCGTCGAACATCAATGGAATCAACCCTTCGTGATGATATTCCGCCTCCGTGTAAAAGATGGCGCCGAACTTTCCTTGATGCGCCCACTCGCGGCAAGTGATGACCTGGGGCCGGTAGTAGCTGGTCTCCGCCATCATGTACTTCATTCCCGTCTTCTTCACGGTTTCAAGCAGCAACTCCAGTTCCTCGACCGACATCCCCGCCGGGACCGCGCTGATGACGTGTTTGCCGGCTTTCATCGCTTCCGTCGCCATCCAGACGTGCAGCGGCGCGGGCGTGAAGACCGCTACGGCGTCCAGTTCCGGATGCTTGAGGAATTGCCGGAAATCCTTGTACTTGCTGGCAAGGCCATAGACCTCCACCAGACGCTTCAGTCGATCGTCACGCAGGTCGCAGACTGCGGTGACCTTGCAATTGGGGTCCAGGTGCCATTGGAAGCTGGAACCAAAGTTCCCACCCACCACTCCTATCCTGACAACCTTTTCGCTGGGGGTTCGGAGAGAAACTCCCCCCGCCGCCGTGGCCTGCGGGACGGCTGACGCGAGAGCCGCTGCTCCGATCCCCTTCAGGAATTGCCGACGCCCAAGATAACAGGGATTAATATTTGACATGAACATTCCTCCGCTTCACGCCGCGAGTTCCCGCGCCAGAGCCACATTCTCGCCGATCTGGTCGGCGTAGCGCGGATGCATTCCGAATAGAACCTCCCAATCCACGGTCCGAACTCCCCCTTCCAGCTTCTCCTCGGCCCCAAAGCCTACGCCCACAGCCCTGCCGATTCAAGCTCAAATCAGACGGACTTCTTGTCTCTTGACAAGCACACCAACATAGGCTATCATAGTACGCGGTAGAACAGGTGTCAGGTGTCAGGTGTCAGGTGTCAGGTGTCAGGTGTCAGGTGTCGGGTGCCAGGGGCTAGGCGGAGAAGGGCCGGTGCCAAGTGTCGAGGGCTGGAGGCGAAATGGCAGGGGCAAAGAATAGGGAACAGGGAATAGGGATTTAGTCGGGTCCTTTTTTGGCGCCGCTCACCGCGTAGTGCATGTGCGGGGAACCGGAGTTGGCAGAGCCTTTGGCAGCCACAACAGGCCAAGACAAGATGTCGCTTGGGATAGACAGAGAACGAGCTGAGTGACCTTAAAATTGAATGAACGACCCGGGAATGTCCATGAAAACAAAGAACCGCTGTGGAAAACCTCGGAACGATGCGCGAATGTGCTAGAAAACAAAGGTAGTTACGGATTTAGTCAGTGTATGTTGTTGAAAACAAAGAAGTTAAACAATAACTCGGCGCTACCCGTGGGTAGCCGGCCTGGTCCGCCGAGTCTAATGGGGTGAGGGCGCTTGATGGGCTTGGGGTTGGGATTCCGCTTTCTTCTCGGTCTTGCTTGCAGGCTTCTTCTTCGCGCCCCCAGACGTTCGGTCTTGAGCTCCGCTGTCGCTATGTCGCCGGCCATGCAACTCAACAAAGGTGTTCTTGAGGGGTTTGGCCGGTCCGCCTTGCCCACGCAAGGCATTTCCCAACTCGTTCTGGCATCCGGCCAAATTGGTTTGTGCCACATAAAGGAGCTGGTCAGGGTTGCGCAGGAGATAAGCGACGTAGGGTTGCAGCGCCTGTTGCAGGTCGAAGAGTTGGTTGCCGGCCTGGCTGTATTGCGCGCCCAGGCTGGGATTCTCGAACTGGCTGGCGGCGCGGGCGACGCCATCCAAGCGGGGCAGCGCCGCATTCATCGCCGCGTAGGTCTGAAATCCGAAGTACATGCTTTCCGGACGCGTTTCAAACTGCGCGCGCCATGCCTCCAGCCCCTCCAGCGCCCTGTGAAGATTCTCCAGCGTCTGGTTGAAGGAATTGCGGGTGATGTTCGAGGCCTTCCACTTTTCCGGGTGCAACTGCGTCAGCAGGTCGTTGATGCGGAATTCCGCGATCCAGATCGTGTGCGCCAGAGTTTTCACCTGGGCGGGTTCCATGAATCCCGGGGCATTGACGGGCTGGGGAGTTTGCGCGGATGGGGGAGGAGGGATGATCTCCGTCGCGGGGACAGACCCAGCCTGAGCGCCGGCGGCTTGCTTGGGCGGAGTCTGGTCTTTCACCGCCTGCTGCGCCAGCCCCGAGGAAACACACGTTCCCAAGAGAAGAGTGTAGGCTATGACCTGTGTCTTTGATCTCATATCGCCTGAATCTCGACGCCAAACTTGAACAGCGGCCGCGGGTCACCTCGTCCCCAACGGTTGACCTCCCAACGGGCCTGGAGAAACTTGATGCCGGGCAGTTGCCGCAAATCGAGAGCCGCCGGCGCAACTTCCCGGTAGAACTTCTGGGTATACCAGAACAACGCTTGCTTGCCCCAATCTTTTCCGTCGGGCGAGCCCCAAATCGAGACGTGCAGAGATTCCTGTTCGATGATCGCCGTAATGCGAAGCACGATCACGACGGGCTTTCCCTTGAGCGCGCCAAGCTCGTAGGCAGGACCTGCGCCGTTCGTCTCCACACGGGTTTCAGGAGGAACAAGATGGTAAACCGTCGGTTGCGTCGATATGCTCAGGGTCATCGTCTGTCTTCCGCTAGGACCAAGATTCAAACTCTCGAACCACGCCATCCTAGCACAGCCAGCGCTTAAGGAGGTAACAAAACCCGGCTTTCCAATCAACGTGCGTCCTGCCATAGTGTTGGTGTCACTTGCGTAAGGAAATGATAAAATCTCTATCGACGTGAAACTTAGAGCCCTGCCATGCTTGTGGTGTAGTTTGGCGTTATTCATCGGAGGTTGCCCAAAGCGGCAAGCTCCCACGCGAATTGTGTACGTTCCTTCGCCACCGCCCGCGGCGGCGCAGGCTCCCGAGGCAGGCACGTCGACAATGGTCATCGAAGAGCCGCCGCCGCCCGAACCCCCAGCGCCTTCGCCTGAGCCAACCCCGCCTCCCAAGCCAGCGCCCCTGCGGCGGCACGTGCTGCGGACGGAACCATCGGGCGCAGCCACTGGAAACACTCCTGATACGGTCGAGCCGCCTACTCCCCAGGTCCCCTCATTGGAGCCGCGCGAGACTTCTGCCCAACAAGCCGCTCTGCGCCGCCAAATCCAGGGATTGCAGGATGACGTCCGGCAGCGAATCGCCAAACTCAGCCGCGCCGGACTCTCCGGCGCAGATCGCAAAACCCTCGACGATGCTCGTACCTTCTTCGCACAGTCCACTCAGGCTCTAAATGAAGCCGACCTCCAACGCGCGCTTACCCTGGCGCGTAAGGCTTCCCTGCTGGTCTTAGCGCTCGAACGGTGATGCGACTCCGTACAAGCGCTAACTTGGCCGCCTACTGCAGAACCACAGCTTGGAAGTGTCTGACGAGATTAGAGATTCAACTGGCTCGTCCATCGGTCGCCGCGCCTAATCACTACATCCTTGAGTTGCATGAGGGCCTGGCCGTGCGCCGGAGAATTCCGCCGCCCCGGCTGAAGCCCCGAGGCTACTTCGAACCCCCGACCTGAACGAGCAGGTGTGTGAGCCTTTCGCGCAGGTCTCCGATGCTCTCGAAGCCACCCCACTCACTGACGATTGTTCCGTGAGAATCCGTGAACACCGATACCGGAATCGCGACCACACCCGACGAACCCTCCACGCCAAAAAAGGCGCTGAGGCGGGAAGATTGATCTTGCAGGTCAGGGTCGGTGAAAAAGCGGAAGGGGTAGTCTGGGTGTTCTTGGATGAACTTGAGGATTTCCTGCCGTTTAGCCTGCACCGCGATGGCCAGGACTTGCAAGCGGTTGCCGAAGCTGGGTTGCAACTTCGCAAGTGCAGCCAGCTCGCCGACGCACGGACCGCACCACGGAGCCCAGAAGGTAATTAGAGCCGGCTTCCCATTGAATTCGGAGAGGGTGAAGGGCTTGTAGCCGGGGTCCCTCACCTCCAGTGCAGGCAACCGCCGACCGACGAGGGACGGTAGCGGAACCTGGGCCGCTGCGGCCGGCTGCTTGCCCTGCGACGCAGCCGGACCAGCAGGGATGGGCGTGAAGGTGAAGGCATCGGCCCCTATAGGGGGATTGAAATCGATATCCTCGATGACGCTAAGCGCCGTCATCTTGGCGTGGCCGGATAGTGTGTTCATGCGCAAGACGGCCCGCGGCAGTCCCGTCTTCGTCGAGAACCAGTAAAAGTCGGCCCGTTCGTCGTGGCCGTAGAAGACGACGTTGCAAACATCGGCGTCGATCTCGCCCTGCCAGATCACCAGCGCCTTGCCACTGGCGATCGCCTTGCGCAAGAAATCCGGATTGAGGAGCACGTTCCAGGTCATCGCAACATCGATACCGGCATCGTTCACCACTATCATGCTGCCCGACCCGTCGGAGACAAACGTCGGGGCCTCCTCGGATTGTCCGGGGCTACTGGCGTGCGTCGTCTTTTCATCGGAGACCGTCAGGTCGAGTAACGAACCGTCTTCCCCGTAATGCGCGGCACGGACGCGGAAAGGCGCTTTTTGCAGCAGCACTGTGGAGCGCCCTTTGTGCGAACGCAGAGCATCATCGAGGTAGTCTCGCCTCACCACGTAGCTCACCGCTCGGGCGCTGTCTTCGGTCTGAATGAGCGCCCGCAAAACGTCAGTGGCGGCCGCTTGGGGAGCAGCGGACGCTTGTAGAGCCAGCAGCACCGCCAGCGCCAGACTCGTCATTCCGAAGCGCTCCTCCTTAGCTGCCCGTTCTCTTAGAAGGTCAGTTTCAGCGCGAACTGGATCGCGCGCGGCCCGCCGAGTTGGTACAGGGAGCTGAAACTGCCGCCGCCCGGATTCTGGTCCAGGCTGGCGCCCAGCATCTGCGTGGAAAGTCCGAACTGGGGGTTATTAAGGTCGCCGATGGGCTGGCCGAAGTTCGGGTGGTTCAAAACGTTGAACATCTCCGCCCGGAACTGCAGCTTCACCGGCTCGCGAATGGGGAAGTCGCGGTGAACGGCGAAATCCCACTGAAAGGCGCCGAAGCCGCGCAAGGCGTTCCGGCCCAGGTCACCCTGTCGCAGCGGAATGTAAGTGTTAGGATCGTACGGCGGGGGCGAGAACGCGGCAGCGTTGAAGGCCTTCCCCCCGGGGTATTGCGGCCCGTAGAGATAAACCGGGACGCCCGGGACAACGTCGGGCCGGACATCGCCGAGGCTATTCAGGGGCCCATACAGGAGGCTGTCGTCGATGTCGTCGGGAGGAGCGGTACGGGCTTGGATGATGTTGTGCAAAGACCAATCGCGCAGAAAGGCCTGCGCCAACCTGTTGGTCCAGGGAGCGGGGACTTCGTAGGATACCGCTGCCGAAAGAGCGTGGCGGATATCGAAGTCCGAGGGGCCACGGTTGAGGTTCGAGTTGAGTGGTGGCACTGACTGATTTGACGAGAGCGCGGCTGAACCCGCCGACCCGTCGTCGATCGAGTGCGCCCACGTATAGGACGCCAGCGCTTGGAGGCCACGCGACAACCGCCGTTCGAATTGGACCTGGAGCGAGTTGTAGTCCGATGTCGCTCCGTTCCCGATCAATTCGGTTGCGAACAGGTTCGGATTCGGTTGCAGCAGAAACCCGGTCTGTAGGAGCCGCCTTCCGGCGGAGCCTAAGTAGGAAACCGACAAGGTCTGCTGCGTTCGCAGAGCCTGCTCGAGCCCCCCATTCCACTCCCAGGTGTAGGGCAGCTTGAGGTGGGGGTCGAAGAAAGCCACTTGGCTGTTAGTGCTCAAGTTGGCTGGTGTGATGGGCGGCGGCGCAGCCTCGGCCGGGGCGAGCGGAAAGGTGCCACCGTACAGAATGCTCACAGCACCAAATGGATAAACGTCTGAAAAGAGAGTATTGCCAATCTCGGAGGTATTGAGATCGTAGAAGGCGCCGAATCCGCCCCGCAGCACGGTCTGGCGCTGCGGGTTGCGTGAAATTTGGTAGGCCAAGCCCAGCCGGGGCGCAAGGTTGAAGTACGGCGTTTGGAACGGTGGCGTCCCGGGCGTCGCCAGCTCTAGGTTCGCCGGGTCGTTAAAGTTGATCGCGGCCGGCAGACTGGGCCCGCTAACGGACTTGGGGGCGAAGTCGATGTCCCAACGAAGTCCATAAGTCAGGGTTAAGCGAGCGCGTGCCCGCCAAGTGTCCTGCGCGTAGACTCCCAGGTTGTGAAACAACATGGTGCCGCCGATTTCAGACACGATTTCGTCCTCGTAGAGGCTGCCGGTTTCGGCCGAGGGAACGTCCAGAAAGAGCGGGTCCTGCCTGTAGCCCGGGGGACTGTAGCGTGGCGACAGGCGGCGATAGTCCACGCCAAACTTGAGGCCGTGCGAGCCTCTCTGCATCGCCAAGCTATCCACCAAGTTGATCTGCCGCTGCAACTGACGGTTAGACGGGCCCCAGGCGACATTGTATGCCGTCAGAGAGGCGATGATGAACGTGAAGTTTCCGTTTTGGCTGGTTATCGGCGGCGGAAACGCCGAGGAAGGCAGCGGAACCGCTCCCCCAAAGGTGTCGACGAATAAGCTGCTGTAAGAATTAGTCCGGCTGTAATTGAATCGTAGATCGTTTGTGACCGCGGGCGAGACGATCCAGGTAGCGCCAACGGTGGCTGTGCTGGTGTGGATGCGCGGCTCGTCAACCGTGCTCAAAGAACTGCCATAGGATCCGCGCAGACCGAGTGCAGAGGGCGATTGGTTGTAACGCGCGAAAAGTGAGATCCTGTCGCTGACGCGATGGTCCACGCGGAGGCTGTAAGCATCCACGCTGGACTTGTTGGAAAAGGTGGCGTTGAATTGCCCGATGCCGTCCACAACATCGTCCGGCGTGCCGGGAGTAGGCAACGGGAACTGGTTCAGAAAGGGCTGCATGGCGGGCAGAGCGTTCTGTCTCGCCGTCTGGTCGGGCACCGTGGTGAGCCCCGTCTGTGGCAGCCGCAGGCGAAGCCCTTCGTAGGAAAGGAAGAAAAACGTCCGGTCCTTAAAAATCGGACCACCGAGAGTCCCTCCGAAGTCATTCTGTCGCTCTTCCGGCTTGGGTAGGCCGGCGGAGTTCTGGAACCAGTCATTGGCGTCCAGGTCCTCATTTCTAATGTAATCGAACATCGTTCCATGGAACTGGTTCGTGCCCGAGCGGGTGACGATGATAATCTGGGCGCCGGGAGTGCGGCCAAACTCAGGCGAATACGTTGAAGCCAGGATTCGGAACTCCTCCATGGCATCCACCGAGACCAGGCTGTTGGTGCCGCCCAGCACGCTGAACGAACCCGCAGCGCCGCTCAAGCCATTGCTCGGATACCCGACGGGGCTGAGGCCGATATTGGCGCTGACGCCGTCCACCATCCAGTAGTTGGCATCGCCACGCTGTCCGTTGACGCTGAACTGCCCCGAGTCTGAGGTATTGCTGGGGATAAGCACCACGCCCGGCGCCAACTCGATCAAGGACTGAAAGCTGCGCCCGTTCAGGGGCAAATTATCCGCAAAGTTTCGATCCACGACAGTGCTGATCGTTGCGTCCGTGGTGGCTAGCAACGGGACGCCCGAACGCACGGTGATCGTCTCCGTAACCGATCCGACCTCGAGGATGAAGTTGATGGAAGCGTTCTCCTGCACGTGAAGTTCGATGTCGCCCTTTACGATGCTCTTGAATCCGGCCTTGCTTACGTTGGCGCGGTAGATACCCGGAAGCAGATCGGTGACACGGTAGATGCCTACTTCGTTGGTGTGCGTGGGGTAGGTCACCTGGGTGTTGACGTTCGTCAGTACGACCGTGACCCCGGGCGCCACGCGCCCAGTGGCATCTGTGATCTCACCCGAAACCGTCGCGTTCTCATCTGCCCAGGCCACGGCGCTCCAAAAGAGAATGAAGCCTGCAACCAGGACCATCAGTGCTGAGCGTAAACGTAGTGCGTTCATAACCCCTCCGGCGAAGCAATCCCCCAAGATATATTTGCCGCAGGGCGCAGGATGTTCTCAGCGACTCGAAGCAATTGTCATGGACGTGCTCGCCAGGTCGATGACCTGCCGGGCGCGGCGAGCGGTCGCTTGGCGGGGTCCGACTGCGGTATCCTTCGCTGGGACTTGAGGGGAGTGGCTTCGGGCCCGCTTCGATTAGCACGCTGGGCGACCGTCCTTGGCCGGTTATGGGTGGTTGGGCGTGCCGGCGAGGTAGGCGTAGAGTACCCGCCGCCCGTGCGGAACTCGACTACCGCCGGGCGGCTCCAGGCTCACGAATACGGCATCGATGTGCTGGAGGACTCTGGGGTTGCGGACGTTCAGCACCCACCGCTTCAATACTGCGTCATCCAAATGAAAGAGCCCAAGGCTCTCAGGCCGGCTTTGGCTCGCTTCCCGGTATCCCCAGGCCTGGAAGCCGACGGCGGCGCGCATGTGAGGCTTGTCCTGGAGATCGAAGGCGTAAAAAACCAGCAGCTTCTTCTCCACATAGTAGACCCGCCCGTAGGTGCGCTGAGTCCGGCCGTTGCTGTCCACGTCATAAACATCCACGATCTGCAGGTCCCTGGCGCCCAGAAGCTCCTTCGCCTCCGCATCCCCCACTTCCCGGCCCGGCGGCGCGGCCGCCGCTGCATCGGTTGGTCGCAGGCGGGTGCGCAGGTCCTCCGCGATCCGTTCCTGGTCTGCCGCACGCCCAAGGGCGTCCTGTAGCCGGCCGTCCAATTGCGTGAGGAAGCTGTCCTTCTCCTGGATCTCAGCCCGCGCGGCATTCAACTCCTGGCCGAGCTGGTTAAGCTGAATCTGACGCGCAGAAAGCCCGGCTTCGAGGGCCTTTCGGTGCGCCTCGAACGCCGGCTGTTGCGCTTTCAGCTCGGCCGCTCGCACCTGCTCCTGGCGCACGGACTTCTCCAGACTTCGCTGCTTGGCCTGGCTCTGATCCAACGACTCGGACATTGCACGTACGTTTGCTGCGGCGGTTTCGGCCTGGCCCTTCCACGCCTTCAGTTCCGAGCTCCGCCGGGCAAGCTCCGGGCCTCGCAGCAGGTAGCCGCCCACGCCGGCGACCGCGCACAGCGAACACGCCAGAGCCGCGTACGCCAACGTCCGCCGGCCCCGCGCGCCCAACCCGCGAGATCTCCCGGCATCCGTTCGCAGCACGCAAGTTTCAACCGGTTCACAGGGGGCCGGAATACCGCCGCCCGGCCGCTCGCCTTGGGCTCGCGCGAAGAGGCGGGAAAACAATGCTTGCTCGTCCAGCCGCCCCGCGGCCTCTTCCAAGCCGGCGTCGGATCGTTGTGCAAGGAGCACCCGTGCTATGTCGTCCGAGCCCAGCCGGGAGAAGTCAGCGTACAGTTCACGGCACTTGGGGCACTCCGCCAGATGGCGCTGAAGTTCGCCGAGTTCTTCCGCTGACAGCTCACCGATGACGGCGAGCGCGCAGAACTCTTCGAACGGGTTGTGGCCGCCCGATTCAGGGTTGGGAGGGACAAACATCAATTTTCTCCGTGATCACGGCTTCCGAAGTCTTCTTGCGTTCCGACCTCGCCTTGAAATAGTCCCGCAGGGTCCTCAGGCCCCTGTAGTAATGATTCCTCGTGTTGGCCAAGGTTTCTCCCAGGATTTCCGAACACTCGCGCAGCGTGTGACCGTCACAATGGACCAATTGGATCACGCGCCGTTGCTTGGGTGCGAGAGCTGCCATGGCGCTTTCCACGCACCGCGCTCTCTCGGCCGGATTCAGCCCTAGAGGCTCCGGCATAAGCCGGCTCCGCATTTCCCGCGCTTCAGCCTCTTCCTGTTCTTTGTAAGCGCGCCGCAGGGCCAGGTATCTCCGGCGTAAGAGTGCTTTAAAGTACGCGAATTGAAGAATCCACGTCCGCACCGTTCCGCGTTCCGGATCGAACTGTTCCCGGCGCAGGTAAATCGCAAGGAAGACTTCCTGCAAAATGTCTTCAGATTCCGCCGTATCGCGGAGAATGCTGAACGCCAGGGAAAAAACCTGCCGGAAGTAGCGGTGAAAGAGCAACGCGAAACAGTCCGCGCATCCCCGGTTCACGTACTGAATCAGCGCGTCGTCCGTTGCCCGCTCGCCATGGTCATGGTGCGTCATTTCTCTGCTACATTCTAGGCCCTGCTGAAAGGCTGAAACAAGCGGGCTTTTGTGCTCGCATGCGAAAAATTGCCGAAGGCTCGCTGACACAAATCGTCTCTGTGAGGAAATACGCTCCCGGCGCCTGGCCTCCCGCAGCGTGGCGTGTGGGAAGGGGCCAAACTCTTTCGGCGCGAACCCTTTTGCTCCTGGGCAAGGTGGCCCTTCGTCCATTTCTATGTTATTCTGAAATTCAATGAAGAAGCATCCAGCAACCTGGCTTCTGGCCATACTCGTAGCCCTCGGGGCAGGGCAAGCCGTGCCGCTCTCGAGCTCGCAGCGAAGCCCTGAGACTTGCGCCATCGTGCAGGTTGTCAAGGTGCGCCGCGAACAGCATGTCCCCCGCGTGCGCGCGACTCGTGGTTACACGAATCGGGGCTCTGCGGTTTCCTATAGCAACGATCTTCCCACCGTCGTCCGCCATTTTTGGAACGCTCGCCTTCTACGCGCTCCCCCACTCTCCTCTATCGCCTAACTGCATTCTCGGACAATTGAACTCTGATAGAAGAGGAGGGTGCTGTGCTCCATTTTTTGAGATCTTTGTTTGCCGGCTCAGCTTCATTCAAATCTGACATCGATTGGATAAACCAGCGTCGCGGAGAACTCGCCAAACTCCCGGACAATGAATTGAAAGCCGTCGGCGAGCGTGTCGACGATCCGCTGGAAATCGTCGCGGTAACCGCAGCCGTGGCGGCGCGGGTGCTGGGGTTGGTGATGTTCGATGTGCAGGTCCGGGGCACCCTGGCGCTTGCACACGGAAAGATTGTTGAGATGCAAACGGGTGAAGGGAAAACGCTGGCCGCTGTGCCAGCGATCATTTGTTATGCCAAGGAGGGTCAAGGGGTCCATGTGATGACTGTGAACGACTATCTGGCCCGGCGGGATGCCAAATGGATGGGCCCGATCTACGAGTTCCTCGGCCTCTCCGTTGGCTGCATCCAGCAAGGCATGGGCGTCGAGGACCGCCAGCGCGCCTATGCCTGCGACATCACTTACGCCACCGCAAATGAGGTGGGCTTTGACTATCTTCGGGACCAACTTGCCCTACATCCAAGACAACTGGTGCACCGACCGTTCGCAGTGGCGGTGATCGACGAAGCCGACTCGCTTCTCATCGATGAAGCCCGAGTCCCTTTGGTGATTGCAGGGGGCAAGTCGGAACAGGCTGCGTTGGCTCATCGTGTGGATCGCCTCGTGCGCGACCTCCGGCGGACCTTTCACTACACGCTGGACGAATACGGAAGAAACATTGCCCTCACGGATGCCGGCATTCAGGCAGTGGAGAAAGCTTTCGACTGCGGCAACCTCTTTGCTGAGGCGAACTTCCAATTGCTGGCGACCGTCCAGAACTCGTTACATGCCCACGCGCTGCTTCGCCACGACATCGATTACCTGGTGAAGGATGGGGAGGTCAAACCCATAGATGAGTTCAAAGGCCGCATCGTGCAGGAAAGACGGTGGCCCGCAGGCTTGCACACAGCCATCGAAGTCAAGGAAGGTGTCGCACCCAAGGCGCAGGGCAGGATTCTGGGATCGATCACCATGCAGAATTTGGTCGCCCTCTATCCCAAGGTAGGCGGTATGACGGGCACCGCCGCAACCCAAGCCGAGGAGTTTCGTACGATTTACGGACTCGACGTGGAAGTCATTCCTACGAACCGGCCTCTGGTCCGCGTCGACCATCCCGACGTCCTCTTCCGGACGAAACAAGAGAAAGAACAGGCGGTAATTCTCGAAATCCGTCACGTACACGAAACCGGTCGCCCCATTCTGGTGGGCACAGTAAGCGTCGAAGAGTCTGAACGGCTTGGTGCCAGGCTTGGGGATATTCCTCACCAAGTTTTGAATGCCCGTAACGAAGAAAAAGAAGCCGGAATCATAGCCCATGCTGGAGAGCTTGGAGCGGTAACCATTTCCACGAACATGGCTGGACGGGGGACGGACATTCCGCTCGGGAAGGGAGTGGCCGAGTTAGGTGGATTATACGTGATCGGGACCAACCGGCACGAAAGCCGCCGCATTGACAATCAGCTTCGTGGCCGTGCCGGCCGTCAGGGTGATCCTGGCAGTTCCCGATTTTATGTTTCGCTCCAGGATGACTTACTGGTCAAATACGGCATCGGCAATGCCGGGCTCTACCGTGATCCGGAAAGCATCCAGCGATTGGTCGAAGGCCAGAACCTCGACATCCGGCAGTTTCTTCACAAGTACGAGAGCGTCGTTGAGGGGCAGCGGCAGGCAATTCAGGAGCGCCGTGAGGCCATCCTCATGGGTGCCATTCCATGTTCTTCGGAACTCGAAAGACTGGTTTCATTGACTACCATTGACGAGCTCTGGTCGGAGCACCTGGCGGTAGTTGGCGAGTTGCGGGAAGGAACCCAATGGGTGTCCTACGGCGGCCGCGAACCTCTTTACGAGTACCTCAGGACGGTCCACCGACTGTTCGAAAACCTTCAAACAAGGATTGCTGAGGAAATTCCGAAGCGTTTGGGGGAAGCCGCAACCCAAAACCTCGATCCTTCTCAGCGCGGTGCCACCTGGACTTACCTCTCTACAGACCGCCCTTTTGGCAGTTTGGGCGAACGCTTTGCGGCCGGCCTCATGCGAAAGGCAAGGGCTCGCCGTTTTTGGGGGTAGCCAACGGAAGCGGCCTATCCTACGCCCTAAGCCGTATTTGGAATAGGAAACGTTAGTGCTGTATCGGAAGCGCGCCGACGAAAAAGCCGTGGGGCAGCGGGAGGGCCCGGACGGCGCGCTTTCGATACAGCCGTTTGAACGAAGCCGCGTCACGACGCTATGGGATTTGAGT
>Ga0326727_10017464_pt1 | contig 14882 bp, 15 predicted proteins | sample MB2enrmetagenome_FD_207643 | JGI IMG/M metagenome (GOLD analysis project Ga0326727, IMG submission 207643) | Lab enriched peat soil microbial communities from McLean, Ithaca, NY, United States - MB29MY | ecosystem: Environmental > Terrestrial > Soil > Wetlands > Peat | place: USA: New York... | reverse complement strand
AATGCCGGTCGGGCCTACGTGTTCACCAAGGCCGCCACGGGCTGGCAACAGACAGCCGAGCTGAAAGGCTCCGACACCATCCGCGACGACTTCTTCGGCTCGTCGACAGCAATCTCGGGCAGCACCATCGTGGTCGGCGCGTTCGAACACGCCAATTCTGCCGGTCGGGCCTACGTGTTCACCAAGGCCGCCACGGGCTGGCAACAGACAGCCGAGCTAGAGGGCTCCGACACTGTCAGCAACAACAATGGAGATCAATTCGGCGGCGAGGTGGCCATCTCGGGCTCTACCATCGCGGTCGGCGCATCGGGCCACGCCAATTCTGCCGGTCGGGCCTATGTGTTCACCCAGGCTGTCACGGGCTGGCAACAGACAGCCGAGCTAGAGGGCTCCGACACGACGGCCGGCGACAACTTCGGTTGGCCCGTCGCGCTGTCAGGCTCTACCCTCGTAGTCGGCGCCGGCGACCACGCCGATAATTCCGGTCGCGCCTACGTGTTCGGGGTCTGAGGTAGTTCGTCACGACCGAAACGACACTCCAGGTGTCAGCATGGTTAGCCTTTCCAACGAAGCCTGATGCCTCCGATGCGGTATCGCGCTACCTTTCAGGATGTTCCTCGCTCGCCAGGCCACGACAAGTCCGCGTAGTGTCCGATCGTGATCGATGATGCCCGGCACGAAGACCTGAAGGACGCCCTCCGCGCGCTCAACGCTCGGCTCGTCGAACTCGACGACCGCGTAGCCGACGACAACGAAGCCGCGAGGGATTCGCTCACCGGCGCGTGGCGCGCCTACAACACTCTCGTCCGCGTGGTCGACCCGAGGATGGTCTGGCCGGTCGATGAGGACGACGTGACGAGGTGACCGTCACGGTATGGAACGGCTGAGCCGGGAACGAAATTCACGACTCCTCATAGAGCACAGTCGCAATCTCTCGGCGAACCATCGCGTTGAACAGAATCGCCAAGTCGCTACAAGCTGACCGCATTTGTTGGTGGTCACGCTCACTTCACCCGCATTGAACACGAGCGGCCTCGGCCACGCTGCATAGCCAGGGCGTAACCTTCGCCTCGTGGACGACGAGCGCGAGTGGATCAATGGCTTTATCCACGATCTTGAGCGCCGTGGTCACAAGCCGGAGACGATCAAGACTTACCGCAGCAAGCTAGAGCTGGCCTTGAAGCAACTGGGTTCCCTGGACGTAGGAGCCAACCGACTCAAGCGGTGGATCGATTCTTACCCGCGCTTCAAGAAGGAATCGACCAAGGAGGGCGTTCGCCGCATCCTCGTCGTCTTCTACAACTGGTGCATCCCTCGCTACATCAACGGACCGAATCAAGCAGAGCGGTTCAAGTTTGTCGCTCCCAATGACAGACCTTGCCCCTCGATCGCCGAGGAGGAGATTCGCAGTGCGATCAGCGTTGGTGGCAAGGAAGGCTGCTGGATCGCGCTCAGCGCTTACCAGGGCTTAGCTCCTCGGCATATGGCAGCTCTGACGAGAGAAGCCATCGACCTCAATGTGTCACCGGGAGTCTTGACCGTCGCTGGAAGGGGATCGGATGTCATCAGCCGGAACCTCCACTCTGAGACACTCGCAGCTCTAGAGAAGCTCCCTTTACCCGCTCGCGGTCGGCTGTTCCCCGGCCTGAACGCTCAGGACATCTCCAAGGCGATCCGCGCCTACCTGCACGCGATGGACATCCGGGTGAGTGCAAACGATCTCCAATCGTGGCATCGCTCTCAGGTCGGACTCTTCGGCAAAGACTTCGGGCGTGGGTTCGACGTGACCGTGCTTGACCCCGAGCTGTGGGGACACGTGCGGAGGTCGTTTGCAGCAGCGGACTGGGCGACAGCAACGAGCGAAGCGGTGAAGTTCACCGAGGATCGAATCCGCCACTGGACTGGCTTGGCGAACGCGAAAACGGGCGGACAACTGATGTCCGCGGCATTCGGAGAGACCGGCACCTTCCCTCTCGGACCGACGGACGCCGACAAGCGGGGGTGGGAATACTTCGCCAAAGGTCTGACAATGGCCATTCGGAACCCAAGTGCCCACAATATCCAAAAGCGCCCTGACCACCGGACTTACTCGGCGAATGTCCTCGGCGCGTGCAGTCTGCTCCTCACTCAGTTTCGCCACGATTATGGAGACAGGACCCGCTGACGCCGTACTGTGACTTTCACTACGGACTGACGGGACCTGGGTAATCGAGCGGACGGTTGGCTACGTAGGCGTCGATCGATGGGCACACAAGACAGGGAGGATCAAATGAAGTCCCTCGGCGACTTCACTAATTTGATTCACTTCTCCGAGACTTCCAGCTTCAGAGTCTTGAAACGCTTCATCGTTCTAGGCATGGCAGCCGCAGCCTTGGCCGCTTGCGGGAGTTCGAACGGGTCCGCGACCCGTCCGACGACGAATGCCGCGACCATCACGACCACGAAGCCCGTCGTGACAACGACCACGAAGCCCGTCGTGACGACAACCACGAAGCCGGTCGTGACAACGACCACGAAGCCCGTCGTGACAACGACCACGAAGCCCGTCGTGACGACAACCACGACACCCGTCGTGACAACGACCACGAAGCCCGTCGTGACAACGACCACGAAGCCCGTCGTGACAACGACCACGACACCCGCCAAGCCGACTATTTATGTCCAGGTTCTCTCGTCCGGCACAGTAGGCACGTACTCGGGCGGCGGCTATAACTGCGACGCTCCCGGTGATAACGGCTTCGCATGTTTCGAGGTAGTGGCGCAGGTACTGGTCAACGGCTACTTCGCCCCGTCCGGCACGACGACGATCACGGTTTCGACCCCGGACGGCCAAGTGTGCAACCGGAGTGTCGACAGCCCCGTCCCGAGCGAGGACAACTGTTACATTGCCGTTGGCGCGCCAACTTCCGTGACCGTGACGTTCACGTTCGCTGACGGAACGAGCGCCTCTCAGGTCACGCCGGTATCACCGACGGATTGAGACTCGCACAGCTACGAAGTCGTGGGGCACGTTCACGCCTCGCCTGCTCCGAAGCGTCACTGGTTGGATGTCCGAGTACTCCCCATTCCGGACGTGAAGCCGTCGTTAGGGGTGCCTCCGCGTTCGCCCGCGACGTCGACCCGACAATCGTCTGGCCGGTCGACGAGGACGACCCGACGGGTTGACAGTGACGGCGCTTGGATGCCACTTCCAGTGGCGATCTTCGCTAGCAGGGGTAGGAGGTCGTTCGCGCTGTTGAGCACGTACTCCAGCGCCTCGCACATCGACTCTGCGCCCAGGTCTCAGGATGCGTCGTCCCAGCGCCGAAATGCGTTGTCCGTCTCCTGCCACCGGATCGACACCTGGACCCCGGAGGGCGGCCACGCGGCCTCGGACTCAGCGGCTCTACGCTTGTAGTCGTGAGATCGTGGTACTTCGTCGTGTTGGCACTACTTGCGGTCGGCATCGGGGCATTCTGCCGATTCATCATCATGTAATTACTGATGACCGACTGGCAAAACCCCGACCTGAACGAGAAGCAGCACCTAACCATCCTCGGACTAGGCGCGTCTTCACCCGAATACTGGGCTGAAGTCGTCGCTCTCCAACGAAAGCGAGTTCGTCGGCACCAGCTCAATTTGCAGCGTCACCTCAATGTCTTTCCCACGCTCGCGACGCCAATGGCGGGATTTGACGCCTTTCAGAAGTCATACCGACTTCTGTGGGCGCTCGGGGCCGACGCACACTTCCTCGTCTATGCGGCTGACCACGTGCAAACGATCTGCGAGCACTACAAGTCACTTTCCAAGAGCGATCCGCGGATCAGCGAAGCATATGACTCATTCGTCGAAGCGGTTCCCGACTTGAGCGTGCTCCGCGACTTCCTCGCGCACTTTGAAGAGTATGCGCTCGGTAGCGGCAGGAAGGCCAAAGGCACGCAATTTACGGGACCGGAGCTTGCCTTCGAGGACGCGTCAAACCTCACTGGTGAGATAACTATTTCCGTCGGAGAGTACAGGGTTCACATTTATCGCCTGGCTGACGAAGTCGAGCGGCTGGTGAGGAAGTTGAAGCCCATTTGGTGGGAACTCATCGGACCGTCACCCATGAGTTCGATCACGTAGCTACGTGGGCTGTCTCTGCCCTGCCCGCTGCTCTAAGTGTCCCAGTTCGAGCGCTGTGTCGTCCCTCGGATGGTCTGGCCGGTCGACGAGGACGACCCGACGGGGCGACCGTCACGACGCTGACACGTCCCTTCCCCGGCGTGTGGGTAGAAGGCCACGGCACACCTCGTGTACCGTGGCCTTCCCATTAAGCGTCTAGCCCAAGTCTGGACGTTTGAGTACGACCGCCCGATCAGACCCGACTGGATCGTGACGTTTACTAGAGAGCTGGACTCCTAGAAGTGTCCGGTGGCCCGCTTGTTCTTACAGAAGTCGCACAGGCGACGGTTGTCCATGCCTTGCTTTGCATTTCCGTCCCTGATGACCTCGCTTCCCCGCGGACAGTCGTCGTAGATGTGATACACGGGGTCTTGCGGGTCGGTATCGGTGTAGTACGGCTTGACAAGGGCCATTTCTCACCCCCCTTCATCGGCTCCGCGCGCACCCTAGGACTTGGCTGTCTCACCGCCTCCTGAGCACTCGTGCAGCAGCACCCCGAACGGCGAAAGCTCTCCCGCAATCCTGGCACCGCTTGTCCCGGCGGAACTGCGCTGCGATGTTCATCTCGTCGAGGTGCGCATCACAGACGAGCCTCCCGAGCCGCACCGAGAGCTGACAGCCGGGCCAGCCGCACGGGACGATGGTGTCGGGGGTTGGCGTCGCCTCGGGTGATGGCCTTCCGTCCAGTCATGTCTACCCTTCTTCTTAGCTAGCTCGACGACGGCGCTGGCGCGGCGCTGGAGGGAATAGCTGGTTATTCGCGACGAACGCCTCGTAGCGCTCGAAAAGCAGGGCAAGGCGATCAGCGTCGGTCCGAAGCGCCCTGCGGCCGAAGGCCGCGTCAACCGCCCTGTCGAGCTTGGCGTGCGCGGTGAGTAGAGCGGGCGGCGTTCCGAGCGGTTCGTACAGGTCGGCGAGGCTCCCCGTGCTCTCAGCGCGAGCGCCGCTGATGGCCTCGGCGCCTTCGCGGATGTCATCGAGGACCGCTGCCCTCGTCTCAGGAAACGGGAACGTGTTGTGCACCACGAGTGCTGAAAAGCGCGGGTCGGACTTAAGCCGGCCACCGACCGTGCGGAGCCAAACCGCGTACATCGTCGAGGAGAGCAAACCGAAGACAAGACCCGTCGGGTCGACGGCGGTGAACAGCGCGTCCGATGCAATGACGTTCGACTTGACATGTGCGACGGGAAGCCAGCGTCGAGTAGCCATGCCGACGCGCGGGATGGCGGTGTAATCGGTCACCGGCTGTGGGATACGAAAGAATCGCCAGGGTTGATCCGCGTACTTGATCGTGTCGGGGTTCCCGCAGTTCTCCCGGTAGTCGCGAACGCCTTCGAGCCGTTCCCTGATGAATCGGGACCGGAGGAAATCCTGAGGTTCGGCATCGACTAGCCACAAACACCACCGCTTCTCATCGTGCAGCAATTCCTGGGAACCGAGGTAGGGCCTGAGGTAGCCCATAGCGATTGCGTCGTTGAAGGGCCTTGCCTCGGCATCGACAATGAGGAAGCCGCCGTCGGCCGGTTTGCAGCCGTACTGGACGGGCGGAAGGTATGGCGAGATGGGTCGTGTCGCTGAGTCAACAAGCACCACTGGACCCTCGACGAGGTAAGGGCTGATGCTCTTCACTTGCCGGACAATCGGGTCGCCACCAATGTCGGGATAGTCGTAGAGGAGCTTGGTCTTCGCCCGGCCTCCGGGTGAAAAGCCAATGATGACGCAGTGAACGTGGGCCATCCCGCGCGCCTCGTTGCTCCAGGCGAACGTGCGATGGGCGAAGTCGATCTCGATACCCGCATCCACGAGAGGCCGCCAGATGCGGGCGACCTGTTCGCCCTGGGAGACGGAGTTCGTCGAGACGAAGGCGGCGCGCCCCGGTGAGCGAGCAAGATAGTCCTTTGCCTTGATGTACCAGCCCGACACGTAGTCGAGCCACCGGCCATACTGCGATCCCCACAACAACCGGAGGTCAGCGGTCTGGTCGGCGTCTCGTGTCACCTGGCCTGCGAAGGGCGGATTGCCGAGGAGGTATGAGCACTGCTCGGGTGGTAAAACGTTCGACCAGTCGATCCTCAGAGCGTTCCCTACGGTGATGTGGGCCGAGCCTCGCAGCGGCAAGTCGACCATGTTGATGCCGAACGTGGCTGCAAGCGCCTCATTTTCCAGATGATCGACGAGGTACATTGCTGTCTCGGCGATGCGCGCGGGGAACTCTTCCAGTTCAATACCGTAGAACTGTTCGACGGTAACTTTTCTCAAGTTGGCGATGTCGAGCGTCCCTTGAATGTCGCCGGGGTTTAGCTTGAGCAACGTCCCGCGTTCAAGTCGACGTAGCTCGCGGTATGCGATGAGAAGGAAATTGCCGCACCCGCAGGCCGGGTCAAAGAACTTGAGCGAAGCGAGCTTGTCGTGGAACGCGCGAAGCCGCTGCCTCGACTTCCCGCACGCCTCAAGCTCGGCGCGGAGGTCGTCGAGGAACAGCCCGCTGACGACTTTGAGGATGTTGCGCTCGCTCGTGTAGTGCATCCCGAGAGCGCGCCGCTCCTCCGGGTCCATGACTGACTGGAACATCGACCCGAATATCGCCGGGCTGATCTGCGACCAGTCGAACTGGCACGTCTCGACGAGCCGATCCCGCATGGTACGGGTGGTGTCTGGTGGTTCGATGTGTTCGGCGAAGAGGCCGCCGTTGACATATGGAAAGGCATTGAGATCCTCGTCGAGCGCCGACGACCGCTGATTGTCTGGTGTGTCGAGAACACCGAACAGCCGAGTGAGCCACATCCCGAGGTCGGCACCGTCCGCCGAGGTTCGGTCGAGAAGCAAGTCCGCGAACTGCTTGCGGGGCCATAGTCCCGTCTCATCGCCGAAGAGGACAAACAAAGCGCGCACGATGAGCACGCGGAGCGGGTGACCTCCGTAGCTGGTGGCCTCTAGCTCGTCGTAGACGCGCCCCAGTAGCTCGGCCGCCCGGACGTTGACCGCGTCCTCGTCGTCGAAACGCCGGCTTGCGTAACCGGCGAGCGCGAGGAACCGGTCGATCTGACGTGGCAGGTCCGTGAGTGGAAACTCGAATACTTCGCGCTCCGGTTCATCTAGGTCGAGGACAGCCATACGCGCGAAGTCGCTCGCTACGACGAGTCGAGGTAGCTCGTGGTCCGCGAGTGAGTCGAGGTAGTCGAGCGCCTGGTCAATCGCCTTGCCGAGGTCCTCACCTCGGCTCTTGTGTTCGGCAAGCAGCATGCCCGGCCAAATCACGTCGATAAAGCCAGAACCGCCAGTCGACGAGCGCCTCGCGTGGCGCTCAAATGCAGCGCGCACCCGTCGACGCTCGACACCGAAGAGGGTGAGGAAGTCCGTCCAGAATGACTGGGCTTCCCCCCTCTCGCTTGTCTCGTCTTTCCATTCATGAACGAAATGGATCGCTGCGGTTCGGATGTCGTTCCGGCTCGGGCGGGTCACGGCTGTTTCCTCTTCCGTCCGGCGCCTTCGCGCCGTCCGCCATGCCGGTTCGTGCCGAGATGGTCACCCTCCGCGAGCACCATGTCGGTCGCCTCGCATGTCCACAGTCCAAGCTTGCCCTTGGCCGGGATTGGCACGTCGTAGGGCAGGGGATCGGTGAGGAGCCAATGCCAGTTCCCGGCTATCTCCCACGGGCTCGCGCTGTCCCGCACGATGTCGACCAGCTTCACCGTCCCGAGGATCGCGCCGTGGGGGTAGTCCGCGAGGAGTCGTCCGTTCTCGTTCATTCCCTCGCGGTCAATTCCGCTACCGGCGTGGATGACGAGTCGGCCCCGATAGTTCGTGCGCCAGGTCCGGTTCTCCACGTCCTTGATGCCAGCCATGACGAGGCTCGCCCAGGGCTGACGGAGCGTGAGGGCCTGCACACGTCGATTCTATGATGCCGGGTCCTACTCGCTGAGCCCGAACGCTTTGAGGATCGAGCGCGTGAACCCCATCTGTTTGCCGTACGCCTTCCGGCGTGCGACGCGCTTGGCGTAGGCACCTGGGCCTCGTGAGGCGGCACGGACGTTGTTGCTGAGCCGAGCAGCCCGGTAGACGGTGCTCGTCAGCGATCGACGTCTCGGCATCGTGCCCCTTTCGGCCTGAGCCGACCTTCGGCGCGATGGCCTAGACGTCTAGGTAGTGGGCTAGTTTGACCTGGGCCTGAGCGCACACGGGGAAGTGGCCCAGCCCGCGAACACCGTCCTGTTATGGTGACGCCATAACCCTCCGGTGGGACGGGCACCTTGGAGGCTCGTATGAGCAAGGTCGATGACGTTGCCGCGGCGATCTTGAATCGCACAGGGCGAGTGGACACTTGGAAGTTCCAGAAGCTCGTCTACTACAGCCAGGCCTGGCACCTGGTGTGGGAATCTGAACCGCTATTCCCTGATCGGATCGAGGCGTGGGCGAATGGCCCCGTCGTGCCCGCTCTATATCGACACCACAGGGGCAGTTTTCGCGTGGCCACTTGGCCACGCGGAGACGAGCAGAGCCTGAATCAGGACGAGATCGAATCCATTGAGGCTGTATTGAGCTTCTATGGTGCGAAGCCGGGGTCTTGGCTCAGCGAACTTACGCATCGTGAGCGTCCTTGGCTGGAGGCCAGACGCGGCCTCTCTGCCGGTGAGCGCGGCGATAGGGAAATCACCAAGGCAGCGATGGCTGAGTATTACGGCAGCCTCTTGTAGCGGTGCCCGACAAACGTCAGAAGCGACCGTCGGCAGGTGCCACTCCAGCGGGGGGTAAGGTCCCGATTGCGGTAGCTCCTCCGCTCGACGAAGCCGCCACACGCATCAGTTGGCGATTCGGCGACATGGATGTTGGGGGCGATTGGGGTTGGGGTCGAATCAGCGGAGTTGAGCTAAGGCGCGTCCGAGACTGGGTTTGCAACATGGAGAAGCTGACGTGGAATGAGGCCCGGAACCCCAGGGGGCCAGGCTGCAAGCCAGTATCGCTTAACTCGTCGAACGCTGCGGCAGCGAAGATCAAAGACCGACTATTGGAATTGAAACAAGATGACGTTGATGGGCTTTATGAATTCCACCTGGACGGGCTGACGCGATTTTGGGGTCTTCGGCGCGGTCATGTCTGCCATTTGTTGTGGTGGGACCCAAATCACGAAATCTGGCCCGCCAACTTGCGTAACACCTAAGCACTCAGTCGAGCAATGCGGCGGTTTGTTCCAGGGACCACTTGTACTTCGCGACACCAGCGGCCATCGCTGGGGTGCGCTGGGTGTAGGTGCCATCCGCATTCTTGACTCGAAGCGACTCATGTACGCGGCCAACACTGACGCTGCCACGATCGTGTGGATGGCCCCGTCGTTCCGCGACGAGCATCGCCAAGCGATCGCCTACCTCAACGACCTCGCCGGCGACAATGAGCTGCCGCTGATTTGACGGACATCTGCCCTGAGATAGGCAATGTCCAACTCCGAGCGTTGTCAAACCACCGCCCAGTGAGTCCAGAGCCATTCCACGCCCGCTCCTGCCTCACCCCCCCTTGTCAGGTTCTCCCTCACCGTGCTCGCCCCGACGTCCAACGCCCCGCCGATCTGCCGGTAGGACTGCTCGTTCGTCCGAAGCGTCCTCGCTGCGTCGAGGTGGCGCGCACCCGGTTGAGTTGGACACCGATTAGGAGCAGTCAGGCCGTACCCAAGAAGTCATTGAGCCGTCTGGAGACTTCGAGCCGCCGTGCCTCCAGGAATGCCTCGTAATGCGCGACGTCGAGGAGGTCAACGTTGGTCGGAACGCATTGAGCCTCGAACGATTCAACACCAATCTTGCCCATAAGCGCGGGAATGTAGTCCGAGGGCGCCTTTGCACTAATGACGCGATTCGTCCAACCAGCAATGAAAGCAAGGTTGGCAATGTCATCTGCCTCTCGCGGCGAATAGTGTCCTCGGAGTACAGCTTTAGGGAAGATGTGATGGAACTGGAGCCGATGGGTTGCGCCTCGGTGATCGAGGCCGATGGTGAGCTTTGACTCCCAGTCCCTCGCTCCGGCTGCGCGAAATGCCAGAAACATCGTCTTAAACAGCGCGCTTCGCTGGTTACGACCAACGAGTTCCTCTGGCGTGACATCTAGTCGGCCGACTTGAAGTCTGAGGCGCTCGACCAGATCGCGAGGTCCGCCCCCATCTCGTATCGTCGCCAGGTCTTGGTCAAGAAGTGTTTCGCTCGACCCATGCGAATACCTTCCCTTGGCGTTCGCGATCAGTGTCCAAAATCGAAGAGCGCTGGCCTCCTCCTCGCTTAGTCGGTACTCACGCTTGTGCCCGTAGAACGATAACGCTATGAGCAGGAAAGGAGAAGAAAGCAACACCGGGCTATCAATTTCCGCGTTGCTCTTTACGAAGTTGACCGCGAAATCCATCCCGTCGCAGCTAAGCCTCCACGCGCTTTCGAGCTGCTCTTTCGACAGGCCACCGACAGTCCGGAATCTCGACTGGGTGGTCGCAAAGGCAACCATGTTTTTCAGAAGGACGCCAAGATCGAGGTCGAAACCCGTATTCGTGAGGTTATTCTGGAACTCCTCAAACTTCTCTAGCGAGTTTCGCCATTTGGAGGTTATCTGAGCGAGGGCAAGGTCAGAGCTACGGAGCTTGGTGCCCAATGAGTTGACTCGGACGAAGACCTCCGTGACCTCGTCGTAGGAGAGAGTGCGTTCGAGAATCTCCATTCGATAGGAGTAGTTGCGGATCCTGCGCAATCGCGCCAAACGCTGGCTGTACTTCGTGTACCGGGGGTCGTCAACTCGTTCGATTCCTGCCCTTCCCAGGAAGGGGGCGTCCTCGTCAGTGCGGAACACGTCGGAGACCTTGACCCAGTTCGGTTGCGCTGCAAGTTTGTTGGTTGCCACCACGAAGATCATCTGATCAAAGCGACGCTGAATGTCGCCGTCGCGGACATCTGCGTCTGCTTCGTCGAGAATCTCTTCCTCGTCGTTGGTGGACTCATCCAGGTCGCCGTCGAACTGCTCGTCATCGCCGTCTTCATCGACTTCGGTGACGACATGAAGGCTCTCGGGATGTTCCAGATTGAACAACAAGTCGATGGGCTTCTTCCGATTGCGGACCGTCACTGGCTCGCCACGAATAACAGCAGCCAGACTCGTAAGTCGCTGTTGTCCATCAAGCAGAAGCCGTGTACTTGCAAATGGGTTGTGCGCCTGGGATACGCCAAAGCCTTGTTCAGGCACGACTTCGTCTGTATCCCATAGCAGAATCATTCCCGACGGGTATCCCCGATAGAGAGAGTCCATGAGATCTCGGACCTGTGTTGATCGCCAGACGTAGCGTCGCTGCATCTCAGGGAGGCGAAGCTCACCTCGCTCGATCATTCCGACCAGCTCCCCGACAGACGCCTCTGCCTTAGCCATGCTGCCCCCGCTTCTGATCGTCTTGATCCGCCGGCCGAGTATATGGGGTCCTTTGAGGTAGGCCGCTGGTTTGGCGTGCCGCTGTAGGTCGGCCGGGCTCAGTCCCGCCGGTTTCCCGACCGGGTGCGTACTCCGGCTCGCCATGGTCGTCGCCTCCCCAGCAGCCCCCTATCGAACCGTGCATGCGGTTCTCCCGCACACGGCTCTCCGACACCGTTCACCGTCAGGCATTCGCACTCCAGTAGCGCACCGTTCCCGTCAGCCGGTAGATCCCGAGCGTCGTGAGCCACCTGTAGGTGAAACGGGTGGTCCAGTTCCGTCCCGAGATGCCGTGTTTGACGCTCGCCAGCTTGGCCAGACGTTCGTGGACGTAGCCGTCGACGGCGCTGAACTTCCGCGACGAGTTGCCGTAGCGGTAGTACGCCCCCCAGCCCCGCAGCACGGGGTTGAGCTCTTCGACAACGACAGCCAACTCACGCCCGGCGTAGCCCCGTGGGGTTCGATCCCGAACCTTGGCCCTGATAGAGGCCATGGCCCGGGGAGAAGGCCACTTCTGTAAGTAGTAGCGGCCCTTTCGCTTCGAAGACTCCCTCATGTGGTGATGAAAGCCCAAGAAGTCGAACCCCTCCTTGCCCTGACGGAGACAGACGATTCTGGTCTTGTCGGGATGCAGACGCAGCCCGATCGGGGCCAGGGTCGCCGCCGCCAGGTCCCGAGCCTGCTCGGCTCGTTCTTCGGTGGGGCACAACACGACGAAGTCGTCGCAGTAACGGACCAGGACACCCGCTCGTGGCCCCGCCGCCCGCCACGCCCGATCGAGGACGTGGAGGGCGATGTTGGCGAGCAACGGCGAGATGGGTGAACCCTGCGGGGTTCCCGACTCCGTGTCGGAGATGATCCCGCCCTCGAACACCCCTGCTCGCAGCCAACTGCGCAGCAGCTTCAACATCTGCCGGTCAACGACCCGGCGCTCGACCTCGCCCATAAGGGCGTCGTGGTCGATCTCGTCGAAGCACGCCTTGATGTCGGCGTCGAGCACCCACACCGCACCCTTGTTGGCCGCCTGGCGGACAGCTTCGAGGGCCTGGTGGGCGGAACGCTTCGGCCGGTAGCCGAAGCTCTGGGGCAGAAAGTCCGCCTCGAAGATCGGTTCGAGGACGATCTTGGCTGCCGCCATGACCACCCGGTCAGCGACCGTGGGGATGCCGAGCGGCCGGGTTTCGCCCGGCTTGCCCGGCTTGGGAATGCAGACCCGCCGCAATGGCTTCGGGCGATAGGACTTCTCCCGGAGCTGGACGGCGAGGCCGTCGAGGAACTGGCGCACTCCTTCTGTGCCCCCGTCGGTGATGGCGGCGATGGTGACGCCGTCGACACCGGGGGCACCCTGGTTGATGGCCACGTCGACCCACGCTCTCCACATCACGTCACTGCGGGTGAGCTTGTCGCAGAGGGCGTGGAACCGACGGTCTGGTTCATGCTTGGCACTGCGGTAGAGCACGCGTTGGAGGGCTCGAACGGGGTCCAGGCCGTCGGCCTGTCTGACGGTCCTAGCCGATTGCTCGGCACTCATCAGCGTTCCTCACCTCCTTCTCGTGCACCGGTGAAGCAGGGGCCCTTCGCTCGGAGCGGGTTGTGTTGTCCCGCCCGTCGTCACTACTACGACCCCATCCGACTCCCTCTCGACCGCCATGCCATTTCCCGTTGCCGGTTATAGGCAGGCGTGCTCCCGCCCCCACAGGACGGGGCCGAGGAGGGTCTCTCCAGTTCCCACGACAACCTTCTTGACGTTCCACGCTCCATACGCCGGAGAGTTCCTGGGCATCCGCTCCAAGATCGAAGATGCCTTCCATGGCCTTCACCCAAATCCGACGGGCTCGGCTCTCTCTATATCTGCTTCCGCAGATCCGCTTGACGACGCTGCAAGCTTCACTTCACGTTGCGGACCGACAAGTCGCTCCACCCCGCTTCGACGCAAACTTCTCGGTCGACGCCGGGGGCTTCACTACCGGGGACCTTGGCGTCTCCCCGGACCGGACTTGCACCGGCTGGCTCTCGTGAGCTTGTCGCTCGGTTACGTCATGAGCACTCCTTTGTGTTCATAGCGCCCGAGCTGCTGGACGCACCGGATTTCAGCGGAGTGTGATCGTCGCGAGCAGTGACCAGTTGGGCTTGCCCCGACAGAGCAGCGCCCTGATCGGTTAGCTGCGGAAACTCGTGAACCCGAACGCCGCTCGCTTCACCCGCTTGATGAGGTTGTTGGCGGCCTCGGTCGGACCGTTGCTCACGTGAGAGGCAGAGCTGGGACGGAAGCTCTAAGGTGACTGTCGAAACGTGGCGTGATCAGCCATTGGCGTGGACATGTAGCGAATCCATTCGCGGGCAGTGCAGGAGCAAAGAAATGTTCGCCAGGACCTGGCTGGTCGGGGCGGCCCTAGTCCTCGCCCTGGCCCTCGCCGTGACGAATGCTGACGGTTCGGCGCAGGCCAGCGCGCCGAATTCAGCGTCAATCGTTTCGAACTCGACGTACGTCGTAACGGTTACGGCGACCCCGAGGAGCTACGCGGCGACATCCACAGCTATCTACGTCGAGGTCGAACCAAGGGCGTACGCAACGGGCGTAGGTCTTCCCCCGCTGGCCGAAGTCCCGGCGAGCTGGTCGTTCGTGGAGCGGATATTCGACGCAGCCGGCCGTCTGATCGCAGAGAGGACGCACCCGCCGATCTTCCGCAAGGCCCACTACTACTACGTCGGGTTCAGCTTTATCTGGGACGACAGTCAACTCGGCGCGTCCGGGCAGACCGACAGTGTCGTTGTGACCGCGATAGATCCCCAGGGCGTGAAGATTGAGAGTTCGCCCACCTTCTTCGTCGTCGGGGTCGGCGTGATGCCGTTGCTCACCTGCTCTAGTTGTCACGAAAGACTGAGCCAGGGTCTTCCAATGCCGGGGCGGGGGGGTGTGGTGCTTGAGGCCAAGGTGCGAGCCCAGACCTTGAGCCTCTACGAGTACGCGATGCCGTGGTATTGCCTGTACCACGAGTGGTACTTCGCTGATGCCGTAACCCCGACGCTTGTCAAGGAGGTCACACGCCGGAGTACACGTGACGGGATCACGACGCTCAGCTACAGATTCCTTCCCTCACCAGAGCTTAGCTTGGCCGTCTTCTACGCAAAGTCGCTGGGGCCACCCCTGATGTCTCCATATTTCAAGTTCAATCGCCAGGGCAAGTACCTGTCGGCAGGCGTCACCTTTCTCGGCTCCCAACACAAGATTTACCAGAAAGTCAAAGTCTGCCCGCCCTTGCCGATATGCCCAACCGCCTCGGGGATGCCTTGCCTCAAGGCGTGACCTTTGC
>Ga0326727_10017463_pt1 | contig 14882 bp, 8 predicted proteins | sample MB2enrmetagenome_FD_207643 | JGI IMG/M metagenome (GOLD analysis project Ga0326727, IMG submission 207643) | Lab enriched peat soil microbial communities from McLean, Ithaca, NY, United States - MB29MY | ecosystem: Environmental > Terrestrial > Soil > Wetlands > Peat | place: USA: New York... | reverse complement strand
GAAAATATCCACAGCACGAAGTGTGCCCTTTTCGGCCCGTAAGTCCTTGCCGCTCAGCGGCCTCACCTACCTTTTTCCGCCCCCTCGTATCATCCGGACACGGCACGGCCAAAAATCGCCGTCCGCCACCAAAATCACGGCCCCGAATCAACCCGCAAAAGCCTTGGTGAGAAAAGCGGGTTAGGGTCTCTTGAACCATGATGGGTTCGCGGTGTAGTACAATCGTACTCTTTACCACCAGGCTGCCGTGGGTTAATCTCGACCAGCCGCGAGCGCTCCGGGGCGTGGTTTCAGCGAGGAAGTTCCGGCCCGGGAAGTCAGCAGATCGTGCGCCTATAGAACTGCTGCCATGGCAGCGGGCAAGGTGGCCGTAATCCACCAGATGGGTTGTTTATGGCCAGAGGGAAGGCCATGGAGCAGCGGAGTCGATTGTTGATATCTTATTGTTTTCAGCAGGCTAAGCGCGAGCAGGGATTTGGCAAAAAACTTGCTTTCTCCACTTTTCCCCGCTGGCACTGATGAGCCAGCAGACCGAGTGTGCGGAATACACCTTGATTCACAATGAGTCGTGCGATTGACCCCAGGAGGCAAAGATGCGCAGAGCAGCGTTGATTCTTTCTACCCTAGCATTCGCCCTATTTATGGCAGGATGTGGCAGCCAATCCTCCAACAGTTCGAACCCCATCGTCACCAACCCCGAGACCGTGCCGGTCAGCATGACGGTTACCGACACGCCGCCGGCGAATGTGACGGTTCTGTTCTTCCAGTTGAACATCACGAGCGCCCTGCTGTCACCGGGGAACGTTTCGCTTTTGCCCAGCACCAATCCGATCCCCGTCAATGTCACCCAGCTCCAGACGGAGTCAGCATTTTTGGGCAGCCAGAATGTGACGGCGGGAACTTACAGCAGTCTGGTCCTGACCTTCGCTAATCCGGAGCTTACGATCTTCAACGGCTCGGGCGCGACGATCGGCACGGGCGCCAATGCGTGCGCCAACAACACCGTGTGCCAGCTCACGCCGACCGCCACCAACCTGACCCTGACATTCAACACGGCGCCTTTCCCGGTCACCGTGGCGGCCAACACGCCCCTGGCGTTTAAGCTCGACATCCACCTGGATACGGTCATTCAATCGGACCTCTCCGTGAATCTCGCAGCCACGAATGGCGTGACGATTTCGCCTTTGCCCGCGCCTTCCTCGGGGACCACCGTAACGGCCCTCGGCAGTTTGACCGGCGCCATCCAAAGCGTCAACTCCACCACCAGCCCGAACTCCTTCACTCTCCAGACCGGCGACGGCAGGACCTTCACCATCGATGTGAACAGCAGCACCACTTACAGCAATTTCCCCAGTTCCGCCTGCTCGACTGAAACCCTTGCCTGCCTGGCTACGCAGCAAATCGTCAAAGTCGAAGTGAGCCTCCAGACGGGTGGAACCTTGCTTGCGTCCTCGGTGGCCTATGTCCAGCCTGCCAGCCAATTGGTGGTGGAAGGCAACATCATCCGCCTGAGCACTTCGAGCGGCAACACGGTGATGGACATGATCCTCCAGAAAGGTCCGCCCCAGCCGGCCACCGGCACCGCGCTTCCCGCCTTCGGGAATCGGGCCACGGTAACCGTTCCAACGACCGGTGTGAACTATAAGGTTGACTCGGGCAGTTTCACGATTCCCAGTGGGCTGACCTTTACCGGCGCCACAAACCTGATGGTGGGTCAGCTCGTGTCGGTCGTGGTTGCCCCGGGAACAGTAACCGCGCCGACCGGATCGGGCAGCCCGATCTCCATCACGGCTCCTGCCGCCACCACTTTCACCGCCAGCGACATTACGCTGGAACCCAGCCAGATCACCGGTGGGGTGGCGGCGATCAATACCGGCAACTTGACCTTTAATCTTGCCACCAACGCGAACTACTTCGTGCCCCCCGCCCCGAACGCCACAGCCGCCCCCATCCCGGCGCCCGTCACCATCACGGTGGATACGACTTCGGCGACGACCTTTTTGCCGTTGACTCTCTCCCCGGACACCCTGTTTGGCTTGAAGCTGAACGATGTGGTTTCCGTGAAGGGTTGGATCTTCTCAACCCCCACCGGCGCCACCACAATCACCATGGCGGCGGATACGGTGCTCGATCGTGGGTCGATAACGGCTGCGCTTTTCTAGGCGGGACGGATCATGCGCACGCCCCGCAATTACCAAAGGGGGACCGGCTCTCCGGTCCCCCTCTTTTTTTACGCCCGCACATGCCTAACCCCGCGGCGGTCAAGAAACTGTGAAGAAATCACTGATCTGTGGAGAACAGGCTTGTTTGCTCAAGCGCTGTTATAAATTCTAACCTCGTATATTCGAGCGGCCGGGTTCCCGTTAGTTTCCGCGATCGTAATTCGAAGTCGATCAGAGTGGACGGATTCGAATACATGAATTCGGCGGCGAAAATAGTTGTCGTCGTGCCGAGCCACGGTTCTCCAGCCTGCACCAGTCGCAATGGCCACCTCATACCTCTTCACACACTCCGGGTAGCGAAAGAGTGGCAACCGGATTCGCCGGTTGCAATCCGTGTCAAAAGTAATCTGCACCTGATTAAACGGAACGGGGTGCGGCAATTGCACCTCCAGCCACGCGGGCAGGCCTTGCGCGGGGTCCGATACAAAAATATTGGGCCAGAGATCCGGACGGTTGGTGCCGTGCACGACGTTGTGTGCACTGTAAGGGTGCTGCTCAGGGAGCACACGAAGAACAAACGACTTTCCGTTCGTAAACGGTCGCCACATGGAACCGCCGGGAAGATCGGCTGCCGTCGTGCCGACCGGGATTACAGATGGCTCACCTTCCTTTTCAGAAAACTGGGCCCAGCCAACCTCCGGGTGTGCATCGAGATGAATGAAGTAGAGGCTGCCAGGTTGTGACCTCGCGTTAAGGTTAAAACGGACATACCCCGTACGCTTCGGCGGCAGGGTTGCACTTGCGGTCGCCAGGTTATCTGACGATCGGAAATCCCAAACGTGGGGTGCTTTGCGCAGGCCCAGGGAAACCGTCACGGGCTCGTTGGCAGTCGATTTCAGGAGAAGCTCCACAGCCTCGAGGTGTTCCGTCGAAACTGGGAACAGTTGTGCCAGCGGGAACCGGGCTTGATGGAAGGTCTCCGACTCGGGAAATCGCAGGACGGCCTCACTGCTCGCCGTTACTTCGGCCCCCCGCGCCAGGTCGTTGGGGTCTTCGTTCACGACCCCAGGGATGGAAGCATCTTGCCGGAGGAGTAATTGCTGCATTTCGCCGGCGTGAGCAGCCGCGACAGCGCGAGGCTCGCACTTGTACTTCTTGCAAAGGGCTGCTGCCGCCCCCACGCCCTGGCCCACCATCGCCCCGGTGGGCAGGACGCGGGAAGAGGCAAAGGCCACGTAGCTGGCACTAATGGGACGGCCCGCCGCCAGCAAATTCCGGACATTACGGGAATAACAGGAACGGAGAGGAATTCCGTAGGGGATCGTCCCATAATTCTTGAAGTTGGAGTCGCTCCGGGGAGGCGGGTAGGGTGGAACGCGCCGCTCGAGGATGCCTCCGGGGAGGTGGATGTCGATGCCCCAGGAACCGTAGGCGATGTCATCGGAATGAAGGGAGGGATTACGAACATCCTTCTCGGTCAGGATGTAATCTCCCAGGATGCGCCGCGACTCCCGCTTGTATGGCCAGAAGCCCACGAACTCCAAAGCGTAATTTTCAGCGCGTGCCCGGACGCGGTCATCCGTACAGCGGTTTTTGATATGGTCCCACACGCCCAGCAATTGGCGGAGAGCTTCATCCCGGATCGCCTCGTTATCCCGGATGGGGTGGAGAGGAAAACCGACCTCGATCCACCAATAGCCGCCCTCGAAGAACCCGTGTCCGCGGCCTGCTAAATCCTGCTCCGTAGCGAACTCCGCGGCCCATTCCGGCCGCTGGAACGGGACGGGCCGTCCCGTGTCACGGGCCCGGAAGAAGAGAGTGTTCCCCATCAGCCCATTGCCGGCTTTTTCGGGAGCCAGGGCTTCCTGGTATTCCGAGCGCGCTTCGATGCCCCAACGAAACTCGGCGCCGGAACGATACGCCAGAACGCCATCGCCGGTGGCATCCACAAAGAGTGGCGCCTCCAGGATGAATTCCTTCTCCGTGCCTAATTGCGCCGCATGGATCGCGAGGATATGCGAGGAATCGGCCATCTCGACCTCACGCATGGTGGTATTGAGAAACAGGGTGAGGTTTTTCTCTCGCTTGGCCCATTCATAAAGCACCAAGTCCCATTGAGAATTCATCAGCCCTTCGATATACGGCTCCCAGTTGCGCACCCTTTCTTCCGTGTGGATCTCATCCAGAATTCCGGACTCTTTAATCCAGGGGCTAAAGCCACTGGTATCTTCGGGGTAGAGCCTAACCTCACTGGAGGAGTTTCCCCCCAGGGCAGAACGCTCGTGCACCAGGGCCACGCTCGTGTCATTGCGGGCGGCGCTGATGGCTGCACACGTGCCGGAAATACCCCCTCCCACGACCACCAAATCAAACTTCTGGTGAACGATTTCAATGGTTCCCGGGCGGATGTATCCACCCAAGCGGGGCGCGGCGCCGGTAGGGGGATGGTCAGAAAGATGGGGCGCGTTGGGCGGTATCAAGCCCGACGGAGAAGCCAAACCTGCGCCGGCAATGCTCGTGCCTTTTGTGAAACCCAGGGCCAGGGCCAAGCGTTTCACAAAACTCCTGCGATCCGCAGTCATGGAATGCTCCTGAAATTATGGTTTTTCCCCCAGCGACTGGAGCGCCGTTAGCCAGCGTTCCCAGCGCTGGCGGGCAACACCCGTGGTAGCGTCTCGGGCCTGGGTGGCCAGGCGCAATGCCTCATCCAGGTTGTCGGGAATGTGCCCGTCCTTCTGGATACCGATCAAGCTGGCAATCTGAAGAAGTTGGCGCGCCGGACCCTCACCCCCGTAAAAGGGGGCCAGCCGCGTTTTCACAAACGCCTCTTCGGACAGCCCGGGATTGAAAGTAAACTCGGAAAAGACCAGATAGTTGAATTCGGTGATGGGGCGCGCCCCCGAAACCTCGCCATAAATGCCCACACCTTCCAGCCCGGAGGCATACGCTTGGGCGGCCACGCGGGCCAACTGGGGGTAAAGGATGGAATTGCTTTCGCGCGCCGAAACATTTGCGGCGTGAAAGTATCCAATTGCCCGCGCCGCCGGCGATTTTAACCCGTCAGGCCAGCGATTACCATTGACCATGTCGGTTATCGTCCACTGGACGATGGCGTACGGGGGAATCGTCTTCAGGAAGTAAGGCGGGTTTTTTTGCAAGCTCTCGTCGAAGCCGGTGTAGGCCGCATAGGTGATCAACGCTTTTGGACGGAAGGTGTGAATCACCTTGACTTCCCAGCTCATCAGGCGTCCCAGATCAATATAGAAATCGTGTGCCCGGGGTTCACCCGAGGGCTTGGACACGCCGCGGGTAACCTCCAGCATATTGGCGTGCTCCTGAGGAAGGACTTTCTCGCGGGCCTTAACCGAATCGGGGCAGTAGCAAACGCGGAACTCCCCCAACTCCAGATTGACCCCGGCGATGGGAAACGTCTCGAAGAGCCAGCGGATTCCTTCTCGGAACCATTGCTGATTGGCCTTCTTGTCCATACAAAGAGTGTGGTCAAGATAGTGGCCGGCTTTGTCCATAGCCCGCAACTCCGGGTGCTGCGCGGTCCACGTCTCAATGTTGAATTTGTTTTGCCCTTGATAATAGAAGCCTCCATATTGGTCCACTCCCACGCCGGGGAGAATTTTCACTCCCCTCAGGTTGGCGTAGTCGCACAACTCCTTTGCCGCGGCTACTCCCCCATGCTGGTCGCGAAGAAATCCAAACAACACCAGGGCGTTGATCTTATGCGCGCTCATAAAGTCAAGCATGGGGATCACGTCGGCACGAAAGCTCTCCGCCGTCCCCGGGTAGGTGTTGGGGACCCGTGGCGATCCCCCTTTTTGCATGTAGGGGCCGTGGAAGGAGATGTCCCAGTGGGTGCGGCTGTCCCAGTTCCAGAAATAGCGAATCTTCATTCGCGGCGACTCGTGCACGTCGAGCGAAGCCGGCACGAGCAGTTTGTCCGCGCTGAAAAGGAGATGGTAATTCACCAGATCGCTCGCCGCGTACAGGCTTCCCGCCGGGCCCCCTCCGGTCGCCACCACCACCAACCGCGGCCCTTCGGCCTGCAACCAGATGCGGTACTCTTCGTCCTGAAGGCCCTGATATGACGCCAGCTTGCCCGCCTTTATGAGGAAGCGTCGCAGGGCCGGGTTAGCCCCAGGGGTGCCCACGAAAACGACGTTGCTGGCGCCGTCGTCCGCAACCCTCCGGGAAACCTCTCGCACGCCTCTATCGGCCAGCCACGACGCGAGGCGCTCGGCGGCAATATCGCCCGCGGGCGCAACGAGGACCAAACGCGATTTGGCCGAAGACCACAACGTCAATGTGGTTTCCTGGCCGGCGCTGGCCCGCAATACGGCCCCCACCAGGAGAGAAAATACCAAGCCTGCCCAAGGGACGGCTCGCCTGGATGAGCCTTTCCTTTTGGTTTTATGTCCTCGCAAGCTATCCTCCGGTGCTCTGGTGTATTACATTACTCTCAGGAGATCCCAGTTCCACCTAAGACTTTCAGGTGATCGACAGCCCCCTTCGGGCACCCACAAGAGTTGCCCCTGCAAGACGTGCTCAAACCATGGACACTTCCAGCTTGCAGTGCAATATCTCTTCCCGCCCCTCGCGGTTGGCCTGGGCCAGGACCTCACCCTGTGCGGAAAAGACCGCGCACCCGCCGGGACAATCGAAAATTACGGATCGGCCCACGCGGTTCGCCACCAGCAGCGGCGCCTGGATGGTCTTGGCCATTTTCCCGAACACGTCGAGCGACGGCCAGCCCTCGCGGTTGTTGGGGTAAAAAACCACCTGCGGTTGGAGCGCCGCCAGTTCTGTGATGCACCGCCCCGAGTCGCCGTCTGAGCAGATAAAGCACGCCGCGCGCACGCCATCGATCGTAAAAATCTCCGGCCCTGATCCCGGGTCATAACGCAACCATTCATCCCGAAAACTCGTGTCTTTGGCGCGATGCCACAGCCAGGTTTTGCGGTAGTGATAGACGTATCCGCGCGGCCCCACGAAAACCAGCGCGTCGTACACGCGGCCGCGATGGATTTCCGCCAGTCCGAAGGCGATGAAGCATTGGGAGCGTTTGGCGATGTTCGCCATGAGCTTCGTGGAAGGGCCCTCGGGAACGGGCTCCACCACGCTCTCCGCCTTCTCCACGTAATCGCAGGTGGTCAATTCGTGAAACAGGATCCAACGCGCGCCGGCTTGCGCCGCGGTGGCGCTGAGGCGCACCATTTCGTGCAAGTTGTCGTCCACCTGCCCAGACACCGCGTCAAACTGGATGACCGCGACGGGAACGGTTCTCGCTTTTCCCGCCGCTTGAGGGCCGGCTCCATATGGCTCGCGCGCCCCCAAGGCCGCCAGACGCGCTCCGCCCGCGGTGCCCGCCATCACCGTCTTCAGGAAATTCCTACGATTCTCCATGTTGGGCACTCCGTTTGGTGAAGAGGTCCTTTCCGTTGGCATAGAGAATCCTTTCCAGCAGGAAGGCGGCGTGGTCTTCCTGCAGGTCGCCGGCTTCCACCTTGTCGGCCAGGACGTCGGCGGTGATTTCCCGCGCCATCTTGCAGTGCGCGTAAGCTCCCTCGACGTGAAAGAAGTCGCCGCCGAATCCCAGAATTTTATTTCCCGGCACGGTGTCAATCAATTGATGCAGATGGAACCTGGCCATGCTGGGGGAAATGATGTGCAGCCAGCAGAGATCGGCATAACAGTTCGGATTGTTTTTGCAAATCGTTGCCTGCTCGCCAAGGTAGGGATATCCGCCATGAAAAATATCGAATCGAACCTGGGGGTATGCATTCAGCAAATTGCTGAGCAACGCGGGATTAGTCCAGGCCACGTGGCTCCGGTTGCCGGACTGCATTCCCGTGTGAATCTGCATCGGCAGGTCGTGCTCCGCGCACTGCTCCACCAAGCGATGCATCATGTAATCCTCAAGCGCCTTGTGAGTGGCCTGCTCCTGCTGACCCAAATCCGATTTTGCGAATATCCCTTCGAACGCCCTCTCCGCATCGGGCCGGGCCACGCTATCAAATTCCAGGGTTCGGTTGTAGGCGAGCGCGCACTTGATTCCCGCCAGCCCCTCGGGAGAAATTCGGCGGGCCTGCTGCACGGCGTTTTCGAAGGCCTGCGCGAGAGCCTTCTCCAAATCGGCCAGCTTGCCAATGGACACGCCCGTGGCGGCCTCAATCATGCTCGCCGTTTCGGGGGTGGCCATCACCAGGTAGTTCAAGCGGACGATGATCCGGAAAAACTTGGGATCAAAGTTCATGGGCTGCCCGGGGAGCGTCGCCAAGTCGTCCAAAAGCGATGTATAAATCCCGGCCTTGACCTTCAGCACCGTGTTGTACCACTGCGGGTCGCGGTTCGCCGTGGTGATCCGCTCGGAAAGGGTTTGGTATGTCCGCTCGTTGATATCGTCAATACCGAAAAGATCCCGCGCCGCGATCAGCATGCACCGGCCGTATCCCGTGGTGCGGGTGAATTGCCAGTAAGGAGCAAAGCTCTTCCAGCGTTGTTCCAGCGGAATGCTGTGGTCCTGCAACCCGCTCGTGGCTTTCCAGACGGAATCCGGAATGCCCGCGCTGATCAGATCATTGCTGGTGTAGTGAGAGAAGAGGAGGAAGAAATCCGGCGCCTCTTTTTGCCGGCGGGCCTGATGCCAGATGTGTTCGTGCGTGTCGAAAACTTTAATTTGCGCCGCCTGCTGGTGCAGAGCTTTGCGAATCGACGACCACGCGTCGGCGCGCCCTCGTGGGATTTGCATGGCCCCCTTGCCCGGTTCTTGCGCGCCGGAACTCGCAGCGAATGCCCCCAGCAATGGTGGAGCCATCACCGCCGCCTGCAGCAATCCCCGGCGTGATAAGCCACTCGTTTTTTGCCCCGACTCGATTGGCGATTTTCGATGATGATTTTTCATCGGATTCCCTCTCGGCACAACTGCATTGTGGATATTCCGCAAATGCCCGCGAATCCCCGATGATGCCACACAATCGTTTGCGTATTGCGCTAATATGTGCCGCGATGAATGCCCTTTCCGGAGGTCATAATGTCCGAAAGCAATGGGGGGCAGTTTTTGGTAAGGTCCGGCGCGGCGCTGGTGGCGTCGGGAATCCAGTTGCGGGGGGCTCACACCCCGCCAAATTAGTGACACCTTGTCCAATAGACAAGCGTTACATCACCACTTGACAATTACTATATTCCTGCTTATCCTGCCCCTTGGATAACCTGAAGTTCTCGCGTGTCGGCCCTTAATGCTGCGAAGGCATTCGGGTGGTCCGACCCGAAGTTTGTCGCCTTCCTCCAGTTGCTGGTCAGAAATGAAGACGGGAGTCGTTTGCGCCCGTGCTGAATTTTTGCTCATTGTCCGCGATCCCGAAGGAAGCCAAGCCATTTTCCGGGCGGGATTTGCGGATTGCAATTGCGTCGCATGAGTCTGGGTACCAATAAAAAACTTAAGGAGGGGATTAGACCATGAGGTTTAATTCGATTCCCATCGCATCAGGTAATGCGAAGAAAAGCATAGGGCTTTGTCTACTCTGGATGGGCATGGCCTGCGCCGGCTGGGCGCAACTCATGCCGACGGGCAGGGTGCTGGGCATTGTCAAAGACCCTTCCGGCGCCGTCACCCCGAAAGCCACCATTACTCTTACCAACACGCAAACCGGGATTGCCCGCTCCACTACCACGAATGGGCAGGGCGAGTACCTTTTCCCGAATGTGCCCGTGGGAACGTACCAGGTGAAGGCCGTGCTGGAGGGATTCCGGCAATTCACCCAGGAGTTGACGGTACAGGCGGAACTCTCCACCACCGTCGACATCGCACTGCAAGTTGGGACGAGCGTACAAACCGTCAATGTTACGGCCCCCGCACCTTTACTGAACACCGACTCGGGCACGGTGGCGAGCGTGGTGGACACGACGGAAATTCAGGATATTCCCTTGCAGGGCAGAAACCCCCTCATGCTGATTCAGCTCACGGCGGGGGTCGTCCAGACCTCCGCGCCCGGCACCAGCATGATGAATGTTGCCGCCATGAACGTCAGCACCTACTTTACCTCCAACGGCTCCAACCATTATCAAAACGATTTCATGCTCGATGGCAATGCGGATAATCTTTACGAGCGCGTCGAGTATATTCCCCCGGTCGATCAGCTCGAGGAAATCACCATGATTCCGAACGCCTATGACACGCAGTATGGCCACGGAGGGGGCGCCGAAGTCATCATGGTGACCAAGACCGGGACGAACAAGCTGCACGGCTCGGCTTACGAATTCCTGCAAAACAGCGATTTGAACGCCACCAACTTTTTCACCAACCGGTCCGGTCTCACCAAACCGCCGCTCCGCTATAACCAGTTCGGCGGGGCGCTCGGCGGTCCTATCCGGCGCGACCGCACTTTCTTCTTTGGCAATTACGAAGGCATCCGGGAAAGCAATCCGTCCACAGGTCTCGGGACACTTCCCACGGCAGCGCAGCGTTCCGGCGACTTTTCGAAGACGTTGGGCCCCAACGGACAGCTCATCCAGGTCTACAACCCTTTCTCCACGGTGCCCGATCCCAATAACCCCGGTCAGTACATCCGCACCCAGTTCCCCGGCAACATCATCACCCCTTCGTCATTGATCAATAGCGCCAGCGCGGGAATACTTTCGCTGCTTCCCCTGCCCAACCTGCCTGGCAATGCCGTTACGGGAATCAATAACTTCGCCAAAAACGTCGGCCAAACGGTGCGTATGGACGATTTCTCGGCCCGAATCGATCATGAGATGAGCACCAAGAATCACTTTTTCGGGCGCTTTTCCCACGAGAAGACGACGACCACGCCGGGTACATTCCTGATTCCGACGGCCGCCGAAAACACCAACCAGAATAATGCTGAGCTCGCATTTACCTCGACGATCACTCCCACCACGGTTTTAGAACTGACCGTGGGTTACGAATTGTTCGAGGACGACTTTGTGACTCCCAAATACAACTTATCGAGCTTGGGGTTTTCCTCGGCATTTGCTTCTGCCTTCTACATGGTACCCAACTTCAGTATTTCTGACATGTCAGGTTTTGGAGATTCCGCCACGTCCTACGATCATGACTACACTTGGGCCGCTAACGCCAATATGCGGCACATGCAAGGCCGCCAGAGTCTGAAATGGGGCTTCCAAATGCAGGTTAAGGAGGACGATGGCGGCAGCTACGGTATGACCGATTATAATTACTTCGACCGGCAGTTTACGCAGGGACCGAATCCGACTTTGGTGGGAGCCAATAGTGGTTACGGAATTGCCTCGTTTCTGCTCGGCACCCTGTCGCCTACCAGCGAAAGCTACGCCTCCACTCCCAGTATCTACAACACGAATTCGCCTTATTGGGGCGCCTATTTCCAGGACGACATCCGCTTGACACCCAAGTTAACGGTCAACGCGGGTTTGCGGTGGGAGGAGTGGCAAGTTGCCACCCAGCGTTACAACGCCCAGATTGTGAATTGGGGGTGGAATACGCCCAATCCCATCCAGGCGGCCGCCGCGGCCGCGTATGCTCTGAACCCGGCCCCGCAATTGTCGGTAAGTCAATTCTCCAGCGACATTGTCGGGGGACTCATTTACGCTACTCCTCAAAACCGGCGTTGGGCGCCCACGGTCACCACGAACTTCAGCCCACGACTTGGCTTCGCCTACCGTCTGGGGGAGAAAACCGTTCTCAGGGGCGGCTTTGGCATGTTCTACTCGGATTACTACACGGCTTTCGCGCGCTTCACGGGGTACACGGCCACTACTCCCGTGACCTCTACCATCACGGGCGTCACCCCCGTCAATCTGCTGAACAATCCCTTCCCCAGTGGTTATGTCCCGCGCACGGGGAATTCCCTGGGCTTGGAAACGGCGCTGGGATCCACGGCGGGCTTCCTCGACCCGGACAACCATCCCTCTTACAATTCCCGCTGGACTTTTGGTGTTCAGCGCCAGATCACTCCCAATACGCTGCTGGAAGTCCAATACGTCGGGAACACGTCCTACCACATCTGGCTGGGAACCGGGAGTCAAACTGCGACTTATGCCAGCGGCGGGCCGGCGGAACTCGACCGGCAATACGTCTACGATTCCCCCTCGTCCCTTGCCCTCGGCTCCACTTTGTTCACCACCTACCCCAATCCGTTCGTGGGGCTCATCCCTTCCAACACCGCTCTGGGCGCCCCCACCATCTCGCTCGGAAGTCTGCTGAACAGGTATCCGGAATTTCTGGGAGTAGACGAGTCACGCGAGAGCGGCGGGCACGCCTACTACAATGCGCTCCAGACGACCCTCACCAAGCGCTATTCCCATGGGTTTACGACGTTGGCTACCTACACGTGGTCAAAGTCGCTGGACCGTTTCCGCTTTATCAATCAGCAGGACCCCGGTCCGAGCAAGATGATTAGCTGGTATGATTGCCCGCAGCGCTTTACCCTGGCGGGCGTGTATAAACTTCCCTTTGGCCCGGGCCAGAAATACGGATACCAGAATGGGGCCGGGGGCAAATTGATAGGGGGATGGCAGCTCAATCTTTCGGAAATATTCCAGAGCGGCTTCCCCATCTTCCTGGGAACGCCCCTGGTCATAAACGCCGGGGTGGATCCCACCCTGTCGAAGAGCCAACGGACTGAGTACGATTGGTTCAATACGGCGGCGTTCAAACCCTTGCCCGCCTTCACCCTGAGCAGCGCACCTTTCGGCCTCAACAGCCTGCGGGACGACGCCATCAATAGTTGGAACATCTCCTTGTGGAAAGAGACGAACCTGACGGAGCGCTTCAAGCTCCAGTTTCGCTGGGAATTGTATAACGCTCTCAACCGCTGCCAATTCGGCGACCCTACTGTGAATCCCTCCAGTTCCAGTTTCGGAGTCATCAGCGGCCAATCCAATGCGCCACGAGCCATGCAAGGCGCGTTGGAAGTTATATTCTAGTTGACTTAGTCATGGTGCTCTGACCGAGGGCGGTAAGCTTGGGGAGGGGGCGCTCTTCAAAGCGCTCCCTCCTTCTTTTCACGTTCCTCCGATCCGAATGCCGGATTGCGCAGAGCAAAGCTCTGCGAATCGGTAACCACGAATCAACGGCGAAGCCCCAGCCGCAGAGCTGCGCTCTGCGCAATCCGGCATATCTCCGCATTTGAAATGAACCGCTTTCCCTTCGTAAGAATCGCGGTAAGATGTGCGGCTTATTTTGCGGCAATCATACGGAGGTCATAATGTCCGACACTAATCGGCGGCAGTTTTTGGTGAGATCAGGCGCGGCTTTGGGGTTAGCCACGGTCGGACTAAATGTCCGTTCACGCCCCGCAGCTTGCCCGAACACGAGCGGCAGTGAGCTCCTTGGACAATTGGGGACCAGCCCTAGCGGCCCCTCGGTTCTTTACAACACCAATTTGCAAACGGCCATTGGCTGCCCCGATTACCCCGCCCGCATTCTCGACAAATTCGGCCAACTCATCAACCGCGGCGTGGAGACGACTTTGGAAATTGGCGACCCGTTTCAGCCGGTGACGGGGATGGAAGCGTCGCAGTCTCTCGCCGGCGGGTATGCTCCGATTGTCGACACCGAGGTGCGCGCGCCCCAGGGACCCTTCCGCTGGACGGCCTTCGCGGCCAACGAAGGCGGAGTCCCCATGGACTTCTTCGAAATCAAAGAGTCTGCCGCGCCTTATCGCCTCACACTCTGGTTTCCCTTCGCGCCTTCCATTCAAGTTCAGGACAGCTACGTATTCAGCGAGGGCCAAGTGCTGGCGCTCTTCCCGCCGCCGCAGTCGATGGAGGTTTCTCAAGCGCGCTTCAACTTCCTCACCACCCCCGCCAAACGCGCCACGGGGCAGGCGCGGCACCTGCCGGGGATTGATCCGGCATTCGACCTCAGCATTTTTGAAACCGAAAGTTCCGACATCCAATATCGTTTTCCTGCGACGAGCGGCGCAACCTACCACGTCTTCCTGGGGCTGCTCACTTTCTGGACGCTCAAGCCCGGAGCTCTGCTCATGAAGCTTTCGGTGGGAGACCAGACACGAGTTCTGGACCTGGGCATGAAGGGATCGGGCGTGCCGGTGCTGGAGGAATTCGTGGTCCAGCCCACGGGCAACGAAATTCTGGTTAAGGCCGAATGCGATCCGTCGTCAACGGGCGTTTCGCGGCCGGTCATTCTGAACGGCATCTGGGTGTTTGATCAGCCGGTCGATTCGGAACAAGTGAAAGCCGGAAAGGTAAGCCAGAAAGCGGTGTTCTACGTTCAATGCGGCCGGGAAAAGCTCAGCGACCGCGCGTGCTCCGTGGCCCTCAATTATCCGCCTCATGCCGCCGGCGCGGGCAGCCAATGGTTGCGTTTTCCCTACAAAGCCTGCACCTGCGAAATTGAAAAGGTGACGGACATCTCGCCGCAAGGGGCGCGCGCGGCCACGCAGAAAGGCTGGGATGCATTTCTCGCGCAAGGGGCCGAATTCGTTACCGGCGTGCCGCATCTGGACAATCTCTACAAAACCTCGTTGCTGAACATCATCCTGTTGCGCACTCGGCTGGCCGGCGCGGGTCCGGCGGGTGGCGACCTCTACGTTCTCAAACCCGGCGCCACGGTCTACAACGCCTTCTGGTACCGGGACGGGGCATACCTGGCGACCGCGCTTGACGTGGCCGGATACGCCAGCGAGGCGGAAAAATCCCTCCGCCTGTTTTGGCAATCTCCTCTGCAAGGGACTGCGGCCTCGATGG
>Ga0326727_10017461_pt1 | contig 14883 bp, 13 predicted proteins | sample MB2enrmetagenome_FD_207643 | JGI IMG/M metagenome (GOLD analysis project Ga0326727, IMG submission 207643) | Lab enriched peat soil microbial communities from McLean, Ithaca, NY, United States - MB29MY | ecosystem: Environmental > Terrestrial > Soil > Wetlands > Peat | place: USA: New York... | reverse complement strand
GGTGGATATTCGGCGCAAACGGCAAGGTTGCGAGAACAATCCCCGCAGCAACCAGGCCAACGCTGTAGGGGAGGTGAAGCCGACGGGTCAGCATCGCAACGACCGCGGCGATCAAAAGCAACAGCGTCAAGGTTTGAAAATGGAGTTCCACGCGTTCCCGCACTCACTCAGGCCAAAGTTGACCGACAGATTCCGATTATTATCTACAATAACCTCAGTCGCGACGTCTCGACTACAGACAATCGTGCCGTACCTGGGATCGAAACCTATTTCAAAAGTGGAACATGCGAGTCGCCGTTTCGTTCCGTGACGAGCTGGTAACAGCGGCGGGCCCGCGATTTGGCGACGTGTACAGCGCCTACGGGGCGGTCGAGCTTAAAATGATCGAATGCGGCTTCTAGCGATCAGGTCTCTGACCGCGTAATTTTGTCCCTTCTCACCCTTGCGACAAGAACAAGAACGTCGCAAGGATGGGGCACCTAGGGATTAGGAAACAGGGAACAGTTGCCTGTCGAGTTTTGTGCTTTCCCACCCATTTCGCAAAGAACGCGAAATGGGTGGGGCACCCAGCTAGACACCAGTGCGAGATCGGGAAACTTCATGCCCGCAAGTAGACGATTTATCTGCATTCACGGTCACTTTTACCAGCCGCCACGGGAGAATCCCTGGCTGGAGACGGTGGAGACGCAGGATTCGGCCGCGCCTTACCACGACTGGAATGAGCGCGTCTGCGCGGAGTGCTACGCGCCGAACGGCGCGGCGCGCATCGTGAACAGCAAGAACCAGATCACGCGCATTGTGAACAATTACGCGCGCATCAGCTTCAACTTCGGCCCAACGCTGCTGAGTTGGCTGATGGAGAATGCGCCGCGCACCTATCGCATGATTCTGGACGGCGAACGGCGCAGCCGGAAGAGCTTCAAGGGGCACAGCTCGGCCATGGCGCAGGTTTATAACCACGTCATTCTGCCGCTGGCGAACCGCCGCGACCGCATCACGCAGATTCGCTGGGGCATTGCCGACTACCAGCACCACTACGGCACGCCGCCCGAGGGGATGTGGCTGGCGGAGACAGCGGCCGATACGGACTCGCTGGAATTGCTTGCCCGGCACGGCATCAAGTTTACGGTGTTGGCGCCGCACCAGTGCCGGCACATCCGGAGCTTAAAGGACGGCGCGAACTGGACAGAAACCCCCAACGCCAGCGTGGATACGACGCGGCCCTACATGGTGCGCTTCGATTCCGGCGTCTCGATTGCCGTCTTTTTTTACGACGGCCCAGCCTCGCGGGCCATTGCCTTCGAGGGGCTGCTGAACTCGGGCGAGAGCCTTGCGGCGCGGCTCAAGGGCGGCTTCAAAGACAAAGCAGAGCCACAACTTATACATGTGGCGACGGATGGGGAATCGTACGGCCATCACCACAAATACGGCGAGATGGCGCTGGCTTACGCGCTGCGCCTTCTGGAAGCGGACAAAACCGTCAAGCTGACCAACTATGGCGGCTATCTGGCGCAGTTTCCACCCGAGTACGAAGCGGAAATTGTGGACAACACATCGTGGAGCTGCGAGCACGGGGTGGAACGCTGGCGCTCGAACTGCGGCTGCAACGGCGGCAAACCGGGCTGGAACCAGGCCTGGCGCGGGCCGTTGCGCCAGACGCTGGACGAACTGCGCGACGCCGTGACACCGCTCACGGAGCAGGAGGGCGGCAAGCTCTTCCGCGACGTGTGGGCTGCGCGAGACAGCTATATCCAAGTGGTGCTCGACCGCGGCGCGGAGACAGTGGAGCGCTTTTTTGCAGAGAACCAGAACCACGCGCTCGGCGAGGCAGAGCGGGTGCGCGCCCTCGAATTGATGGAGATGCAGCGCCACGCGCAGCTTATGTACACCAGCTGCGGATGGTTCTTCGACGATATTTCCGGCATCGAGACGGTGCAGGTCATCGCTTATGCCGCGCGCGTGCTGCAACTGGCGCAGGAGCTGTTCGGAGAGCAGGCAGCGGCACTGGAGCCCAACTTTCTTGCGCGGCTGGCCGAAGCGCGCTCGAACGTGGCCGCGGCCGGCGACGGAGCGCGAATTTACAAAGAGCAGGTTCAAACGATGCAGCTTGGCCTGGAACAGGTGGCTGCGCATTACGGTATCAGCAGCGTCTTCTCTTCATTTGCCGAGGAGACCGAGCTGTTCTGCTATCGCGTTCGGCGCCAGGCTTATGACATTTACACTTCCGGCCGCGGCCGGTTGGCGCTGGGCCGCGCATCGGTTGCCAGCGTCATTACCGACAAACAGCAGAGCTTTTCGTTCGCGGTTCTGCACTTCGGGGACCAAAACATTACCGCTGCCGTGAAGCCTTGCGAAGAAAGGGATGTGGACGGGTTCAAGGCCTTCGCCGACCAGGCCGCGGAACAACTGCAGGCCGCCAAGTTCCCCGAGGTGATTCGCCTGCTGGACCGCTATTACGGCCGCATAGATTACTCGCTCACTTCGCTGTTCCGCGACGAACAGCGGCGCATTGTGCAGGTCATCCTCAGCTCGACTCTTTCGAGCATCGAAAACTCGCTCATCACCATTTACGAGGACCACGCCAGTCTGTTGCATTATCTATCGCTGGCGGGGCTGCCCAAACCGCCGGCGCTCACATTGGCCGCGGAGTTTGCCCTCAATGCCGGCTTGCGCAAGGCGCTGGAGGGCGACTCTGTCGACCGGGCATTGATGCGCTCATTCCTCGCGTTGGCCAAGGCCGACCAGATTCCGCTGGAGACGGCAACTCTCTCGTACATCGCCGACCAGCGGATGAAGCAGGCCATGGTGGAGTTGCAAATCTCTGCTGGGTCGCTGGAGATGCTGGATCGGGCGCTGGCGTTGGCGCGTACGCTGGTGGAATTGCCATTTGATCTGAATCTGTGGCAGGCGCAGAATATCTGGTACGAGATTCTGCGCGTTTCGAGCTATGGCCTGACTGCGCTGGGAGCGGAAGACCGGCCGCGCTGGGAGAAGGACTTCTGCGAACTGGGCAGTTGTTTGTCGATTGATTACCAGGCAATCAGCGCCCAAGACCCCACTGCAGTGACTACGGGGGATTAGAGCGGCTCCGCCTTATGTAGTTTTCCGTTCTTGAGGGTGAAGCGCTCGCCGCGCCAGACGATTGTGTTGCCAGCAAAGCCCGCGACCCAGACTCCCATGGCGACAAGATCGCGCAACGGCAGCAGCCACAGGTTCGGCAACACCTGGTGGTCGGCGAGCACTTGGGCGCCCACTGTCATGGCGAGTGCAAGGCGGAGAAAGAAGCTCAACCCCAGCAGCCACAGGCTCAGCGGGCTTAGTCCGCTGGCGAGCAGGTTAAGCAGAGCCCAGGCGAACCCGTGGGTGAAGATGAGGCCGGCGTAGCCCCAGGGGCGTGAGTCACGGACCGTACGTGCCCAGCGCAATTGGTGATCGATGTAGCCGCGCCAAGCGTAGGCGGGGAGATTGGTCTCGACGACTTCCTGGCTCAGGGCCACGCTGTAGCCGGCGTGGGCGATGCGCGCGCCGAGTTCATAATCGTCGGCCAGATGATCGACAAGGACTTGCAAGCCGCCGATTTTTTCAAGTGCTTCGCGGCGGACGGCGAGCGTGGAGCCGAGGCCGTAGTGCAGGCCGCCCTCAATCCATTTGGAGAGGAGCACGCCAGCCTGGAAATCCGTGGCGATGCCGAGGGACTCAAGGCGAGATGGGAGGGTTCCGTGGGCGCGGCCACGATAGAGAGCGGTGACGAGACCGACTTGCTCGGAGGGGTTCGCATAGGCTTGCGAACTTTCTGAAAAGCCTCCCTCAGGGGCTAAAGCCCGCTCCGATTTTAAGCCCATTGCGGCACGGCTAAAGCCGTGCCCTTTCAAAGCAACGAGATCGTCCCCAGACAGTGTGGCCCCCGAGGGAGTTGCGGCAGGAGCGAAGCAGGCCATGACGCGCTCGATGTAGTGCGGGCTGACGGTGATGTCGGAGTCGTTGATGAGCAGGAATTCGTGGCGGGCGTGGGTGGCGAGTTGAACCAACGAGCTGACTTTGCCGTTGGTTCCGAGGCGCAAAGGGCACTCGATGAGACGGATGGAGCGGTCAGGGAATTCGGCTTGCAGCTGGGCAACGGCAGCTGCGGCAGGGTCGGAAAGCGTGGAGACGCCGAAGAGCAGTTCGTAGCCGCCCGCGTAGGATTGGCGGCAGTGGCTGCGAAAGGCGTCGATCATGCCGGGGTCGAGTCCCTTGAGGGATTTGAGGATGCTGACACCGGGAGCAAAGGCAGGCAACGGGGCGCGCCGCTCATTGAGGAAGAGCCGCGCCGCAATCAGGGCGGCAAGGAAATAGCCCATCCCGGCGACAGCGAGAATGGTAGTGAGTATCTCTATGGATTGCGCTAAGGCGTGCGGCATCACAGGGGTAAGTGTAACGGAAAAGCAGGGAACAGGGATCAGGGAATAGAAAGCAGCACAGTTTAAGTTTGTGCTTTCCCACCCATTTCGCAAAGAACGCGAAATGGATGGGGCACGAAGCATGTTCAGCTCGGAAAGCCTTTCCCTATTCCCTATTCCCTGTTTTACTCGTAGCGCAGCGCTTCGATGGGGTCCATGCCGGCGGCTTTCCAGGCGGGGTAAATGCCAAAAATCAGGCCGATAGCGCAGGAGACAACAAAGGCGATGACTACCCAAGTAAGCGAGAGAGAGGCATGAAGGAATGAGACAGCAAAATGCAGAATCAGGGTGAGCAAGGCTCCAACGGAGATGCCGAGCAGACCACCGACGACGCAGAGAGTGACCGCCTCCAGCGTGAATTGCAGAAGAATGTTCTTTTTGGTTGCGCCGATGGCCTTGCGCACGCCGATCTCTCGCGTTCGCTCGGTTACCGAGACGAGCATGATGTTCATTACACCCACGCCGCCCACCATGAGGCTGACCGAAGAAACGGCGACCATAAAGATAAACAGAGTTCCGGTGAGCGAGTTCCACAGACGGGTCAGCGAGTCAGGGCCGAAGATGGCGAAGTTATCATCCTGCTCGAGGCGGACATTGCGGCGGCGGCGAAGCAATTCGCGAATCTCGTCGGACACAAGCGATTTATTTGCCGGATCGTCGTATTTGACCGTAATCCAGAAATCCTTGACCTCGGGATGGAGCTTGCGGAAGGTTTCCAAGGGGAAGTACGCGGCATTGTCCTGCGTGTTGCGCCCGCTGCCGAAGGGCTGGGGTTGCAGATCGAGGACGCCGATGACAGTGAAAATGCTGCCTTGACAATCGACCTCCTGGCCGAGAGGCGATTCGCCGGGAAAAAGATCTTCCGCCGCGTCATGGCCGAGGACAACAACCTTGGCGCTGCGCTCTTCCTCTGAATCAGTCCATATGCGGCCTTCCAAGAGCTCGATATCCTGCGTCTCTTTTATGTCTGTTGTGTCGCCCTGAAGGATGGTGTTTTGAATCTTGTGCGTTCCGTGTTTGAGGGAGACACTGCCGATGCCCAACTGAAAGTTTTGCAAAAAGAGACCCGGATCGACGGCGACAACATGGGGAAGTTGCCGCATGGCCGCTCCGTCCTCGTAGGTCAACTGCTTGCGATTGAGCTCCTCAGTGCTGGGGCGCTTGCCGAAGGGTTCAAAACGGAAGACCCAAATATCGTTGGTGCCCAGCGTGCGGATGAACTGATCGATATTGGTGTTGAGACCATTGATGGCCGAGGAGATAAGGATCACCGTGGAGATGCCGATGGTGACGCCGAGAATGGTGAGGGCGGAGCGCAGTTTATTTTTGCGCAGGGTGTCCAGCGCCATTCGGACGGATTCTCTCGAGTCACTGATGCGCATGGCTAAAGCTCCGCTCTCAAGGCAACGATGGGATCAAGCTGCGCAGCTTTATGCGCCGGGTAGACTCCGAAAAACACGCCGACAATGGTGGATACAAACAAACCAGCCAGGACGGACCAGAGTTCCACTTCGGAGGGGAATGCAACGGCCAGGGTAATCACTTTGGCCAAGGTGATGCCCAGGATCACGCCAATGATGCCACCCAGCAGGGCCATGGTGGCGGACTCAATGAGGAATTGAAGCAGGATGTCGCTACGGCGCGCGCCGAGCGCTTTGCGGACGCCGATTTCCCGCGTGCGTTCGGTAACCGAAACCAGCATGATGTTCATGATGACGATGCCGCCTACCACCAGCGAGACGCCGGCGATGGCTGCCACCACGGCGCCAAAGCTATTGAGAATCTTGCCTAACAGGTTCTGGAAAGTGGCGCTGGTATCGACGGAGAAGGTGTCTGGGCTGCCTGAGGCCAGGTGGCGGCGCGAGCGCATGATGACGCGCAACTCATCGAAAGTCGCATCCATCAACTCGCCTCCGCCGCCGGCATCGGCGTAGACCCTGATACTGGCGTTCGATCCGTGTGTATGCAGAAAGGCGGTGAGAGGAACGGCAACCCAGTTATCCATGCTCGAGCCCATGATCTTGCCCTGACACTCGCCAACCCCAATCACTGTATAGGGCTGGCCATCAGCGCGAATTTCTTTGCCGAGCGGGTCTCCGGACCCCAGCATATTGTTTACGATATCGCAGCCGACGATGGCGACATGGGCACTATGCTCGTCTTCGACTTCAGTGAAGGAACGCCCGGATTCAATATTGAGATTGGAAAGCGCGGGCATGGTCCAGGTCCAACCGCGAATGTCTGAGTCCGTAGTGGAGTTAGTTCCGTAGACAATTTTTCCGGTGGTGTTACGCGCGGCGCCGACGGAGACGCAGGATTTGCAGCCGTCAAGGATGGCGCGGTAGTCGTCAAAGGAGATGTCTTTGCGCTTCTGGAACTCGAGATACTCGTCGACCGTTAGAAAGGTCTGCGGCATTTTGCTGACGGTGACTACGCTCGCGCCGTAGGTGTTGATCTTCTGGGTCACAAATTGCCTGGCACCGTTGGTCAGGGTGACGACCGTAATGACGGACGCGACTCCGATGACCACGCCAAGCAGCGTGAGAACGGTGCGCATCTTGTTGGCCCACAAGGATTGGAGCGCGATTTTGAATGCTTCACCGAAGAGCATGGTTCTGCTTTCTGTTCAAGAGCCGGTCCGGGCGCGGTTCCGTGTGAGCGAAACGGACTTCGTTTCGCGAGGAGCAAAGCCAGGCTGCAGCCCGGTTTCTCCAGTGTACGCAATTTCAGTCATTCTTTTGGACGCAAGAGCAGTTAGCAAGCGGTTTCAGACTGACCAAAAGCAGCCGCAACAGAAAAATTTCTCCCATTTTGTGGTACGCAATGGACCGCAGGGAGGTTCCGTCGCAACGGCGGCGGCTGAGGAAAAAGCGACAGAGGGCAGGTTTTTGGAGGAACTTTACCTCCGGGGCTAAACAGGCTGCGAAAAACTCTGATTCTCAGGAAAAATTGGAGGAATACATCCCTCCGGGGCTAAATTTAGCCCCGGAGGGATGTCTGTCTGACAGAATGGACTTAATCAGAGCTTCCCTAACGGAATCGAGCTGGTCATAATGCCTACACAGTTACCCTGCACACCCATGGAAATTTGCAGATTTTCAGGATCAAAACCAGGCCCGCATCTTCTTGTTTTGGGGGCGGTGCATGGCAACGAGACCTGCGGCCCCATTGCCATCCGGCAGATTCTCGACGCACTTTCGCGAGAGGAAATCCGGATCAGCAGCGGCCGAGTCACCTTCATTCCCGTGGCTAACCCCGAGGCCTTCGCGTTGCGGCAACGCGCCGCCGACCGCGACATGAACCGGAACTTTGGCCCCATCGCTCAGCCTGGACCGGGCACGGATTTCTTCGTGAACACCCTCTGCGAGACGATGCGGGACTGCGACGTTCTGTTGGATATTCACTCCTTCAAGGCCCAGGGAGCACCGTTTCTTTTCGTGGGACCCGAAAAGCCCACAACGCTGGAGCCGTTCAATCTTTCCACCGAAGAGCTGAACTTTGCCAAGGCGCTGGGCGTGCAACGCATGGTTTACGGGTGGCTCGCCGCCTACGACCGGTTTGTTACGGAACAAGAGGTCCTGATTCAACAACTCAGCCCTGGAAAAGTACAACCGGTAGACGTCGCCAGACACAACTATGGAATCGGAACCACGGAATACTTTCGCTCCCTGGGCTGGAGATACGGTGTTACGGCGGAGTGCGGCAACCATCTTGACGAGACCGCGACTGCGACTGCGCGGGAGACCATTCTGAGCGCAATGGCATTTCTGGGCCTGACAAAAAACACAGAACAAAACGTGTCCTGTGGATTTGCCGAATCTTACCGGTTTGAACGAATATTTGTGCGCGAGGATATGGAGGACCGCCTGGCAAGGCCGTTCTCCTCGTTCGATCCGGTGAGCGCGGGAGAGACGATTGGTTTGCGGAAGAATGGGACGCCCGTTGTCGCTCCTTCGGATGGCGCCGTGATTTTTTCCTACGACGACACGCCGGTTGGAACAGAGTGGATTTACTTCGCTTCCCAATCGCAGCGGGGCTGCAAGTAGGGCTGTTTTACAATGCAGCATCGGCAATAGAAAGGAACGGATCGTGATCGACAGCGGTCTTCTGCACAAAAGTTCGGAGTTGTTTAATGCTTTTCTTTCCTGGACCCGGACGGGCAGTGCGCAAGAGCAGATTTTCGGGTGGATAATTTCCACGGTGATTCTGGGCGGCGTCGGCTCGCTTCTGTTGAGAATGACGCGAACGTTTGGACGGATTGTGTATGTGCGCCACCGGCAAAATTCTCTCTACAAGGATGCCTTTGGAGAATTTTTCGTGTATTCTCCGGCCCTGGTCCCGGATTTGAACAAGGACATTCCCCGCGTGACCCGATTCATCATCCACAGGGGCATTTTGAGCGCCGCGCTAGCCTCCCAGCGGGACGCCAACAACGACAAAAGCGTTCTTTACCGGGGAGCCGCGATCAAGGGCGAGTCCTATCTTCAGTTCGCCCTGCGGTCACCAGACGACAAGAGTGCAAAGTTGATCACAATATGGAATTTTCAGAAGCGCCCAGGGGCGGCCGGACGCGTAACAAGCGGCGTGATGAGCTGCATCAACATCCACCGCGAGCCATACGGCGTTCCGATTCTGCTCTCCGAAACACCGCTTTCCAGAGAGGCGGCCGAGGGCGGCCTGGCGATCTTGGCCGAGCCGAGAACCCTTACACGCACTCTTCGACAGGAGGTATACGACTTCCTGAAGCCTTTCCCGCCTTCCGATCAAGAGGAGGAATTCGAGCATGGAACCAGCCCCAAGGGCCCGCTTGTCCAGAAATCGGGTTGGATGAGAAAGCTGAGAATCTGGCTGGAAATCGATTGAGATTGAAGAACCGCTATCAACCCCAAAATTGGGATGCAAGCCGGCAGGCGGGAATCTATACGAGGCTGGGTGTCACGCGAACACCCCGTGCCGGGTGCCCCATCCTTGCCGCGTCTTTGTTTTTGCGGCAAGGGTGGGAGTCGAGAAACTTCATCCAGTAGCGCTGACTCGTTGACCCGCTTCCCCTGCAATAATCCCAATATGCTCGTCTTAGCCTCAGCCTCGCCCCGCCGCAGCGAACTCCTCACCCAGGCCGGCTATTCCTTCACGGTCCATCCCGCCCAGATCCCCGAAGACCCGCTTCCCAACGAAGACCCCATCACCTACGTCACCCGCCTCGCCCGCGAAAAAGCTGAGGCCGTCTTCCACCAGTTGACCCAAAACCCCGCTCAATCCCCTGAAGGCTCAGCTTTGTGTCAGGGCACGACTTCACCGGGGTCCCCATCGACAGGTCTTCGTCGATGGGGTGGGGCTTCACAGGCTGCAGAAAAACTCGTAGAACTTGCTTCAAATGACCCCCTCGTGTCAGGGCACGACTTCAGTCGTGCCGTAAATGCAACCAAACAATCGCGGGCTTTAGCCCCTGAGGGATGCCCGACGGATCCCCTAAATCTGGGTGCCCCATCCATTTCGCGCTCCCGGGGTCCCCACGGACAGGTCTTCGTCCGTGGGGTGGCTGAGCGAAATGGGTGGGAAAGCACGGACCTCGACCCTCAGCCTTTAGTCGTCCTCGGCGCCGACACCACCGTCACCCTCGATAACCACATCCTCGGCAAGCCCGCCGACCCCGACGCCGCCGCCCGCATGCTCCGTCTTCTCTCCGGCCGCACCCATCGCGTCATCACCGGCGTCGCTGTCGTCACCGCCGCGCACACTGAAGTCTCCTCCGAATCGACCGCCGTCCAATTCCTCACCCTCTCCGACCAAGAAATCGCCGCCTACATCGCCACCGGCGAGCCCATGGACAAAGCCGGAGCCTACGCCATCCAGGGCCGAGCCGCCCGTTGGATTCCCCGCATCGAAGGCGACTACTTCAATGTCGTCGGCCTTCCCATTTCCCTTGTTTCCAGCCTCCTCGAATCGCTTCGGCCGCTAAGCCGCTAGCTTGCTATCCCCGCTCAGCGCGAGCCGATCCGCCGTTCCTTAAGAAAATCCTCCCGCCGATTCCTCCCCGCACCGTTTATCTCAACCAACACCCCTTCAAAATTTATCCGTTCAAACAACTTTTTTCTCGGAACAAGAATCTTTCTCCCTACGCCCCGAATCAAAGAAGGTGCAATTCATCCCCTTTGACGGAGCTCACACATGACCCTATCTGCTATTGAAGTCAATCACTTGAAGAAAGCGCCCACCGTCGATGGCGTGCTGCCCGCCGTGCTTGGCCGTTGGAGTGCGCGCTCCTTTGCCGATCGCGATGTCGCGCCAGCCGATCTGCGCAAAGTCTTCGAAGCGGCGCGCTGGGCCGCTTCTTCTTACAACGAGCAGCCCTGGCGCTTTATCGTCGGCTTGCGTGACTCGCTGACCTACAAAAAGATACTTTCCACATTGATCGGATTTAACCAGAGCTGGGCAGGTGCGGCGCCTGTCCTGATTCTCGGCGTGGCCAGCACAAAATTCAGCCATAATGGATCGGACAACCGTAATGCTCTCTATGACTTGGGCGCAGCATCCTCCTATCTCACACTGCAAGCCGCCGCCCTCGGCCTCACCACTCACCAGATGGCTGGCTTCGACTCGGTCGCCGCTCGTCAGGCTTTTGAAATCCCAGAAAATTACGCCCTCGGCGCAGTCATCGCTCTCGGCTATCAGGGTGAACCCTCCGCCTTGCCCCACCCGGACATGATCGCTCAAGAAATCGCCCCCCGCTCTCGTAAGCCATTGAGCGAGTTTGTCTTATCTTCTTGGGGAACGCCCGCTGACCTCGGCTGATGTTGCTTGCTTTAAAGTAGAGCCGGGGGAATCATCTTGACCAGAACGCGCCCTGTCCGCAAGCAGCCCATTCGTCGCGCCAACCACCACATCACCCCATCGCGATCCCGGCGCCTCAGTTGGCGTGGCCGGCTCGTTTTATCCTCCATCTTGTTGATTCTTTTTCTCATCGGCGGTGGAGTGGTTGCCCGTCTTCTGGCGCCCACCTCCAACACCTCGCTCACCCGGTTCGACGCCATCATCGTGCTGGGCACGCCGGCTGATAGTGACGGCAATCCCACTCCCAGGCAGTTGGATCGCGTGACCGAAGGTGTCCGCGAGTACGAACGCGGCGTAGCGCCCAGGCTGATTATGACTGGCGGCGCGGCGCACAATAGCTTTGTTGAAGCGCGCGTCATGGCGCGAACCGCCCACGCTCAGGGAATTCCAGAATCTGCCATCTTTATCGAACCGCAAGCCAAAGACACGATCCAGAACGCCTGTTACTCGGCGCGCATCATGAGAACCAACGGCTGGCATTCGGCCGAGGTGGTTTCCAGCGCCAGCCACCTTCCACGTGCCGGCTATATCTTCAACGAAATGCCCATCCAGTGGCGCACTCACGCCGCACCTTCTCTTGAACCGGAGCCGTCCGCATCCCCCTGGGCCTCCGCCTATGTTGAAACGGCCCTTACCGTACGCTATCTGCTCTGGGCGCGCTGGAGAGAGACTTGCCTTCCTTAACGTGTAGTGGGCAAGTTTGAAGGGTACGGGCTTCGCAGCCAGCGGAGAAACTCGTAGGGCACGATTTCACATGTTGCGGAAAATCTCGTAGGACTTGCTTCAAATGGCTGCTTTGTGTCAGGGCACGACTTTACAGCCAGCGGAGAAACTCGCAGAACTTATTTCAAATGGCTGCTTTGTGTCAGGGCACGACTTTAGTCGTGCCAGAGATTCCACAAAATCAACTGGGCTTCAGCCCCTGAGGAACTTTGACGTAGACTGACCAATAGCCAGGATTTGTAGCCCGGCCAGCGTTGTCCCCTGCCGGTATCGTCCTGTAAGCTGAAATACGATGCCTTTCTCAGTAAGATTTTCCGCCGCTCTTGCCGTCGCAGCCGCACTGGCTTTGTCCTTCGCACCCCTTACCCAGGCGCAAAGCACCGCCTCGCCCACAGCCGGTAATGGCACCTACATTGCCAGCGATCCTCTTTCCGGTGTGCGCTACGACAACCGCTACGATGTTTCCCTCGGCGTGGCCTACCGGCACATCAAAGCCGGACCGAACGTGCTCCAGGGCGCAAACCTCGGCGGACTCGATCTTTCCGCTTCCTATTGGCTCCTCAAGCACTGGGGCGTCGAAGGCTCGGGCCGCTATTACCTGGGCAGCAGCGGCGTCGGCACGCCCAACACCGCTAACGTAGTCGGACCGTTTGTGAGCGAGCAGCTTTTCGTCGCCGGTCCGGAGTGGCTGGGTCCGCACAACAAACACGGCGCGCTGATTGCTCACGCAATGTTCGGCGGAGCGCATTTTGATTCCCATGAGTTCCCGCTCAATCCGCAGGGAGTGAATTTCTATTACAACCAGGTTGCCCCCGCAGCCGTTATCGGCGGTCACATGGACCTGAACCGCTCGGCCCGCTGGGTCTTCCGCATCACGCCCGACGCGGTGATCACCCGCTATAGCACCAACTACTCGCCCTACGTCACCCAGACTGATGTCAACTTCGCCATCTCGGTCGGCATCGAGTACAAATTTAGCAAGAAGCGGTAAATCACCGGCCCATCGTTGATGCGGCCGCAGCCGTTCCCAAACACATATCTTCCCAAAATGGCGCCGCCTTCTCTCAAAGGCGGCGTCGCATTTGTCTTTGAGTCAGTCTTCTTCTATAAAGTGGAATTGGCCCCGGAGTCACCCGAAGTGGCAATCCTTGTATACAAACTACCCCGGAGCGATATGCTGTATTGGTTAGCGGCGCTTCCTGCCCCGGTCGATAGCTCTTCGGGCGCGGTTGGCAACGAAGGCAGGGCTTTATGGACATGAGAGACACGCTTGGAGTATTGCTGGCGGGCGGCGCTGGAGAACGCCTCTTTCCCCTCACGCGCGATCGCGCCAAACCTGCCGTGCCCTTCGGCGGCCACTACCGCATCATTGACATCACCCTCTCCAATTGCATCAACTCCGGCCTGCGCAAGGTTTTCATCCTCACCCAATACAAGGCTCTCTCCCTCAACCGCCACATCCGCGAAGGCTGGACCGGCATTGTCGCCCAGGAGCTGGGTGAGTTTTTCGAGCTCATGCCGCCCATGCAGCGCACCGGCTCCAACTGGTACATGGGCACCGCGGACGCCGTCTATCAGAACATCTATTCCATCGGCAGTGAACAGCCGAAGTACGTCATCATCCTCAGCGGCGACCACATCTACAAGATGGACTACAGCCTCATGTTGGAGTACCACAAGGAAACCAAGGCCGATGTCACGCTGGCTACGCTGCCCATTCCGCCCAACGACGTCAAGCAGTTTGGCGTAGTCGAGGTTGGCCAGAACGCTGAGATCAAGGGCTTCCAGGAGAAACCCGCCTCCACCAGCTTCCGCTCGCCTTTCAACCCCAATGCCGTGGATGCCTCCATGGGCATTTACATCTTCAACACCGAGGTTTTGCTGAAAGCGCTCATCGCTGACGCTGAAGACCCCGACTCAAAACACGACTTCGGCCACAATATTCTGCCCAATATGCTCGGCAAGAAGAAGATGATGGCCTACAGTTTTGTCGATGAGAACAAGCAGCAGGCGCTCTACTGGCGCGACGTCGGCACGCTCGATGCTTATTACGACGCCAATATGGACCTCTGCGCGGTTTCGCCCGTCTTCAACCTCTACGACAAAAACTGGCCCATGCGCACCCGTGTCCGCCAGTATCCGCCTGCTAAATTTGTCTTCGGTGAGCCGGGCCGCTCGGGTATGGCGGTCAACTCGGTGATTACCGCCGGCGTCATCATCTCCGGCGCCACGGTCTCCAACTCCGTGGTCTCGCAGGATGTGCGCGTCAACTCCTACTCCACCGTCGACGCCAGCATTGTCTTTTCCCACGTCAATATCGGACGCCACTGCCGCATCCGCCGCGCCATCATCGACCGCCATGTCCACATTCCCGAGGGCACCGTCATTGGCTACGACCCAGTCGAAGACAAGCGGCGCTACTTCGTCACCCCTTCAGGTCTCACCATCGTCACCCGCGACGCCTCGCTCTTCGAAAACCCCGTCGATCCCGACTTCCAGTTGCGCTATTAGCGATTATCGGAATGATTCGGTCTTTTTGAGAGGGCGCTGGCCGCTTTGTGTCAGCCACCCACCCACTTTGCCGATCCGCGAAGCAATAAAACTCGAATCAATTGATGCCGCCCGCCAACCTGCCAACCTGCCAACGCGCGCGCAGCGGGCGCCAACTCGCCGCATTTGATTGGAGACCCTTCGTCGCCCCATTCTTCCAGAACGCTCCATTCGCAGAGTGACGAAAGTTTGTTTCTCTTTAGGGCACGACTTCAGTAGTTAGGCGCGGGCCTTCGCCGTCTTTAGGATGGCTGCGAAGATACACGTAGAACTTATTTCAAAACGATGGGGCTTTTCGCAGCCTGTAAAGCCTGTGGCTTCAAACTCGGTCCTGCGCGGC
>Ga0326727_10017459_pt1 | contig 14886 bp, 11 predicted proteins | sample MB2enrmetagenome_FD_207643 | JGI IMG/M metagenome (GOLD analysis project Ga0326727, IMG submission 207643) | Lab enriched peat soil microbial communities from McLean, Ithaca, NY, United States - MB29MY | ecosystem: Environmental > Terrestrial > Soil > Wetlands > Peat | place: USA: New York... | reverse complement strand
GAGCGGCCGCCGGAAGGGCCAGGCTGGGTCAGCGAGGTGAAGTTCGACGGCTACCGGATGCTCGCCTTTCTCGATGCCGGCCGGGTGCGCCTGCTCAGCCGCAACGGCAACGACTGGACCGCGCGGGTGCCGGCGATCGCCGAGGCGGTGAAAGGGCTGAAGGCCCGCACGGCCCTGGTGGACGGCGAGATGGTGGCGCTGCGGCCCAACGGGGTATCGGATTTCGGCGCCCTGAAGGCGGCCTTGTCGGACGGGCGGGATCGCCAGCTCGTCTACTGTCTGTTCGACCTGCTGCACCTCGACGGGTGGGATTTGCGTCCCGGCCGCCTGGCCGACCGCAAGGCGGCGTTGCGGGGGCTGGCCGACTGGGGGGGGGCGCTGCGTTTCAGCGAGGACGCCGCGGAATCCCCGGCGCGCATGCTCCAGCAGGCCTGTGCCGGCGGGCTGGAGGGCATTGTCTGCAAGCAGGTGGACGCGCCGTATCGCGGGACCCGCGCGTCGAGCTGGCTGAAGCTGAAGTGCCAGGACCGCAAGGAATTCATCGTCCTCGGCTGGACCCGGTCGAAGGGCAGCCGGGCCGGGCTGGGTGCGCTGCACCTCGGCTTTTACGACCCCACCGGTGCGCTGCACTATGCCGGCGGGGTGGGCACCGGGTTCTCCGACCGCGTGCTGAGGGAGCTCCGCCAGCGTCTCGATGCCTTGGCCGCGCCGCCGCCCGAGCGGCTGCTGATCAGCGATGAGAAGCTGGACCGCGGCATCGCCTGGGTGCGGCCCGAATTGGTCGGCGAGGTGCGCTACCTGGGCTGGACGGATGGCGGCCGGTTGCGCCATTCCGCCTGGCTGGGCCTGCGGGAGGACATGGCGCCGGCGGAGGTCGTGCGGGAGGCGCCGGCGGCGGGGGCACCGCGCCATCCGTTGCGGGCCCCGAGCGCGCCGGCGCGGATCGTGCAGGCCGTGCCGGCGAAGCCGGCGGCGAAGGGGGGGCGGATGCAAAGGCACGTGGACGCACCGGCCACGGTGGTGGCGCGGCGCCCGGCGCGCGGCGACGAGAGGGTGGGCGGCGTGCGCCTCACCCATGCCGAGCGCGAATTGTGGCCCGGCATTACCAAGCGGGCGCTGGCCGAGTACTGGCAGGCGGTGGCCGAGCATGCCTTGCCCGAGATCGCGGGGCGGCCGCTCGCGCTGGTGCGCTGCCCGGAAGGGATCGGCGGTGAGCATTTCTTCCAGAAGCATGCCAGGCCCGGCTTCCCGCGGCAGATCCGTGCCGGGGAATCGGCCGGCGCACCGTGGCTCGCCGTCGACGATCTCGACGGGCTCGTGGCCTGCGCGCAGGTGTCCGCCATCGAGCTGCACGCCTGGGGCGCCGGCGGCGCCGATCCGCTGCATCCGGACCGGCTGGTGTTCGACCTCGATCCGGGTGAGGGCGTCGGCATGCCGGCGCTGGTGGAGGCGGCGCGGGAGGTGCGGGAGCGGCTGGAGCGGGCCGGGCTCGCCGCCTTCTGCCGCACCTCCGGCGGCAAGGGGCTGCACGTGCTGGCCCCGCTCGTCCCGGGCGCGGACTGGGACACGGCCCGGGCCTGGTGCCGCGGCTTCGCCGAGGCGATGGAGGCGGAGCATCCCGACCGCTACGTCTCGCAGGTCTCCAAGGCGAAGCGGCAGCACCACATCCTGATCGACTGGCTGCGCAACGGGCTCGGCGCGACCGCGGTGGCCAGTTTCTCGCCGCGGGCGCGGCCGGGCGCCGGGGTCGCGATGCGGCTGGCCTGGCGGGAGGTGACGGAGCGGCTCGACCCGGCCGCCTTCACGCTCGGCACCGTGCCGGCGCGGCTGGCGCGGAGCCGCAAGGATCCGTGGGAGGGCTTCGCCGAAGCGGCGCGGCCGCTGCCGGGCACGGGAGGGGCATGATGCCGTCGCGGCCGATCTGGCGCGGCCACCTCAGGGTGGCGCTCGTCTCCTGCCCGGTGGCGCTCTACACGGCCAACCGGGAACGGGGCACGCTGCGCTTCCACCTCATCAACCCTGAGACCGGCCACCGCGTGCGCATGGCCACGCTGGACGCCGAGACCGACCAGGACGTGTCACGGCGGGACCTGGTGAAAGGCTACGAATTCAAGAAGGACAACTACCTCATCCTCACGGACGAGGATTTCGAATCGGCGCGGATTGAAAGCTCCATCACCCTCACTGTCGATAAGTTCGTGCCCGCCGCGGCAATCGACCCGATCTACTACGATACCTCCTACCTGCTCGTGCCGGACGGCGACACAGGCAAGGACGTCTATCTCGTGCTGCGGCAGGCGATCGCACAGAGCAAACGGATCGCCTTATCCCGCATCGTGATTGCGCGGCGCGAGCGGCCGGTTGCGATCATGGCGCTGGGGCGCGGGCTGGTTGCCCACACGTTGCACGAGGTGGCCGACATCGTGAACATCGACGACGTCTTTTCCGATGTGCCGGCTGGGGGAGCGGGCCCGGAGATGGTCAAACTGGCGACCCAGCTCATCGACCGGCAGACCGACAAATATGTCCCTTCCGACACGGAGGATCGCTATGAGGCGCGGCTGCGTGCGGTGATCGAGGCGAAGCTCAAGGGCGAGGGCATCGAGCCGGAGCCGGAGGAGGAGCCGGAACAGATCGATCTCATGTCGGCTCTCAGGCAAAGCCTGCGGCAAGGAGGGAAGCAGGCGGAAGGGCCACCGGCGCGCCTGGGCCGCCAGCCAACCGCAGCGAAGAAGGCGCCGGCAAAGCGCCCCGCCGCGCGCAAGGAGCCCGCGCGCCGGCGCGCCTGACCTCGCGCGTTCGTTACGTGGCCCCTATGGGATTCCTATGGCCGGGCCGCCGGGGGCCTATCGCATTCCTATGCTGCACTTGCGAAGGTAACGCCCCCACAGTGTAGGTCTTTCCATGCTCGACATCGTGTTCGTGGCCGCCGGCCTCGCCTTCTTCGTCGTGACGGTGGGCTACGTGCTGCTCTGCGACCGGCTCTGAGGAAACTCCCATGATCTTCGATTATGCGCTTGGCGGCACCGTGACCGTCGGGCTGCTGCTCTACCTGGTATGGGCGCTGGTGCGTCCGGAAAAGTTCTGAGGCTCCGGCCATGACCATCAACGGGTGGGTTCAGATCGCGATCTACGCCGCGATCGTCATCGCCATCACGCCTCCCATGGGTGCCGCGCTGGTCAACGTCGCCGAGGGCAGGCGCAATTTCCTCACCCCCGTGCTCGGGCCGGTGGAGCGCGGCATCTACCGCCTCGCCGGCATCGACCCGGCGCACGAGCAGAGCTGGATCGGCTATGCCGTCAGCATGGTGGCCTCCAAGGTGGTCGGGTTCGTACTGCTGTACCTGATACTGCGGATCCAGGGAGTGCTGCCGTTCAACCCGGCCGGCCAGGGCGCGGTCGCACCGGATCTGTCGTTCAACACCGCCGTGAGCTTCCTGACCAACACCAACTGGCAGAACTACAGCGGGGAGTCGACGATGTCGTACTTCACGCAGATGGCCGGGCTCACGGTGCAGAACTACGTTTCCGCCGCCGCCGGCATCGCCATCGCCATCGCCTTCGTGCGCGGCTTCGCCCGCCGCAGCGCCAAGACCATCGGCAACTACTGGGCCGACCTGGTTCGCATCACGCTCTACCTCCTGCTGCCGCTTTGCGTGGTGATCGCGCTGTTCTACATCTGGCAAGGTGCGGCGCAGACGCTTGGCCCGTACGTCACCGCCACCACGCTGGAAGGCGCCAAGCAGACCATCGGGCTCGGCCCGGTCGCCTCGCAGGAGGCGATCAAGATGCTGGGCACCAACGGCGGCGGCTTCTTCAACGCCAACTCGGCACACCCGTTCGAGAACCCGACGGCGTTCACCAACCTGGTGCAGATGGTGACCATCTTCGCCCTCGGCGCGGGCCTGACCTCGATGTTCGGGCGCATGGTGGGCGACCGCCGGCAGGGCTGGGCGATCTTCGCCGCCATGGGCGTGCTGTTCCTGGCCGGCGTCTATGTCTGCTACGCGGCCGAAGCGCCGGGCAATCCGCTGCTGACCGCGCTCGGCGTCGATCCGTCGCTCGGCAACATGGAGGGCAAGGAGGTCCGCTTCGGTTCGGCGCTTTCCGCCCTGTTCGCCACCGTCACCACCGACGCCTCCTGCGGCGCCGTCAACGCGATGCACGAGAGCTTCATGCCGATCGGCGGCATGGTGCCGCTGGTCAACATCATGCTGGGCGAGATCATCTACGGCGGCGTCGGCTCCGGGCTCTACGGCTTCCTGCTGTTCGCCATCGTCGCGGTGTTCGTCGCCGGGCTGATGGTCGGGCGTACGCCGGAATACCTCGGCAAGAAGATCGAAGCGAAGGAGGTGAAGATGACCATGCTGGCCATCCTTTGCCTGCCGCTCGTCATGCTCGGCTTCACCGCGGTCGCGGTGGTGCTGCCCTCCGCGGTCGCCTCGATCTCGGCACCCGGACCGCACGGCTTCACCGAGGCGCTCTACGCCTACGTCTCGCAGGCCGGTAACAACGGCAGCGCGTTCGCCGGGCTCAACGGCAACACGCCCTGGTGGAACGTCAGCGGCGCCGCCGACATGCTGATCGGGCGGTTCTTCGTCATGATCCCCGCGCTGGCGGTCGCCGGCTCGCTGGCAGCGAAGAAGACCGTGCCGCCCTCGGCCGGCACCTTCCCCACCCATGGACCGCTGTTCGTCGGCCTGGTCGTCGGCGTCATCATCATCGTCGGCGGTTTGACCTATTTCCCCTCCCTCGCCCTCGGCCCCATCGTCGAACACTACGCGCTGGCGGCCGGCACGACGTTCTGAGGCCCATCCATGTCAACCACGACCCGCAGCGGCCGTCGCGCCGCCACCCTGCTCGATCCGGCGATCCTGCTGCCTGCCGCCGGCCAGGCCGTGCGCAAGCTCGACCCGCGTTCGATGTGGCACAACCCGGTGATGTTCGTGGTGGAGATCGTCTCCACCCTGACCACCATCCTGCTGGTGCGCGACCTCCTGGCCGGCCGCCCCGACGTCAGCTTCGCGCTGCAGATCAACATCTGGCTGTGGTTCACCGTGCTGTTCGCCAACTTCGCCGAGGCGGTGGCGGAAGGACGCGGCAAGGCGCAGGCGGATACGCTGAGGCGCGCCCGCACCGAGACCCAGGCGAAGCGGCTGCTGCCGGGCGCCGACGGCCGCTACGAGGCGACCGGCCTGTACCAGATCGTTCCAGCACCGGAACTCAAGCAGGGGGAGATCGTCCTGGTCGAGGCCAACGACATCATCCCCTCCGACGGCGAGGTCATCGAGGGGGTCGCCAGCGTCAACGAGGCAGCGATCACCGGCGAATCTGCCCCGGTGATCCGCGAGAGCGGCGGCGACCGTTCGGCCGTGACCGGCGGCACCCAGGTGCTGTCGGACTGGATCGTCGTTCGCATTACCGCCGCTCCCGGCCACACTTTCCTCGACCGCATGATCGCTCTCGTCGAAGGCGCCAGCCGGCAGAAGACGCCGAACGAGATCGCGCTCAACATCCTGCTCGCCGGCATGACCATCATCTTCGTGTTCGCGGTCGCCACCATCCCGAGCTTCGCCGCCTACGTCGGTGCCTCGATGTCCGTGCTCGTGCTGGTGGCGCTGTTCGTGACCCTGATCCCCACCACCATCGGCGCGCTGCTCTCGGCGATCGGCATCGCGGGGATGGACCGGCTGGTGCGCTTCAACGTGCTCGCCATGTCGGGCCGCGCGGTCGAGGCGGCCGGCGACGTCGACACGCTGCTGCTCGACAAGACCGGCACGATCACACTCGGCAACCGCCAGGCCAGCGACTTCCTGCCGCTCACCGGCGTCGATCCGCGCCAGCTGGCCGACGCCGCGCAGCTCGCCTCGCTGTCGGACGAGACCCCGGAGGGCCGCTCGATCGTCGTGCTGGCGAAGGAGAAGTATGGGCTGCGCGGCCGCGATATGGGCTCGCTCCGCGCCACCTTCGTGCCGTTCACCGCGCATACGCGTATGAGCGGGGTGGATGTCGAGGGACGCTCGATCCGCAAGGGCGCGGTGGATGCGGTGATCGCCCATGTCACGGCCGCCTCGGCGGAGGCGCTGCCGGTCGCCGAAGCCACGCTGCGCGAGTTGCGCAACACCGCCGACCGCATCAGCAACGAGGGCGCCACCCCGCTGGCGGTGGCGGACGGGCGGCGGCTGCTCGGCGTGATCGCGCTCAAGGACATCATCAAGGGCGGCATCCGCGAGCGCTTCGCCGAGCTGCGCCGCATGGGCATCCGCACGGTGATGATCACCGGCGACAATCCGCTGACCGCGGCCGCCATCGCCGCCGAGGCAGGGGTGGACGACTTCCTCGCCCAGGCGACGCCGGAAGCCAAGCTCGGGCTGATCCGCGCCGAGCAGGCGCAGGGCAAGCTGGTGGCAATGTGCGGCGACGGCACCAACGACGCCCCGGCGCTCGCCCAGGCCGATGTCGGGGTCGCCATGAACACCGGCACCATGGCCGCCCGCGAGGCCGGCAACATGGTCGACCTGGATAGCGATCCCACGAAATTGATCGAGATCGTGGAGATCGGCAAGCAGCTGCTGATGACCCGCGGCGCGCTGACCACGTTCAGCATCGCCAACGACGTGGCCAAGTATTTCGCCATCATTCCGGCGATGTTCCTGGCCTTCTATCCGCAGCTTCAGGCACTGAACGTGATGCGCCTGACCACGCCGCAGAGCGCGATCCTGTCGGCGATCATCTTCAATGCGCTGATCATCGTGGCGCTGATTCCGTTGTCGCTGAAGGGAGTGCGCTACCGGCCGATCGGGGCGGCTCTCTTGCTCAGGCGCAACCTGCTGATCTATGGCCTCGGCGGCATCATCGTCCCGTTCATCGGCATCAAGGCCATCGACATCATCGTCACCACCCTCGGGCTGGCGTAGAGTAGTAACCGGGAGTTTCGAGATGCTTCGCGAATTGCGTCCGGCCATCGTCATCATGGTGGCGCTGACCGTCATCACCGGGCTGGCCTATCCGCTGGCAATGACCGGCCTCGCGCAGGTTTTTTTCCCCGGCCAGGCCAACGGCAGCCTGATCGAGCGGGACGGCAAGGTCATCGGCTCGGCGCTGATCGGCCAGAACTTCACCTCCGAGCGCTACTTCCACCCCCGGCCCTCGGCGACCACCGAAACCGACCCCAACGACCCCACCAAGACCGTGCCGGTGCCGTACGCCGCCGACAGCTCCGGTGGCTCCAACCTGGCGCCGACCGCCAAGGCGCTGGTCGACCGCGTCAAGGCCGATGTCGGCAAGCTGAAGGCGGAGTCGGGGGGCGCGCCTGTCCCCGCCGACCTCGTCACCACCTCCGGCAGCGGGCTCGACCCCGACATCTCGCCGGCCTCCGCGCGGCTGCAGGTCGCCCGCGTGGCCAAGGCGCGCGGCTTGCCGGAGGCGGACGTGCGGGCGCTGGTCGAAAGCCACATCGAAGGCCGCCTGCTCGGCATCATCGGCGAGCCGCGGGTGAATGTGCTATCGCTAAACTTGGCCCTAGATGCGATGAGGTAGGCTCGCATGAACGTCCCCGCCATGCCCGGACAGTGACGGGGCAACGATGGCGTAACCGATGTCGGACCGCGATGTCCGCCCGTCCCCGGAAGCCCTGCTGAAGGAAGCCGCCCGCGATTCCGGTCGCGGGCGGCTCAAGATTTTCCTCGGCGCCGCGCCCGGCGTCGGCAAGACCTACGAAATGCTTTTGGCCGCCCGCGCGCGCGCCCGCGACGGCGTCGACGTGGTGGTGGGGGTCGTGGAGACCCACGGCCGCGACGAGACCACAGCCCTGCTGGACGGCTTCGAGGTGCTGCCCCGCCGGAACATCGACTACAAGGGCCGCGTCCTGGAGGAGATGGATCTCGACGCCCTGCTGGCGCGCAGGCCCGCGCTCGCGCTGGTCGACGAACTGGCGCACACCAACGCCCCGGGCAGCCGGCACCCGAAGCGCTACCTCGACGTCGAAGAGCTGCTGGGGGCCGGCATCGACGTGTGGACCACGCTCAACATCCAGCACGTCGAAAGCCTGAACGACGTGATCGCCCGCATCACCCGCATCCGGGTGCGCGAGACGGTGCCCGACGGCATACTCGACCGCGCCGACGAGATCGAGGTGGTGGATATCACCCCCGACGACCTCATCCAGCGGCTGCGCGAGGGCAAGGTCTACGTGCCGCGCACCGCGACCAGGGCGCTCGGGCACTATTTCTCGCCCGGCAACCTGACCGCGTTGCGCGAGCTGGCGCTGCGCCGCACCGCCCAGCGGGTGGACGCGCAACTGCTCGATCACATGCAGGCGCACGCCATCACCGGCCCCTGGCCGGCCGGCGAGCGCGTGCTGGTCTGCGTCACCGCCACCAGCGGCGGGGCGACGCTGGTACGCTATGGCCGCCGGCTGGCCGAGCGGCTGCGCGCGCCCTGGACGGCGCTGCACGTGGAAACCGCCATTCGCCCGGGACTGTCGGAGACGGCGGCGGAGGCGACACGGAACCGCATCGCCGACACCATGCGCCTGGCCGAGCGGCTCGGCGCGGAGACGGTGGCCATTCCCGGCCGCGACGTGCCGGGCGACATCCTGGGCTATGCGCGCGAGGGCAACTTCTCGCACGTCGTCGTCGGCAGGCCGGTGCAAAGGGGCCTGTTCGCCAGGCTGCGCGGCGGCATCACCGCCGACCTGATCGCGCGGGCCGGGGACATTCCGGTGCACGTTGTCGGAGGACCGGCGCCATTGCGGAAGTGGCGGCTGATTGCCGAGCCGCTGACGCTGGCGCCAGTGCCCTACCTCGCCACCACCGGCATCGTGGCGGCGGCCTTGCTGGTCGGGCTCGGGCTCAAGGAGGTGCTCGCGTTCAACAGCATCTCCCTGGTGTTCCTCACCGCGGTGCTCGTCTCCGCCGCCGCGTTCGGCCTGTGGCCGTCGCTGCTGGCCTGCCTGCTCAGCATGCTGGCCTACGACTTCTTCTTCCTGCCGCCGGTCTACACCTTCACCATCGCCGAGCCCGAGAACGTGGTGGCGCTGTTCTTCTTCGTGGTGGCGGCGCTGATCGCCGGCAATCTCGCCTCGGGCATCCGCGCGCAGGCGGTGGCGGCGCGCGCCCGGGCCCGCACCACCGAGGAGCTCTACCGCTTCAGCCGCAAGCTGGCCGGCACCATCGACATGGACGATCTCTTGTGGGCCACCGCCTACCAGGTCGCCGCCATGCTGAAGGTGCGCGTGGTGCTGCTGCTGCCCGCGGGGGAAGGCATCGAGGTGCGGGCCGGCTATCCGCCGGAGGATGAGCTCGACGAGGGCGACCTGGCCGCCGCGCAATGGTGCTGGAAGAACAACCGCGAGGCCGGTCGCGGCGCCGATACCCTGCCCGGCGCGCGGCGCCTGTTCCTGCCGTTGCGCACCGGCCGCGGACCGGTCGGCGTGCTCGGCATCGACCGCGACACGCCCCCCGGCGATGTCACGCGCCCCCTGCTCGCCCCCGACCAACGCCGCCTGCTCGACGCCCTGGCCGACCAGGCGGCGGTTTCCATCGAGCGCGTGAACCTGGCGGCCGACGTGGACCGCTCCCGCCTGCTGGCCGAGACCGACCGGCTGCGCTCGGCCCTCTTGACCTCCATCTCGCACGACCTGCGCACGCCGCTGGCCTCCATCCTCGGCGCCGCCAGCGGGCTGGAGAGTTACCACGCGCTGCTCGACGACACCGCGCGGCGCGACCTGCTCGCCACCATCCGCGAGGAGGCCGAGCGGCTGAACCGCTTCGTCGGCAACCTGCTCGACATGACGCGGCTGGAATCCGGGGCACTGGCGCCGCGGCTTGAGGCCTCCGACCTCGGGGAACTGGTGGGCGCGGCGCTCGCCCGGGCCAGCCGGGTGCTGGCCGACCGCCGGGTGGAGACCGAACTCGCCCCCGACCTGCCGCTGCTCGATGTCGACCCGGTGCTGTTTGAGCAGGCGCTGTTCAACCTGCTCGACAATGCCGCCAAGTACGCGCCGCCGGGCAGCACGGTCCGGCTGCGCGCCTGGCACGAGCCGGCTTCCGGCACCGCCGGGCAGGTACCCCCGCCCGGGCAGGCACCCCCGCCCGGGCTGGTGCGGCTGCAGGTGATCGACGAGGGATCGGGGCTGCCCGAGGATGCACTGGAGCGTATCTTCGACAAGTTCCACCGCATCGCCGGAGCCGACCGCCAGCGTGCCGGCACCGGCCTCGGCCTGGCGATCTGCCGCGGCTTCATCGACGCGATGGGCGGCACCATCAGCGCCGCCAACCGCGCCGACCGCCTGGGCGCGGTGTTCACCATCACCCTGCCGGCCCGCCCCGCCCCGCCCGGCCAGGCGGCGAGGACCCCGTCATGACCGGTCAGTGTGTGTTGATCGTGGACGACGAGCCGGCGATCCGCCGCCTGCTGCGCACCAGCCTGAATGCCCAGGGCTACCGCACCGTGGAAGCCGCCACCGCCGCCGAGGCGCTCGCCAGCATCGCCCGCGACCGGCCGGACGTGGCCATCCTCGACCTCGGCCTGCCCGACCGCGACGGCCTCGATGTCATCCGCACGGTGCGCGCCAGCAATCCGCTGCCGATCGTGGTGCTGACCTCGCGCGAGGCGGAACGCGCCAAGGTAGCGGCGCTCGACCTCGGCGCCGACGATTACGTGACCAAGCCGTTCGGCATGGACGAGCTGATGGCCCGCCTGCGCACCGCGCTGCGCCACCGCCTGGCGCAGGAGGGGGCGGTGCCGTTGTTCCGCCATGGCGAGCTGGAGGTCGACCTGGTGCGCCGACGGGTCCGCGTGCGCGGCGAGGAGGTCAGGCTGTCGCCGCGCGAATGGGACATCCTGGTCCTGCTGGTGGCGCATGCCGGGCGGGTGCTGACCCACCGTTTCATCCTGGCACGGTTGTGGGGCGCCGGGGGCGACGTGCAGCAATTGCGGGTGTATGTGCGACAAATCCGCCAGAAGATCGAGGCCGACCCCGAGCGGCCCCGCCATATCCTCACCGAGACCGGTGTGGGCTATCGCCTGGCCGAGCAAGAGACGGAGCCATGACGCTCGACGAACTGATCCCCCCGGCCCACGTCCTGGACTCGCTGCGGGTGGCCGACAAAGGCGCGGCTCTGGCGGCGCTGGCGCGGATCGCCGGCGAGGCCCTCGGCCTGCCGGTGGCCGAAATCGCCGCGGCGCTGGCGGCACGGGAAGCGCTCGGGTCCACCGGCACCGGCGGCGGCGTCGCCCTGCCGCACGCGCGGCTGGCGGCGCTGGCGGCGCCCTCCGGCTTCTTCGCCCGGCTCGAGCGGCCGATCCCCTTCGAGTCGGTGGATGGGCGGCCGGTCGACCTGCTGTTCCTGCTGCTCAGCCCGGCGGCGAACGGCGAGCATTTGCGCGCCCTGGCCGCGGTGTCGCGCCGGCTGCGCACGCCGGGGGTGGCGGAGGCGCTGCGCACCGCGGCCCCGGCCGCGCTCAGGCCCGCCCTGGTGGGGCCATGAGCCATGAATACCTTCCAACAGCTCCAGGTGCTCGTGCTGATCGCGCTGGCGCTGCTGATCGCGCCCGCCGCCATCCCGCCGCTCCGGCCGCACTCCAGGACCATGCGCCTCGCCGCGCTGGTGATCTATCTCGCCGGCGCGCTCGCGATCCTGGCCAAGTGGCTGATTTTCAGCGATTGAAGGTGCGAGGCGCTGCCTCGCGCTCCGCCAGGGGGCGCTGCCCCCTGGACCCCTGCCAAGGGCCGGGAGGCCCTTGGAACCCGGTTTTCACCTGCGCGGCGGGATGCGTTCCAACCGGCGGTCGTGGCCCACCAGGAGTATGACGACCGCGGACATGACCGGCGCCAACGCCAGGCAGAGCAACGCAATGCTGTCGCTGCCGGTGGCATCCTTCACCAGCCCGAACATCCACGGTCCGAGCCACCCGCCCAGATTGCCGATTGCATTGATCATCGCGATCCCGCCCGCCGCGGCGGCGCCGGACAACAAGGCGGTAGGCAGCGCCCAAAAGACCGGGTTGGCGGATGGGCAAGCCGTCGCCGCGACGATCAGCGCCAGCATCATCAGAACCGGGTGGCCGGTGCCGATCAGGATGCAGGTCCCCATCCCCGCCGCGCATACCAACCACGCTCCAGCCGCGTGCCAGGTCCGCTCGCCCGTGCGATCGGAATGCCAGCCCCAGTAGTTCATTCCCACGAGAGCGAACACGTAAGGCACTGCGCTGACCAACCCGATCATGTTGGTGGACGCCCCGAGCCCCTTGACGATCAGCGGCATGAAGATCACCAACCCGTAGGTCGCAACGTTCTGGCCGAACCAGGCCACCGACAGCAACCATATCTTCGGGTTGCAGAACGCTTCGCCGAGTGAGTACTTGTGGACCGCCTCGCGCTGCGTGCGCTCGGAGGCCAGCCGCTCGGCGAGCCAGGTCCGCTGGTCCGGCCTGAGCCAGGCCGCCTCGGTCGGCCGGTCCGTCAGCAAATGCCATGTCACCGCCGCCATGATGATCGGCGGCAGTGCCTCGATCAGGAACAGCCACTGCCAGCCAAAGAGTCCCAGCGCCCCGTCCAGAAGCAGCAACAGCCCCGAAATCGGCGGCCCGACGATCAGCGAGATCACGCTGGCTGAATAGAATATCGCCTGCATGCGGGATCGGTAGTAGGAGGGGAACCACCAGGTCAGATACAGTACTACTCCCGGGTAGAACCCGGCCTCGGCCAACCCGAGTACGAAACGGACGGCGTAGAAGCTCCAGTCGTTCCACACGAAGGCGGTCAGCCCGGAGACGATGCCCCAGGTCACGAGGATCCGGGAAATCCAGCGCCGCGCGCCGGTCTTTTCGAGGATCAGGTTGCTCGGTACCTCGGCCAGAAAGTAACCGAGGAAGAACACACCGGCGCCGAAACCGAAGACCGCCGCCGAAAACCCCAACTGCCGGTTCATGGTCGGCGCGGCCATGCCGACGTTCACCCGGTCCAGGTAAGCGCAGAAAAAGTCCACCATGAGCAGCGGGATCAGCCGCCAGGCCACCCGCCGTATGGTTTCCCGCTCGAGCGGGTCGAGTCCTTGCCGCGTCGGCATGACGACATCCATGGTGATTTCCTTCCTTCTCGCTCACTGGCCTCCGGCGGGAGCAGGATTCTTCGGCCTCGGACCGGCACCGTAGCGAAACCTGCACCCGGTGTTGGCCCCCGCGCAATCGATCAGCCAGCTCCGGCTGCCCGCCAATGCGCTCTTGCAGAAGAGCATCGCCTGGCTGCTGAAGCGCCCGGTTGGGCGACCCGCGCACGAGGTTCGCCGCCACAACGCCGGCGGAGTGGCTTGCTTGGTCCACGGGTCCGGCAGCAATCTGTCGCTCGACACCGACAGGCGCAGGCACACGGCCGCGCACCGGCATGCAGGAGCTGGCATATGGACCTCAAGGGAGCGGTTGCGCTCGTGACGGGCGGCAATGGTGGGCTCGGGCAGCGCATCTGCCACGCCCTGGCGAAGGAGGGTGTGCAGATCGCCGTCATGTATGCCCAGAGCCGCGAGCAGGCGGAAACTGTCGCCCGCGAATTGGCGACGCTCTACCAGGTCGCCGCCGCCGCCTTCCCTTGCGACATCACCGATGACGCCGCCGTGGCCGCGGTGACCGGCGACGTGACCCGGCGTTTCGGCCGTCTCGACATCCTGGTCAACGACGCCGCCTACGTTAAGACGGTCCCCTTCGCCGACCTCGACAATCTGACCCCCGAGCTGTGGGACCGGATCATGGCCGTGAACCTGACCGGCCCGATGCGCCTCACCAGGGCGGTGGCGCCCATCATGAAGGCCCAGGGGCGGGGCCGGGTCGTCAACATCGCCTCCGTGGCCGGGCTGCAGCCCTCGGGCTCCTCGATCGCCTATGCGGTGTCGAAAGCGGGCCTCATCCATCTCACGCGCTGCCTGGCCGTTGCGATGGCGCCGGAAACGCTCGTCAACTGCGTGGCGCCGGGATTCCTGGATGGAACTCGCGCGACAGCCAATCTCCGGCCCGGGCGAAGGGAGCAGGCCGTGTCCAGCTCGGTCTTGAAGAAGACCGCCGACAAGGACGACTGCGCCGACATGGTGGTCGCCATGTGCCGCACCGAGACCATGACCGGCCAGACCGTCGTCATCGATGCCGGGCGGATGTTTCATTGAGCGCCGGGGAGCGTGGATCGGATCGACCAACTGCAAGGGGAGCTGACGCGACAAGGCGCATTGGTGCGCGCTCCGCTCAAGGCGGTGGGATAGTCGGGTCGGTTCACCCCGCCCGCATCCAGCGACCCGGACCCGCTCTCCCGGCCCGGCATGCGGACCCGGAGGTTGCACAGCCGTAGGTTCCCCTTCTCAGGCCTTGGCGTCTGGCCGCCCGACGACCTGTCTCGGTTTCGGAACCTGTCATTGACGCTCAGTTCTCACCGCGGGCTGCTTTGTGCCCAGGGCGGTCATTCCGGCGCTTTGGTCAACACGTCCGAAGCAGACATCAGCCAGCCGTTTGGGGAAGGCGGGAATGGGTCTAGGCCATGGGAAAACGTGGCTTGCGAGTGCTGTCGCGCAGTTTCATTACGCCAGTGGCGGCCAGAACGGACGCAAAAGGCGGGCAAAAGGCTGCGGCCGCAACTATATTGCTTATTGCCGTTACGGTTCGACGCTTTCACACGGCCTTGTATGGGGACTTTGCTGTCAAGGCATATTTTGGCACCGTGTCTTCCTGGTTGCCGGGGTGATGGGAACGATCCGAGGGGAGCCCGCTTCTTGGCGCGACGCGCGCCACAACCTTGTATTCGGTGGGTCCTTGCGGGACCCGAACCATGAAGCAATCATTCGCTTCAGCTGCGAGGCTCCGAGGCGGCGGGCCCATTCTCGGTACGGCGTCAGGGCCATGGCT
>Ga0326727_10017457_pt1 | contig 14889 bp, 10 predicted proteins | sample MB2enrmetagenome_FD_207643 | JGI IMG/M metagenome (GOLD analysis project Ga0326727, IMG submission 207643) | Lab enriched peat soil microbial communities from McLean, Ithaca, NY, United States - MB29MY | ecosystem: Environmental > Terrestrial > Soil > Wetlands > Peat | place: USA: New York... | reverse complement strand
TGTGCCCGTAGATCTCGGGACTGCCGATGAACCGGTCGGCCAACCGCTCGACGGAGCCATCTGCCCCCAGGAAGAAACTGCGCACATCGTCGCGGAAACGGCCGTTCCATTCCTTCCAACTGTCGCCAATGAAATTGCCGACTTGGTAAAGGCCGGCAGCATCCCAAGCCTCCGCGATCAGTTTGGTTCCCGCCAAAACCGGGTCGGATTCGATGTCCCACAACACGGGAGGGTTGGGCATGACCTGGCCTGAAGGGTCGCGGGCGAGGATGGAGGCGAGATCGAAGCGAAAGCCATCCACGTGCATCGTTTCCACCCAGTAGCGGAGGCTGTCCACGACAAGCCGCCGAACGATGGGGTGGTTGGTGTTGAGGGTGTTGCCCGTGCCGCTGAAATTCGCGTAACGGGACTGGTCGGCTTCGAGGAGGTAATAAATGGAATTATCCAGACCGCGCAAGCTGATCGTGGGGCCGGTGTGGTCCCCCTCGGCGGTGTGGTTGAAGACCACGTCGAGAATGACTTCAAGGCCTTCACGGTGCAACGCCTTGACCATGTCCCTAAACTCGTCTGCCGGGCCGAGCCTGTCCCGCCGCGAGCTGTACGCCTGATGAGGCGCGAAGAACGAAACCGGCGCGTAGCCCCAATAGTTAACCTTGCCCGGCGGACAGTCCTGGGGATCGAACTGGAAAACCGGCAGCAACTCGACCGCCGTAACCCCGATTTGTTTCAAATAGGGAATCTTCTCGATCAGGCCGGCATACGTTCCACGCAGGTTTTCTTTGAGGCCGGAACTCGGATGCCGGGTGAACCCGCGGACATGCATCTCGTAGATGATGGTCCTCGAAGATGGTCGTTTTAGTGGAGTATCGCCTTCCCAATTATAGGCGGAAGGATCCACCACCACGCTTTTCATGGCAGTGGCGCAGTTGTCCCCCGGGTGGCGGGCGGCCTCGCGGGAATAGCTCCGAGGGACCACAACGCCGCGTCCATACGGGTCGAGCAGGACCTTTGTGGCATCAAAGCGCGCGCCGCTGGCGGGGTCGAACTGTCCGCGCGCCCGGTAGCCATAAAGCTGGCCCGGCTGTATTTCCAGGACGAAGGCGTGCCAATAGTGATAGCTTCGGCTAATCACTGGATCCAACGGGATCACGTGGGATGGCCGTGGATCGTCCTCCCGTTCGAAAAGCAACAACTCTATCGCCGCGGCGTTGCGTGAGAAGACGCTGAAGTTAACGCCGCCATTGACGATTGTCGCGCCGAGCGGCGAACTTTGTCCGGGGGTCACATTGGGGCGCATCGCCGTATGGGAGAAATATGATTTGTTTGCGGAGTGCCAACGGCTCCGCCGGGCTATTCATTTATCCCCCAATACCGATACCCCGGGGCTTCGGAGTGTTCAAACTCCCGAACAGGCAAAGGAAAGTCCGAATAATCGTCGTCGGGTTTGAGTTTGTTGGCCCCGAAATCAACCACTTCGTGGCCCGCGCCATGGAGTTGGGCAACCAACTCTTCTTTTAGACCAAAGCCTCCGTGGTCGGTGGCAATTCCTATTTTCATAATCTCCTTTCACTCTCCTTTCTTCAGCGCGTTGCTCTTGGAGGCAATTACCACGAGCAGTTCGTTCCAGGACTTCACGAAGGCTTTGGCCCCTTCCGTCTGGAGTTGGGCGGCCAGCGCTTCCACGTTGACACCGGCCTCGTTGAGTCGCGCCAGTACACTCTCGCAATCGCCTCCATCGGCGGACATGATCGAGCCGAGCTCGCCGTGATCGGCCAGGGCCAGTAACGTGGCCTCCGGCATGGTGTTGACAGTGAACGGGGCCGCCAGCGCTTGGATATAGAGCACATCCGCGGCTTTAGGGTCCTTGGTGCCAGTGCTGGCCCAAAGCAGTCGTTGCGGTCGGGCACCCGCGTTAAATGCGCGCTGCCAGCGAGGCGAGCCCAACAGCTCCCGGTAAGCTTTGTAAGCGCGGTTGGCCATGGCGATCCCGAGCTGGTTGTTTAATGCCGCAGGGACTTTGCCGGCCACCGCGCCATCCCAACGGCTGACGAATACCGATGCGACCGAACCGACGTCCGGCTTGAGTCCCGCTGCGATGCGCCGCTCGACGCCGCGCATGAACGCATCGGCCGCCGCGAGATATTGCTCGCGCGAAAACAGGAGCGTTACGTTGACGGGTACGCCTGCGAAGATCGCTTCTTCAATTGCGGGCAAGCTTTCTTTTGTCCCAGGAATCTTGATGAAAACGTTGGGCCGTGCTGCGCGGGCGCGCAATTCCTTGGCGGCGGCCAGTGTGCTGGCGGCGTCGTAGGCCAGGACCGGTGACACTTCCAGGGAAACCCATCCATCCATTCCGTTGGTCTGGTCGAACGTTGGGCGGAAAAGATCCGCCGCCCGACTGATGTCCTCGAGCGCCAGCTCGAAAAACAGCGGTTCACCGGATTTCCCTTGGGCGAGCTGGTCCCGAATTGCCGTATCGTAGGCCCTGCTGTTTTTGATGGCATGGTCGAATATGGTCGGATTGGAGGTCAGGCCGGTGATGGAGAGCTCCTCAATGTAGCGCTTGAGCGTCCCCGTGTTAAGCAAGTCGCGGGTGATGTTGTCGAGCCAGAGGCTCTGGCCGAGGTTGTGGAGTAATTTGGTCGCTTTCATGTTTGTTCGTTTTTCAATGCACGCCCTCCTGGCTCTGGATCTCGGCATTTACCTCGAATTTCTCCGACAACCAGTCGAACAGAGTGGCGTGCCACAGAGTGGGTGCTCCCATTTGACAATGCTCCGCGCCCCCGGACTCCCGGTCGTAGATTTTCGTGGTCACCGAGCGGGCTGACGTTAACGCCTCCTGCATCTGCTTGACTTGCTCGATGGGAATAAAGTGGTCTTCTGCCCCGGCCAGAATCAAGACGTCGCACTTAATGCGTTGCGCCACCCCGGCGAGCGAGTATTTCTGGAACTCGTCTATGGCATCGAGAGGATGTTCTTTCCCGAGGGTCCACATCGCGTTGTCGAGAGCCCAGCGCGTGCCGGGAGACCGAGATTTCTTCCAGTTAATCAACGACTCGGCCAGCCCCGTCATGCCGTGATCGCGCATCCAGAAGATCGGCTTGGGGATAAAGCGCCTTGCCGCCTCTCCCATGTCGAAAAAGACATCGTAGGCGACGACTCCATCAAAACGGTCATCGAACGCGGCGGCCCTTGGGGCTAAATATCCTCCCATGCTCTGGCCGATTAACGCTATTTTTTTCGGGCGTTCATGATGAGCCAGGAATGTATCCATTACGGCCGATACAGGCTTCTCCCATTCATACGTGAAAGGGAGCTTCTGCTCCGTGAGCACCAACCCTTGCCCTGGACCGTTGAAAGTGAGTATGTCATACCCGTGGTCGTGCGCGTCCTTGACGAGGTCGAAGTAGAGTTCTTCAAGAGTCGAATCATAGCCGCCCTGAAATACCAGCAGGGTATTTTTGCGGTTTTGCGCCTCGGCGGGATAATAATTCATGGGCAAGCGGTAACCGTTGCCATACGGAGCTTCCATGCGCTCGCATTTGACGCCCAAGGCAGCAAGGCCATCGTAGAAAGCCGACAAGTTCTTCTGAGTCGCGATGCTCCGTTTGGGATCCGACGGAGGGAGAAAGAATTCGGCGACTCGAAAGTAGGAATGGGCCCGCAGACAAGCTCCGCCTTTGCTTTGAGCGTCCCGGGTCCGCTCGGCAAGGGCCAAAGTCCGCTCGGCAGTAGCAGACCAGGCTTTATAATAGCCCTGGGCATCCCCGGCTCTGATGTGCTTAATAGTCTCGAGAACCTCTTCCGTATCGGCACCGCCATAGGGTTCGGTGCCCAGCAAACGCAGGGTTTCATAGTGGTAGCTCTGGTCTTTAAAAAAGTGACTTTGACCAACATCAGCGGGACGACTGATAAGGATGAAAAGGACGATAAGGCAGAGTGTCGCGGCTCCCGCGCCGAATAACCATAGTCTTTTAGCTCTCATGTATGTCTCCTTTGTAAACACAAGTTGACTTGTTCGGTCAAACCATGACGAAAGAAACAATCCGCCATACGAGATAAAGAATTGATTAATCTGGTTCATGTCTGCTCCAGCCTGGCTTCATTTACTACGGCCATCCGCCCGGCGGAAGTTGTCAGTTCACGAAGCCGCTCGAAAATTGAGGGCTTGAGCATCTCCTCCGTGCAGCGCCAGCGCCAATTGCCAGCGGCGATGCCAGGCACATTCATTCGGCCCTCCACACCCAGATTCAACAGGTCCTGCAATGGGGCGATTGCGAGGCCCGACTTCGAAAACCACACCGACCGGATAAAGTCCCAGGCGACTTCGCCACCCCCGCCGCCGGCCTTTACCGCATAACTCCTGGCGGCCTGGCGAACATTTTCCGGCAGAGATTCAAACCAGGCCCGAGTGGTGGTATTGTCGTGCGTCCCCGTGTAGGCGACGGTGTTCGGGACGTAATTGTGGGGGAGATGCGGATTATGCGGACTGCCATCGAAGCCGAACTGGAATACTCGGATTCCGGGCAGTTCAAACTTATCGCGAAGCGCAACCACATCGGGAGTGATGATGCCAAGGTCTTCGGCAATGAACGGCAGGTGGCCCAACTCCGCCTGGACGGCCTCGAAGAAAGCAGCGCCGGGCCCGGGGACCCAATGCCCGGGTTCAGCGGTTTGAGCGGTCGGGGGAACGTGCCAGGCGGCGCAAAACGCTCGGAAGTGGTCGAGCCGAACCAGGTCCACGTGGGCCAGCAACGACTTGAGGCGATCAATGCACCAGCGATAACTCGAACGGCGAAGCGCTTCCCAGTCATACACCGGGTTGCCCCAGAGCTGTCCTTTGGCACTGAAATAATCCGGGGGCACGCCGGCCACGAATTGCGGCCGGAGATTGGCATCGAGCTGGAACCACTGGGAATTGGCCCAAACATCGCTCGAATCGAGCGACACGAAGAAAGGCAGATCCCCGATGAGGAACACGCCACGTTCGTGGGCATATTCTTTCAAGCGGTTCCCCTGGCGGGACAGCAGGAACTGCCCAAACCGGCTTTCGTTGATCTGGTCGGCTAGGTCACGACCCGCGCGCGCCATGGCCGAAGGACTGCGCCTGCGCAAATCGTCCGGCCAGTCGAGGAGATGAGCGCCTCCCAAGCGCGCCTTCAACGCGCGGAACAGGGCATAGTCGTCCAGCCAGTGAGTCTGTTCCGAACAAAACTGCTCGAAGTCCGCCCGTAGCTCCGGGCGCGCGGACGAGTCGAAATTGCGCCAAGCCTGGTCGAGCAACCGGTGCTTGAAAGCGATTACCGTGTCAAAATCAACCGCGCTCTTTGGGAGGCGCCGGCCTGATTCACAATCAGTTGGGCTGAGCAATCCGTCCTCGATCAAGAGGTCTGGGCTGACTAGCAGTGCATTGCCCGCGAAAGAGGACAGGCATGAGTAAGGCGAGTTGCCACACCCGGTGGGTCCCAACGGCAGGGCCTGCCACCACCCCTGGCCGGCATCGTGGAGCCAGTCCACCCACGCAAAGGCCGTCGGCCCCACATCCCCAATGCCGTAAGGCGATGGCAGCGAGGTCACATGCATCAACACACCGGAGGCACGACAGCCGGGCCTGAATGGCGGAAGCGCGACTTGATGTTCGGAGAGGGAGCTGTTCATGATACCGGGCACGGTTGCACCTTCCAGATTTCGGTTGCGTACTGGGCGATGGTGCGGTCGCTGGAAAACTTCCCTGAACCGGCTACGTTCAAGATCGCCTTGCCAGCCCAGGCGTTGGGTTCGCCGTACAAACCCACCAGACGCTGGTCGGCCTCGAGGTAGGATTTCAAGTCGGCCAGATGCATGTAGTAGTCACCATGGACTAGGAGCGCATCCAGGATGGGGGAGAAAATGCCCTGCTCTTTTGGGCTGAAATGGTTCGACGAGATCAAATCCAAGGCCAGCCGTGTTTCCGGTTCGTTTTCGTAATGCCAGCGTGGATTGTACCAGCCGCGCGAATTAACCACTTGCTCTGCCGTTAGGCCAAACAGGAAAAAGTTTTCCTCCCCGGCCTCCTGAACCATTTCGATGGTTGCCCCATCGCGTGTCCCAATCGTCAGGGCGCCATTCATCATGAATTTCATGTTGCTCGTGCCGCTGGCCTCATAGCCGGCGGTCGAGATTTGATTCGACACTTCGCTGGCCGGGAGGAGCCGCTCGGCCAAACTCACGCAGTACTCCGGCAAGAACACCACCTTGAGCTGACCTCGCACCGCCGGGTCCGCGTCAATGACCTCTGCGAGGTTGTTGATGAACTTGATGATGAGCTTGGCCAGGTGATAGGCGGGCGCCGCCTTGCCGGCGAAGAAGAACGTGCGTGGCGGTTGTACGAGCTTGGGATTCGCGCGCAGGCGGTTGTAGAGCACGACCACGCGTAGCGCGTTGAGCAATTGCCGCTTATATTCGTGGATGCGCTTAATTTGGCAATCGAAGATTGTGTCCGGATCAACGGCCTGCCCGGTGCTTGTCTTCAGCCAGTCGGCGAATTTCGCTTTGGCTTGGCATTTGGCGTTACGGAAGGACTCTTGAAACCCAGAATCGGTGGCCAAGGGTTTGAGCCGTCTCAACTCCTCGAGATCGACAGTCCAGCGATCTCCGATGGCCTCTGTGATGACACGCGCGAGGAGCGGGTTGGCCAGCAACAACCAACGCCGGGGTGTGACTCCGTTGGTCTTGTTGTTGAAGCGTTCGGGAAAGATTTCGGCCAAATCTTTTACCGTAACCGTACGCAGCAAGCCCGAATGAATCGCCGCCACGCCATTGGTGCTGTGGGAGCCGACAATGGCAAGATTGGCCATGCGAACTTTCCGAAATGGCCCTTCTTCGATCAGGCTGACGTTTGCCAGCCGCGTTTCGTCCCCAGGGTAGCGCAACCGAACGTCATCCAGGAGCCGGCGGTTGATCTCGAAAATAATCTCCAAATGGCGCGGCAGCATGTCCTGAAACCACTGGACTGGCCATTTCTCGAGCGCTTCCGGAAGCAGGGTATGGTTGGTGTAAGCCAACACTTTCGTGGTTAACGCCCAAGCCTGGTCCCAGCCGAGATGCGCCTCATCCAGCAATATCCGCATTAACTCCGGCACCGCCATCGAGGGATGGGTGTCATTGAGTTGGATCGCCACCTTCTCCGGGAGTTGGTTCCAGTCATCGTTACTCTGGCGGAAGCGCCGCACCAAGTCCCCCAGGGAACAGGCGACCAGGAAATATTCCTGAACAAAGCGCAGGCCTTGGCCGAGGCTGGTCGAATCGTCCGGATAAAGCACGCGCGTGAGCGATTCGGCAGCCAAACTTGCGGCGACGGCGCCGACGAAATCACCATGGCTGAACGCTCGAAAGTCGAAGGAATCGGGGGTGGTTGCGGCCCAGAGCCGAAGGGTGTTGATGGTCTTGCCGCCAAAGCCCACCACGGGCCTATCGTACGGCACACCGATGATCTTTGAAGGCCGGCCCGGAATGGGCAGCAAACTTCCGCCACGCACCTCAAACGAGCAGTTCAGCGGCACTTCGATCCTCTCCAAAGGGCGCTGCACCTCCCATGGGTCCGGATTGCGCAACCAATTATCCGGCTGTTCCTGTTGCCAGCCGTCCTTGGTGTTCTGTTTGAAGATTCCGTATTCATAACGGAGACCGTAGCCCATCGCCGGGAGGGCCATCGTGGCCATGGAATCCAGAAAGCACGCCGCCAAACGTCCCAGCCCGCCGTTGCCCAGGCCGGCGTCCGGCTCCTGTTCCAGCAGTTCCATTGGGTCGGTATGCTCCTGCATGGCCGCCTGCCTGACGATCGGGTCAAGCAGAAGATTGGTAATATTATTGGCGAGTGAACGTCCGATCAGGTACTCCATCGAGAGATAGTAAACGCGCTTGGGGTTTCTCCGGGTGTAGTGCCGTTCGGTGCGAACCCAGCGTTGTGACAACAGGTCGCGCACGGAGCGCGCCAGCGCCTCGAAGCGTTCGCGAGACCCTGCAGCTTCGAGTGCAATGACATTGTCAAAAACAAGATGTCGCTCATAGGAAGCGTTGGCGGAGCCTGCGAATTGGATCGGGCCACAGCCGTACTGCTCCAGGATTTCCGCCTCCGCCATTCGGTTAGCCCCATTGTCAAGCGGGCGGACCTTGCCTGGCGAGCGCGGCGCTTTTGCCGGTAATCGTTTGGGTTTGGGCAATGGTTCACGGGTTTGACTTGTTTGGGAGATCGTATTCAGTTTTGTGCTATCCATATCGTCCTCTTCAGTTTGTTCTTGGGTGCAAAGCGCGTTGTTAGTGTCGTGCGTGTGGAAGCGACTGCGGATCAGCGGTTCCCTGGCCAAGTCCACCCATCCATCTCCGGCTTGTCTATGCCGTTCTCATACGCGTAGGACTGGCATTCGAGTTGCATGATGCGCAGCTTTTCCTTGGCATGAGCGCCGGTTGCGCGGAGGGCCGGCACCCGATCAATTGCGTCCATTGCAATGGTGAAGCGGTCAATCTGGTTTCGGATGGCCAGGTCGAGCGGAGTGTTGATGTTGCCTTTCTCTTTGTAGCCGCGCACGTGCAAGTTCTTGTGATTCGTCCGCCGGTAAGTAAGCCGGTGAATCAACCAGGGATAACCGTGAAAGTTGAAGATGATAGGTTTGTCCTCGGTGAACAGTGTATCGAAGTCCCGGTCGGACAGACCGTGCGGATGTTCGCTTGACGGTGTAAGCCGGAAGAGATCAACCACATTGATGAACCGGATCTTGATGTTGGGGAAGTGCTCGCGCAATAGCATGACGGCCGCGAGCGATTCCTTCGTGGGGATATCTCCGGCGGAGGCGATGACCAGATCCGGCTCCTTTCCCTCGTCGTTGCTCGCTTGGGGCCAAATGCCGAGCCCTTTGGTGCAGTGTACAATGGCCTGGTCCATGGTCATGTATTGGAGATGCTTCTGTTTGTCCGAAACGATCACGTTGATGTAATTGGTGCTCTTAAGGCAGTGATCCGCTACGCAGAGAAGCGAGTTGGCGTCCGGCGGCAGGTAGATGCGGCAAATATCGGGACTCTTGTTCACCACCAGGTCCAGGAAACCCGGGTCCTGATGCGTGAAGCCGTTGTGGTCCTGCCGCCAGACCGTCGAGGTGATGAGCAGGTTTAGCGAGGAAATCGGCGCCCGCCAGGACAGCCCGCGGCAGCTCTCCAGCCACTTGGCGTGCTGGTTGAACATTGAGTCAATCACATGGACGAAAGCCTCGTAGGTGGAGAAAAAGCCGTGGCGTCCCGTGAGCAGATAACCTTCGAGCCAGCCTTCGAGCGTGTGCTCCGAAAGCAGTTCCATCACACGGCCGTCGGGCGCCAGTTCTCCGCCGTCGGCATCTTCGGGAAGGTAATCGGCCAGCCACAATTTTTTGCTGGCCTCATAAATGGCATCCAGCTTGTTGGAAGCGGTTTCGTCGGGACCGAAGACGCGGAAGCTCTGCATGTTGTTGCGCATGATGTCCCGCAGGAAGCGTCCCAGGGGTCGCGTGTTCTCAGCCGTAGTCTGGCCTGGCGCGTCCACCTTGACCGCATAGTCCCGAAAATCGGGGAGACGGAGGGGCTTGCGGAGCAACCCGCCGTTCGCATGGGGATTGGCGCTCATGCGCCGGTCGCCTTCGGGCGCGAGGGCCTTGAGTTCCGGGATTAGCTTGCCGCTTTTATCGAACAGCTCCTCGGGGCGGTAACTGCGGAGCCAAGCCTCCAACTGCTTCAAATGGGCCGGGTTTTCCCGCACGCCCGCCAACGGCACCTGGTGCGCCCGCCAAAAGCCTTCGACCTTATGGCCGTCCACTTCTTTGGGGCCTGTCCAGCCCTTGGGACTGCGCAGAACGATCATGGGCCACCGGGCGCGGGTCGCTTTGCCGCTGGCGCGGGCTTCTTGCTGAATGCGTCGGATTTCGAGCACACAGTTCTCGAGGGTCGCGGCCATCTTCTTGTGCATGTCTGCCGGGTCGCTGCCCTCCACGAAGTAAGGCGTCCAGCCATAGCCCACAAACAGGGATTCCAGTTCATCGTGCGAGATGCGGGAGAGCACGGTGGGATTGTTGATCTTATAGCCGTTGAGCTGCAGGATCGGCAGCACCGCCCCATCCCGGATCGGGTTCAGGAACTTGTCGGAATGCCACGCAGCGGCCAGTGGGCCGGTTTCGGATTCCCCATCTCCCACCACGACGGCCACCAGCAGGTCGGGATTATCGTAGGCCGCGCCAAAGGCGTGTGAGACGCTGTAGCCCAACTCGCCGCCCTCATGCATGGAGCCGGGTGTTTCCGGTGTGCAGTGGCTGCCGATGCCGCCGGGGAAGGAAAATTCCTTGAAGAACTCGCGCATTCCTGCTTCGTCCTCGCCCTTGTTGGGATAAACCTCCGAATAGGTGCCCTCGAGGTAGCTCGGCGCCAATACGCCTGGCGCCCCGTGCCCCGGGCCGGCTAGGAAGATCGTGTTCAGATCATACTTCTTGATCAGCCGGTTAAGGTGGAGATAAATAAAACTCAAACCCGGACTTGTGCCCCAATGCCCGAGCAATCGCTGTTTGATATGGTCAACCATAAGCGGTTCGCGCAGCAGCGGATTGGCCCGCAAATAAATCATCCCAGCGGCAAGGTAATTGCACGCCCGCCAGTAGGCGTTTATCTTGCTGAGTTCCTCTCCGGACATTGCTGGTGGCGGTGCCGGACGTGCCTCGACGCGCCGAGTTCTTTTTACATCATCGATTACTGTTGCGGTTTCACTCATATTGATACTTCCTTTCATCGCCGTCCGGATCACGGACCCGGACCAGCGGTCTTGGTGTTAAACGGTTTCAGTTGCCAGTTCTAATTCTCTGGGTGGAGACTTCCATCGTGCGTCCGAATGAATCACCCGCCGTGTCTCTCGCAGGATGGTCAAATCCTCCCTGCTTGAAATAACCAGGATCCGCGCCGGAGAATCACCCTCAGTGACATCAGCGTCCGGCTTGCAGTGGGAATTGGCGGCGCAATCGAGTCTCAGCCCAAGATGCCCAAGGTTCTCGCACACTAACGCCCGGACTTGAGCCGAATTCTCACCCACACCCGCGGTGAAGGCCAAAGCATCAACACCGCCAAGGACCGCCGCCATGGCTCCTACGGTTTGAACCAGCCGGTGGACATAGACTTCCAACGCCAGGCGAGCCGCATGATGGGCAGGAGCCTTCTTCAAAATTTCGCGCATGTCCGAAGAGATCCCCGAAAGACCGAGCAGGCCGGATTCGTAATTCAAAACATGCAGGAGCTGTTCAACGGTCAGCCCTTTGTGTTGCATGAGATAGAGGAGCGCGCCTGGATCGACACTTCCGCTGCGAGTGCCCATGACGACCCCTTCAAGCGGGGTGAAGCCCATGGAAATATCGACGCAAACGCCGTCGCGGACCGCTGAGACGGACGCGCCATTGCCCAGATGAGCAATCACAATTCGAGCGCTGCTGTGACCCAGCATCGCGGCCGCGCGCCTTGAGCAGTAAGCGTGGCTCAAACCGTGAAAGCCGTAACGATAGATCCCCCACTCAGTTGTCCAGGTCCGGGGTATGGCATAGGTCCGCGCCGCAGTCGGCAAAGTGGCGTGAAAGGCCGTGTCGAACACCGCTACCTGAGGTACTGAGGGCAAGACTCTTCCAATAGCGCGTATGCCCTCGAGCCCGGCCAAGTTATGCAGCGGCGCCAGTTCACAGAGATCATGAATTGCGTCTTGAACCTCCGCGGTAATCCGCACGGCTGTGGTGAACCGCGTTCCCCCATGCACGATCCTGTGCCCGACCGCCGCAGGTCCGTCATTGCGCAGCAAGGGCGCGAGGGGGCCAGTGCGGAGGCCTGAAAGGATTCGCGAAAAAGCCTCGCCATGCTCCCGCAGATGCAATTCCTCCCGTATCTCAGGTTGGCCGGGATAGTGGAGCCTGAGCTGCGTTGGCTGGGTCGCCCAATCAATGCTGCCGTCGGCCAGAAGCAACTCCTGGTCCGCCTCGAACAGGCTGAACTTGAGACTGCTGGATCCGGAGTTGCAAACGCCGACTTTCATTTTCCGAAGCTTTCGAATTCAAACGGAGCTACTGGCACAAATAATCGCCGTGGTTTCGTTGTGGCGCGAATCAGAGGTTTCATAGATTTGGATTTGTTCCAGTCATGGCATCGGCTATGCGCCCGGACCCTTGCCGCCAGGAAAGGTGGTGCGCGGGCCAAGCGTCAATGGGCGTGACATCGGGACCGGGGTTCAATGTGAATCGGACGAGGTTTTTCAGGTTCAGGATCGCGGTGCCTCCCTGAGGCAACCGGAAGTGGACTGCGGGCGCGGAGAACAGCATATGCAGCCGATAAAGCCGTTCCGCTTCCAATGCCACCTTGATCTCAGCCGCCAGAAATATTCGGTTCCCGCCAGTTAATTCCACTTCCACGAAGACCATGGCGAATTCGCCTGTCTGTATCGGGCTCCGGCGTCGTTCCAGCCGCGCCGGGTCGCTCAGATGGCTTCGCTCTCGGAATTCGTTCTCGGACAGTTCGACCACATCCAAGATGTCGGTGGGATGTTTCCAAAGAGGGAGATCTTCGGCGATTAGGTCAACGCGGTTGACCCGCGAAGCGACGAAGGTCGTCAGGGAATAATCGCCGGCAATGGTGATGATGTTGCCGGCAAACACTTTTGAGGGCTGGATTCCGTTCAGTATCCGAGCTACCAGTGCCGGATTTTCCTGAAGAAAAGTCTCGATTGAGCCTCCCTGAGTATGAATTCGAATTTCCATGTTGTGAATTTTCTATGGTCGTTCAGTTGAACAAGCCTCTGTCCATTCCCCCCGTAATGCGACGGAACGCTTGCAAGGTTCGCCAAGATTCTTGGCCCGCATTCGCTACGACCGCGTTGGCGCTTGGGGCTCGGTTCTTGTTCACATTGTTGAATGCAATTCGCATACGAAACCTGGGTTATGCAGCTAGTATGCCAACCATCTCCGAAATGCAGAAGATGCTGATGCTGACATACTAACGACTTGGAAGCGACTCGTAGGGTGAGGCCCGAAATTTCGAACACTCGAAAAACACACCTATGTTCTTCCGATTCCTCGTGCAGCGCAGGTCGGTGGTCAATTGAGCGCAACGAGACCGCACTGGGCCGGCTCTCGAATCGCTGCGCTTCGGCCCGAGGCGCCGAGTTTCTTGGCTGCTCCACTATCGACGTGCCTCCTACGGGAGGAATGGGTACACGGAAGAACGATTGTTTGTTTTTCGGATGCTCGAAATTTCGAGTAAGGCCCCACGAGTCGTTTCTATGCCATTACCGTTTGAAACTCAGCTCTTGTGCATTTCGGAGGAGGTTGGCATACTAGCTGCGTAACCCAGGTTTCTTATGCGAATTGCATTCGACAATATGAACCAAAACCGTGGCTCAAAGGTCAGCGCGCCCTTCGTCAATGCGCGAAGGAATGGAGCATTTGTTGGCGGTCCTTCAACGAAAAGGAGCCGAATTGGAGGTTGCCAATCCATGAACAGGTATCCATCATTGCCAGCAGATTCGCCATCCCTGGAGCGGAAACGGAGACTAGGTTCGCAGATAAGATGGCCAATGCAGCTTCGCGTCGCTCGTTGGCAGCAAGATAGATTCGTCCCGTTAATCACCGGTGTAGGCAGGGTCTCCGGAGGCGAATTGTTTCAAACCTTTAGTGGGAATTGCACATGAAAAATCGAAGACAGCTTATGATCTATAACGTTAATTCAAGGCTCCGCTTGGCGAGAGTCGGATGCAAAGGGCTGATGTTGCTATGCGTGGCGCTGGCACTCGGTGGGTGCGGGAAGCCGGCGGCCAGACCGCCTGAGAAATCGTTGGTGCGCACCGCGGTAGTTGAAGCGATGGACCGTGTCCGGTCCGACGAGGAGGCTTCTTACCTGGCACTGGTGAAATTCGACCACGAAACGGACCTGAGTTTCAAAGTGGGAGGGATTTTGGTCGGCATCGGGCCGATGCCCGGCACCGATTGGGATGAGGGGACACCGGTGAAAGCCGGGATGGTCCTGGCCGAGTTGAAGCAGGCCGACTTCACTAATGCGTTGAACTCGGCTCGCGCCAAGGCGGAACTGGCGGGTAAAACTCTCGATCGTTTTCGCAAGCTGCGCGCGACGGATGCCATTTCCCAGCAGGAACTCGATGTGACTGAAGCGGACTGGCAAACCGCCCAGTCCCAACTGGACCAGGCGGAGCAGAATCTTCGGGATTCGCGGCTGGTGGCGTCCAAGCACGGAGTCGTGCTGGCACGCTATCTCAATTCGGGCGTCACGGTTGCTCCCGGCCAGCGCGTGTTGCGCTTTGCCGACACCAGCCTGATGTCCGTCGAATTGGGATTGCCGGATCGGTTGGTGGGGCGGCTCGCCCCAGGCAAAGAGGTGGAGGTGGAAGTATCGGGTTTAGAGGGCCTGCCGCCGTTTCGTGGTCGCGTTTCGGAGGTGGGAGTGGCGGCCAGCAGCGAAGGCCGGTTGTTTCGCGTGGTGATCAAGGTGCCAAACCCGGACGGCCTGCTGCGCTCAGGGATGACGGCGCGTATTCACGTCGGCGACACCCTCGCGGTGGCGCCGGGCACAGTCTGCGTTCCGCTCTCGGCGCTGGTGACCCTTGCTCCGAATAGCCGTTCGGAAGCGAGTGGACAGGCGCAGTTAGGGGTTTTTGTCGTCCAGGATGGCAAGGCCGTGCAGCGCGCGGTCAAGACCGGCGATATTCTTAAAAGCTCGATTCTCATTACCGAAGGATTGCGGGCGGGCGAGCAGGTCGTCACTTCAGGAGCGAGTTTTCTGTATGACGGCGCGCCCATCGAAGTCGCTACAGACAGTGTGGCCGCGAAGTAAGCCCTGAAAGGAGAAACGTTCCAATGT
>Ga0326727_10017456_pt1 | contig 14890 bp, 11 predicted proteins | sample MB2enrmetagenome_FD_207643 | JGI IMG/M metagenome (GOLD analysis project Ga0326727, IMG submission 207643) | Lab enriched peat soil microbial communities from McLean, Ithaca, NY, United States - MB29MY | ecosystem: Environmental > Terrestrial > Soil > Wetlands > Peat | place: USA: New York... | reverse complement strand
GTAATTTGTGGGTCTCGCGCTTAGCCTCTCAAACTGAGCGGCGCAAGAGCCGGGGCAAGCGTGGATTGGGCAGTTTGCATCTAAACCAGATATGGACAATGCAGTAAAGGTTCTGATCGTCGAGGATGAACCCCACGCGCTGATGGGGCTGGCGGAGCTGATCTCCGGCTGGGGATACTCGACCGAGACCGCGCGCGACGGCATCGAAGGCTGGGAAAAGACGCAGTCCTGGTGCCCGGACATCGTGGTCACCGACCTGAAGATGCCGCGCCTGGACGGGATTGGCCTGCTGACCAAACTCGCCGCCGAAGGTTCGGGCGTCAAGTCCAACCTGGCCGTGGTGGTGCTCACCGCACAGGGCTCCATCGAGCTGGCCGTGGACGCCATGAAGCGCGGCGCATACGACTTTCTGCAGAAGCCAGTGGACGCCACCCGCCTGCGCACCATCCTGGCCAACGCCACGCGCCAGCGCGCCACCGAGGTCGAGCTTGAAGTGGCGCGGCGGCGTCTGCGCGAGAGCGGCGTGCTCGGCGCCCTGGTAGGCAGTTCGGAGCAGATGCGCGAGATCTTCGGACTCATCGAACAGATCGCGCCCTCCAACGTCTCCGTGCTCATCACCGGCGAGAGCGGCACCGGCAAGGAGCTGGTGGCGCGCACCCTGCATGCCCTCAGCCCGCGCAAGCCGCGACCCTTTGTCGCGGTCAACTGCGCCGCCATCCCCGAGACGCTGATCGAGAGCGAGATCTTCGGCCATGAAAAGGGCTCCTTTACCGGCGCATTCGAGCGGCGCGTGGGTTGTTTCGAACTGGCGAACGGCGGCACGCTGCTGCTGGACGAGCTGGGAGAGATGCCCCTGGCCACCCAGGCCAAGCTGCTGCGCGTCATCGAGGAGCGCAAATTCCGCCGCCTGGGCGCGCGTACTGAGCAAGACGCGGATGTGCGCGTCCTGGCAGCCACCAATCGCGACCCCAACCAGGCCGTGGCCCAGGGCCATCTGCGCGCCGATCTCTTCTACCGCCTCAACGTCTTCAATATCCACATGCCGCCGCTGCGCGATCATCTTGAGGACCTGAGCGCCATGGCCGAGGCCATGCTGGTCGAGATGAACCAGAAACACGGGCGCAAGGTCTCCGGCGTGGCCCCGTCCATGCTGGACCGCATGAGAGCCTACAACTGGCCGGGCAACGTGCGCGAGCTGCGCAATACCGTGGAGCGGGCCGTGATCCTCTGCCCTGACGGCGCGCCCCTGGATGTGGGCCATCTGCCGCCTGGCTTCGGCAAGGCGCAGGCGCTGGCCGCGCAGGCCTTTGACGCCAGCATTGTCCCGGTGCGCGTGGGGACGACCGTAGATGAGGCTGAGCGCCTGCTGATCGTGCGCACCCTCGAAGCCACCGGGCAGAACAAAACCCGCGCCGCCGAAATTCTGGGAGTGAGCCTGAAAACCCTGCACAACAAGCTGAAAGAATATAGCCAGATGCGCGCGGATGGGTCCGGCTGAAGCAGTTTAGGAAATGGTGAGGCCGCGGTCCATGCTCTCCAGCCGGCGCATCCGGCAGGCAGCGTGAACCTGATTCATTCTCCGCGAGAACATAGTGTTTCCTAAAACGGAGTAAGTTCCAATTGAGGGTCTCTCTCGCGTCATATCTCCTTTGCCAATGACTGCCTGCCGCACCCGGTCAACCCGGATTTCCAGACTTGACGGACCCCTTCAACCTGTAAGATGCTTAGGAGCTAAGGAAAGCCCTGACAGATCGAATCCCCCGGGTTCGCAAGAACCCCGTCTGTGGGACGGCAACCACATTTTTTTCCAGGTGCAACCCAAGTTGGCGGGTTCGGTGTGACAGGAATCCGGCGGAGCACGAATTCACTTGGTGAATGCACTTCTTATCGCCTTCGGATATCCCGTTCAATCGAGAGCGCTGAGGTGCGCGGCGGCAGCAGGCCTGCGCGTCTACGTTCTCGGAGGCAAGCGCGCTTCGATGCTGCGCTTCTCCCGTTTCTGCGCGCGTTTCCTGCCCGTGCGCGACCCTCTGGAAGCAACGGATGAAGCCAGCCACGACGCCTGGGTGCGAACCATCGAAGAGCACGTGGCGCGCTTCAAAATCGGCCTCCTGATTCCAGCCGACGCCAAGGCGACGCTGCTGCTGGTGCAACTCCGCGGCCGGCTCTCGGCGCCCACATTTCCGGCTCCCACTCCGGCCTCGTTCCAACTGCTCAACGACAAGTGGGCGTTCTACAAGCTCTGTCTCGAACTCGGCCTGCGCACCCCGCGGACGTGGATGTATCCCGACAAGCGATCGGTTCTGAAAGCCATCGGCGACGGCGAGTTGCCGGAGCACTTGATCGTGAAGCCGCCCGACATGGCCGGCGGTTTCGGAGTTGTGCCCCTCGACGCCGCCAATGCGGTGGCCGAACTCGACGCCATCGACTACCAGCCTATCCTCGTCCAGGAATTTATTCCCGGCCACCACATCGGCCTGTCCGTCCTGACCATCCAGGGGAAGGTAGTGGCCTCGGTCGTGCACCAGATTCTGAGCCAGCGTTTCTGCTTTGCCCCCAACGAAGAATACGCGCGGTTCGGCGCCGAAGTGGCCCGGCATATGGGCACCGACGGGGTGATGAACTACGACGCGCAGTTGACGCCCGATGGCGTGGTTTACCTGCTGGAATGCAACCCGCGCGTGTATCTCTCCATGGATTACGCCGCCATCGCCGGTATCAACTTCATCGCCATGGGGCTGCGCGACTGGAGTGGCTTCAGCGGCGATCCGCTCACCGTCCCCCAAGTGAACATCCCCACGCCTTTCCGATTGGTACAAACGCTGTTTACTCCCTGGCGGCTGAGCCGCGTAGACCTGCGGGCGGCGCGCTTCTTCCTGGCAGACCCGGTGTCGCAGTTCCTTGAGATATTCAGGCTCGCGGTGACCCGCTTCCCAACCACCGTGGGTGGACTCGTGAGCCGCGTCAAGCCGCTGCAGGTGTGGCTGGATTGGACCCCGCACAAACAACGCGTCTAGAACGGCGGCGAAGAGTGTGTGGATTATTGGCTTCCGGCAAGGTATAAGTCCAATTAGACGTGCGTCTCAAGACCAAGCTCGTGCTGGCCATCGCGGCCCTGGTGTTTCTCATCTCCGGGGTACTCTCGCTGGTCTATGTGAGCCAGTTGCTGCACACCGCGGTGCAGCAGTCGTACGACACCAACCGCCTGGTGGCCAACGAGATACGCTTCGCCCTGCAGCGCGCCCTTGAGACCGGCCTCAAGGACCGTACCGTCGATCCCAACAATCCGGGAGAGTTGCGCGATCTGGCGGCCGAGGCCGTGCGCGACAATGCCGCGCTGCAGGCGGTGGTCGATTCGGTCAATCGCTACTCCCTCACTGTCTACGACATCAACATCGGCGACAACCAGTCCCGCACCCTGCTCAGCACCAATCCCGACAACCTCGACAGGCCTTTGCCCGTCCGCCCCAATTACAACCAGCTTCTCGATATCAATTCCCTGCAACTGATGGCCGAGGTCTTCGGACCGCCACGGGTCTTCGACGTCGTGGTGCCCCTCGAGCGCAACGGCGCGCCCTTTGCCACCGTCCACGTCGGCGTGCGCACCACGCTGCTCAGCGCCGTCTATAAGCCCTGGCTGGCGGAGGCATTCACGCTCATGGGCTTTGCCCTGATCACCGCGCTGGTAGTCGCCTTCCTGCTGGGCAACCTCGCCCTCCGGCCTATGGAAGAGATCAGCATGCAGCTCGACTACTGGGCCAGCGAGGAGCAGGAGGAGGAAGATCGGGCGCCCAGGGAGGACATGGCGGTCCGCGTCTCCAACAAGATCGAGCTCATCGGCCAGCGCATGCGCAATGTCGAAGAGGTGTTTTCCGCTTTGAAGGAGAATCTCGACCAGATTCTTGGCAATTTGCAGGACGGCATCCTGCTCTTCACCGACGACGGGCGCGCGGTACTGGTTTCAGAGGCGGCGCGGCGCTTTCTTCATAGCGATGGCGGCAGCCTGCTGGGTTTGCACGCCCGCGAGATCTTCGACCGCTCCAATGTGCTCGGCCGCACGCTGCGCGAAGCCTTTGACCGCGGCGTCACCCTGGTGCAGGAAGAGGTTCGTACCGAGACCGGCCGCCGCATCGAGGCTTCGCTGGATTTTATTCATGACGACCATTCGCATCGGGGACTGGGCGCGCTGGTCACGCTGCACGATCTTGAATCGGTGGCGGAGATCGAGTCGGAGCTCGAGCTGTCCCGGCGCATGGCAGCCATCGGACGGCTCACCTCCGGCGTGGGCCACGAGGTAAAGAACCCCATCAACGCCATCGTGGTCCACCTGGAACTGCTGCGCAACAAGCTCGGCGGCGCCAGTGTCCCCGCGGCCCGCCACCTGGACATCATTGAATCCGAGATTCACCGCCTGGACCGCGTGGTGCAGATGCTGGTCGACTTCTCCAGGCCGGTGGAATTGCAGCTGGTAGAGCAGGACCTGCGCCCCGTGATCGGGGACGTGCTGACGCTGGCCTCCGTCGAGTTTTCCACCCGTAACGTGACCCTGGAGAGCCGGTTACCGTCCAAACCTCTGATGGCCAAGATCGACTCGGACCTGCTCAAACAGGCGGTCCTGAACGTGATTCAAAACGGAGCCCAATCCATGCCCGACGGCGGCAAACTGGAGGTGACGCTCGAGGAAGATCGCAAGACCGCCGTGCTGTGCGTGGCCGACGAAGGAATCGGCATCCCGGACGAAATCCGTGAGAAGATCTTCGACCTCTACTTCACCACCAAAACCGAGGGCAGCGGCATCGGCCTGGCCATGACTTACCGAATTCTCCAGTTGCATCACGGCAGTGTAGAAGTACAATCGAGAGTAGGCCGTGGCACGGAATTCCGGCTGCGAATTCCGCTCGCCGCCACGGAATGGGGACGCCGGCATCTGCAGCCGGCGGGGATTGAGAACGAAAAGGGGTTTGCTGTATGAAGTTGCCAGCCAAGAACGTGGCGTGGCTGCTGCCGCTGTTGCTCTCCGGATGCATCCACAAGACGGATCAGGCGCAGGTGCAGCCCCTGGCTCCGCCCATTGTGGACGCGCCCCCCGCCCAACCTGCGCCGCCCACTGACCTGCCGCCCCCGGTCGTTACGCCTCCGCAATCCTCCACGCCCGCCCCCACTGCGAAGCCGGCGCAGGAAGCCCCGGAGGAGCCGCAGCCCAAGCCCAGGAAACCGGCAGCGCCTAAACCCACCCAGCAGGCCTCCAATGAGAACACCGGCGTCAGCGCCATCGGCGAGCTATCCACCGGCGATCCGTCCGACCTGAAGCAACGGACCGAAGCCACCATCTCGGCCACGGAGCGCGGACTGAAGGACATCGGCCGCCAGCTGAACGATCAGGAGTTGAAGACAGCGGCGCAAATCAGGGAGTTCCTCAAGGAGGCTCGCACCGCCCTCACCAGCGGCGATGTAGACGGAGCGCACACCCTGGCCGCTAAGGCCAGGATCCTGCTCAGCGAGCTGACAAAATAAGAATTTCTCTACTTTTCATAAACATAAAAGCCCCGCCCCGACTTTCTTCCCAGCCAACCCGCATCCACCATGCGCACCAGCAGCGGGCAGGGCCGATACTTGGGATCTCCAAAGCCCTCCTGCAGCACGCGCAGAATGTCCACGCATACATCCAGGCCGATGAAGTCCGCCAGCGTCAGCGGCCCCATGGGATGCGCCATGCCCAGCTTGAAAACTTCGTCCACGGCTTCCGGCGTCGCCACGCCTTCCATCACCGCGAATGCAGCTTCATTGATCAGCGGCATCAGGACGCGGTTGGAGACAAACCCCGGCGCGTCGTTGACTTCCACCGGCGTCTTGCTCAGGCGCCGGGCCAGCGAGTGAACTGCGTCGAAGGTTTGCCGGCTGGTGGCCATGCCGCGAATCACTTCAACCAGCGCCATCACCGGAACAGGGTTGAAGAAGTGCATGCCGATCACCTGCGCCGGCCGCCGGGTCAGCGCCGCCAGTTTGGTAATGGAGATGGACGAGGTGTTGGTGGCCAGGATGGCCGTTTCAGGCAGGATGCGGTCCAGGGAGCGGAAGATCTCCGCCTTCAGCTCGAATCGCTCGGTGGCCGCTTCGACGGCAAAGTCGGCGGCTGCCAAGGCCTGCCGATCCACCGTGGACTCAATCCGGGCCAGCGCCGGCTCAACTTCTTGCTCGGCGAGTTTGCCCTTGGCTGCCTCGCGGCCCAGATTGGTGCGAATCTGACCCAGCGCGCGATCGATAAATCGCTGCTCGACATCGCAGAGCAGAACGCGAAAGCCCGCACGGGCGAAGACATGGGCGATTCCGGACCCCATGGTCCCCGCGCCAACGATGCCAACTGTTTCGATCTCAGCCATCAATGCTCCCTCCTCAGCGCAAGAGGGAGTTTAGCAGGCCGCGCGCTCGAAGCGTGCTAGTTCCCGCTCGCGCCAGCCGCCGTCATGTGCAGCGGCGCGGTCAGCGTGAACAGCAGCGTGGTTCCCGGCTCCAGCGTGGCCTGCGGATGGCTCACCAGCAGGTGAGTGGTCACCGCGCCCGCGCCGATCAGGCCACCGGTCAGGGCGCCCGCCGGGCCGGCCAGAATGGCGCCTGTCACCACGCCCGCTCCCACTGCGCCGCCATATTCGATGCCGTCGCGCTTCAGGCGCGAGTTGGGCCGGATCGTGCCTTCACCTCCGATTCGGGTGTTGGAACCGGGCGCTCCTGTCAACTCGGCAAACAGGCGGTAGCGGGTGCCGTCGGCCAGGATCACCGTGTCGGGGTGCAGGCGCATGGTGCCGGTGCCTCCGGGATGACCTGTCGAAACCTCAACCACCCGGCCGTCGATCTCCGCTCCCGCCGGGATCAGCACTTGGCCGCCCTGCAGCACATCGCTCGCCACCTGGCTGCGGAAGGGCTCGCCCTTCTCGGTGTCCACAGTGGAGAGCCGGTCAAGCAGCCGGACACGGATCGTGGTGCCCTCACCCAGTTCGCCGGGTTGAAGCATGCCGGGGTGCACAATGTCGCCGTCGGGGTCGTCGGCATAGGCGCGCGGGACCAGATCCGGCTGCGCGGGCTGCACTCCCTGCACGATATTGGCGTCGGTCCCGGCCGGACTATTCACCGCGGGATCGCTTGAGCTGGGCTGCGGCGCCACCGGCGCGGGCTGCGCAGCCACCAGCGGTTGCCCGGCTGGCGGCTTGGCCGGCGGAGTGCTGGTGGTGACGATTGCGTCGTCCGCGGGGGGATTCGAGGTGCCCGCATACGGGTTCTGCTGGCTCTGCTGCGCTCCCGCAGCAGCAGAAGCAACGGCAAACAGGATGCACGCAAGAAATGGCCGGTTCATAAAAATCTCCTTTTCGCGGGCAGACGTTCCCTTGCTCGTATAGACCCCGCCGGAGGCAAAGAGTTTTGCGCGCGGTTAACTTTGCAGGAACCCCGGCGCCAACTTGCCCAACTTAAGGCTATCGCGGTCCCCCGGGGGGCGCGGCGCCGCCTGCCGCCCAGGTGCCGCCGGCGGTAAGAATCAACCAAGATACCCTCGCAGGTTGTGGCGCAATGCCTGCAACAGCTTAACCCGGTGTGACCGTCGCCACACCGTTCCGCACGCCTTCGTTTGCTAGAATCCATGGGGGGATGACCACACCTTTTTCGCTGGACGGAGAGGAGATTTGAGCGCGTGCAGGAGCTTCTGACAACGATTCAGAGCGCCGCCGGAGAAACTCTTGCCGTGGATCGCCGTCCCAAACTGCCAAACCTGAATGACCGGCTGCTGCACAGCATTGCGAGGACTCATATGACTGAGATTGTTGCGATTCGCGCCCGCGAGGTTTTGGATTCGCGCGGCAACCCGACCGTGGAAGCGGACGTAATCCTGGAAGGCGGAGCACTGGGCCGCGCCATCGTGCCTTCGGGCGCCTCCACCGGCGAGCATGAGGCCGTGGAACTGCGCGACGGCGACAAGAGCCATTACGGCGGCAAAGGCGTGCTGCAGGCCGTGGCCAATGTGGAGACCGTGATCGCACCCGAGCTCGAGGGCATGGACGCGGCCAACCAGCGGCTCATCGACCAGACCATGATCGCCCTCGATGGCTCGCCCAACAAATCCAAGCTGGGCGCCAACGCCATCCTGGCCGTCTCCATGGCCGCCGCCCGCGCCGTGGCCCAGACGCTGGAGATTCCGCTCTATCGCTATCTCGGCGGCGTCAACGCCTCGGTGCTGCCCACGCCCATGCTCAATGTCCTCAATGGCGGCGCTCACGCCGACAACAATGTGGACTTTCAGGAGTTCATGATCATGCCCGTCGGCGCCGAGCGCTTCTCTGAGGCGCTGCGCTGGGCCGCGGAAACCTTCCACACTCTCAAGAGCGTGCTCAAGAAGAAGGGCTACAACACCTCGGTCGGCGACGAGGGCGGATTTGCTCCCTCGCTCAAGTCCAACACCGAGGCCATCGAGGTCATCCTCGAAGCCATCGAACTGGCCGGTTACAAGCCCGGCGAACAGATTGCCATCGCGCTCGATCCCGCCTCCAGCGAGTTCTATAACAAGGAACTCGGCAAGTATGTTTTCAAGAAGAGCGATAAGCGCGAACTGTCGAGCGAGGAGATGGTGAGCTTCTACGACAACTGGACCCGTCAGTATCCCATCGTCTCTCTCGAAGACGGCCTGGCCGAGGACGACTGGGCAGGCTGGAAGATTCTCACTGACAAGCTGGGCAGCCGCATTCAGATCGTCGGCGACGATATCTTCGTGACCAACATCAAGCGCCTGCAGCGCGGGATCGAGGAGGGCGTGGGCAACTCCATCCTCATCAAGCTCAACCAGATCGGCACGGTGACCGAAACGCTCGAAGCCATCGACCTGGGCCGCCGCTATGGCTACACCTCGGTCATCTCGCATCGCTCCGGCGAGACCGAAGACACCTTCATCGCCGACCTGGCCGTAGCCACCGGCGTGGGCCAGATCAAGACCGGCTCCGTCAGCCGCACCGACCGCATCGCCAAGTACAACCAGTTACTCCGCATCGAAGAGGAGTTAGGCTCCGGCGCCGTCTATCTCGGCCTCGAAAGCCTCAACTACAACGACTGATTGACAGCTTTCGCAGGCCCGCAAAGGACTGGGTGCCCCAGGTCTCGCTCTTGAGACCTGGGAGCGCTCGGCCGCACGCTGATTCGTACACATCGTTCCTTCCACACCAACAGCAAGGAAGTCTCCCGTGCCCACTGCCAAGCGTCCTCTCGTCCTCACCATCCTCGATGGATGGGGTTATCGCGCCGAAACCGCCAACAACGCCATTGCCCTGGCCCGCAAGCCCACTTACGACCAGCTGCTGCGCGAGTATCCCAACACGCTGATCCACGCCTCCGAGCACTTCGTCGGCCTGCCCGACGGGCAGATGGGCAACAGCGAAGTGGGCCACCTGAACATCGGCGCCGGCCGCATCGTACAGATGGACATCACGCGCATCGACGCGCTGATCGCGGCGGGCACGTTCTCGAAGAATCCTGAGATCGTCAGAGCCCTGCAGCGGGCACGCGAGGGCGGGCGGCAACTGCATCTCTTCGGCCTGGTCTCCGACGGCGGCGTCCACTCCCACCAGGAGCACCTCTATGCGCTGCTGCGCGCCGCGCGCGAATACGGTCTGACCCGCGTCTTTGTGCACGCCTTCATGGACGGCCGCGACACCGGCCCCACTTCGGGCGCGGGTTTCATCGCCCAGCTTGAGCAGAAGATGCGCGAGTACGGCCTGGGCAAGATCGCCTCCATCAACGGACGCTACTATGCCATGGACCGCGACCGGCGCTGGGAGCGCGAGCGCAAGGCCTTCGACGCCATGGTCACCGGCAAGGCCGAGGGCGGCGCCTATCAACATCCTGTCACCCGCATCAACGAAAGCTATAACAACGGCGTCACCGACGAGTTCATCATTCCCTTTGTGGTGGTGGATGCAGCCGGCAAACCGGTGGGCCAGATCCGCGATGAGGATGTGTGCATCAACTTCAACTTCCGCGCCGACCGCGCCCGTCAGATCACCCGCGTGCTGGCCCGCGAGAGCGGCCTGAACCAGCAAGGCGGCCGCGACCTCGAAAACTGGGAGTCGCTGGACGAAACCATCCCCCGCTCCGAAATTCCCAGGCGCCTTCACTATCTGTGCATGACGCGCTACGACAAGCGGTACGAGCTGCCTCTCGTCATCCCGCCCGAATCGCTGAATAACATTCTGGCCGATGTGCTGGCCGCGCACCAGATGCGCAACCTGCGCGTGGCCGAGACCGAGAAGTTCGCCCACGTCACTTATTTCTTCAACGGCGGTATCGAAACGCCCTTCCCCGGCGAGGACCGCATCCTGATTCCGTCGCTGAAGGTGGCCACCTACGACCTGGCGCCGGAGATGCGCGCCGAGGGCATCGGCGACACCGTCGTCAAGGCCGTCAACGACACGGCGTTCGACCTCATCGTCGTCAACTTCGCCAACGCCGACATGGTGGGCCACTCCGGAAAGCTAGCGCCCACCATCAAGGCCTGCGAAGCTGTCGAGGCGCAGTTAACCCGCATCTACAAGGCCATCAAGGAGCGGAACGGTAGTTGGCTCATCACCGCCGATCACGGCAACGCCGAACTGATGGTCGACCCCGTCACCGGCGGCCCGCACACCGCGCACACCACCAACCCCGTGCCCTTCATTTACGTGGACGAAGACGCCAGCCACTTCCGCCTGCGCAACGACGGCTCGCTGCGCGACATCTCACCCACGCTGCTCGGCATCCTGAACGAGCATCTGCCCAAGGAGATGACCGGCGGGGATCTGCGCGTGCCGCTGGTAAAAAAGTAGCTCGCAACCACCCGGTCGAAGTTGTCGCAACCCGAAAAGCACAAGAGCCTCCCACGTGGGAGGCTCTTCTATTTGCCGTGTTGCCGCGGCTCTACCGCAGGCGGAACGACTTGATCGCCGCCGGCAATCGCGCCTCAATCAGCTTCGCGCGCTCGGCCGCAATACCGCCCAGGTAGGTCGGCACGGGCGTGGCCGTCAGCACCAGCAGGAACGCAATCACCGAGAAGCACACTCCGGCAATGGCCGCGGATACCAGCATGTGATACATGTCGAAGGTATCCAGACCGAGCACCGTGAAGGCAACGTGCTCCAGCGGTTTGATGTGCATCAGCACCGCCAGCGCGAAGAGAGAGAAGAAGACCGACAGCGAGGTGAGAACCAGCAGCGCAACATCAAGGCTGCGGTGAAAATTCTGCCGCGCGCGGCAGTGGCTGCATTCGGCCAGGTGGTGCTCGTAGTCCCTGCGCATCTCTGGGTAAATTCCCGAGATGTCATACCGCCAGCTGGCCAGGATGGCGCCTACGACTCTGTCACTGCATCGTGTTCTTGGCATGGACATAAAGACTCACTTCTGCAAAGGATGTTGCGAACCGCGTTGTTCTTGCGAGGCCCACACGGAAATCAACCGCTTCAAAGTGTTAGATGCTCCACGGGCCTTGCGGTTTCACTGGCGCCCCATTTCGCCAGCCTCGCCATGACATACTGATCACGGCTCGTTTCCCTTGCCAACCTGTCTGGTTCTGAGTGATGCCCTATTCTTACTATTGTAATGGATTACCCTTAAAAAAGAATAGGAGAAAGTGGCTCATGTTGCGCTGCCAGCAACAGGCGATTGGCCAGCAGGCTGGCCCGGCCGTTGAGCGCGCGCTCCGCCGTCACCCGCGCCAGCTCGGGAAGATTATTGCTTTCAGAGAGATGCGCAAGGATGATATAGGCCGCCTGGCCGTCGTAGCCGTTCTCGAGGAAATCCGCCGCCGCCTCGTTGGAGAGGTGACCAACGCGCGAAAGTACCCTTTGTTTCACCGCCCACGGGTAAGGCCCGTCGCGCAGCATCTCCAGATCGTGGTTTGATTCGAGCAGCAGCAGATCCAAGCCTTTCAGCTGGCCCCTGACGTTGGGCGAAATATACCCCAGATCGGTCGCCACCGCCATCCGCACGCCCTCCGCCTGCAGGACGAAGCCGACCGGATCGGCGGCATCGTGGGAGGTGGTGAAAGGGCTCAGGGCAATGTCGCCGATCTCGAATGGCTGCCCGGCCTGAAAGTACTCGACCGCAGGCAGCCAGGCAGGGTCGTCGTTGCGGCCGGGGACCTCCGCGGCTGATTCGGCTGCCGCTTCTGCGGCGATCTGCGCCATTGCCGGCGAAACCGGCTCGGAGCTCGCGGTCTGGGCCGCCGCCACGCCGGCTTCGTCCGGCTTGCACTCCACGGTCGCCGCTTCGGCTTCAGTCTCGCGGGTCGCGGTCTGCAGGCGGCGCTGCTCCAGCCACTGTGCATAGGTCATCTGCCGCTGCGGCGTCAGCAACCGCATCCAGGCCCTGTGCGTCGCCTCGGTAAAGTACACCGGAATGCCCAGTTTGCGCGCGGTGACGGCCAGCCCGTTGATGTGGTCCTGGTGCTCGTGGGTGATGACGATGGCGTCCAGCGTCTCCGGCGCCTCGCCGGCCAGCTTCATGCGCCGGAACAGCTCCCGGCAGCTCAGCCCGGCGTCTACCAGAATGCGCGTCCGGCCTCCTGAGACAACCGTGCAGTTGCCCTTGGAACCCGACGCCAGCACCGTGAAGCGCACCATTCGATGAGCATACAGCCATGACCGCCCTGTGTGCGCGGACCGCGGCCAGGCGGGCATTGGCATGCCTGGCGCCGTCCCGGCCAGCGCCGCAGCCAACGAGAACTTCCCTGCCGCGGCCATCTGCCGTATCCTGACGTTAGCGCCGGTCTTCCCCTGCCCGGTCGCCAGCGGCCGTTTGGTCGCGGCCAAAACGCATTCCGGAGGATCCTGGCATGACCCGAAAGGCGGTTCTGGGCTGTTTGGTGCTGGCGGGAGTCACCGCGGGCGTGCTGCTCTGTTCCGTAGCGGGCTCTGGCACGCATCCAGCCATGGCGGCCGGCAAATCCACCGCCGGCACAACGGCCGGTTGGGATCGCCAGGCTGCCGAACGCTACCTGGATAGCCGCGAGGTCTGGTGGCAGGGCTGGGATCGCACCCAGATGGACCACGGCACCTATTGCATCTCCTGCCACACCCAGGCGCCCTACGGGCTGGCCCGCCCGGTGCTGCGCCAGGAGTTGGGCGAACCGGCTCCCGCGGGCGCCGAGCGCGCCATGATCGACAGCATTGAGAAGCGCGTGCGCCTGTGGAAAGAGGTCAAGCCCTTCTACTCCGACGCCAAGAGCGGCTATGGCAAGGAAGTGGAGTCGCGTAACGCCGAGTCGGTTTTGAACGCCATGATCCTCACCAGCTACGACCAGCGCCAGGGTCACCTCAGCGATACCACCCGTCTGGCCTTCGACAACGCCTGGGCTCTGCAGTCGCAGACCGGCTCAATTGCCGGAGCGTGGATCTGGCAGAACTTCCACTACACCCCCTGGGAATCGCCTGAGAGCGAGTACCACGGCGCAGCCCTGATGGCCGTGGCCGTGGGCACCGCGCCCGACGATTATCGCGACGACCCCAAGATCGCCGCCAATCTGAACCTCCTGCGCGGCTATCTGAAGAGCCACTACGACGCCCAACCTCTGCTCAACAAAACCATTGCGCTTTGGGCCTCCGCGCACCTTTCCGGCGTGCTGACGAATGAACAGCGGGACAAGCTGATCGACGACCTGAAAAGCCGCCAGCGCGCCAACGGCGGCTGGTGCCTGGCCGACCTGGGCACCTGGAAGCGCGTGGATGAAACCCCGCTCGACACCCGCGCAGACGGCTATGCCACGGGCGTAATCGTGCTCACACTCGAAGAGAACCACGTGAAGGATTCGAGCGTGCAGCGCGGCCTCTCCTGGCTGGTGGCCAACCAGGACCGCACTACAGGCGCCTGGCCCGCCTGGTCTCTGAATAAGAACCGCGATCCAAGCACGAACGCCGGTCCCTTCATGAGCGACGCCGCCACTGCTTATGCGGTGCTGGCGCTGGATAAGAGCCGCTAGCCAGGCTGGGGAAGTTCAGCCTTTAAGGCGCCTCCGGCAGACTCGCCGGAATCTCAATTGACACCAGCGTGCCCCGCCCCGGATTGCTGACCACGGTGAACCGCGCCTGGTTGCCGTAAAGCACTTCCAGCCGCTCCTGCACGTTTTTCATGCCGATGCCCGCTCCGGTGCGTGGCAGCGCGAAGACGGGCCGGTTGCCCATGCCCACGCCATCATCCTCCACTTCAATGATCACGCGCCGCCCCTGCATGCGGCTGCGCAGTGTCACCGTGCCGACGCCGATACGCGGCTCCAGTCCGTGCTTGATGCTGTTCTCGATCAGCGGCTGCAGCAGGATGCTTGGCACCAGCACCTCCAGCGTGCGCGGATCGATCTCCTTCTCCACCTTCAGCTTCTCCTGGCCAAAGCGCACCACCTCGATGTCCAGGTAGTCGTCGGTAAAATCCAGCTCCTCTCTCAGCGGAACGTACGTGTCGTGGTCCTTGAGCAGCGCGCGCAGAATGTTGGCCAGCTTCACCGTCATCTCGCGCGCCAGCTCCGGTTTCATGCGCACCAGCGAGGCAATGGAGTTAAGCGTGTTGAACAGGAAATGCGGATTGATCTGCCTCTGCAGCGCGTCGAGCCGTGCCTCCAGCAGCAGCCGCTTCTGTTCTTCGAGTTTCATTTCGATGCGCAGCGTATTCCACACCTTCAGCGCGATGCCCACATCGATGGGTGCGCACAGCAGCACCAGCACCTGCAGCCACCATCGGCTGGCCAGCAGCGCAAATAGCCGGTGCGGAAATGCGTGGGCCAGATAGTCCCGGCATGCCTCCGCGGCCACAATGAGAAACAGCATCAGGAACTGGCGGTCGATGCGCGGCTGGCGCAGGTTGCGGCGGATCCAGCGATAGAGGCTCAGGTCGATGA
>Ga0326727_10017454_pt1 | contig 14892 bp, 13 predicted proteins | sample MB2enrmetagenome_FD_207643 | JGI IMG/M metagenome (GOLD analysis project Ga0326727, IMG submission 207643) | Lab enriched peat soil microbial communities from McLean, Ithaca, NY, United States - MB29MY | ecosystem: Environmental > Terrestrial > Soil > Wetlands > Peat | place: USA: New York... | reverse complement strand
TGTCGATCGATCGTGTTCAGCGAACGTATCTTGCCCTTATTCTTCTTTTTCTCGGCATCGGCAGTTGGCAGCAGCTCCACGCACAGGGCGCAGGCGTTGCCTTGACGCCTCCGATGGGGTGGAACAGCTGGAACCATTTCAACCACAGTATCGACGACAAAACCGTGCGGGCCCAGGCCGACGCCATGGTGTCAAGCGGCATGCGCGATGCCGGATACACCTATATCAATATTGATGACACCTGGGAGGGGCAACGCGACGCCCAGGGCTACATTCAGGCCAACAGCAAATTTCCTGATATGAAGGCGCTGGCCGACTACGTGCACAGCAAGGGGCTGAAGCTGGGCATCTACTCATCGCCGGGAGACAAGACCTGTGCGGGCTATGAAGGCAGCCTTGGACATGAGAAACAAGATGCGGAAACCTACGCCAGGTGGGGCATCGATTATCTGAAGTATGATCTTTGCGGTTTGCGCACTGAGATGAAGAAGGCACCCACTCCCGAGGCCGCGCACCAGATGATGATCGACGCTTACGTGAAGATGCGCGATGCGTTGCGCGCCACTGGCCGGCCGATGGTTTACAGCCTATGTGAATATGGCGAAGGTTCCGTGTGGAAGTGGGGCGCGGATGTAGGCGGCAACTTATGGCGCACCACGGGAGACATTACCGACCGTTACGCCCGCATGGCGGAGATCGGATTTGCGCAGGCAGGCCTGGCGCGCTTTGCCGCGCCCGGCCACTGGAACGACCCGGACATGCTCGAGGTTGGCAACGGAGGCATGAACGCTGAAGAGTACCGCACGCACATGAGCCTGTGGGCGATTCTTGCAGCTCCGCTGCTTGCAGGTAACGACCTGACCACCATGACGCCGGAGACCATTGCGCTGCTGACCAATCGCGAGGTGATTGCCGTCGATCAGGACAAATTGGGCAAACAAGGCGACCGCGTGAGCGAGGAAGGCCCCATTGAGATTTGGGCGCGCCCCTTGGTCGACGGCTCGAAAGCCGTAGGAGTGTTCAACCGCCTCTCTACGCCGTTATCGGCTACTGTCGACTTCAGGCAACTTGGCTTCCGCGGGCCCGTGAAGGTGCGCGACATCTGGCAAGAGAAGGACCTTGGCGCCATGAAGGATCCGTACACGGTGACGGTCCAGCCTCACGGAGTGGTGTTGCTGCACGTGAAGTAAGATCTCTTCGTCAATTCTGGAATCTCGATGAGCGACTCCGGAAGCGATTTCCTGCTAGTGAAGTTGTGCAATGAAGACGCGGCTTTCAGCACCAGGTCATCTGTCGCAAAAGCAGAGGATCTGCCTATCGGTTGACTAGCATACTCGCAAAGTGCTGATTGACCGACCTGAGACATAGGTAACACATCATACCGAAGTAGTCATTACCTGATTCGGAGTCTCGTTCTTTGCCGGTGAACAGGTGCTCGGTGGGCGTTGGCGTGCAGCTTTCGCCGTCGCCGCAGGGCAGGCTCGCGCATTGCTGCTCCACCATTTCCGCGTAGTCCGTCTGTACGCGGAAGGTGCCCAGCGGGTCGTCGAGATAGAAGTGCAGGCCGTTGCCGTCGTAGGTGGCCAGCAGCTTTTCTTATTTGCCGCGGTGCGACGGTGTCGAGTAAGTTTCGCGAATTCGCGAAGAAAACTTGCAACTTCACGCCCAGCCGTTTTAATTTTCCTCAACCTGCTCCGGTTTTGGGAACAAAACACGCACTTTACAAGACGATGCCATTCCTGGAATGGGTTGGCACAGCAACTGCATGAGTTGTGGGCAGTTGTACTTTGCCTTCGACAGGCATTCCGAAAAATCATTGCAGGTATTCACCGTGGGAAGCGACATCCGAGATCCGATCTGGTTTTGGTTCTATCGCCTTCTGTTCTTGCTTCCTTTGGTGATAGGAGCGATATGCCGTCCGCCAGGCGCAGGCAGAGGATTTCTATTAAGCTTTGCCGTGGCTTGCGGGTATGTGGGTTTGTCGATTGTGGCGCTCGAGTTCTCTCTCGTGGCACGGCTGAAACCGGCGCAAAGCGCCTTCATCGGCAGCGTGCCGGTGAACCTGCTCAGCATAAAGATATGCAGGAGCACCGCAACGCTTCGGCGACATGTAGGAGGAGGAAGCCGGTTTCACATGAAGATTACGCGGGCCGTCATTGCCACGGCAGTCTCCTTTGTTGTTGCTTGCGCGATTTTTGCGCAGATGGTGCGCCAGGTTTGCCGAAGAGGGGATTTCGCGCCCTCGCAGGAGCCACAATGAACCCCGTTCTCAAAGTCGACCATTTGTCAGTTGTCATTATTGCTCTTGCCGATAACCTTCCCGGGCGAAATGAATCGATTTACGGGCAACGATGCGAAATTGTTCCATAACGTGAGCCAAATCACACCCGGCAAGAAGCTGGGCCGATGACCGCTCCATTTCGGCGGGATATTTTATACCGGTGTACCATTTCCACCATGGGAACCAATAAGGACAGTCGCGTCACGGGTGAGCAGAGCCTGCATCTCCGTCAGCTTATTGACTTGACTCCCGCGCTTATCCATACCGCCCGGCCCGATGGTTACATTGATTTTTTCAATCAGACTTGGCTCGACTTCGTTGGCCAGCCGTTGGACAAACTGCTGGGGTGGAGATGGACCTCGTGGATTCATCCGCAAGACGTGGAGGCCCTTGTCCAAAAGAGGCGGGACTCGATTGCCAAGGGAGAGCGCTTCGAGGAAGAAGCGCGGGTACTACGGGCTGATGGTGAATATCGCTGGATGATTCATTGCGCTATCTCCCAGCGTGATGCGCATGGGAATATCGTCAAGTGGTTTGGAGCCAGTATTGACATCGAGGACCGCAAGCGGGCCGAGGAGGCGCTGCGGCAGAGCGAAGCATACCTGGCAGAGGGACAGAAGCTGGTCCACGCAGGCAGTTGGGCCCTGGACCTGGCCAGTGACAAGTATGTCTACGTTTCGGAGGAAGACTTGCGGATTTGGGGGTTCGATCCGCGAGATGGATCACCGGCCCGGGAAGCAGTTTTCCAGCGAATCCACCCGGATGATCGGGGCCGGTGGAAAGAAAAGTTTGAGAGCACGCTCCATGAAAAAGTCGACAGCTTCGATGAGTACAGAATCGTGTTGCCCGACGGAACAGTCAAGCACATTCACACCATCCGGCACCCAGTTCTGAATGACACTGGAGATCTCGTCAAGCTGGTAGGCACCTCGATCGATATTACGGAACGCAAGCGCGCCGAGGAAGCGCTGCGCGAGAGTGAGACGCTCTTCCGTACGTTCGTGGACCACGCGGCGGACGCCTTCTTCATGCTGGACTTCGAGCAAGGAAGCATCATTGATGTGAACCGGTGCGCCTGCGAGAGCCTGGGCTACACCCGGGAGGAGCTGATCGGGATGACCCCGCTCGCGTTCGACGTGAATCTGGATCGCACGACCCTCGAATCCATCGCGGCGCAGGCAGCAGCCGGCGGGACCGTATTGTTTGACAGACACTGGCATCGGCGAAAAGACGGGTCGCTATTCCCGGTCGAAGTTCAAACCAGCGCCTTCTGGCATGGCGGGCGCCGTTTTCTGCTCAAAGTGGCCCGTGACATCACCGAGCGCTTGAGGGCCGAAGAGGCTATTCGCCAAAGCGAAGCGGAGCTGCGCCAGATATTGGATGACGCGCCGCAGCATGTGGCCGTCCTGGGGGCTGATAGAAGCCGGATCTATCTCAACCAAGCCGCGCTTGATTATTACGGTTGGACACTTGAGGACTCGCTGACTCGCGACAGATCCGATTTCTTTCATCGCGACGATTGGGAACACGTGAATCGTGCGATCGATGACGGATTCTCAACCGGAACGCAGATCGCGTTTGAGGCACGCGCGCCCAGACACGATGGGGTGTACCGCTGGTTCCTATTCCATTACAAGCCCCTGCGCGATGAACAAGGACGCATCACGCGTTGGGTGATCGCGGCGATCGATATAGACGATCGCAAGCAGGCGGAAGAGAGTCTGCAACACGAGAACGTTGCCCTGCGCGAGGAGATCGACAAGGCATTCCTATTTGAGGAAATTGTAGGTTCATCTTCGCCTCTGCGCGCTGTACTCTCTCGTGTCGCAAAGGTCGCGCCTACCGATTCCACCGTTCTGATAACCGGAGAAACCGGGACGGGCAAGGAACTGATTGCACGCGCCATTCACAAGCGGTCGCGGCGTTCTTCGCGAGCCTTCGTGAGCGTCAACTGCGCTGCCATCCCGCGCGACCTGATCGCATCGGAGTTGTTCGGCCACGAAAAAGGCGCCTTTACGGGGGCTACCCAGCGACACTTGGGCCGCTTTGAATTGGCCGAAGGGGGCACGATCTTCCTCGATGAGATTGCGGAGCTTCCCGCAGAGACGCAAGTCGCTCTCTTGCGCGTTTTGCAGGAACGGGAGTTCGAACGCGTAGGCGGAGAGCGGCGGATACGCTCCAACGTGCGCGTGATCACGGCTACCAATCGGGACCTTAAAGCGGCTGTTGCCGCGGGCAGTTTTCGCAGCGACCTGTTTTACCGTCTCAACGTTTTCCCGGTCGAAGTCCCACCTTTGCGAGATCGAAGGGAAGATATTCCGCTGCTGGTCGAATACTTTATCGATCGTTTCGCGCGGAAAGCCGGAAAGAGCTTCCGGCAAGTGAACAAGAGGAGCCTGGACCTGCTTCAGTCGTATCGCTGGCCGGGCAATATACGCGAGTTACAAAACATCATTGAGCGATCTGTCATCGTATGCGAATCGGAGAGCTTCTCAGTGGACGAGAGCTGGCTTTCAAGCCAGTCTTTTGCTGAAGAGCCGAGGAGCGAGGTTGCCCTCTCTGAGATGCTTGCTGCGAAGGAGAAAGAGACCATTGAAGCGGCGCTGAGAGAATGCGGCGGGAGAGTGTCCGGACCGTCGGGCGCGGCCGCAAAGCTGGGCATGCCTCGCTCTACGCTCGAGTCCAAGATTCGATCGTTGAAGATCGACAAGAATCGTCTCAAGCTCACCTAGACATTTCAGAAATCAATCGCCCCTCGAATGCGTTTTCGCACGGGACAGGGCAGACAATTGTGCGCGGAATTTTGTACAGATTTTCGCCATTTGGCGAAATCTCGCCATTTGCCTGTCTCGCAAACTCCTGTTTTTAAATGCTTTGCTTTTGGAACGGGGATTGCAGCTACCTAGGCAAAGACTTGTTCGAAGAGACGACGGATGCTGCGAATTCAGCGACTAGCGAATGAAAAGGCAATTGGGAAGACGATTTTCAAGTTGAGTGGCCGCATGGATTCAGAAGACATCGGCACGCTGCAATCGCAGTTTAAGACAGAGAGCAAAGGTCGCCAGATCGTTCTGGACTTAACGGATCTGACTTTATTGGACCGAGATGCTGTCCGCTTCCTGGAGCGATGCGAAGCAGACACGATCGAGCTCACGAATTGCCGATCGTATATCCGCGAGTGGATTGAAAGAGAAAGACAAATGCGAACTGAGGAGTTCTAGCTCGAGGCCCCTGCGACGCAGGGAAACCAAGATGATGGAGGTTAGTTGTGAATTTGGATTTCGTTTCCGATTACGGATTTCATGACGAAGCAATGTGTTTCTCCGGTGACTCAGCTACCCGAGAGGATGAGTCGCTTTATGACCAGGAAATCTCCGCCCAGCCGGGCTTTGCGGGAATCATCGGGCGGAGCCGCGCTCTCCGCGAGGTGCTCGATCTGGTTGAGATGGTGGCTACGAGCGATTCGACTGCGCTCCTGCTGGGAGAAACCGGCACGGGCAAGGAACTGATCGCGCGCGCCATTCACGATCGCAGCCGCCGCAGATCCAAGAGGTTCGTCAAGGTCAATTGCGCCGCGATTCCCAGCGGGCTGCTGGAGAGCGAGCTCTTTGGCCACGAGCGTGGCGCATTTACGGGCGCGATCACGCAGAAGATCGGCCGGCTTGAGCTGGCCGACCAGGGAACGCTGTTTCTGGATGAGATTGGCGATATTCCGCTGGAGTTGCAACCCAAGCTCCTGCGCGTTTTACAGGAGCGCGAGTTCGAACGGCTGGGCAGCACGCAGACCAAGCAGGTGAATGTAAGGATAGTGGCCGCGACGCATCGCAATCTGGAAGAGATGATCCTCGAGAAGCAGTTTCGCAGCGACCTTTACTACCGCCTAAACGTTTTTCCCATTTCCATTCCTCCACTGCGCGAGCGCGCGGAAGACATTCCGCTGCTGGTGCGGCACTTTGCCCGGCAATTCGCCCAGAGAATGAACAAGACCATCGGTACGATCTCCCCGGAAACGATGGAGGCTTTGGCTCGTTATCCATGGCCGGGCAATGTCCGCGAACTGCAAAACGTGATTGAGCGCTCCGTTGTGATGCATGAGAAGGGCGAACTCAATGTAAGGAGGAGCTGGCTGTGTCACGAATGGTGTGCTGATGCGCCGACTCACAGTTCCTACGGAAGCTCTTCGATGGGGGATCGCGAAATGATTGGCGCGGTTCTGGCAGAAACAAGAGGCAGGGTGTCCGGGCCGTTGGGCGCGGCAGCCCGGCTCGGCATTCCGCCTTCCACGTTGGAGTCGCGAATCAGGTCGATGAATATCAACAAGTATCAGTTCAAGATGGCATAGCTCGAGTCTTCTCACCGATGCAAAGATTCAGCGCTCACGAACTTCGCGATTTCGCGAGGAAACGGGGATTCTGTGACTCGTGCGAACCAGTCTTTTCAGGAACTTAGTGGTGGCACCCGTCTTGCTGTAGGAGAGAACATGAGGATCCGCCACACGTGCGCATGGGGAATGTGGAACTGGAAGCGGAGACTCCAGGGTCCAGCGTTCTGTTTTGTTCCGCAAGCGCCCGGCACGCCAGTCGTCAACCGTGCCTGGCAGAAAGGGTTGAAATCCGATGTCTGAAAAACTCGCCAATGATCACGCGAAGTTCTACCTGGTTGGAGGAGGAATTGCTTCTCTTGCGGCTGCCGCATTCCTGATTCGCGACGGAGACATCCCCGGCCATAACATCACCATTCTGGAGGAGTCGGCCAAAATCGGAGGCAGCCTTGACGCTGCTGGAAATCCGAAAGATGGCTACGTGATGCGCGGCGGCAGAATGTTCGAGAGCAAGTACCTCTGCACCTTCGATCTGTTTTCCTCGATACCGACTTTGGATGAGAGCAAGACGGTGACTCAGGAGATCTTCCAGTGGAACGACATCATGAAGACTTCGTCCAAGTCCCGTATATTCCGGGACGGACACAGAGTCGACGCTCCAAAATTTGGCCTCTCAGAGCGGCACATCCTGACTTTGGAACGCATGTCGCTGGAACCAGAGGAGACGCTGGGGTCGAGCAGCATCTCCGATCAGTTCGAGCCATCGTTCTTTGAGACGGACTTCTGGATCATGTGGTGCACCACGTTTGCGTTTCAGCCCTGGCATAGTGCGGTTGAGTTCAAACGTTACCTGAACCGATTCACCCACATGGTTTCCGGATTTAACACGCTGAAAGGGATCTGGCGGACTGTTTACAACCAGTATGACTCCTTGGTGCGTCCTCTGCAGAAGTGGCTTTTGGACCGGGGAGTCAAGTTCGAGCTTGATACCAGCGTTTCCGATCTCGAGTTCAGTGATGGCATGGACGGCTTCGCGGTGAAAACCATCCTTTTCCGGCGCGGCGACAGTCTGCTGGATATTAACGTGGGCAAGAATGACAAGGTGATTGTGACGCTGGGCTCGATGGTGGAGGGCTCCAGCCAGGGTTCGATGGATTCGGCCCCTGTGCTGAAAGGACAGTCTGACAGCGGCGCCTGGAGACTGTGGAAAAACATTGCTGTCGGAAATCCACAGTTCGGGTACCCGGACATTTTTGCTAACCACGTTCAGCAATCGAAGTGGGTATCCTTTACAACCACACTTCACGACCCCACCTTCTTCCACCTGGTCCGGGATCGGACGGGGAACGTTCCAGGAGAAGGCGGGCTCATCACCTTTCCTGAGTCAAGCTGGCTGGCCTCGATCGTATTGGCTCATCAGCCGCATTTCATCGGGCAACCGCCGGACATCAATGTCTTCTGGGGATACGGCCTGTTTGTCGATGTACCGGGAAACTTCGTAAAGAAGCCAATGGCTGCATGCACGGGCCGGGAAATCATGACGGAGATCATGGGACACCTGGGAATTGGGGTCCACGCCAAGAAGATTCTTGAGTCCTCGATCTGCATTCCCTGCATGATGCCTTTCATCACGAGCCAGTTCCTGTGCCGCTCGAAAGGCGATCGCCCGCTGGTGGTACCGCCCGGCTCGAAGAACCTGGCGTTCGTTGGACAGTTCTGCGAGCTACCGGAAGACGTGGTGTTCACGGTGGAGTATTCGATTCGATCGGCGCAGACAGCGGTCTATTCGTTGTTGGGACTGGAAAGGACGCCTCCTCCCGTGTACAGAGGACAAGATCATCTGCGCGTCATGTTGGAGGCCGTCGAAACGCTGCACGGCAAGGAGCATCCCACAATCCCGGTTTCGGAATTTGTGCGGTAACCCCCGCGGAAGATGATTCCGCGGCAAGAAGAGGCATGGACGTTGAAAGGGACCTTCAAACTCGCCTTCAAGCTGCTCGTCAACGATACGGCCAAATTCACGGCTTTACTGATGGGCATTACCTTCGCCGTCTTTCTGATGATGTTTGTTACTTCGATGTTCGTCGGAGTGCTGAATCACGCTTCCGCAACGGTCATCAATGTCGGTTCCACGATATGGGTTATGGATCCCGCGGTGCAGACAGTAGCTAACACCGTCGGGATACCGGATTACGTCCTGGATGCGACGCGAAGCATGCAGGGAGTCAAATACGCGGTGCCGCTCTATTCGGGCGGAGGGTTAGTCAAGCTCCCGGACGGGACTTATCAATCGGTCAACATCATCGGATTGGATGACACCAGCCTGCTGGGCCGGCCCAATCTCATCGAGGGAAAGATTGAAGATATCTATGCGGAGAACGGCTTCATTGCGGTACGCGATGCGGAATTTTCCAAGCTCGAGAATCCTCACATCGGATCGGAATTCGAGCTGAATGACAATCGCGGGGTGATCGTAGGCATTGCCACGGTCAACACCTCCGGTTTGTATGGAACTCCGACTCTATACACCACCTACGAGAGAGCCGTTCAGTATCTTCCCAATCCGCGCTACACCATCTCGTACGTGCTGGTGGAGCCGAAGAGTCCGTCCGACATACAGCGGATCAAGCAGCAGGTGGAGGCGCTCGGCTATCTGGCGCTGACCAAAGAAGAGTTCATGCAGAGAACCGCCGATTTCTTTGTGTACAAGACGGGAGGCGGGACCAATATGCTGATCATGGTCATCATCAGCTTTACCGTTGGCCTGTCGATTTCAGGTCAAACGTTCTACACGTTCATTCTGGAAAACCTGGAACGGTTCGGAGCGCTGAAGGCCATCGGCGCCAAGAGCCGCGATTTGATTTCCATGATTCTTTTTCAAGCCACATTCGCTTCGTTTACCGGCTACGGCCTGGGGATCGGGCTGTCGGTGGCCGTGATCTGGCTGGCCAAGGCCAGGCTCCCCAGTTACGCAGCCATGCTCACATTCGGGAATCTCGCGATTGGATTTGTCATGGTGGCCATCATTGCCGCGATTTCAAGCTATGCGGGAATTCGCCGGGTGCTGCGCATCGATCCCTTCGAGATCTTCAGAGGTTGATATGCCACGTGTAGCCATTCAAGCCAAGGGCCTGGTCAAGTGGTTCGGCGAAGGAGAAGCCAGGACAAACGCATTGAAGAATGTGGATCTCGAAACCTACTTCGGCGAAATGGTCTACATCGTGGGCCCATCCGGCAGCGGAAAAACGACGCTACTGAGCGTTCTTTCCGGAGTTCTGAAGCCCAATGAAGGCAGCGTCCAGGTGGAAGATATCGATATCTGGAAGCTCGACGCCGATCAGTTGGCCGAGTTTCGTCTCGCCAAGATTGGATTTGTATTTCAGGACTTCCACCTGTTTCCGCTTCTTACGACGGCCGAGAATGCGGCCATTCCGCTCATCCTGAAGAAGAGGGACTGGGACGAGTCCATCCGCGAAGCGAAGGGCTATCTGGAGATTGTCGGACTGAAGGGACGAGCGGACATTCCGCCCGTGAAGCTGAGCGGCGGAGAGCAGCAACGCGTGGCCATCGCACGCGCGATGATCAGCAAACCCGAGATCCTGATTATGGACGAACCCACCGCTTCGCTGGACGGCGATACGGGAAATGCGATTCTAAGTTTCGTTCGCAAAAACATTCTCAATGAAAATCGCTGCGTCGTAGTGGTCACGCACGACAGCAGAATTTACGAGTTTGCCACCCGAATTCTGCAAATGGAGGATGGGCGTCTGACCGCCACCACAGAAAAGAGCGCAAAATGAAGCACAAACTCATCTTTACGGTTTCTCTTGCCGGTATTCTGGCAGGTATTGCGACTGCCATCTTCTTCAGCATAAAGACGCCGGCACTGTCGCCTGCATTCACCCCTGCCTCCAATCCCTATGCAAGCGCGATTTATGCCGAAGGCATTGTGGAGAGCGCGCAGACCAGCGGCGAGAACATCAACATGTATCCCGAAGTGGCGGGTACTGTGAAAGAGATTCTTGTCGCTGAAGGTCAGCAGGTGAAGGCCGGGGATCCTCTGCTTCGCCTTGACGATTCAATTCAACGGGCGACGGCGGAGCAACAAGGCGCACAGGCAGCGGCCGCAAGGGCGCTGCTCACCGAGCTTAAGGCGGAGCCGAGGAAAGAGACGCTCGATGTGGCGGCTGCACAGGTGGCGGCTGCCGAGGCATCGTTGAAGACGGCTCGGGACACGTATGAGAAAGATACAGCCGCTTACAGAATGGATCCTCGATCTGTGAGCAAAGATGCATTGGACAGCGCAGCCAATGCCGTTGCGGTTGCGAACGCAAATCTCGATGTGGCCCGAAAGCAATACGACCTAACGAAGGCGGGAGCCTGGGTCTACGACATTCAAAACCAGGAACGGCAGACGACGGCGCTGGGGCAGGCTCATGAGGCTTCCAGCGCACTGCTCGGCAAATACACGCTGCACGCACCGCGGGATGGCGTTGTGCTTTCGATTAACACGATCGTGGGAAACTACGCGTCCCCACAGGGCTCCTACGACGCATACACGCAGGGCGCGGACCCGCTCATCATCCTGGGAACTTCTCCTGGCGCACTGAACGTGCGCTGCTACGTGGACGAAATCCTGGTTCCGCGACTGCCTTCGGGTTCCAAAATCAAGGCGCAGATGTCCATCCGCGGCTCGAATGTCAAGATTCCGCTGGAATTCGTTCGCGTGCAGCCCCTGGTTTCTCCCAAGATCGAGCTCTCGAACCAGCGCCAGGAACGTGTGGATGTGCGAGTTCTGCCCGTGATTTTCAAGATCGCTGAACCCGCGAATGCAAATCTCTATCCGGGGGAACTGGTCGATGTGTACATCAGTGAATGAACGCGCGGTCCGATCTGGCCGGCCTCTTGCGCAGATCTCGGTCCTGGCGATGTGTCTGCTTTTCTCAGGGTGCAGCGTCGGGCCGAAGTACGCGCTCCCACCCGTTCAAACTGCGCCGGCTTATAAAGAACTTGCACAGCCGGCCGCGAGCGGACCAGAAAGATGGCAGACGGCGAAACCGAGCGATGGCTCGGATCGGGGAAAGTGGTGGACGGAGTTCAACGACCCGCAATTGAATGAATTGGAAGAGAAGGCCAGCGCTTCAAACCAGCAGATCGCGGCTGCCGTGGACAACTTCGTCGCTGCGCGAGCATTGGTTCGCCAGGCGCGCTCGCAATACTTTCCGACCCTCACCACCAACCCAAGCGTCATGCGAACGCTCTCCTCGCCGGCGCAATTCAGCGGGTTGAGTGCAGGTGTGTCTTCCTCGTCCGGAATCACTGTGAAGACATTCAACGATTTCTCTCTGCCTTTCGATGCCTCCTGGGAGCCCGATTTCTGGGGGCGCGTCCGGAACAGCGTGAGGGTCAACACCTACGCCGCACAGGCCAGCGCGGCCGATTTCGAAAACGTTCGCCTGGGCGTGCAAGCAGAGCTGGCCGCCGATTACTTTGAGCTTCGCGCCCAGGACTCTCTGAAGAGGCTCTTCGATTCCACGGTCGCCGCCTACCAGGATGATCTGGACCTGACTCGAAGCCAATACAAGGCCGGCCTCAGCTCCGATGAAGCCGTGGCGCAGGCCGAAGCTCAGCTCAAAGCGGTACAGGCTCAGGATACAAATCTGGGAATCCTGCGCGCCCAATATGAGCACGCGATTGCTGTTCTCATTGGCCAATCGGCGTCGACATTTTCGCTGCCCGCGAATGATTCCGAAGCCGATCTTCCTGCGATCCCCGTGGGAGTTCCTTCCGAGCTTCTTGAACGGCGCCCGGACATCGCATCCGCGGAGCGAACCATGGCGCAGGCGAATGCGGAGATTGGCGTGGCCAAGTCTGCTTATTATCCGGCAATCCTGCTCAGCGCAGCCGGAGGCTTCGGAAACTCTTCGATATCGAATTGGCTTACCTGGCCAAGCCGCTTTTGGTCCGCTGGTCCCAGCCTTGCCGAAACGATCTTTGACGCCGGCTTGCGCAAGGCGACGGTACAACAATATCGCGCAAACTATGACCAGGCCGTGGCGAACTACCAGCAAACCGTGCTGACGGCGTTCCAGCAAGTGGAAGACAATCTGGCATCGCTGCGAATCCTGGAACAGGAAATCGACCAGCAGAACGCCGCCACTGAAGCGGCCACGAGAGCCCTTGCGGAAGCGACGACCCGTTACAAAGCTGGACTCGATCCTTACTTGAACGTCATCGCAGCCCAGACTGCGCTTCTGAACGATCAGCAGACGGCCGTAACGTTTCGCATGGAACGCAAAGTAGCGGAGGTCCAGCTCATCAAGGCGCTCGGAGGCGGCTGGAACACTTCCCAGATTCCATCCAGCAGAGACTTGGGAAAAGGCCAGTAATGAAATTCGAAGTGTTGGCCCTTGACTACGACGGAACCATCGCGCGCGACGGCAAGCTGGACCCCGACGTCAGAACGGCAATCATGGAGGCGCGAACGCGTGGGATTGTCGCTGTCCTCGTGACGGGTCGCATTCTTTCCGATATAAGTCTTGCGGCGGGAGGACTCGAGTTTGTCGATGCAGTCGTGGCAGAGAATGGCGCAGTCATCGCATTCCCAAATGGTCACACCAGGTTGATCGGTCAACCACCGCCGCAAGCTTTTCTCAATCAACTGCGGCAGCGCGGGGTTGAATTCGTGACCGGCCAATGCATCTTGGATACGGACGCCGACTCGGCAGGAAAGATCCTGGATCTAATCAGGCAACTCGAATTACCGCTCGTCCTGTTATTCAATCACGACCGGCTCATGGTGCTTCCGCAAGGGATCAGCAAGGGCACCGGATTGCGCGCGGCACTGAACGCACTTCGTCTCTCGCCCCACAACGCAATTGGGGTTGGGGATGCGGAAAACGACCACGACCTGCTCGAAGCCTGCGAGGTGGGCGTCGCCGTCAGTTGGGGTAGTCCTGCATTACAGGAAAAAGCGGACGAGGTTCTAACTGGCGATGGCCCGCATGCTGTGGCTGAGTATATCCGGCGGACGGCGCAAGAAATGAGGCTGCCCCAGGATCGCAAAGGCCGGCATCGGATCACGCTGGGCACGGCCGACGACGGAAGCGCGCTTACAGCAGCCGTTCAGGGACGCAACATTCTGCTCGTCGGTGAGCCTCAATCCGGTAAGTCCTGGGTCACCGGGCTGGCATGCGAGCAGATGATCCTGCAAGGCTATAGCGTTTGTGTCATCGATCCCGAAGGCGATTACAGCTCGCTGGAATCGTTGCCTGGCGTGGTGGTGCTGGGACGTGCCGAGCCGCTCCCGGACATACCGGACGTAGCTCGCGCACTGCGGCACTTCGATCTGAGCGTTGTCGTCGACTTATCCCGCGCACAGTATGAGGAGAAGGTGAGTTATCTCCAGAAATTGATGCCGATGCTGATTTCGCTCCGGCAGACTACAGGTTTACCGCACTGGATTGTTGTAGACGAAGCTCATTACTTCCTTCATGATCCCAATATCGGGGACTTGCTGGATCTCGAATTAGGATCCTACGGGATTGTCACTTATCGCCCTTCCGACCTGAACCCCGACCTACTCAAACATATTGAAGTGGTCGTGGCCAAACGCCTGACCCGGGAGGAAGATATCCGGGCGCTAGCTGCCATGGTGAAAAACAAAGACGCCGAACCGCAGTGGACGGCTACTCTCAAGGCGCTCACCAATAGCGAAGCTGTCTTGCTGCCGCAGAGCGAAGAGGCTGATGGAAAACTGCGGCGGTTCAAGCTCTATCCTCGATTGACGCAGCATGTCCGGCACAAGACGAAATATTTCGATCTCCAACTCCTACCGGGAGGGGAGTTCATATTCACGGATCATGGAAAAGCATTGGGACCTCCCGCCCGGTCGTTGAAGCAATTTGTGTTCCTGCTGAGCAGCATGCCAGCCACATGTCTGGGTGACCATGCACGCCGCGGAGATTTTTCCAGGTGGATTGGAGATGTGTTTCACGATCATCGCCTGGCTTCCGACGTTCGAAAGATCGAACAGCGGTATCGGCTCGGTTATGTAGACGATGTGCGCGAATCGATGGCAGCGCTTATTCAGGAGCGCTACAGTTTCTCCCACGACGTGGCTCTTTAGAGCTTCGTGCGCCAGGGCTGCCGGTCGCTTAAGAACGCATGTCCATTTCGCGCCTCTTCCGTGCCTGCATGGGCCGGTACCACAAGAAATAGATCAGGGCGCCAACACCAGCCGCAATCGCGATCACAATGAGGAGAACCATGGCCGTGTGATAATGTCGCG
>Ga0326727_10017452_pt1 | contig 14894 bp, 11 predicted proteins | sample MB2enrmetagenome_FD_207643 | JGI IMG/M metagenome (GOLD analysis project Ga0326727, IMG submission 207643) | Lab enriched peat soil microbial communities from McLean, Ithaca, NY, United States - MB29MY | ecosystem: Environmental > Terrestrial > Soil > Wetlands > Peat | place: USA: New York... | reverse complement strand
TAAACCATTCGGTAACAATGAAACACGCCGACATCGCCACGCAGCTCCCCGAGGAGGCCATTTTGGAGGCCGCCGCGGACGTGTTCGCCCAGCACGGCTTTTCCGGGGCTCGGGTGGAAGCCATCGCCCGGGCGGCCGGGATCAATAAAGCCATGCTCTATTACCGGCTGGGCGACAAGTCCCGGCTGTACGAGCTGGTCATTTTGCGCCATTTCGAGCGGGTGGCCCTGGCCGTGGAACAGGGCGCCAGCGTCCCGGGCGGCCCTGGGGACAAGCTGGCTGGAATTCTTGCGGCCCTGGCGGAGCTTTTCGTCAGGGATGGCAGGGCGCCCCGGATCATGGCCTGGGAGCTGGCCTCCGGAGGAGGGGGGATGCCGGCGAGCGTGACGGCCATGTGGGTCAGGATTTTCGCAGTGGTCGCGCCCCTGGCCGCCAAGGCCGGCATGGACCCGCTGCTCATGCATCTGTCCATGGTCGGTCCCCTGGTGTTCACCTGCCTCACCGCGCCTTTGCGCGAGAGACTGAGGGCCGAAATGCCCGCCATCGCCACCTATCTGGCCGGGATCGGTCCCCGGGAAATGGCGACTTTCCTGGGCGGGCTCTACCGCAAGGTCGCCGGAGAAGAACCGTGAGTACTTGCTCCGGTCCGGCTGCAACCTGTCCGTGCGGTAGTGGGCTTCAACCTTCTGGGCCGGAAAGTTCCTTTGGAGGAATCATGACCAGACGCATACTTGCCGTGGCGGCCTGCCTTCTGGCCGCAGCCTGCTCCAGAGGGGGCGAGCAGGCCTATCAGGGCTACGTGGAGGGAGAGTTCGTCTATGTGGCTTCGCAAATGGCGGGCCGTCTGGACGAGTTGCCCGTGGAGCGCGGTTCCTGGGTGCGCCCGGGCGACGGACTGTTCGTTCTGGAGCATGCGCTGGAAGCCCAGGGCGTGGACAAGGCCAAGGCGGATTTGTTGCACGACCAGAACACCCTGAACGACCTCAAGAAAGGTCTGCGTCCGGAGGAGATCGATCAGCTCCTGGCCCGCATCGACCAGACTCAGTCCCAGTTGGCGCTCAACAAGCTGGAGATGGAACGCCGCAAGCGTCTGCTGGCCACCGGAGCAGTCGCCAAAGAGGAATACGACCAGGCCGTAAACGCCTTCATCACCTCCCAGGGGCAATTGGCGGACCTCAAGGCCCAGTTGGCCACGGGCAAGCTCGGTTCGCGCGTCGACCAGATTCTGGCCGCCAAGGCCCAGGTGGACTCGGCCAAGGCCTCTCTGGACCAGGCTCAGTGGTACCTGGACCAGAAAATCCAGTCTTCCCCCCTGGACGCCCAGGTCTTCGACCTGCTGCATTACAAGGGCGAGTGGGTCCAGGCCGGCAGTCCGGTGGTCAAGCTCCTGCCTCCGGCCAACGTGAAGGTGCGCTTTTTCATTCCCGAGGCCGACCTGGGAAAAATAAAGTTGGGCCAGAAGGTCGCGGTTCATTGCGACGGGTGCCCAAGTTCCTTCGCGGGCTCCGTGAGCTTCATCTACCCCCAGGCCGAGTACACTCCGCCGGTGATCTACAGCCAGGACTTCCGGGCCAAACTGATCTTCATGGTGGAAGCCCGCTTCGACCCGGATACCGCCAAACTTCTTAAACCAGGCCAGCCCGTGGACGTGATTCCGGGAGGCGGCGCGTGAGCCTTCCGGCCATCGACGTCCAGAACATCACCAAGTCCTTCGACGGCAAAGTCGTGGTGAACAACCTCTCCCTCACGGTGGAGCAGGGGGAGATTTACGGCTTTCTCGGCCCCAACGGTTCGGGCAAGACCACCTTCATCCGCATGCTCTGCGGCCTCTTGAAGCCCGATTCCGGCAGCGGCCAGTGCCTGGGTATGGACGTGATCAAGGACGCCGCCCACATCAAGGCCAGGGTGGGCTACATGGCCCAGCGCTTCAGCCTCTACGGCGACCTTTCGGTGCGCGAGAACCTTGACTTCATGGCCCGGATATACGGGGTCCCGGATCGCAAGGCAGCCGTGGAACGCATCACCCAGCGCATGAGCCTGGGACCGTACGCAGACCAGCTGGCCCAGACCCTCTCGGGCGGCTGGAAACAGCGCCTGGCCCTGGCCGCCAGCCTCATCCACAACCCGGAACTCCTGCTTCTGGACGAACCCACGGCCGGGGTGGATCCCAAGGCCCGGCGGGATTTCTGGGATGTGGTGCATGAACTGGCCGGACAGGGGCTTACCGCTCTCATCTCCACCCACTATATGGACGAGGCCGAACGATGCCACCGCCTGGCGTACATCGCCTACGGCGATCTGCTGGCCAAGGGTACGGTGGAGGAAGTGGTGGCCGCTCGCGGCCTGGTCACCTGGGAGGTGTCCGGCCCGGGCCTCTACGAACTGGCCCATGCGCTCAAGGGCGCTCCCGGAGTGGAGCAGGTGGCCCACTTCGGCAACACCCTGCACGTCTGCGGACCGGACCCGGCCCTGGTCGCCGCCGGCCTCAAGCCTTTCATGGACGGCTCCCGGAAGTTCCGGGAGGTGCCCACCAGCCTGGAGGAGGTGTTCATCAGCCTGATGGATCAATCCCTCAAGGGGAGCCGGCAATGAACATCGTCTCGCCACGCCGCTTCTGGGCCATGGTGGTCAAGGAATTCGTGCAGATGCGTCGGGACCGGCTGACCTTCGGCATGATGATCGGGATTCCGCTCATGCAGCTCATCCTGTTCGGTTTCGCCATCAATTCCAATCCTCAGAACCTGCCCCTGGCCGTACTGTCCAACGACGATTCCGAATTCTCCCGCACCGCGATCGCGGCCATGCAGAACAGCCTCTACTTCCGGGTGACCAACGTCATCTCCAAGGAGTCCGAGGCCAGAACGCTCCTGAGCCGGGGCCAGGTGCTCTTCGTGGTCACCATCCCCCAGGATTTCGGGAGGCTCCTGGCCCGGGGGGACAAACCGACAGTTCTTGTCGAGGCCGATGCCTCCGACCCCACCGCCTCCAGCTTCGCCCTGGCCTCGCTGGACACGATTTTCAGCCAGAGCCTGAACCGGGATCTCATCGGTCCGCTTCTCCCCCTGCAGGCCCAGCCCGGACCGGTGGACCTGAACGTGCAGCGTCTCTACAACCCGGAAATCCAGACCAAGTACAACATCGTGCCCGGGCTCATGGGGGTGGTGCTCACCATGACCATGGTCATCATCACCGCCCTGGCCATCACCCGCGAGCGCGAGCGGGGCACCATGGAGAACCTGCTGTGCACGCCGGTACGGCCCTTCGAGGTGATGGTCGGCAAGATCGTTCCCTATATCGTGGTGGGCTACATCCAGATGATGCTCATCGTCCTGGCCGCCAAGGTCATCTTCCAGGTGCCCGTTCTTGGAAGCCTGCCGCTTCTCCTGTGCGTTTCCATTTTGTTTATCGCCGCCAATCTGGCCGTGGGGATCACCTTCTCCACCATCGCCCAGAATCAGCTCCAGGCCATGCAGATGGCCTTTTTCTTCTTCCTGCCGTCGATCCTGCTGTCCGGGTTCATGTTCCCCTTCCAGGGCATGCCGGGCTGGGCTCAGGCCATAGGGTCCGTGCTGCCGCTGACCCATTATCTGCGGGTGGTGAGGGGAATCGTGCTCAAGGGCAACGGCCTGGCGGACATCGCTCCGGAACTGTGGCCCATGGCCCTGTTTCTGGCGGTCATGATGACCGTGGCCGTGAAGAGATACCGGCAGACGCTGGATTAGGCGGGGAGCGCGCGGCCTCCGGCGGCCAGGGTGGACCGCGCCCTCTGGGTTCTCCCGTCAGGGGGAGGAGCCGCCTCTTGAAGCCGTTCCCGGCTTCGCAGGTGTCGTCGGCACGATGGTCAGTTTTCGCTATCCGCCGGGCGCATGGCAGACCAGACTTCCCGGAGGGTCTGCGCCGATCCGTCCAGGCACGCGGCGTTCAATCTTTCCTTGATCCTTAAAAGTTCCGGAAAGCGTTCGGCCAGATCGCTCATTTCCCCGGTTTCCTGGCCGTCCCCGCCGTTCCGCAGCCCCTCCCAGGCCACCACCAGCTCCCCTACGGTGAGCCGGTCGGGGGGAACGGCCAGAACGTAGCGTTCGGCAGTGCTCCCGTTGCCGCCTTCGACGCCCTCGTCGCCGTCCACCCGAACGACCGCGCCGATGCGCACGAGCTTCTTCAATTCCTGGTCCACCAGCTTCAGCGGCATGCCCAGATGATCTGCGGCTTCCGAGTCGGCAAGGGGCGCGCCCCGTTTCTCCGCGCGCTCGGTGAGCATGAGGGCCAGGATGAGGGACAGGTCCCGCCGGTCGGAGACGGAGCATGTCTTGACCATGTCCTCATGGCGGATGCGAAAGAAATTCTGGCAGGCGTTGGCGATTTCGGCCCCGGCCAGCACGATGAGCCAGCTGATGTACAGCCAGATCAGAAGCAGCGGAATCTGCGCGAAGCTGCCGTAGATGGCGTTATAGCCGGTCGCGCCGATCTGGTACCTGATGTACAGGCTCTGGGTGCTCTGCCAGCAGATTCCGGCGGTGGCCGCTCCCGCCACCGCAGCCCGGGATGAAACCCGCACGTTGGGCAAAAATTTGTATAAAATGAAAAGCGAAATGGAAATCATGACCATGGGCAGGGCCTTGAGCCCCATGGTCAAGGCCCTGTGCACCAGCTCGATCTCACGCAGCCAGTGCACCACGGAAGCGCTCTGGAGTGTGGCTGTGACGCTGAAGGCGGCCAGGATGAACACCGGACAGACCAGGATGACGGTGACGTAGTTGGTGAAGCGGCTCCAGAGGCCGCGCCTGGTTTTGGCGTGCCAGATGATGTTGAAGGCCTCCTCCATGGTGGAGAGCAGGCTCACGGAGGTGATGAAAAGAGTGGCCACGCCGATGAACCCCAGCGCCTTGACGTTGGTGTTCTGGATGTATCCCAGGACCGCGTCCACCACGTCGGTCTTCTCCGCCGTGAGGCGCAGGAGCACGTTTCGCAGGAAGGGAGCCTCGTAGATGCCGAAGCCTTTGGCCAGGGAAAAGGCCACGGCCAAAAGCGGCACCAGGGAGAGCACGGTTGTGTAGCTGAGCGACGAGGCCAGGAGAAGACCCCGGTTGGTCAGAAACGAAAAGGCCACGAATCGCAGCCAGGAGAAGATGACGAGGGGTCTTTGCATGTGGCTCCTCAAAGATGTCGACGCTTACAAGAATACTGCAAACATGCAAAAGGGCAACAGGGTCCGACCCTCGTCCTTGACAGCCGCGTTGGCCGCCGGTTAGCCACGACCGAACCGATCCCGGTCTTGCGTACGACGATGAGAACACCCGCGAAACAAGGAGCTTAGATGGAGTCCAAGATTATTTTGCCCGAGCGCGACATGCCCCGCCACTGGTACAACGCTCTGCCGGATCTGCCCACGCCCCTGGCCCCGCCCCTGGCTCCTGGCACCGGCCAGCCCGTCACCCCGGACATGCTGGAACCCATCTTCCCCATGAGCATCATCGAGCAGGAGATGAGCCAGGAACCGCTCATCGAGATTCCCGAACCGGTGCTCGACGTGTACCGCCTGTACCGCCCGACGCCTTTGGTGCGGGCCCACAGGTTGGAGAAGGCCCTTGGGGTGAAGTGCAAGATATACTACAAGGACGAGTCCCGCTCCCCGGCCGGGTCGCACAAGCCGAACACTGCCGTGCCCCAGGCCTACTACAACAAGATGGCAGGCGTGAAGCGCCTGGCCACCGAAACCGGGGCGGGTCAATGGGGCACGGCCCTGTCCTTCGCCTGCAAGATGTTCGGCCTGGAATGCACCGTATATATGGTGAAGGTCAGCTACAACCAGAAGCCCTACCGGCGCATTCTCATTCAGTCGTACGGCGCGGAGATTTTTCCCTCGCCTTCGGACAGGACACAGGTGGGCCGGGAGGTCCTGAAGAAAGACCCGGATTGCCAGGGCAGCCTCGGCCTGGCCATATCGGAAGCCGTGGAGGACGCCGCCACTCACGCCGACACCAAGTACGCCCTGGGCAGCGTGCTCAACCACGTGGTGCTGCACCAGACCATCGTGGGCCAGGAGACCGCCGCGCAATTGGCCATGGCCGGGGAGAAGCCGGACTACCTGGTGGGCTGCGTGGGCGGGGGAAGCAACTTCGGCGGGCTGGTATTGCCGTTTCTGCCCCGCAAGCTTGCTGGCGAAAAAATAACCTTCGTGGCTGCCGAGCCCAAGGCCTGCCCCACGCTGACCCGAGGGCAGTTCCGTTACGATTACGGGGATGTGGCCCGGCTGACGCCGCTTCTCAAGATGCACACCCTGGGACACGGCTACATGCCCGCGCCCATCCATGCCGGAGGCCTGCGCTACCACGGAGACGCGCCCATCGTGTGCAACCTGGCCGAGGAGGGACTGGTGGACGCCCGGGCCTATTTTCAGAACGATTGCTTCGAGGCGGCCAAACTGTTCATGGCCACCGAGGGCTTCCTGCCTGCGCCCGAGACCTCGCACGCCATCAAGGCCGCCATCGAGGTGGCCCGGGAGGCCGAGCCCGGGCAGGTGGTGGTGTTTCTGTTCTCCGGCCACGGCCTTCTGGACCTGGGGTCCTACGACGCGTTCCTGCAAGGCAATCTGGTGGACTTCGAGCATTCGGAAGAGGACATCCGCGAGTCGCTCAAGGCCTGCCCGGAATTCGAGAATTAGGCCTCGGCCGCTTGAAATGAACAAGGCCGCCGGAATGGTTTCCGGCGGCCACATTTTTGCGGGCAGAGGCGGGAGAAGAGATGCACATAGCCGGAAAGCGCGTGTTCTTGCTGGTGTTCGGCCTGATCCATCTTGCCTGGTGCGGCCAGGCCTTGGCCGCAGGCCTCTGGACCCCGGACGAACTGGCAGGCCGGCCGGAGGAGCGCCATGCCGGCCGCCTCGGCGCGCCGGACCTCAGACCCCCCGAACGAACCGAGCCCCGGCGCGTCCCGGTCCCGCTCCCGGCGGCGCTTCACGGCTCCATCCGGCGAGTGGACACGGGTGGGGAAAAGCTGGTGGCTCTGACCTTCGATCTGTGCGAACTTGCGGATCAGGCCACCGGCTACGACGGCGCCGTGGTCGACTATCTGCGCGCCGAGGGTGTTCCGGCCACGTTCTTCGCCGGCGGCAAATGGATGCGTTCCCACCCGCAACGGGCCATGCAACTCCTGGCCGATCCCCTGTTCGAGGTCGGCAGCCACGCCTGGACACACGGCAACTTCGGCGTGCTGGGCGCGGACAGGATGCGCGAACAGATCGCCTGGACCCAGGCCCAGTATGAGATAGAGCGTGAAGGCCTGGTCCGCCTGGCGACCGTACGAAACGACCGGCAAACTTTGGAACGGTTGTCCTCTACCGGCCCGGGGGATCAGCCCGTCCCGCCGAAGCAGGATCACATCCCCGAGTCCGTCAGGGTGTTCCGTTTCCCGTACGGGCGCTGCCGGGCAGAGGCCCTGGACATGCTGGCCTCCATGGGGCTCACCGCCATCCAGTGGGACGTGAACATGATGGACGCCTCCAGGACCCGCACCGCCCAGGCCGTGGCCCGCGACGTTGAACGCGGGGTTAAGCCCGGCTCCGTCGTGCTGGGGCACGCCAACGGCTTCGGCCACGCCACGGCCGAGGCTCTCCGGATCATCATCCCGGCGCTTCGGGCCGAGGGATACCGCTTCGTCACGGTGAGCCGTTTGCTGGCCTCCGGCCGGGCCGTGACCGCCTCCGAGTGCTTCGATTCACGTCCCGGGGATACCGCGCTCTATGACGCCATGTTCGGTGACGGCACCGTCCATCCCATGCGCCGGTAGAATCCCTTGGCCGGTACCGGCATGCAGGCGATGCGTGCGTTCCGAGAAGGGAAGCGTAACCCCGGAACCTGCAGCCGTGACTTACCATACATGCCTTCCTCTGTTACACTCCCGAGCATGACTGCGCGAGCCAATAAGAGATTTCTGTCTGTGGACTTCCTGCGTGGAGCCACCGTGGCCTTCATGATCGTGGCCAACAATCCTGGCGACACGTGGTATGTTTACAGGGAACTGCTGCATAGCCACTGGCACGGCTGGACGGCCGTGGATTTCATCTTTCCGCTGTTTCTTTTTCTGGTGGGCGTTTCGGTTGCTTTGGCCGTGAAGCGCGGCCCCCCTGAAACCGGCAAGGGCGACATCTGGCCCCGGGCGTTCAGACGCGCTGCCGTTCTGTTCGTCCTCGGGCTGGCGGTGAACGGCTTCCCTTTCTATGAGCTGGATTCCCTGCGCATACCGGGCGTGTTGCAGCGCATTGCGGCGGTTTATCTCGCGGTGCTATGGCTGCATCGGCGACTGGGGAAATACGGTGTGGCCGGGCTGGCGCTGGTCATTTTGGTGGCCTATTGGCTGCTTTGGGCCTTCGTGCCGGTGCCGGGGCTCGGCTATCCGACCATGGATATGGAGTACAATCTGGAGGGCTGGCTGGACCAGTTGCTCATGCGCGGGCATATATGGGAATATGACACCGGCTGGGACCCGGAGGGGCTGTTGAGCACCTTTCCCTGTATTTCTCTGGCCTTGTTCGGAATTCTGGCCGGGCGCTGGCTCAAGGCGGAGGCGGGGAAGAAGCCGGGCTGTCCGGCGGTTGTCGGGCTGGGGCTGGCCATGCTTCTTAGCGGGCTGGCCTGGGACGTGTGGTTCCCCATCAACAAGACCATCAGCACCAGTTCCTTCGTTCTGTTCGTGGGCGGTTTCGCCTTGATGCTGGTGGCCGTGGCCCATTCCCTGCTGGACGCTGCCCCCTCCAGGGGCTGGATGCGCCCAGTCCTTGCCCTGGGGCGCAATGCCTTGTTCCTATACGTTGTCTCTCAGCTTCTGACTCAGACGCTCTACGTCGTCAGGCTGCCCTGGATTGCGGGGGGAGTCCAGAACCTCCACTCCTGGCTCTTCGGGGCCATGTTCGGGTATGTCGGGGACAGATACGCCGCCAGCATGGCCTGGGCGCTGGCCATGCTGGCGGCGATGACCGTGCTGGCGGTGGTCATGGACCGCAGAGGATGGGTGGTCAAACTTTGAAAGGAGATTTCAAGAGACGGCCGAATCTCTGGCCGCGTCGTCCGATGAGCGGGCACTGCCCGGGGTGTACGCGCAGGCGCTGACCAGACGGTCGCGCCCCTGATTCTTGGCCTTGTAGAGGGCCTTGTCCGCCTCGGCGAACAGAGCGAAGGCGGAGTCCTCTTCCGCAGGCACTCCGCAAGCCAGGCCGATGGAGGCGGAGAGGGCCAGCCGGACGCCGCCTGGCGTGTGGACCAGCGCGATTCTCATTCCGTTGAGTATGCGTTCGGCCACTTTGGCCGCCTCGTCCGGGCCGGTTTCCGGCAGGATCAGGGCGAATTCCTCCCCCCCCACGCGGGCGGCAACATCCGAGGCCCTGATGGACGCCTTGAGCACCGAGGCGGCGCCTTTCAAGGCCATGTCCCCGGCCTGGTGGCCGTGGGTGTCGTTGACGGATTTGAAGCGGTCCATGTCCACCAGCAAAAGGCTCAGCGGCTTGCCGTCCCGGCGGCTGTGCGCGATGCATTCGTCCAGCCGTTGGCCGAAAAGCCGGCTGTTGGCCAACCCGGTAAGTTCATCCAGCATGGCCAGATTGGAAAGACGCTCCTCTTCCCGCCCGAGCAGCCATCCGAACAATCCGCAGACCGTCATGGTCCCAAGAAGCATGTAGGCGTAGAGTCCCGGGTTACGCGAAAGCGTGCCCGCAAGAGTGGAACCCATGGCCGTTCTGATGAGCATCCACCCAATTGGCGCGAAAAAGGCCAGGATGACGCCTTGCAGCGCCCTGACGTATCTTTGCCCACGCTGGGGAGGGCGGAAAAACGGCATGTTTCTGAAGTTCATGGATCACCAGAATAAACACAATTGAAAGCTTTCTATGCATTTTGCCCAAAAAGGCAAGCAAGATGAATTTGATAGCCGAACGTATATCAAATCGGACGTTCCCGGTTCGGTATTATAAAAAGAAAAGGAGGCCGCGACCGAATCATGCGGTGCGGCCCCCCTGCGGGAATCAAATTCCAACATGTTCTTGCGTCGGCCGGCTATTCGGAGAACGCAAGGTAACTGACGCCATTCTTCCTCCGCGGAACGCCCTCAGGCGAAGACCAGCCCTTCGTCCCGGGCGTCCACCACCACCGCGCGCCCGTCCGGGACCTCCCCGGCGATGATGTTTCGGGCCAATGGAGTCTCGATGTGGGCCTGGATATAGCGGCGCAGGGGGCGAGCGCCGTAGACGGGGTCGTAGGCCGCATCGGTGATGAGGGCCTTGGCCGCATCCGTGAGCGAGAGGGTGATCTTGCGCTCGCTCAGTCTCGCACGCAGCCCGGTGAGCATCAGCTCGATGATCTTGCCGATCTGGTCCTTGTGAAGGGGCTTGAACAGCACCACCTCGTCCACGCGGTTCAGGAATTCCGGCCGGAAATGACCGCGCAGAGTGTCCATGACCTTGCCGGCCGTGTCCGGCTTGAAGTCCCCGTCCGCCTGGATGCCCTCCAGCATGTACTGGGAGCCCAGATTGGAGGTCATGATGACGATGGTGTTCTTGAAGTCCACGGTCTTGCCTTGGCTGTCGGTGAGACGTCCGTCGTCCAGAAGCTGGAGCAGCACGTTGAACACGTCGTGATGAGCCTTTTCGATCTCGTCGAAGAGGACCACCGAATAGGGCTTGCGGCGCACGGCTTCGGTGAGCTGGCCGCCTTCGTCGTAGCCCACGTAGCCGGGGGGGGCGCCGATCAGCCGGGAAACCGAGTGCTTCTCCATGTATTCGCTCATGTCCAGACGCACGATGTTGTCCTCGGTGTCGAAGAGGGCCTCGGCCAGGGTTTTGCAAAGCTCGGTCTTGCCCACACCGGTGGGGCCGAGGAAGATGAAGGAGCCGATTGGCCGTCTGGGATCCTTGAGGCCGGCCCTGGCGCGCAGCACCGCGTCGGCCACGGCGGTGACGGCCTGATCCTGGCCCACCACGCGCTCGTGCAACTGTTCGGGCAGGCGCAGGAGCTTCTCACGCTCCGTCTCCAGGAGCTTGGTGACCGGGATTCCGGTCCACCGGGCGATGACCTGGGCCACGTCGTCCGGGGCCACCTCTTCCCTGAGCATGCGCTGGCCGCCAGAGGCTTTGTCGATATCCGCTTCTCGCCGGGCCAGTTCGCTCTCCAACTGGGCCAAGGTGCCGTAGCGAAGCTCCGCGGCGCGGTTGAGATCGTAGTCCCGCTCGGCCTTTTCGATCTCCTGGCGGGTACGTTCGATGTCTTCCTTGATATGGCGCAGACCCTCGATGGCCTGCTTCTCCCGGTCCCACTGGGTGAGCATCACGGTCTGCTCCTCCTTGAGCCCGGCCAACTCCTCCTTGAGCTTTTCCAGACGCTCCTTGGATGCCTTGTCCGTTTCGCGCGCCAGGGCCGCCTGTTCGATCTCCAACTGCATGATGCGGCGGTTGATGGCGTCCAGCTCGGTGGGCAGGGAGTCTATCTCCGTGCGGATCATGGCTGCGGCCTCGTCGATCAGGTCGATGGCCTTGTCCGGCAACTGGCGGTCGGGAAGGTAGCGTTGGGAGAGTACCGATGCTTCCACCAGGGCGGCGTCCGCGATGCGCACGCCGTGGTGCACCTCGAAGCGCTCGCGCAGGCCGCGCAGGATGGAGATGGTGTCCTCCAGCGTGGGCTCGTCCACCACCACGGGCTGGAAGCGGCGTTCCAGCGCGGGGTCTTTCTCGATGTACTTGCGGTACTCGTCCAGAGTGGTGGCTCCGATGCAGTGCAACTCGCCCCTGGCCAGCATGGGCTTGAGCAGGTTGCCCGCGTCCATGGACCCCTCGGCCTTGCCCGCGCCCACGATGGTGTGCAGCTCATCGATGAACAGGATGATACGGCCCTCGGCCGACTGCACCTCCTTGAGCACCGCCTTCAGGCGTTCCTCGAACTCTCCCCGGTATTTGGCCCCGGCGATGAGCGCGCCCATGTCCAGCGCGAAAACGGTCTTCTCCTTCAGACCCTCGGGCACATCCTTTTTTACGATGCGCTGGGCCAGGCCCTCAACTATTGCCGTCTTGCCGACGCCCGCCTCGCCGATGAGCACCGGGTTGTTCTTCGTGCGTCTGGACAGGATGCGCACCACCCGCCTGATTTCCTCGTCGCGGCCGATCACGGGATCCAGCTTGCCCTTCTTGGCCTCGTCCACCAGATCGCGGCCGTATTTCTTAAGCGCTTCGTAGGTATCCTCCGGGTTGGCCGAGGTGACCCGTTGGGAACCTCGCACGTCCGTGAGCACGGCCAGAATTTTTTCCTTGGTCAGGCCGAACTGCTTGTTCACCCTGCCAAGCGGCGAGGAAGCGGGCTCATCCAGAAGCGTCAGGAACAGATGCTCCACCGAGACGTAGTCGTCCTTCATGGACTGGGCCAGATCCCCGGCCGCTACAAGCACCTCGTTCACTCTGGGGGTGACGGTCACCTGCCCGGGCTGGGCTCCAGGACCGGACACCCGGGGCAGTCTGGCCAGTTCGCCTTCCAAGGCGCGCTCGTAGGCGCGAACGTCGTAGCCGGCTCGCTCCAGAAGGCGGGGCACAAGGCCCTGCTCCTGCTGCGCCAGGGCCAGCATAAGGTGCCCGGCGTCGACCTGCTGCTGCCCAAGTCGCACGGCAGTGGACTGGGCCTGGCCAAGAGCCTCCTGGGACTTTTGGGTGAGTTTGTTGATATCCATAGGCTTTTCCTTTGAAGTGTCGTTTAAATCAGCTGTTCGAGTTCGCGCACGCGCTTTTCAAGGATTTCGATGCGCTCAACCAGATCCACGATGATGGATCCTCCCACCGCGTTGATCTCCAGATCGCCGCAGAGTCGGGAGAGCTTCTTCACCCGGTACACGTCGCGATGCCTGAAGAGGTATTCGCTGCCCCGGGTGCGTTGCGGAGCCAGCCAGCCCAGCTCGATCAGCTCCCCCACGAAGGAGGGGTGCAGACCGGTCAGTTCCATGAACTGCGACCAGGCGATCAACTCGGATTTCGCAGGCAGTTCCCCGCTGGAGACAAGAGTGATGTCGATCATACGGGCCTCCGGCTCCTTAGTGGTGTTGCCGGGGGTCGTAGGAGGACTCCCTGGCCAGTTCTTCCCAAAGGGCGCGCTGTTTGTCCGTCAGCTCCTTGGGGACATGGACCATTACCCGCACGAATTGATCGCCGCGCCCCGCCTTGCCGGCCAATCCCTTGCCCTTGATGCGCAGCTTGCGCCCGGAGCTGATGCCCGGAGGGATGTTCAGGTCGATCTCGCCGTCCAGGGTGGGCACGCGCACGGTGGCGCCCAGCACGGCCTCCCAGGGAGCCAGCGGTACGTCCACCACCACGTTCACGTCTTCCAGCTTGAAGCGCGAGTGGGGGCGGATGGCCACTTTGAGGTACAGATCACCGGCCGGGCCGCCGCCCGCGCCCTGGGAACCCTGCCCGGCCAGTCGGATCTTGGCGCCGTCGCGTACCCCGGCGGGAATAGTCACGGACAAGGTCTTGGGTTTCAGGTAGGGGCGTCCGTCCGGACTTTGGGCTTGCTCCTGCAAGGTGATGGCCTTGGAGCCCCCATGGTAGGCCTCCTCCAGAGTCAACTCCAGCAAGGCCTCCACATCCGTGCCCCGGGAAGGCCGCCGACGGTAGCCTTGGCCCGGGCCAGCCCCGAAGCCAGACCCACCGCCGAAACCGCCCATGCCGCCCGAGCCGCCGAAGATGGTTTGAAAGAAGTCCGAAAAACCACCCATGTCACCTTGCGGTCCGCCTCCGCCGAAATGATAGCGTACGTTCTCGTAGCCGGGGGGCGGCTGGAAATTCTGGCCGTCCTTCCAGTTGGGGCCGAGCTGGTCGTAGAGCTTGCGCTTTTCCGGGTCGCGCAGCACCTCGTAGGCCTCGTTGATGTCCTTGAAATTGGACTCGGCCTTGCAATCGCCTGGATTGAGGTCGGGATGGCACTTTCGGGCCAGCTTCTTGAAGGCCTTGGATATTTCCTCCTGGGACGCGTCGTGGCTGACCCCCAGAAGCTTGTAGTAGTCCTTGTAATCCACGCGGTTATCCTTTGTTCGGATGTGTTTGTCCCCGGCAAGTTTACATAATAAGGAGGAAGAGAAAACTGTCAAGCGCCTCAGGCACTTGGAGAGCGCGATTGAAAGAGTATACACGAAATGGATTGGGGCGAAACCATGTTTTCACAGGGCGTCGGCAATGGTGGAAACAGGCTGGGAAAAGGAGTCTCCCCGCCGGAGCATCGTTGGCCACTGGCCTGATCCTCCATACGGGCACAAGTCCCGGTCCGGTCATGCGAGCGGGTGCGCGCGTTGCAATCGCGGCCGAGTCGGGCTAGCAAACCCGCATGACCAAGGATGATTTCAACAACCCCTTTGAGCAGCTCAAGGGAATCAAGCTCAAGAAGCTTGCGTCAAAGGCTTCGGTTCCTGCTTCCAAGGGCGGCACGAAGACCGGAGCACATCCGGGAACGAAACCGGACATGGCGCATTCCTTGAAGTCCGGTACGGGGTCCGACGGCAAATCTTTCCCCGCGTCCGCTTCCCGAGAGGGACGCAATCCGGGCGACAAGTCAGGTCAGACGGCCGGTCAAACGGCCGAATCCACGGCAGGCCTGATCCCGCCGGAAGAGGCCGAGCTCTTCTCCCAGGCCATGTCCGGCGTGAACCGGATGGACAAGGTTCCGGCAGGCCGCCAGGTTGTGACCAAGGCCACGCCGAAGGTCCCGAAGGGAGGGGACCCGGACGCCGAGGCCCGGGCCATGCTCAGGGATCTGGTGAGCGGCAAGGTGGAGTTCGAGCTGGAGTACACGGACGAATACGTCCAGGGCTTCGTCAAAGGCACGGACCAGAAAATCTTCCGCCAGCTCAAGGCAGGCCAGTTCAGTCCCGAGGCGCACCTG
>Ga0326727_10017451_pt1 | contig 14894 bp, 10 predicted proteins | sample MB2enrmetagenome_FD_207643 | JGI IMG/M metagenome (GOLD analysis project Ga0326727, IMG submission 207643) | Lab enriched peat soil microbial communities from McLean, Ithaca, NY, United States - MB29MY | ecosystem: Environmental > Terrestrial > Soil > Wetlands > Peat | place: USA: New York... | reverse complement strand
ATAGCGCCAAAATGCGATGAAGTTGAGGTTGGCTGCGTTGAGCATCAGTTCAATTCCGATAAGAACAAGAATTGCATTGCGCCTGGTCAGAGCGCCGGCAAGGCCGATGGAGAAAAGAAGCGAGGACAGGAGCAGATAATTTTGCAAGGAGTTCATTTCATCTCCTCCTCGCGGTCCATTGCGATCACTACGGCGCCGATCAGGGCGGCGGTCAAGAGCAGGCCCATGATCTCCAGGGGCAGGACGTAACGATGTAACAGCGCGTCGCCGATCTGTTGCACCGTGACGTCGGGCTGTGCCGGCTGACCTTGTACGCGCGACGCACTGGAACAGATTGCCCAGGCAAGGACCGCAAAGACGGCGGCTGCAATAAGGCCGCCCGTCACACCTGAATACGATAAGGCTGGCGGCGCCATCGTCTTATCATTGCGGGTCATCATAATGACGAAGACTGCCAGGATCGCCACAGCGCCCACATACACCATGATTTGCGTGAATCCTACAAATTGCGCATCCAGTTGAAGATACAGCATGGCGATGCCGGTTAAGCCAAGGGTCAGCGCCAAGACGCAGTGCACTGCGTTGCGCAGGCCCATGGCTGCCGCTGTTCCGGCTACCGTAAGCACAGCAAGGAAGATAAAGGATGCAGTCATCGGAATAACTCGATATTTTTTACAGTTGGATTCAGGTTACAAATACTAAGGCGGTGCCGATGCGATAGTTATGAAGTCACTGGGAAAAATGATAGGTACGGACTTGAAGTTTTTTCTTATGTTTCAGCCCTCTACCCAATAAAATGCACGGAACGACAACCATGATACTGCATACAAGCCATCTCAACGGTCCTGCAGGCATGAGATGCCAGACACCGGCAGTCAGTAGATTAAGCAGCGCCATGGGGAGCATGAACTGCCATGCCAGGTTCATCAACTGGTCCATGCGCAGGCGGGGCAGAGTTCCGCGCACCCATATGAACGCAGCGATCAGCGTCAGGAGTTTTGCGAAGAACCAGAGATAAGAAGGGACCCATGTGAGAAAGGAAAACGGAGCAGACCATCCGCCAAGAAACAGGGTGATTGCCAATCCGCTGGTGGCAAACATGCCGATGTATTCGGCCAGGAAGAAAAGGGCGAACTTGAAGCCTGAGTATTCGGTGAAGTAGCCGGCTACGATCTCCGATTCGCCTTCCGGCAGATCGAAGGGCGAACGGTTGGATTCAGCGGTAGCGGCGATCATAAAGAGAACAAACCCGGCGAATCCCCAGGGAGTCAGAACGAACCAGTGCGGCCAGATGCCCGAGTACACGGCCTGCATATTGACGATGGCGACGGTGGAGAGCGAACCGGCCTGCATGAGGACGACGATGGAGGCCAGGACCAGAGGAACTTCGTAGCTGATCATCTGGGCGATGGCGCGCATGGCGCCGAGCAGGGAGTACTTGCTGCGGCTGGACCATCCGGCCATGAAGACGGCCAACTCCATGAGCGAACCGACGGCGAAGAAGAAGAGCACACCGGCGTTGAGGTCGACCATGACCATGTTTCGGCCCATGGGGAGGACCGCATATCCCAGGAAGGAGGCGGCTACGATCAGGACAGGCGCCATATAATGCACCGCATGGTCCGCCGTAAAGGGGACGATGTCTTCCTTGGTGAGCGACTTCACTCCGTCGGCGATGGGTTGAAAGATGCCCCACAGACCGACGCGGTTGGGGCCGTAGCGGTTCTGCATTCTTCCCAGCCCTTTGCGCTCCATCCATGTGACCAGTGCGAACAATGTGGCAAAGACGAGAATGATGGCCGTAACCGACAGGATGGCCGAGCCCAGCGGCTGAAGGGCAGTCGGGAGATAGCTCAGCAGCCAGTGCGCGGCAAGCACGAAGATCTGATCGAGCTGTTGCATCAACAAAGCCAGATGGGTCATTGCTGCTCACCGGCGGCTGGTTGGGCCGGAGCTTTCTGCGCGAGAGTGGCCTCTGCGGCAGCCTTGGCTTCGGCGGCAGCCTTGGCCTTGGCTTCCAGCTTGGCCAGTTCTTCAGCGCGCTGGGCATCCACGGCGGCAGCCTCCGTGGGATGGATTGCGTTGTAGTATTCGTTCGATTTAGCAAGCCGCTGTTTGTTGAACAGAAGACCTCCGAAGCGGTCGTCTGTGCTCTGGTGATAGTCCACGTCCATCTTGATGGCATCGAAGGGGCAGACCTCGACGCAGATCTGACAGCTCATGCAGACGGAGATGTCGATATTGAAAATTGCGGGGTAGAACTGCGACTTGCCGAACGCATCGGGCTTCTTGTCCTTGCTTTTTTCGATGAAGATGCACTTTGGCGGGCACTCTTTTTCGCAGATCTGGCAGGCGACACAGCGCAGACCCTGCTGCCAGTCCGCGCCATCGTAGACCAGAAAGGGGAAGTCGCGCGTGGCCTCGATCTGGGGCTCGCGCTGCTCGGGATACTGGACCGTGGTGAGACGGTCTTTGCTGACGTAGCTGCCGAAAAAGTTCCGGGCCGTCTCCGCCAATCCCTTCAGGATGCCTTCACCAACCACAGTTGCCCCTCCTACAAAGCGACCCTATCGGTCGACCTCGCCCAGCACAATGTCGATACTGCCAAGAATAACCACGATGTCCGCCACATTCCGTCCCAGGCAAAGGTCTTCCAGCACGGTGAGGTTGACCAGGCTGGGGGGACGCACGCGATAGCGGTAGGGGTTGGGCGATCCATCGCTGACCAGATAGAAGCCAAGCTCTCCCTTGGGCGCTTCAATCCTTCCGTAGGCCTCACCGGGCTTGGGGCGGAAGCCGCGAATCTTGGTCTTGGGGTCGACAATCGGCCCCTCGGGAATGTCGCGCATGGCCTGCTGCAGGATGCCGACCGACTCGCGCATCTCCAGTATGCGGACCATGAAACGGTCGTAGACATCGCCGTGGCTGCCCAGCGGGACGCGGAAGTTGAAGCGGTCGTAGATGCTGTAGCGGTCGACCTTGCGGATGTCATAGTCCACGCCGCTGGCGCGCGCCATGGGCCCGCTGATGCCGGCGCTGACGGCAAGCTCCTTGGAAAGCACGCCAACGTCCTGGGTGCGGTCCATCAGAATCTCGTTACTGACCAGAAGACGTTCATACTCATCCATGAAGCGGGGGAAGTCCGCGACGACCCTTTTGGCCTGATCGAGCCATCCGGCGGGCAGGTCCACGCGGCAACCTCCGAAGCGCATGTAGTTGCACATCATGCGCGCTCCGGTGAGGGCTTCAAAGAGGTCGAGGATGATCTCCCGCTGACGGAAGGCATACATCAGCGGGGTCCCGCTGGCCCCCATGTCCTGCATGAGGAAACCGATGAGGCAGGCGTGGTTCTGCAGCCGGGTGAGTTCTCCGGTGATGACGCGCAGGTATTCCGCGCGTTCCGGCACCTGGATGCCCGCGAGCTTCTCTACGGCCAGCGCGTAGGCCCAGTTATTGGTGAGGGGACAGATGTAATCGAGCCGGTCGGTGTAGGGCATGGAACCCAGGTAGGTCTCGCTCTCGGCGATCTTCTCGTGGTTGCGATGGAGGTAGCCGAAGACCGGCTTGAGGCGTACAACGCGTTCTCCGTCGAGCACGACGTTCATGCGAAAGACGCCGTGGGTGGAGGGGTGCTGCGGCCCCATGGAGATCTCCAGCAACTGCTCGATGCCGGGGCCGGTCCTTGGCTCCAGTTCAAAGTGGGCAGCGGGATGGGTGGCTGTGCTCATCTGCCCTCCGCTTCGCTCAGTTGCGCCGTGTTTGCCTGGCTGAGGTGCTGCTGCGCGCGCTGCAACACTTCGTCGTGTGCGGTGGGTTCATACTCGTAATCGTCCGGATCGCGGTAATCCCTGCGCATGGGATGGTCCTGAAACTCGTCCCACATCAGCAGGCGGCGCAGGTCGGGGTGCCCGTCGAAGACGACACCGAAGAGGTCGAAGATCTCGCGCTCCTGCAACTCCGCGCTGCGCCAGATGGGAGTGAGCGATGGCAGATGGACTCCGGCGTCGCGGTCCTGGGTGCGCATGCGCAGCACAAGGGGGCCGTGCTTCTTCTCGACCGAGTAGAGGTGGTAGACGACTTCGAGAGATCCGGGGACGGTGGTGATGCGGGTCTCCTCGACCTCCTGCTCCACGCCGTCGACCAGCTTGCGGAGCTTCACTTTCTGCGAGAGTTCCTTGTCCGGCCAGTCGATGCCGGTGACATTGGAGCAGAAGTCGATGCGCAGATCGGCGGCATCGCGCAGATAGGCTGCCACGGCGGAAGCGTGCTCGGCGTCGAGCAGCAGCGAATGCTGGCCCGACGGGCTGGGGTTGACAACCAACTCCAGACGGCAGCCGGGAACATTGGCCTCGATCTCGGATTTAACGGTTTCCAGATTCATCCGTACCTGTCTGCTCGATCTGGACCAGAGGTGGCTTCCAGATGGCGGGGTTACGCGCCGGTTCCAGATCGTGTTCGCCAAACCGCGGCACGACGAACTCACTGGGCTCGCCGGCGTTTAGATGACGCGGCCTGTGAGAGCCGGTCAAGGGTTGTGCGTCGATCTTCTTCTGCAACTCCATGAAGGCGTCGATCAGGGCCTCGGGTCGTGGAGGGCAGCCCGGAATGTATATATCCACGGGGATATAGCGGTCAATGCCCTTGAGGACGTTGTATCCCTGCTTGAACGGGCCGCCGGAGATGGCGCAAGCTCCCATGGAGATGACATACTTCGGCTCCGGCATCTGGTTATAGAGGCGAACCACCTGGGGCGCCATTTTTTTTGTCACTGTGCCGGCCACGATCATCAGGTCTGCCTGGCGGGGGGATGGCCGGAAGACCTCGGCGCCGAATCGGGCGAGGTCGTATCGCGCCATGGTGGTGGCAATCATCTCGATGGCGCAGCAGGCCAGGCCGAAGTTCAGCGGCCAGAGAGAACTGGTGCGGCCCCAGTTATAGAGTTCCTGCAGGGATGTGGTGAATATCCCCTGCTTGCTCAGCTCGTTTTTTATCGTTTCATCCACCCCTGAAATCCTTGGAACCCTCTCGAATCGGTTGGTTACGTTGGCGGAAAGCGCATGGGATTCCCCGGGATGGACGCTGCTACGTCCAGACCAGGACTTTTTTCTGATAGGCCCAGGCCAGACCCTCTACCAACAAGAGCAGGAAGAGAAGTATGGCGATCAATTCTGCCGTTGAAAAGCCAGCAAATGCGACTGCGAAGGGGAACAGAAAGACCGCCTCCACGTCGAAGACTAGAAAAAGGATTCCATACAGGTAATAGCCTGGTTTGAACTGGATCCAGGCGTCGCCCTGGGATTCCAGCCCACACTCGTAGATTGCATTCTTGCTTGGCCCGGGTTTGTGCGGAGAGAAGACCCTGGCCCACAACCAGGCCAGCAGAAGCGTCGCTAAGGCAAAGGCGACAGCCGCCAGCAAAAGCACAATGACGGGTAAATAAAGACCATTCGTCATATAGCTTTGTCCTCGGATTCCACTTTACCAGACCCTCGTCCCGATAGTCTTGTGATGTGGCTCACTTTTTTCCATCATGCGCAGGGAGCAAAATGGGGAAGTGGGTATTGGAGGCAACAGAATGTCTGAAAATGAAACGGCGATCCTTGACGGAAACGAATCATGTGCACGGGTGGCGTACCGTCTATCCCAGGTGATCACCATCTACCCGATCACCCCGTCGTCCACAATGGCGGAATGGGCCGATCAATGGCAATCGGAGGGCCACAAGAACATCTGGGGCACGGTGCCCGTGGTGGCCGAGATGCAGAGCGAGGGCGGGGCTGCCGGTGCCATGCATGGCGCACTGCAGGGGGGAGCATTCAGCACCACCTTCACCGCTTCGCAGGGGCTGCTGTTGATGATTCCGAACATGTTCAAGATCGCCGGCGAGCTGACCAGCAACGTGATCCATGTGACCGCGCGCGCGGTGGCGACCCATGCTCTCTCCATCTTTGGCGACCACTCGGACGTGATGGCCTGTCGCTCCACGGGTTACGCCATGCTTTCGTCCGGCTCGGTGCAGGAGGCGGCCGACCTGGCTCTGGTGGCGCACATCTCGACGCTGGAATCGCGGGTGCCGTTCCTCCACTTCTTCGACGGTTTCCGCACCTCGCACGAGGTGAACAAGGCGCTGACCATCTCCGACGAGACGATCAAGGCGATGCTGGATGAGAAGCATGTTCTGGCCCATCGCGAGCGCGCACTCAGCTCCGATCACCCCATCCTGCGTGGCTCGGCGCAGAACCCCGATGTCTTCTTTCAGGCGCGCGAGACCTGCAATCCCTTCTACTTGGCCTGCCCCACCATCGTGCAGGACGCGATGGACCGCTTTGCTGCACTCACTGGCCGCGCCTATCACCTGTTCGACTACGTGGGCGCACCGGATGCGGACCGCGTGATTGTGTTGATGGGTTCGTCCGCCGGCCCCGTGGAAGAGGTGATCGACCATCTGAACGCGCAGGGCGAGAAGATCGGCCTGCTCAAGGTCCGCCTGTATCGCCCCTTCGCCTCCGAGGCCTTCCTGGCCGCGTTGCCCAAGACGGTGAAGTCCATCGCCGTGCTGGATCGCTGCAAGGAGCCCACCGGGTTGGGCGAGCCGCTCTATCAGGATGTGGTTACTGCCTTCAGCGAGGCATTCTCCACCGGCACGTCGCCCATTGCCCAGCAGCCGCGCATCATCGGCGGGCGCTACGGCCTCTCCTCCAAGGATTTCACTCCTGCCATGGTCAAGGGTGTCTTCGACGAGTTGAAGAAGGAGCATCTGAAGAACCGCTTCACCATCGGCATCAACGACGATGTGACCCACAGCAGCCTGGACTACGATCCGGAGTTCTCCACCGAGGACCCGAAGACCGTGCGCGCGCTGTTTTACGGACTGGGCGCGGATGGAACGGTGGGCGCCAACAAGAACTCGATCAAGATCATCGGCGCGGAGACGCCAAACTACGCGCAGGGCTACTTTGTGTACGACTCGCGCAAGTCCGGCTCGGTCACCACGTCGCACCTGCGCTTCGGCCCCAATCCGATCCGCTCCACCTACCTCATCAGCAAGGCGAACTTCGTGGCCTGCCACCAGTTTTCCTTCCTGGAGCGCATGGACATTCTGGCCCACGCCGCACCCGGCGCGGTCTTTCTGCTCAACAGCCCCTATGGGCCGGAGGAGGTATGGAACCATCTGCCGCTGACGACGCAGGAGACGATCCTCAAGAAGAAGCTGCAGTTCTACGTCATCGACGGCTACACCGTGGCTCGCGACACGGGAATGGGCAACCGGCTGAACACCATCATGCAGACCTGTTTCTTCGCCATCAGCGGCGTGCTTCCGTCTGACGAGGCCATCGAGCAGATCAAGAAGTCCATCAAGAAGACCTATGGCAAGCGCGGCGACGCGGTGGTGCAGAAGAACTTTGCCGCGGTCGATGAAGCCGTGGCCAACCTGCACAAGGTGAAGCTGCCGGAGAAGGCCACGGCCACCTTCGACCTGCTGCCCATGCTTCCCAAGGAGGCCCCCGACTTCGTATACAACGTGCTGGGCAAGATGGCGGCGGGCAAGGGAGACTCGCTGCCGGTCAGCGCCCTGCCGATCGGCGGCACCTTCCCCACCGGCACCGCGAAGTGGGAGAAGCGCAACATCGCCCAGATGATTCCGGTGTGGGACAAGGATCTGTGTATCCAGTGCGGCAAGTGCGTGCTGGTGTGCCCGCACGCGGTGATCCGCGCCAAAGTCTACGATTCGGCCTTGCTGGCCAAGGCCCCGGAGACCTTCAAGAGCGCCAAGCCGAAGTGGAAGGGAATGGAGCAGGAGCTTTACACCCTGCAGGTGGCGCCCGAGGACTGCACCGGATGCAGCCTGTGCGTGGAGATTTGCCCGGCCAAGAGTAAGAGCGAGGCCAAGCACAAGGCCATCAACATGGAGATGCAGGCTCCCTTGCGCGCGCCCGAGGCGCTGAACTGGAGCTTCTTCGAGTCCATTCCTACGGTGGACCGCAACCGCCTCTCGCACACCCAGGTGAAGGACATCCAACTGCTGGAACCTCTGTTTGAGTTCTCCGGCGCCTGCTCTGGCTGCGGGGAGACACCGTACATCAAGCTGCTGACCCAGCTTTTCGGCGACCGCCTCTTTATAGCCAATGCGACTGGCTGCTCGTCGATCTACGGCGGCAACCTGCCTACCACTCCCTACACCAAGAACGCCAGCGGACGCGGACCCACCTGGTCGAACTCGCTGTTTGAAGATAACGCCGAGTTTGGCTTCGGCATGCGTCTCGCCCTCGACCAGCAGAAGGAGTACGCCGAGGACCTGCTGAAGCGGCTCGCGACCACGGTTGGCGACGAACTGGTGGCTGCACTGCTGACCGCCAGCCAGGCCAAGGAGAGTGAGATCGATGCCCAGCGCGAACGTGTGCTGGCTCTCCGTGCAAAGCTGACCGGCGTCGACTCGGTCGAGGCGCGCGCTCTGCTCACCGTGGCCGACTCGCTGGTGCGCAAGAGCGTCTGGGTCATCGGCGGCGATGGCTGGGCCTACGACATTGGCTTCGGCGGTCTCGACCATGTGCTTGGCTCGGGCAAGAACGTCAAAGTCCTGGTTCTGGACACCGAGACCTACTCCAACACCGGCGGACAGATGTCCAAGTCCACCCCGCGCGGCGCCGTGGCCAAGTTTGCCGAGGCCGGCAAACCCAACAGCAAGAAGGACATCGCCATGGAGGCGGTGGCTTATGGATCGGTCTACGTGGCGCGCGTTGCCCTGGGCAGCAGCGACATGCAGACGGTGAAGGCGTTCCAGGAGGCAGAGGCCTACGACGGCCCCGCGCTGATCCTGGCCTACAGCCATTGCATCGCCCATGGCTACGACCTGACCTACGGGATGGACCAGCAGAAGGCCGCGGTGCTCTCCGGCTACTGGCCGCTGATGCGCTACAACCCAATGCTTCGCGCCGAAGGTAAGAATCCCTTCCAACTCGACTCCAAGGCACCTTCCATCCCACTGAAGGAGTACGCCTACCACGAGGCGCGTTACACCATGCTGGCACGCAGCCGTCCTGAAGTGGCGAAGCATTTGCTGGAGCAGGCGCAGGATGACGTGGAGCGTACGTGGAGGGTCTACTCCGGCCGCGCCGCCATGGCGGGACGTTCGGAGACGCCACACATCGCGCCACCGGAAAAAGAAGGAGTGGTTGCCCCGCTGGGTGCGGGTGGAGGTGACGAATGATCGACCTGACCACGGAATATCTTGGTCTGAAGTTGAAGAGCCCTCTGGTGGCCTCTTCCTCGCCGCTGACGGAATCCACAGAGAACATACAGCGACTGGAAGCTGCTGGGGCTGCCGCAGTGGTGCTGCCCTCGATCTTCGAGGAGCAGCTCACCCTGGAGAGCAACGCGCTGGACAGCGACCTATCGCGGGGCACGGAATCGTTTGCGGAGTCCCTCAATTACTTTCCCGCCTATGCCAGCTACCGGCAGGGGCAGGACGCCTACCTCAGCCACATACATCGCGCCAAGAGCGTTGCCGGCATACCCGTTCTGGCCAGTTTGAACGGCGCTACCTCTGGCGGATGGGTGCAGTTCGCCAAGGAGATCGAGCAGGCCGGCGCGGACGCGCTCGAACTCAACACCTATTCGCTGCCCACCGACCCGCGAGTCACGAGCACCGCGATCGAAGATGGAATTGTCGACCTGGTACGCCAGGTGAGGCAGAGCACGAAGCTGCCTATCGCGGTCAAACTCTCTCCGCAGTTCAGCAGCATCCCGCATCTGGCCGCCAAGCTGGATAAAGTGGGCGCCGATGGGATTGTCCTCTTCAACCGCTTCTACCAGCCGGATTTCGACATCGAAAACCTCAACGTGACTCCGCGGCTGACCCTCAGCCGGCCGGAAGAGCTTTTGCTGCGGTTGCACTGGACCGCGATTCTCTATGGCGATCTGAACGCGGACATTGCCGTTACCGGCGGTGTACACAGCGCGGAAGACGTTCTAAAGGCCATCATGGCCGGCGGACAGGTCGCCATGCTGGCCTCGGTGTTGCTGATGCACGGCATCGCGCAGCTCGACACCATCCAATGCGATTTGCTGCGCTGGATGGAGGAGCACGAATATCAGTCCATCCGCCAGATGCGCGGCAGCCTCAGCCGCCGTTCCGTACCGGATGTCTCCCCGTTTGAACGGGGCAACTACATCAAGACCCTGAGCAGCTACACCCTGCGCAGGACAGCCTAGCAATCTTAGTTCGCGGTTTTCTCCCTGTCGTATCACGCAGCCCCCGCCCGCACCTCGAATGCGCCGGGGGCTGCGTGTCTGCGCCGGCGACTGGCAGGCATTCCGCTACATCAAATTTGCGATACAAACTGCGATAGCCTTTCCCTCGTGCATCCAATAGACCAGACCTGATTTGCGAGCGATACTGGTAGAACCGATCCGAGGCATCTGAAAAATGGAATTTCACATCTCGCGCGCCGTACGAGAAGCAGCCAAGGTCGACGACGTGCTCTTCAGCTACACGGGGAACGTCGTCTTCGCCGATGTTGCCGCCAGCCGCAAGCTGGCCGAGGCGTTGAACCGGGCGCGTGGCGCGGACGCCGATCCGGCAAGCGCGATCAACGGCGGAGCTCTGTTTGCCATGGGCCTGATCGACGAGTTGAGCCACGCGTTGGTTGAGAGCTACCGCAAGCAGATCGACCCTGCCGTGCTGGCGGAGGCGGTGCGCTGGTTCGCCGCGCAGGTTGACTCCGGCAAGAGCCAGCCGGGTAAGCTGGAAGCACTGCTGCTGGCCTTCACCGAGCAGTTTCCCAATGTTGCCGTCTACCGCGGCAAGCTCACCGCCGAGGAGTGGCTGCGCGGGGAGAGCGACGGCCGGCCCAACCGCGAGGCCGCGCTGGAAGAGCTGCTGATGTTGTGGATGGCCAACTGCAACCCAGCATTCAAGCCCTTCCACCCGCTCTTCGCGGACCACGGCCTAAAGCAGCAGACGGTCTATGCCGGTGTTACCGCGTCTTTTCCGGAGTTCTTCAGCACGCGCCCGCCCATGGCGCCGGAGATCGGAAGCCTCTACGACGCTCTGCGCGCGCCCATGCTGGCCTCGCCCGACTCTCTGATTGGACAACTCGACTACATACGCGAGCGTTGGGCGCCTTACCTGGGCGGCGACCTCAAGCGCATCCTGCTGGCCATCGATGTGCTGCGCGAGGAGGACCTTGCCATCTGGATGAGGTTCAATCCTGCCGGCCCCGACCAGTTCCGCCACGGGCCATCATGGGGCTCGATGGGATTTGAAGGCGATGAGTATATCGGTTTCGACGGACTTCGCCGCCGCCGTTACGCTCATGACTATCAGGCCCCGCTGGACGAGTACGAGGCCTTCAGCGCCGACCAGGCATGGATGCCCAACGTGGTGCTGATCGCCAAGAGCACCTACGTCTGGCTGGAACAGCTTTCCAAAAAATATCTGCGCCACATCCACAGGTTGGACCAGATCCCCGACGAGGAGATGCAATTGCTGGCTTCGCGCGGCATCACCGGCCTGTGGCTGATCGGCCTATGGGAGCGCAGCAGCGCATCACGCACCATCAAGCGCCTGCGCGGTCACCACGACGCGGTTGCTTCCGCCTACTCTCTCAAGAGCTACGACATTGCCGAGGACTTGGGCGGATGGGAGGCCTACAACCATCTGAAGCACCGCGCCGCTGCTTACGGCCTGCGCCTGGCCAGCGACATGGTGCCGAACCACATGGGCATCGACTCGCCGTGGGTGATCGAGCATCCCGACTGGTTTCTGCATCGCTGGGAGAGCCCGTTTCCGGCCTACAGCTTCAACGGGCCGGATCTGTCCACCGACAGCCGGGTGGAGATCAAGATCGACGACCGCTACTACGACCAGAGCGATGCCGCGGTCGCCTTCCGTCTGCGCCATCACTCGGATGGATCGACGCGCTATGTCTACCACGGCAACGACGGCACATCGTTTGCGTGGAACGACACTGCTCAGCTCGACTACTCCAAGGCCGAGGTGCGCGAGCAGGTGATCCAGGCCATCCTCCACGTTGCGCGCCTGTTCCCCATCATCCGCTTCGATGCCGCGATGGTACTGGCCAAACGCCACGTCCAGCGGCTCTGGTTCCCGCTGCCCGGAGCGGGTGGATCGATCCCTTCGCGGGCCGAGAACGCCATGTCGCAGGAGGAGTTCGACGCGCTAATGCCCAACGAGTTCTGGCGCGAGGTGGTGGACCGTGTGGCCGCCGAAGTGCCCGGCACTCTGCTGCTGGCCGAGGCCTTCTGGCTGCTGGAGGGCTACTTCGTTCGCACCCTGGGGATGCATCGCGTGTACAACTCGGCGTTCATGAACATGATGCGCGACGAGGAGAACGCCAAGTACCGCTCGTATCTTAAGAAGACCATCGAGTTCGATCCCGACATTATGAAGCGCTATGTCAACTTCATGTCGAATCCCGACGAGCGCACCGCCATCGACCAGTTCGGCACCGGCGACAAATACTTCGGCGTCTGCACCCTGCTGGCCACCTTGCCCGGCCTGCCCATGTTTGCCCACGGCCAGATCGAGGGATTCACCGAGCGTTACGGCATGGAGTTCAAGCAGGCGTATATGGATGAGTGGCCCAACGAAGACCTCGTCCTGCGCCACCAGCGCGAGATTGCGCCGCTGCTTGCCAAGCGATACATCTTTGCCGGAAGCAGCGACTTCACCCTCTACGATTTCTGGAACGGCTACGGGCACGTCAACGAAAACGTGTTCGCGTACTCCAACCGCTATGGCGACGAGCGCTCGCTGGTGCTCTACAACAACAAGTACGGCAGCACCCACGGGACGGTCCACATCTCGGCGGCGTTTATGGACAAGGGCAGCGGCTCGCTGCGCCAGCGCAGCCTCTCCGACGGCCTCGGCCTGCCCACCGGCGAGTCGATCGTCATAACCTTCCGCGATACCCACGGGATGGAGTATCTGCGCCGGGCCACGGAGATACACTGGCGCGGTCTCAGCTTCGAACTGCGCGGCTTCCAGTGTGTCGTCCTGCTGGACTGGCGCGCGCTGCAGCCCACCACTGAGTGGCCGTGGGACAGGCTGTGCGACTCTCTGCAAGGAAGAGGCGTGCATAGTATCCACGACGAAATGGTGAATCTACGCCTGCGTCCGCTGCACGAGGCGCTGCGCAACGCGGTCAGTCCGGCCAACGTCCGCGCCCTTGCCAAGGCCGCTGCCGGGATAGCACAGCAGACTGCCGAGAAGGGAAGCGGGGCCGATGCATTGCTGAACGCAAAGACTGAACTCGATCCGCACCTGCGCGCGCTGGCCGACAAGAGCCAGTTCTTCTTCGACCGGCTTCTGGAACAGATTCCCGAAGAGAACCGCAGGCCGGTGCCCAGCACAGCGACCGATGCCGCGACGGCAGCCGGTCGGGATGCCTCGACTGCATCCACTACGCAAGACAGCGGCGTGCCTCAACCTGCGGCGAAGCCGGCGCCAGACTACTCCGCCAGATTCCGCGCAATGCTGGCAGCGGGTGCAGGTCTGCAAGCTCTGGCGCAGAGCTTCTCCACCGATTGGCCCGCGCAGTCGCGTCCCATCCTGCCGGGCAACGCTGCCGCCACGCGCCAGGAACGCACCTGGGCGCCGATCCTCGCCTGGATCGTACTGCGCAGCATCCCAGCGCACTGCGCGCCTAACGGCGACCGTGTTGAACTGTTCGACCGGATGCTTTTGCGCCATGCGCTGGCTGAGCTCTTCTCCTCGATGGGGATGGAGGGCGAAGCCAGTTGGCAGGCCGCCGCGCAGGTTCGCCTGCTACTGTCCCCGTCCGCGGTTGCGCCCGAAGCCATACACTGCGAAGCACTCTGGGCCGACCCCGACGTTCGCTGGCTGGCGGGCGTCAATGTGGCCGCCGGCATCACCTACTTCAACAAACAGCAGTTCGAAGAATTGCTCACCTGGATGCAGCTTCCTCCCCTGATAGAGATCGCGCGGACGGAAGGGATGCAAGCGCAATCCGTCCAGCTCGCCGGCATCGCTGCAATCGAAGAGGTGGTATCCGCCGTGCGCAAGGCCGCGCAGCTCGCCGGTTACGACCTGAACAAGTATCTGGCCGCCTCCACATCCACCCCGAAGATCAACCCATAAGCCATGCCCGCGCGCCTCATCCTCAACGCCGACGACTTCGGCCTTACCCACGGCATCAACCGCGCCATCGGCGAACTGCATTCGGCCGGTGTGCTCTCTTCCACCACACTGATGGCCTCCGGAGCAGCTTTCGACGACGCCGTCGAGGTCGCCCGCGCCCATCCCACGCTGGGCGTCGGATGCCACATTGTGTTGGTCGATGGCACACCCGTCTCGCCACCCAGGGCAATTCGCAGCCTGCTCGGCCCCGACGGAAAAAACTTTCGCGCATCGCTGGCCGATTTTGTGCGGGCGCTCTTGCTCGGCAGGATCAACCGGGACGAAGTTGCCTGCGAGTCCCTCGCGCAGATCGAGAAACTCCAGCGCGCAGGAATCCACCCCACTCACCTCGATACACACAAGCACGCGCACATTTTTCCCTCCATCGCCGGCCCGCTGCTGCAGACCGCCGAGCGCTGCGGCATCCGCGCCATTCGCAAACCATTCGAGCCCGGCTGGAGCCTCGCGCTCGACCACGGCAGCCGCTTGCGCCGTCTCGCCGTCCGCCTCACCGGCCTGCTACGACCGCGCTTCGAAGCCCGCCGCCAACTGCTCGACGGTCGCGTGCTGACCACCGATGGTACGGCTGCGATCTCTGCCACCGGCCAGCTCAACGCGGCGACTCTCGGCGAAATTCTGCGCGCGCTTCCTTCCACCGGGATCTACGAACTGTGTTGCCATCCCGGCTACAACGACGGTGAACTGGAGCGCGTAAGAACGCGGTTGCGCACTG
>Ga0326727_10017450_pt1 | contig 14894 bp, 11 predicted proteins | sample MB2enrmetagenome_FD_207643 | JGI IMG/M metagenome (GOLD analysis project Ga0326727, IMG submission 207643) | Lab enriched peat soil microbial communities from McLean, Ithaca, NY, United States - MB29MY | ecosystem: Environmental > Terrestrial > Soil > Wetlands > Peat | place: USA: New York... | reverse complement strand
TCGCGCCGCTATTGATGTCGATGGCGTCCACCTTTTTGGAAGCCATCACCTTGTCAACCTGTTCGAAGATGCGGTCGAGCGCAAGACCCTTGGGCGGATCGATCTCCACGCAAACGGCGAATTCCTTCTTCTGAAGTTTTTTCCAGAACTTACTTTCCGGCTCCCTGTGCTGTACCGCCGCGATATGTTCCGCCGTTTTCACGACAGACGCCGCCGCGTGAGTTTTCCCTGGATGCAGCGACTTTACCGCTTCGGCCATGGCGCGGATGTGCGCGGGCGTGGTCCCGCAACACCCGCCAAGGATGCGCACGCCGAGGTCGGCGGCTTCCCTGGCGAATTGCGCGAAGTATTCCGGCGAAGATTTCGGGTACACGATGCGGTCACCCTCACGCTTGGGGAAGCCGGCGTTGGGCATCCCGCTGACGCGGATGTCCCCCACATTGGTGAGTTCCTGGAGAATGGGGAGAAGCGATTGCGGGCCCAGGGTGCAGTTGGCGCCAATCACCTGAACGTTTTTATCTTTCAGCATCGCCGCGGCGAGGAATGGCCGCACATCACCATACGTGGTGCCCTCTTCCGAGTAGGTGAGCTGCGCGACGATGGGCAGGCCGGAGAAGGTGCGGATGGCATCAATCGCCAGCAATAGCTCCTCGATATAGGAAAACGTTTCGAGGATGAAGAGATCGACGCCGCGCTCCTCGAGGGCCAGCGCCTGCTCGTGAAAAACAGAAAGAATGAAATCGGGTTCGGGATGACGCGCCTGCACGCCGATGCCGAGAGGCCCGATGGAGCCGGCGATGAGCACCTCGCGCGCGGCGGCTTCCCGCGCTTCGCGTGCGATCTTCACACCGCGGCTGTTAAGGCGCTGCACCTCATCGCCGAGCCCGAGGGGAGCAAGCTTGAAGCGGTTCGCACCAAAGGTATTGGTTTCGATGATCTGGGCGCCCGCTTCGATGTAGCTTTGGTGGACGCGGAAAACGGCTTCCGGCTCGGAGGTGTTGAGTTCGTCGAAGCAACGTACTGAGCCGACGGCTTCGTGCAGCATGGAACCCATCGCGCCGTCCGCAATGAGAATGGAATCCTTTAGCCGTTCGTTGAAATCCTGAATTTTCATGAATCGTGTTTCCTGTTCACCGAAACCGTGGTGCGGGCCAACCGGTCAACGTTTTTGCTCCATTAGACTGGCGACGATACTCATCAAATCGTACTTGGTGAGAATCTCGAACTTGGATTCTTCCATTTCCACGAAGATGGCGGGGTTTTCGTGGCTCAAAATATAGGTGATGCGCTCAACGGGAGCCGTCCGGGGAACCAGCGGCAGCGGCTTGCTCATCACTTCGCGCACGACGAGCTTGCGCAGGTCTTTGCCCTGCAGCGCGAGGGTCAGGATCTGGTCCTCATACACGGTGCCGATGGGCACATTTTCCTCAAAGACTGGGATTTGCGAGATGTCCTGCTCCTGCATGGTTTTCAGCGCATGGAAGACGGTCTGGTAGGGCCGGGCAATCACCAGTTCACGCACTTTGCCCGCCCGTCGTTTGGCGGTGACGATTTCCGCGGCGGTGAGCGCCACGGTCGCTTCGGTGTAGCCGCGCTCGCGCATCCACTCGTCATTGAAGACCTTGCTGAGGTAACGCATGCCAGTATCCGGTAACAGCGCGACGACGAAATCCTCCGGGCCCAGATCCTTGGCGAGCCTCAGGGCGGCAGAGAGGCAGCCGCCGCCGGAACCACCGGCGAAGAGCCCTTCGAGCTTGGCCAAGCGGCGCGCCACAACGAAGCACTCTTCGTCATTGACCTGGATCACGTCATCCAGAATCTGCATGTCCAATGTGGTAGGAAAGAAATCCTCGCCGATGCCCTCGACGACGTAGGTGTGCGCTTTGTTGACTTTCCCGGTTTTGTGAAAGTCGTAAAAGAGCGAGCCTTCCGGATCGACTCCCACAATGTTGACTTTGGCATTTTTCTCTTTGAGAAACTTGGCGACGCCGCTGATTGTGCCGCCAGTCCCCATGCCGCACACAAAATGAGTGATTTTGCCTTCGCTGTCTTCCCAGATTTCCGGGCCGGTGGTGCGGTAGTGGGCTTCGGGGTTGCTGGGGTTGTCATACTGATTGGGGTAATACGAATTGGGGATTTCACGCGCCAGTTTTTTCGCCACGCTGTAGAAGCTGCGGGGATCTTGTGGCTCAACAGCAGTGGGGCAGACTATCACTTCCGCCCCGAGCGCTTTCAGTAGGTCCACCTTTTCCTGGGATTGCTTGTCGTTTGTAGTGAAGACGCATTTGTATCCGCGCACGGCTGCGACCAGCGCCAACCCCATGCCCGTGTTGCCGCTGGTGGCCTCGATAATGGTGCCGCCGGGTTTCAGCAAACCCTTTTTTTCGGCGTCGTCAATCATGGTGATGCCGATGCGGTCTTTTACGGAGCCGCCGGGGTTGAGCATTTCGGCCTTGACCCAGATTTCCGGCTTCAGGTCCTTGGCGATGCGGTTCAGGCGGATGAGCGGGGTGCTTCCCACCGCTTCGAGAATGTTGTTGCAGCGCATGCGATGGCCTCATTGCCGGCACAGACACTTCATCGCGCCTGTGCCATACTTCCCTTCAGTTTAGCATGCGGCCCTGAGACATTAGGAAATACGCGTGTCTGCGTGTATTCGTAAAGGAATCACATCATGCCGAGACAAAACATCTCCAGCACCACGCCCTGGGAGCCCATCGTGGGCTATTCCCGGGCCGTGCGCATTGGCAATCACATCAGCGTATCGGGCACGACAGCCACCGGGCCCGATGGAAAGATCGTGGGGGCCGGCGATGCTTACATCCAGACGCTCCAGACGCTTCGCAATATCGAGGCGGCGCTGCAACGGGCCGGAGCCACGATGGAGGACGTAATCCGCACGCGCATCTTTGTGATCAATATTGCGGAGTGGGAGAAGATTGGGCGCGCCCACGGCGACTTCTTCAAGGACATCCGGCCCGCCACGAGCATGGTGCAGGTGAGCAAACTGATCGCACCGGAGATGCTGGTGGAAATCGAGGCCGACGCCATCGTTCAGGGATGAAACCGCAAAAATTGATTTGTCATCCTGAGCGAAGCGAAGGATCTCAGCCCACGCTTGCCACAAGGACTTTCGCCTGAGATCCTTCGCCCATCCTCAATGGATGGGCTCAGGATGACAAAACTCACCACGATTACGATGCTCTGGCAATCACCACTTGGCGCGGATGCGATACGTCAGCACCGCTTCACCGTTGGCCTTCACCGGAACGTCGAATTGCGCGGCCCAGGCGGAAGTCTTCGTGTACTTGTGGGAGGAAGTGAGCATCTCCCAATCGCCACCGATGGGTTCGTTCACCTGGACGGTCACCGGCGTGTCCTTGTGATTGCGCAGGGTGATTTCAAACTCCATTTCCCAGACGTGAGCGGCGATGCTTTTGTAGTCGGTCTGCTTGCGCTCACACACGACATCGAACGCGTTGCCAATCTTCACGTTGATGAATTCATCCTTGGGCGTGTGGCCGATGCGATCTTCACCGACGAAGAGCACCCCGCCCTTGGAATCTTTCTGATAGACGCGCAGGTTGCCCGCGGGTAGCGGCATGCCCAGCCCGGCCTTCTCTTCATTCTTGAACTTGTAGAAGACCATGACGGGATCCTTGAGGGGCGAGCCGGGATTCTGGGCGTTGTGGTAGTAGAAGTTCTGGCCATTCACGACGAAGAGTTTTTCCACCGGAACGCCGCTGCCCTGAAGCAGGCTGATCTGCTTGGTCTCTTTATCTTCGACAGAAGTACGCCGGCCCATCGAATACAGGTGATATTCGCTGAAGCTCTCCTGCTGGAATTGGTCTGCCGCTGGCGCTGCCTTCGCCAATGCGGTGAATTCCCTGCCGTTCACGGCGCGTGCCGGGAGGCGATTCAGGTCACCGGCCACGAGCTGAAGCTTGGCGTTGTGGAAGGCGGTGCCGGAATTGTTGACGAGGGTGACCCAACCGTCGAGATCGGCGGCCTTGTCGTCGCGGGTGACGGTGAGCACATAATCGGCATTCCAGGAGAGATTATTGGCCAGGTAGGAGGCCTCGATGCTCTGCTTGCGCGCTCCGGTATTTTCCAGCGACATCAAGAGCGTGGGCCGGTCATAGAGATTGGCCGGCACTTCCGGGAAGCGATAGCCGTCGCTCGCCAGACCCGTGACAATCTCATTGCCGATGCGCCAGACGGGCCCGTTATTGTTGGCGAGCAAGGTAGCCTTGATCTCTTCCCGTTTCGTCGTGTTGTTATCCATGTACGTACGCGCCAGGATCACTTCCTTGCCGACATATTTGTTCAGCAGTTTGGCGGGCTCCAGCAAATCGTATTCGTAATTCTGCTCAATGACGCTGAGCTTTTCCGGATCGGTGAGAGACCGGAAATGGACCGTGGCGGGATTCACCGTCGCGGCGATATCCATGAACTTCAGGCGGAAGCCGCCGGAAGGCAATTGCAATTGGCGCACATCGCGGACCAAGGCGATGTTGGAGTTGTAGACGGTGACGGCGAGATCGGTCTGGTCGTTTAGCGTAGTGGTCTGATCGGCCGTGGCAACGTGGCTCGATTCTTTCTCCTGCGGATCGGCCTTTTTCCCCGCGTAGTAAGCGGGAACCAGGGCGGCAGCGCCCGCCAGAGCGATGGCGGCGCCGGTGGCTACCCAGCGGGGGGAGATTCGCTTGGAGTTTGGCAGAGTCTTCATGAATGCACCTCGACTTGAATTTTCCTTCTCTAATAGAACGGCGCCACAGGAATTTCTTGCAGGGGGCTCTATTGGTTAGCAACCAGCTTCCAGGTGAGCCCGCCATCGCTGGTTTCAAAGTTTTTGCTGTTGGGGACGTCCGAGATGGAAGCGTGCTGCGCGTCCAGGGCATGAACGCCGCCGAGATCGTCAGAGATTGGCGAAGCAACTTGCTTCCAGTGCTTACCGCCATCGGTGGTCAGAAGAAGTGTTCCAGCCTTACCGGCGATCCAGCAAACTTTGTCCGCCGGCGCTGAGCCCGAGAGGAGATCGGCGGTCACCCCGCTCTCTTGCGTTCTCCAGGTCTTGCCCGCATCGGTGGAGCGCTCAATTTCCCCCCCGGGGCCGACGCGCCAGGCTAGCTTTTTGTTCGGCGAAACGATGATGTTGCGATCCATCAACATCAGGGAGTACACCGCGCGGCCGTTAAGGGACGAGCGGGAGAGCGCACCGGCGGTGGGTGCGGGTGGTGCCGAAGTCACCTCGACAGTCTCGGTTGAAGCAGCGACAGTGACAATTTCGCTCTGTTGTTTTTGCGACCGTTGCGCGTCTTTCTTTTCCTCGGCGAGAGGCTGGTTCGCGGCCTGATCAGTGACTTGATTCGCAGCCGGATTCGGGGCCTGGCTCGCGTTCTGCGTCACGTTCTGATTCTGCATTTGATTCTGCATCTGATTCGCCACCAGCGGCCCCCCGGCAGCGGCCGGAGCGGCAGCCGCTGCCCGTTTGCCACCGACAAACCCCGAAGTAGTCCTGGCGCCGGAGGAAACGGCGGACTTGCCCGCATCGAGTTGCGCGAGTTTGTCTTGTTCCGGCGCTCCGAATTCTTTCGCAGCCGGAGCCGGCACTGCGGAAGGAATTGAAGAGGGCGCTTGTGCGTGCAGCGCGGGACTCGTGAGAGCGGTGGGGGGCTTGTGCTCCGCAAGATTTTTCGACTGCAGCGAGGCCGAGCCTTCGTCGCGCAGATCAACTTTCCCGGATTGCGGAGCAACTGACGATACCGGCGGCCTGGCTTCGCGGTTTTCGGCAACCTGGACGCTAGCCTTCCCATTCGCCGAGTATCTTGGCCTTTCATGCACCGCTACCCAAACGAGCAGGCTCGCCGCCAGCACACCGGTGGGGATCACAATGCCCCAAGGCACGCGGCGGCGCGTTTGCGCGGCACCTTTGGATACGCTGCGAATTTTGACAGGAGCGGGCGCGGCGCTGGCCGCATGCGTCTCCGTGGAGGGTTTTTCTTCCTCGATGTCTTCTTTGCCCGCCGACAAGGATCTGCTGGCCTGCAACGCCGCCGGCACTACTTCTTTTTCCCAGTCATTCGCGGCAACGGAATCGGTTTGTTCCAGCAAGGCCAGTGTCTCCTGGCAACGCGAGCAGGAGGTCATGTGCGCTTTCCAGTGCGCCATCTCTTCCAGCGAGAGGGAGCGCTCGTGATAAGCGGCGAGAATTTCCGCGTCCGGGCAAGCCGCATCCGGAGAGGCGCTGCGCAGGTGGCGCGCGAGGGCGCGGTCGAGTTGCTGATCGCGATCTTCAGATGGCATGGCGCTCTCCCTTCTGAGTACGTTTCGGGAACCGTTTCTTGCAGGAACTCACGACGATTCCTTTCTGCCAAGGCCGGGCTTGCGGGCCTGCTTCTCCGGAAACAGATTCCGGAAATCAATGGGGGCATCTTCGGCGGCGTATTGAAAGCAAAGCGCAATTTCCGCTTCGCTGAAGGCCGGTTCGCCATGGAGATGTTCCTCGATACGCGCGCGCAATTCATGCCGAATGCGTTCCAAATTGCGCGAGACGCTGGACTCGTGTTCGCCGATCTGGCGGCCGATTTCCGCCAGGGTCTTTTGCCGCGCATAGTACAGCTCGAGACGCTGGCGATCACTGCGATCGAGCGAGGCCAGGGAGAGTTGCAGGGCAGTTGCAAATCGCTGCAGGTAGCGCTCGCGATGCGGGTCCAGAGAAGGAGGGGCTACATGGCGTTCTGGAAGCGGCTTGGGCTCCTCGCCATCCCCCCGATCGAGGGATTCCCAGCGGCGGCTCTCGCGAATTCGATCGACGTGGCGCCGCGCCAAGATGGCACGCAACCATGTTTTCAGTGAACTCCGCCCGTGAAAATAGCGGAAGAGCGATCGCTCACCACGTTTGCCATCCACCAGGCCGAATAGTTCCGCGAACAACGAATCGGCGAGTTCCTGAGCATTGGCACCCGCGCGGCTGCCTTTCGTTATGGCGCCAGCGGCCGCCCGCAGAGGCGAACGATACTCGCGCACAAAATATTCCCAGGCCGATTCGGAACCTTCAAGGCAGGCAGCGGCAAGGGCCAGGTCCCGAAGGTAGAGGGTCTGTAGATACTCGACCAGGTGATCTCTGGAAGGGGAAACATCCGGGAAGCGCTTGCGCAGGCTGCGGTCGAGGGCCGCTGCAAATTGCAGCAGGGTGAGGCCCCACGGAGCGGCACAAGATTCGGCATACAAGGAATCCAGGAGCGCTTCGGAAACCCCAAGGAGTTGCGCCGGTTCGCGGTGTTCCGGGTTCGGCCAGTCATGGGGACGATGGGGCACAGAACTCCTGCATTGCATCTAATCACCCTATTTCTATACCCTAGGATGCCCACGTGACAACCAACGGCCAACCCGTTGGGTGCATCATAGGGGTTACCCCCCTTGGGAGCAGCCGGTGCAGAAAACAGCGATAGCCTATGTCTCTGGATGCGGTATCCTATGGTGTGTTGCGCGCCCCGCCCGCAACGAATTCCGCCTCGGCGGGTTTGACCCGGCAAAGAAGGCGTGTGGAAAGCGAACTCGCAAAGGCATTAGCGAATACGCGACGATAGTACGAAAGTCCTATTCGGACGACTCAGGCCGCCAAAGTACTCTCGTACCGGTACAACACACGTCCCGATTTGATTCAACTCGGTTCCTTTGGAACAGAGGTGTCGGGATAAACATATGCGCGAGGCGGCAAGCGGATGACCACGATGATCGCTGATCCACCACGGAGAACCTCGTTAGGGGTAGGGTTCAACCCGAACCGCGGGCGCACTGCGGCTTCGGAAGCCTGGAAACAGCATATGGGCAACAGGCAGGTGCCTGCACGCCTTGCTCTTCTTCCCGATGCCGAACCCCAGTGGGGCCGGTTTGGCCTGAGCGCGATCGTGCAAATTTCCATTCTGATATTCCTGCTCCTGGTGCCCCTGATGTATCCGGAACAGATGAAAACGGGGCTGAAATTCGTCAGTGTGGAGATTGCTCAACCGCTAACCGAGATTCCAGTGGCTCCCGAGCCGCCGCCACCCAAGCCAAAGGCTGTGGTGCCAAAGGCGGAACTCAAACCGACACCAGTGGAACCGGTCAAGCTCAACCCGGCACAGCCGCATATCTTCGCGAATCTGGCGAAGCCCAAGCCGGTGGTACCCAAAGTGGAAAAGAGCGACGTTAAAGCGCCGGAGGTGAAACCGACGTTTGAGGCCGCCAAGATTGACGTCAGGGAAAACGCCCCGAAGCGTCCGAAGGACGATGTGAAGGTCGGCAACCTGGGTTCGGGCAGCGCGGCAGTGGCGACGGTGGTTGCGCCTCTCAACAAGGTGCAGACCGGCGGATTTGGCGATCCCAACGGCTTGCCTGGAAAGAGTGACCCGAATCACGGGGCGAACGTGAACCGTCTGGGTTCTCCGGCGCTCCCGAATGGCGAAGGCTACGGGAATGGCACCGGAGGAAAAGAAGGAATTCGCGGCACGGTGGCGAGCACGGGATTTGGGAACGGGATAGCCATTCCACCGGTGAGTGCCGCGCCAAAAAAGAGCACGGTAGTTGCCGGAGGATTCACCGATGCCGCTGCGGCAACCGCGGAAGCACCAAAGAAGAAAGTTGCGGCAGGCGGTCCGGCGGATACTACTCCTGACATTTTAGACAAGCCCCGGCCCGAGTATACGGCGGAGGGGCGTAAGCTGAGAGTAGAAGGCGATGTCGTCATCGACTTGGTATTCCTGGCGAACGGCAGTATTCAAATCAATCAAATACTCAGCGGCCTGGGGCACGGCCTCGACGAGGCGGCGGTGCGCGCGGCACAACAAATCAAATTCAAGCCGGCGAAGCGCGAGGGCGCACCGGTGGATTTTCCGGCCCGGGTTCGCATTGAGTTCCGTTTGGCCTACTGAGGGAGAGATGATCATGAGAACGCTGTGGAACGAAATTCTCGTGCTGGCGCTTTGCGCTTGCACAGTTGTGCCAGCTGTTGCCGCGGCGGCTCCTGCGGCCGATCAGCCGCGCACGCCGGAACAGGTGATCGACCGGGTGGTCAGCAACGAACAGCGGCTTTATGCCCAGATTCGCAACTACTCCCCGCTCGTGGAGACCTATATTCAGAATCTTAAGGCCGACAAGGATCTGGGGGAGGTGCCGGCCGGGGACAAATATTTTTTGGGCCGCGCGAATTTCGCGAAAGGTGTCAGCCTGGTGCCCCTGAGCGAAACCCAGAGCAAGGGCAAGAAGGTTTTCGGCTCCATCGGAAACTTCTTCAGTTTCGCGATGCAGTTCTTGCCGGACGGCTTCCTGCAGATGATTTTCATCGATACCAACGGCTTCGATAAGCAGAACTACAAGTTTGATTATGTGCGCCGGGAGTTTCTTGGCGAGGTGCGCTGCCTGGTCTTCGACGTGACGCCGATTGGGAAGAACAACCGCGGGCGATTCCTGGGCCGCATCTGGGTGGAAGACCAGGATTTCCACATCGTGCGCTTCAATGGCGCCTACAACGGCAACGGCCACTCTAGTTGGTACTTCCATTTCGACAGTTGGCGGACCAATGTGCAGCCGGGGCTTTGGCTGCCCACCTTCGTGTACAGCGAAGAAAAAGACCTGCACTATGCCATCAGCAAGAAGTTGGCTTTCAAGGCGCAGACGCGCTTGTGGGGCTACAACTTGGGCGGCGCCAGCCAGGAACAGGAGTTGAGCAAGATTCTGGTGGAAACGCCTGTGCAGGACGATACCAAGACCGCGAACGACCTTTCCCCGATTCAGGCGCAGCGCTCCTGGGATCACCAGGCGGAAGACAATGTCATTGACCGTTTGGAGCGCATTGGCCTGATAGCGCCAAAGGGCGAGGTCGACAAGGTTCTGGAAACGGTCATCAACAACCTGGAAGTGACCAATAACATTGACGTCGAGCCCGAAGTGCGCTGCCGTATCCTGATGACTTCGACCCTCGAATCCTTCACCGTGGGACACACGATCATACTGAGCCGCGGCCTGGTGGACGTGCTTCCGGATGAAGCCAGCCTCGCGACCATCCTGGCGCATGAATTGAGCCACGTGGTTCTTGGGCACCGCATGGATTCCCAGTATGCCTTCTTCGATCAGTTGATGGTGGAAGACAAGGACACCTTCCGCCACTTTGGTTTCGCGCGTACCAACGATGAAGAGCATCAGGCCAATGAAAAGGCTATTCAGATTCTTAACAATTCGCCGTACAAAAATCAGTTGGGTAATGCCGGACTCTTCCTGCAAGCGCTGGACACCCGCCAAAAAGAAATTCCCAATTTGATCAGCGGCCATCTGGGCAATCGCGTGCCGCAGATCAGCGACCTGAAATCCACGGCGCCCCTCGATCCCAAGCAGAATCCGCAGAAGATCGCCGCCTTGCCGCTCGGCGGGCGCGTCAAGATCGATCCGTGGAACGACCAGCTTTCTTTAATCAAGAGCAAACCCGTAGGAACGGTGGCAGAACGCGAGAAAATGCCGTTTGAAGTCACGCCGTTCATGCCCTATCTGACCAGGTTCGGCTCCGACACCGTGAAACCCGTCGCCGCGAGCGCTGTGGCACCTTCCGATGCAAAACCCGGAGACGCGCCGGACCCGGCAAAACCCTGATACTCTTTCAGTTCAACAACAGAAAGGCCCCCGGAAGAACCGGGGGCCTTTTGATTTTCGGGCGGATCGCTTCCCTACCCTGCTCAACTCGCATTTCTCACAACGCGCAATTCATCCCTTTTTCCAGGTAAGAAAGACGGTGTCATCCTGAGGCGATCCGATGAGGATCGCCGAAGGATCTCAATCAAGATGGTCCGTGATGTGTCCGTTGAGATCTTTCGGGGCGCAAACGACGCGCCCCTCAAGATGACAGGATGCTGCGCGGTTTAAGTAAGATCAAATACTTGTCTCTTGAGGAGCTCCACTTAACTCGACTACTTGGCAGTCGCGAGTGCCTTCAGGAAGCGGTGCGTGAACTCAACGCCGTCGTAGAAATCCTCCACGACCACGCGTTCGTCCTTGCCGTGAGAGCGGTCATCCTCTGAGTCAAAGAACATGCAGGCGATGGCATACGTGGGTATGCCGGCAATGCGCAGATATTTGCCGTCCGTGGCGCCCGTGGACATCGACGGGACTACCGGCAGCCCCGGCCACATCGTGGCCAGCGTGCGCTCCAACGTGGCATTCAATTCCGGCAGAAGAGGGGACGGAGGCACTGCCACGATGGGGATGAGTTTCCCGTCGGAGGTCTTCTCCGGCACGAAAGTGATATTGAGCTTGGGATCCGCCACGACTCGCTCCAACGTCCTGCGCACTTCTTCGGGATCTTCTCCGGGAAACACGCGGCAATTGACATTGGCGCGGGCCGTTTGTGGAAGGGCATTGGGGGCATGGCCCCCGGACAGCATGGTGGCGACACAGGTGGTGCGCAGGAGCGAATTGTAATAGGGGTTCGTGGAGAGGCGCTTGACCGCGTCCGGGTCGGGCGGGTCCTTGGTGGCGCCATTTAGATCGGCGGCCATCGAGCCTGCGCTGAGGGCCGCGGTGCGCGCGAAGTAATTCCGCGTGATTTCGCTGACCTTGACGGGAAACGAGAAGCCCTGGAGCTTCGTCAGTGCAGCGGCCAGTTCATAGATGGCGTTCTCCGGCCCGGGAACCGAGCTGTGACCGCCGGGATTGGTCGCTTCGAATTGAAAATCGACGTAGACCTTTTCGCTGGCCTGCAGGCCGGCAAGCAGCCGCTTCCCTTTCACCTTTTCAAATTCGCCGCCATCGAGATTGATACAATACTCGGCATCGATCCAGTCCCTGTGCTCTTTGAGCAGCCAATCCACGCCGTTGTAGTCGCCGCCTTCCTCATCGGCTGTGAGAGCGAGGATCAGGTCGCGGTCGGGCACAAATCCTTCGCGCTTCAGGCGGATAAAGGTTGTTACCAGGAGGGCGTCGCCTTCCTTCATGTCTTGTGTGCCACGGCCGTAGAAGTAGCCGTCCTGCTCGAGGAATTGAAACGGATCGACGGTCCAGTCTTCGCGGCGCGCCTCCACGACGTCCAGGTGGCCGATGAATAAGATGGGTTTCTTCTGCCCGGTGCCGCGATAGCGCGCGACAAGGTTTTTCTTGCGCTCGGTCGGGCCGGCAACGCGGATGTCCTGCGGGGGAAAACCGGCGGCCAGCAGGCGCTTGGCCATGGCTTCGGCGGCGGTTGTGACGTTGCCGACGGAATCGGTCGTATTGATCTCGATGAGCTCTTTGAGGATGGCGCGGGCTTCCTGGTTCACAACCTCGCGAGTCTGGGCGCCGGCAGACTGTCCCAGGAACAAGCTCGCGCATAGAGCAATTACGCACCTCAGCATTCGATGCATTCGTATCTCCTCCGTGATTCCGAGAGTAAACGTAGCAGCGTGCGTCGTCAAATTCCGCGTGGTTGCCGCCTCCCGCGGAGTCCCTTAGACTGAACGGGTTTTCTCCCGGGGAGGAACGTCATGCCTACTGCGAACGTCCGCATCGTGCGGGCTCTGTGCGTGGCGGAAGAAGTGGGAACAACTTCACGAGAGCAGCCTGTCGTTCCAGGTTTCCTATTAGTGCCGTTCCAATTTGTGCCGTGAATTTCGGCTGGCCAAGATGCGAAGCGTTGTTTGAGTTTGGGGGAGGTTCATCGAACCTCCCTGCCACTTGGTCAAGCGAACGGCATTAGCCCGCGCTACTCTTCGCGGAGAATGCCGTATTTGCGGCGCAGCAACGAATCCAGCAGGGTATCCGGCAGGATGCGCCGGCCGAAAGATGCCCATTTCGCCAGCGGCGTGACTGGATAGCGCGCTTTGGGATGGGGCGATTCGATGGCTTCCTGGATGACCCGCGCGCAATCTTCCGGCGTGGTCTTGGAATCGCTGCGGCCCTTGTTCGCCCCGCTCCAAGCTCCCGCATAGACTTTTGCGTACGGCCCTGCTTTTGCTGCTTCGACATACGGCTCGCCCAGCGCCTTGGCCGTCTGCTGAAAATTCGTAACGATGTAGCCCGGCTCGATCAATATAACTTCGACGTTAAACGGGAACATCTCCAGGCGCAGGGCATTGGAGAGCGCTTCGAGGGCGTGCTTGCTGCTGCTGTAAGCGCCATAGGTCGGCGGCGTAAGCAGGCCGGTGACGCTGCTCGTCATCAGGATGCGGCCGCGGCGGCGCTCGCGCATGTGCGGAAGGACGGCCTGGGTAACGCGCAGAACGCCGAAGACGTTGGTTTCAAACTGCCGGCGCAGGTCATCGAGTCGCAAGTCCTCAATCACGGCCATGTAGGCGACGCCGGCGTTGTTGATGAGAATGTCGATGGCGCCGACTTTCTGCAAAACGCTTTGCACGGCGCGTTGGACGGAAGCGTCGTAGCAGACATCCAGTTCCAAAGTTTCCATGGGCAGCTTCTTTTCCGCTGCCAGCTTGTCGAGGCCGGCGCGTTTCTCCGCGGAGCGCCCGGCGGCGAAAACGCGATAACCGCGCTCCGCGAGCAAAATGGCGGCGGCCCGGCCGAGTCCGTCGGTGCCGCCCGTGATCAAGACCGTTTGTGGTGTGTCGCTCATATTCCTTTTCCTTGGGAAGGCTCATTGTACGCACCTCGTTCGCAGGATGCTAGCATTGGGCTTAGGCCGCAGCCCGCTTGCGGGCCACGTAGGTGCTGCTGCCGTAAGTTTTGCGAAGAATCTGGACGGCTTCGAGCGCGGGCCAGAGCATGCGATCCACCACCGACGCCGGAGAATAAGCGAAGTATTGCAAGCCGGCCACGATTCCGTGCTGCAAGTGATGCACGTTGCGAAATTCCTTGCTGCTGAGAGGTTTATCCTTGTAGGTGAAGGGCTTTCGCTGCAAGCGGGTCCTGATCATATAAGGCAGCCAGCTTGCCGGCGACGACTTGTAAACATTCCCGCGATTGTCTTCTTACTGCAAAGCGAGTCCGGTTTTTTCCAGGTATTGTGCGACGTTTTCTCTCGTGTAGAAGTACAAGTGCCTGGGAACGTCTTCCCAGAAAAGGCAGCGGGAAGTGATGCTTGCGAAATTCGGCATTTGAAAGACAAACAGGCCGCCCTTCTTCAACACGCGCGACGCTTTTTGGAAGCACGCCATGGGGTCGTGGACATGCTCAAGCACGGCCCAGGCAGTTATCGCATCATAAGTGGGTTCACAGATGGGAATCTCGCCGAATTCCTGGCTGAAAACAGGAAAATCCGTAATGCGTTGGGAGACCTCCGAAATCTCCACACCGGAGACATCCCATCCGCGCGCAGCCATAAAACGCGGGAATTCGCCGTTGAAGCAACCCACATCCAGCATCTTCTTGGGGCCGGGCCGGTCTTCTACCTCTTTCAGATAGCGCGCTTGTTGCGTGAAACGCTTCTGGAGATAGCGGGCGAAACTGACGGACTCCTCGTTTTGGTAGTAGTCCCGCGGATAATATTTCTGGATTTCCTTGCGATCGGGCCGTGGATTGACGAAGCCGAGGCCGCACTCGTCACATTCCACCATGGTGAAATATTCTTCAGGAAAAAGGCGCACGTCCGGCATTTCGTATACCGTCGTGTAGCGGCGTGAACCGCACAGATTACATGCTACGGTTTCCAAGGTGACCTGTTCTTCCGTTTCGGGCGACGGATAGCACGCGCCTAAAAGCCCTGCGCGATGACGCCAGAAACACAAAGCGCTCGCGCGGAACACCCGGTAGCCGGGAAGTTTCACAAAATCGCGAGCGCGACCGGAACCCCAATCATATAGGAACCCTGGCGGCAGGCTGGGCGAAAGGAATCAATCGTCTTCGTGAATGGTCACGAGCCGCACAACCTCAAATTCCTTCTTGCCGGCCGGGGTGGCGACGTGAACTTCGTCCCCCACCTTGCGATTGAGCAGCGC
>Ga0326727_10017448_pt1 | contig 14896 bp, 14 predicted proteins | sample MB2enrmetagenome_FD_207643 | JGI IMG/M metagenome (GOLD analysis project Ga0326727, IMG submission 207643) | Lab enriched peat soil microbial communities from McLean, Ithaca, NY, United States - MB29MY | ecosystem: Environmental > Terrestrial > Soil > Wetlands > Peat | place: USA: New York... | reverse complement strand
GGTGAAAAAAGATGTTTACGACCCAGCAACATAGCAACAAACAGATCTCTCTCCCCATCATCGACGGATGAAAGGGACGGGGCTCAACGAGAAAAGCCGTTTTTCAGCAGCCTGCTAGCCTGGCGGTCACACTGGGAGGCTTACCGCTGGGCCTAACGGCCATCAAGTTTTGGACCAGAGACAAGTTTCATGGATGCAGTGCTCTGAAGAAGAAAGTGAACCCGACCCGGGTGCCCATCGAAAAGAAGGAGAGCATCCGCTGGCTGGAGAACCTGCGGCAGTCCACGGTGCTATTGAATGATCCTCGGCGTTGCGTTCACATCGGTGATCGCGAGAGCGATATCTACGAATTATTCTGTACCGCGCATCAGCTTGGCACGCACTTTCTAGTGCGTACCTGCGTCGACCGGCTAGCTGGGGATGGCACCGGCACGATTGCCAGCGAGATGAAACAGGTTCGGGTTCACGGCCTCCATCGCATTCAGGTCCGAGATAGGAAAGGTGAGCTGTCCGAGGCTGTGTTGGAGATTCGGTATTGCCGGCTTGTGGTTTGTCCGCCGATTGGCAAGCAGAAGCAGTATCCGCAACTGGATCTGACGGTGATCCACGGCATGGAGCGAGGCACCCCGCGCGGACGCGACAAAATTGAGTGGAAGCTGCTCACGGATTTGCCGGTGCGTTCACGGAAAGAAGCCGTCCAAAAGCTGGAGTGGTACTCGTTGCAATGGAAAATCGAGACGTTTCACAAAATTATGAAGTCCGGGTGCAAAGCAGAGGAATCAAAGTTGAGAACCGCAGAGCGGCTGGTGAACCTGCTCGCCGTGCTTTGCATTCTCAGTTGGCGAATCTCCTGGATGACCATGATCAATCGCGCGGCACCGGATGCTCCGCCTCTGCTGGTATTCACCAGACTGGAGCTTAGCCTGCTCGATGCACTGGTGAGAGACAGCCTCACCAGCCCGCGCAACCAGACACTCTCCGGGTATCTGACCAAGATCGCGCAACTCGGCGGCTATCTGGCCAGGGCCAACGACTCGCCGCCCGGAAACATGGTCCTGTGGAGAGGCTTGTCGCGCCTGATCGACATCGAACTTGGAGCCACAATCAGTACTCTACTTGTGGGTAATTGAAAGGTTCATCGGGGAAATACGGGTTCCCCCGCTTCTTTTGTGCAAAATCACACACTCACTCGAATCCGGCGAGTGGAGGGATTACCGGGGCTAGTTTCTCCTGTTCCCCTTCAGCGGAAGTGACACTGTTGAGGCTGGAAGGTTAAGCTACAGGTTTTGAGGTTGAGTCACCCCTTAACCGGGGTTAGACTGCCGCAGCGAGCGAAGCGAGCGCCAGCCGTCTAACCCGGCGGCCGTCGAGGCCGGAGAAGGGTGACGATGAACGACTGGGAGAGTCCACACGTCCATTCTACGGGCACTGCCGGTTCGGCAGAAACCGCACGCAGTTTGATTTGTAACGCCAAGCAGGCCACCCGCCGGCGATTCCGTTCCGAGGACAAGTTCCGCATTCTGATGGAAGGCATTCGCGGTGAGGTCGCGGTGGCCGAGCTGTGCCGCCGGCCGCGAAGGCATCCACCCAACCGTCGACCACAAGTGGCTCAAGGACTTCATGGAGGCGGGCAAGTCGCGGATGCGCGGCGATGCTCTGCGCGAGGCCAATCGCGATGAGGGGCCGGAGTTGCGGCAGGAGAATGAACGCCTCAAGCAGTTGGTCGCCGATCTCTCGCTCGCCAACATGGTACTCAAAAAAAGTCAGTACTCGGGCTGGTCGAGCACAAGAGGAACTGGCGTAGGCCGGTCGGCAAGAAGCTGGAAATCGTCACGCTCGGGAAGCGCTCGCCGGCCCCCAAGCGCGAAACGTTGCGCGCGCGGGGCATGGCGCGCTCGACGTTCTATCGCGGGTAGAAACGCGATCGCGCGCAGGGAGAAGTGGGACTGGTGGATCGCCGTCCGGAAGCGAGCTCGGTGTGGAACCGGCTGCGGCCCTCCGCACAGGGGATGATCCTTGCCGAGGATCTCCAGCAGCCCGATCTGAGCCCGCGCGAGCCGGCCTTCTACGTCAGCGACCACCGTGGTTTTGCGCTCTCGGAGTCGACCGTCTATCGTACTCTGAAGCGCCACGGCCTCGCTCGCGCGGTCAAGCTGCAGGGCTTTCCGGCGGGCAAGAAGTAGCGGGTGGAGACCACGCGCATCCATGCGCGGTGGCCGTCCGACGCCCGTTACTTTTTCGTGGTTGGCTGGGGTTGGTACTACCGGATCTCGGTGCGGGACGACTTCTCGCGCATGATCCTGGCCTGGGACCTGATGCTGGACATGACCGCCGAACCGATCGGCGAGATGGTCGAGCAGGCGGTAACCTTCACCGGTATGCACGGCGTTGCGGTGGAAGATAAGAACAAGCTACTCACCGATAACGGTCCCGGCTACTTCGCCCGGGGGCTGGAGGATTACCTGCCCATGCAGTCGATCCAACACATCCGCTGCTCGCCGTACCATCCCCAGACCAATGGCAAGCGGGAGCGATTTCACCAGACACTGAAAACACGGCTCACTGTGCTGGTTTACAGCAGTCCCGAGGCGCGGCGGCGGGCGATGGCAGAGTTTATCGAGTACTACAACCAGCGGCGCGATCACGAAGGCATCGGCAACGTGGCGCCGGCCGACGTTTACTACGGTCGCCGGGAGGAGATCCGGCGGCGCAGAGAGGAGCAAAAAGAAGGTACCATCCAGGCGTGCCTCCACTCCCATCTGGGGCGCAGGGAACCACAACCAGAGGGCGACTCGAAACTCAAAACCATAGCTACCGCAAGCAGCAGCTGAATCTCAAAGGTTCTGAAGACGAATAGCTCAATACGAACTCTCAACCGTCGCCCGCTGGCGCAAATGTTTTGCGAAGCATCGCATGGAAGGCCCCAGCTCGCAGCACAAGGGGAGCCGTCCGCGCGTCGTAACTCCAGCCGTGCAGGCTCGAACTGTGCGCCGCATGCAGCAAGCTCTGCCGGATGGCAGCACCCACTGGAGCTGCCGCAAACTGGCGAAAGCAGAATGCGTTAGCAAATCGACGGTGCAGCGTGTCTGGGCGCAGGCACAGTTGAAACCGCATCGGTTGAATCGCTACATGGCCAGTGACGATCCTGAGTTTGAGAGCAAGGCGGCCGACATCCTCGGCCTGTCTCTGAATCCCCGCCCCAGCATGCCGCCGTGTTTTGCGTGGACGAGAAGACGGCCATTCAAGCCCTGGACCGCTTGCACCCGGTGCTACCGCTTTCGCCGGGACGCGCTGGGCACCATGGCTTTGAGTATTTCCGCCATGGAACGCTCTTGCTGTGCGCCGGCCTCGATGGGAAGATCGGCAAAGTGACCGGCAAAACCGCCCCGCGCCACACCAGCGCCGACTTCATCGCGTTTCTCACCGGCGTGGTGCAGCAGACCAAGTGGGCTACGGAAATCCATATCGTGCTCGACAACCTGTCGGCGCACAAGACGAAAGCGGTGGAGGAGTTCCTGCAGCAGAACTCGCGGGTTCGATTTCATTTCACCCCGACCTACGCCTCTTGGCTCAACCGGGTCGAACTCTGGTTTGCCAGGATTCAGCGCGACGTGATTGATCGCGGCGTCTTCACTGGGGTCCACGATCTCGCCCGTAAACTGCGCCGTTACATCCGCGCGTATGAGAAATCAGCACGCTTCTTCCGCTGGATCTACACTGATCCGCAACGTCGAATCAAAACAAACGGTTTCACCGGGACAGCTCACTTATGAAGCGCTGGCAGGACGTCGTCGCGCAAGTGCCGACCCAATTGGAACTGCATTCCGAAGTATCCAATGAGCTGCGATTGCCCACTGCTGGGCGGTCTGAAGCTGCGACCGGCCATGAAGATGAACAGCGCGTTCCGGTTCAAACGGTAGCGTCCGCCGAAATCGAAGGTATAATCGCGCGGGCCCACGGGAGTGCTGTTGCTGTAGACCTCGCCCAACAGTTCCAGGCGTTTGGTTTCCTGGTGGCCGAAGGCCAGGCCGCTGATCCAATAAGGCTTCTGCTGCGTGAACCAGCGTCCCACCTCGAGGTCCACATCGATTGGCCCAACTTTCTTCGTGATCTCTAGGGGAAGCAGCAGAAGAGGTCCGCTGTAGACAAGGTTGCGACGCACCGAGTTCTGGGTGTTATTCACCTCAACCTGCGGGTAGGTGCCAATGTCGAGGTCGAGTTTCTCGTTCTGGAAAAAGCGTATCTTGACACCGAACTTGGAGTCGCCCGGACCGGAGAGCAATGGGCCGTTGTGGGTGCTGTTATAGACGTACGGCATCTCGTACTTAAGCTGAATTCGGTCGCCCCAGCCGTAGTTCATGTCCAGAATGGGTGCCTCGTAATAGTTATCGCCTTGCTGGCGGTCCACGGTGTAACCGAGGTTGATCTCCCAGTTGTTTCTCCCGGGCGTACCGGGATCGTCAGTCAGCAGGGGTGGTCCACCCTGGGCGAACAAGGAGGGTGGAGCAAGAACCAGTAAAACCAGCAAGCAGAAACGCTGCAATGCCCTGAGAGAGCGAGCGTGTCTAGCTCGGTTCACCAGAACCGCCGTTTTTGCCGAAATACTGGCAGCCATCTTATTAAATGCGACTCCTTGTCCGGTGTGTAGTGAAGTGAATTCTGTTCGCGTCGCTCCATTGGCGTGCAACTCGCACCAACCGTAAATCTGCTTGAAAAAAACAGAATTCAGAGCAAAGATTCGTCGCAAACCATTGTCTGGGAGTACGGTGCCACTCCACTACCCGAATGAAACCTTCTTACTTCTCCACCACAATCAACTCGAACGCACCTGCCTTGCCGGACGCATCCGCCGGGGCGTTTGCCACGGTGTACACCACATGTTTATTTGCATCCAGAGCCATGGTCTTCGCGCCCTTCTGCGTTGGGACGTTAGCTAAGCTGGTGTACTGATCCGGACTTTCCTGCTGGATGACCGAGATGCTGCCTTCGCCGTTGGAGGTAAAGACCAGTCCGGTGCCCTTGTCAAAGGCGGCAGCGTCCACTCCGCTGCCGATCGCAAGCTTCTGCACATTGCGGCCGGTGTCGGCATCCATTACCACCAGTGTTCCGTTATGGCAGCCGGAGAACAGGCGCCGGTTGGCCATGTCCAGTGCCAGTCCGGTCGGCTCCTCGCATCCGGTCAACGGCCAGGTTGCCAGCACTTTGCGCGCCCCCACGTCGATCACTGCGATCTGGTTCTTGTCCTCCAGGTTGACGAAGACTCTACCCTTGCCGTCAGAGACGCCGGTTTCCGGCCTACCCGGCAGCGCAATGGTGCCCAGTGCTACCGCTTTCTCCGGATCGATCAGCGTCACATCATTGCTCTTGCCATCGAAGGTAAGGACTAGGCCGCTGAACATGTCGAACAGGATGGAGTCGGGCTTCGCTCCTGTCTTTACGGTAGCGATCGGCTCCAGCGTCTTCAAGTCAAAAATGGTGGCCGAATCGTCCCTGCCGTTGCTGGTCATGCCGCGCCCCAGCTTGTTGGCCAGCGCCACGCCATGCACGCCGTTGGTGTTCGGAATCACTCCCACCAGCTTGCCGCTATCAACATCAAGCACCATGACCCGCGTGGCGCGCGCGATGTAGAGGCGGCGTGCCTCGCCATCGAAGGTCAGGTAATCCCATCCACCCTCACCGCCAAGCGTGATGCGGCGGGACACCTTATACCCCGATGTTTTCTGCGCCAGGGCTAGCGTGCCGGCCAGAGCCAGCAAGAGAACTGCAAAACAGAAACTGCGGAAGAAACGCATATACTCTCCTATTCGATAAACTCGAGGGGCGTGTCAGGCCCTGCTGATGCGAGAAAACCAAGTATCTCAGAAAATCATAAGTACCATTAGCGAGGATCGACATAGCGCGGTTCAACGGCTTGCTTGAGGCTCTCCGAAAAGGAGGACCATGAGCAGGAAAGATCCTGCTGGCTGCATCCGGGCAGGTAGATCCGCACGCGTTGCGGAGGATTGTTCAGTGTGAGGCTGGAAGCCGACCGCATCTGCTCCAGGGTTTGCGCTGAGTAGTAAGTCCGCACAAAATAGTTTCCCTTGGAGCGCGTTTTCCAGAGTTCAAAGATGAGCGTACTGCCGGGAGGCGTATCGTCGCGGCGTCCGTCTAAAACCCAGGTGAGGTTCAGCAAACCTGCGATGTTGGCCAAGTTCGTGTCATGACCAACCAGGAAGAGAACCCGGTTACCGGGTGCGCCGGGAGCGCCGGCAACAGGCTTGCCTGTAGCCGCTTGCTCCAAGGCTCGGCGAATGTGGTCGAGCAGGTTGGAGCCTTGGGCGCGGGCGATCACCTTGGTGCGCTGAGCAAAATCTGCGGCGGCAGTGTGCAGTTCCACAAGCGAGCGAAGTTTGGCGCCGTCGACGCAACCCCACCCCACGCTGGAGTTGTCCATGCCCTGGGTGTACTCGAGAAGGATGTTTTCGGTAAGACTGGACGCTGTGTTCAAGGGGCCGCGCAACTCTGCCAACTTGTCTCCGCTTCCCGGCGACAGCTTGGCCAGAATCTCAAATAGAGAGGTTCGCTTCAATTCGCGGGAAGCCGGGGTGCCGCAGGTGGCAAGTATCTGATCGAGCGTTGCAATCTGCGACCGGTAAGTGTCTGTGAGGTTGTTGGGATCATCACCAATTCGCCCGGAGATTGCAGCCGCCGCCAGCTCTGGATCCGGGTGGCCTACGCCGGCCGGGATTGCATGAAACAGCGGGTCTGCGACACCTTCCGGCAGAGCCTGTACCGGAACGGTGCATCCGGGAAACAGACCTTCGGCAAGTGCTCTGCCAGTCTCGCGGGTGCGCTCGTCGGAGTCCGCGCGAATGGTAACGTGGGCAGCGTCCGCGCATCCGCTGGCTTGCAGCAGACCCTGGTTCGCCAACTTCAACCGGTCATATGCGCCAAACAATTCCATGAGCTGGTAACCATGCTGGGTGAGGTAACCGGGAGGGACATCCCAGGCGGGCCAGGGGGCAATGGAGTAAGGGTTGTATTGTTCCGGCTTGCCCGTCGGAGAGCGAACTCCATGGCGGCTGACATAAACCACAAACCTGAGTTTCGCATCCTGGCTCTTGAACGTTTTCGGCGCCGTTTGTGCGGCAACGGCACAAGCGATCAAGAGAAGCGACAAAGCCACGGAATGATACATCAGATGTCTCATGCAAGTCCCCGGAGTTTAAGAACAGACACAGCCTGCAGACATTTATAGTTTGCCGGCAAAACGATGAGTGCACTTCGAATGGCGGTTTCCCGACGGACAAACAGGCGCGCCGGAATCACTACGAGGTCGGAAAGTCTGGAACACATGCCACGCAAGCCATGTGCTCCAGAGCGAACGAGTGAGTCAAGCGCGACTTACCTTTCGCGCGAAAAATTGTAGCGCAACCCGGCCGCGTAGGTGGGCTTATAGTACTCGCGCTGCGTAACGTACTGCGGACTGCCGTCGTAGAAGCCGAACACCTCGTTGTTCAGATTGAGGCCGTAGGCATACACCTGCAAACCGTATGGCAGGTTATAACTGGCCTGCGCGTCCAACTGAAAGTGCGAGTACAGGTAGTTATCGCCCGAGGGTCCCTTGATACCGACCACCGGATCAGCGCCGTCAAACCACTGGTAGGCGTAGATCATCTTATCGTTGAAGGTCATGCCCATTCGCATCGAGAACTTCTTGGTGTCGAAGGTCGGGCTAATGTTCCAGGTGTTCGGAGCCTGGCGCAGCATTGCCGGTTTGTCCGTGCGATAGGCAAAGCCGGTGACCGGATCCTTAAACCCACTGAGCTGGGACTGGGTGTAGCTGTAGTTGGCCGAAAGTCCCAGGAAGTGCATCGGCCCCGGAAGATAGGAAAGATGTTGCTGGAATCCGATCTCGATGCCCTGTACGTGCGCGTTCGCAGCGTTCTCCCACTCCTGGTAGATGCCTTGTCCAGCAAGCGACCCAGTGGTAATCGGAAACTGCACCTGGATCAGCGGATCGGTGATCCGCTTGTAGAAGTAGCCGGCCTGGAAGAGACCGATGGGCTGCAGGTAACGCTCATAGAGCACATCGAAGTTGTCAGAGTATTCAGCCTTCAGAGCCGGATTGCCCTTGGTGTAAATCTCAAGGCCGCCCTGCGTATTTCCCGTGTCTCCGATGGCCGCGGTCACCATCTCCGGGTCCGGACGGCCCAGCCCGCGGCCATACACCAGCCGCAGTCCGGAGTCCTTGTCGAGCGAGATGCGCAGGGAGGCGCTTGGCATCACGTCGAGATAGCTCTGGTCCACGTTGGTACTAATCAAGTTGCCGAGGTTCGGGGATGTGGGATCGATCACGCTGCCGTAGCTCAGCGTATTCAGGTACGTATTTTCAAGGCGAAGGCCCGTTACCAGCCTCATGCGGCTGTTCAGGTCGATGGTGTTCATCACGTAGCCGGCCGAGATGCGCTCGACCAGGTCGAAGTCGCCAGTGTTGAGTCGAGCGTTGCACCCCCAGGTCACGCTGTTCGGGGCGGGTTGCGCTACGCAATACCCGAGGCCGCTTGCATTCGCCCACGCGCGAACCTTGCTGTAGTCCACCAGGTTGGTGCCGTACTTGTAGGTTCCGCCGTAATAGTGGGGGTCGCTGAAGTCACTGGCCCACTCAGGATGGTTGGCGACCGGCTCGGTGCCACTCATGTTCAGGACCATATCGTAGCTGTTGTCGAACTTGTGTGCGTTACGAATCTTGCCGCCAAACTCGAGAGTTCCGAAGTGCGTGCCCACGTGATAATTCCTGGCATACGAAGCGGAACCCTGCAAATTCACTTGAGGGCTGATGCCCTGGCCGGGCAGATTGAATTCCTTTAGTTTGTAGTTCCTCTGGTCCATGGCATTATCGGCGCCGGTTCCCCAGCAACCTGCGCTCCAACCCGGACGATTGACACTGGTTGCAAGGCTCTGGTTGTTGTAGCACGGAATATTCGGATCGCCTGCCCACTTGAACTCCGCGTCACCGTTGCCGGCGTTGCCGCCGTCAGAGCGCGAGCGGCTCGCGGAGACATCCCACGCCAGCCACGAACTGGAGAAGACGTGCTTGCCGCCGGCCACCAGGTTGCCAATGGCCATGTTTGGACGCCGCCAATCCTGTTTGACCTTCGGCGCTCCGGTGCTGTAACCGCTGGGATCGTTGTTGTCCTGCAGGGTGAAGGTCCACTTGGTGCCCCAGTTGCGGAATGTGGAAAACAGACCGCGCAGGTAGAGGCCGGAGCCTTCGCGCAGTTTGTAGTCAACGCTGCCCGCCATGCCCCAGCGAGTGCGGTTGTAGATGTAGTCGCGCAGATCGATGCTGTCGTAGTGCGGCGTCGAGCTATATGGCGTGTATCCTTCTCCATAGACAGTCGGCGAGGGTTCAATGTCGTTGATAGCGCGTCCATTGTAATCATACGTGCCGCCGAACAGGACGCCGAGCCTCTTCTGCTCGCCCAGACGCTTGCCCAGGGTGCCGCCCATCTGCATCACATTGCGGCCGTTTGCGATTGGCGTATGGCCGCCCAATCCGTACAGGGTGATGGTTGGATCTTCGCCCGCGGTCTTCGTGCGTAGGTTCACCGAGCCGCCGATACCGTCGGCATCGATGTTGGCCTGCAGCGTTTTGTTGATCTCAACCGACTCGACGAGGTCGCTGGCAATCGTGTCCAGCTTGATCTGGCGTACGCCGGATTCCGGCGACGGGATGGTGATGCCGTCCACCATGACGTTGGTCAGGCGCGGCTCAGTGCCGCGAATCTGCACGTACTTGCCTTCGCCTTCGTCGCGCTCGATGGTGACACTGGGCATGCGGCCCAGGGCGTCGGCGATGTTCGCGTTGGGCAGGCTGGTGATCACCTCGGCGGGCAGCACCTGCAGAATATTTTCCGCGGCGCGAGTACGGTTGATTGCCTCAACTTCGGCGCTCTGGCGCTCGGTAAATACGGTAACCTCTTCGTTCTTGCCCATAATGTTGATGACCGCCCGCAATTGTGTATTCTTTCCGGCGGTGATGGTCACGTCCTGGACAAACGGCTCGAAGCCTACATAGGAGATCATGACCGTGTAGGTGCCGGGAGCAAGATTGGTGATGGTGAACTCGCCTTGCCCGTTCGTGGTTACCGTGCCAGCACTTGGCAACAGTTCCACCCGCGCGCCCTGCAGTACGGCATCCTCCGCATCCGCAACGCGTCCACTGAGCGATCCTTTACCTGATTGAGCTGACGCAACTGTTCCAAGGAGACAGAAGCAGAGCAGAGAGAGGAGTGTCGATGACAGAATTCGACGCATTTTGTGTTTCTCCAGTCGCACGCCGGATGGAGTGCAATATTCAGAAGACATGTGTCCCCGGAAGCAGAAGGTCAGCAGAATGAGGCTGAGTGCAACATGATCTCAGCAGGCTCTGGATAAGCTCCTGTAAAAGCTGAATGAAGCGTTGATGAATATTTGAAGATAGCCACACTGGTGTAATAAAACGGCATCCCCCGCATTCGCAGCGCTTCCACCTCAAAAGCCTTTGCTTGATTGTGCAAAGGCCGGAGATGCAACTAGCAGCAGGCTCAATAGCAGCCAACTGAGCAGGTGCTTCCAAGCCCGATTGAATACGAATATGCGGCCTCTCTCCCGAAAACGTGTTTCCTGCGCACCGGCAGGCAGAACTGCAACGCGGGCAGTATGGCAATCCAATCTGATCGCAATCTAAAGAAAGTCGCGGGAAGCGGCTGTATTCATCGAAAATTTACGCGACTGAAATAGGATGAGTTAAGTGCGGGTTCTGGTTATCGAGGATAAGCGTAGCCTGGCTGCACGCGCATGCCGCGCACTGCAAGGTGAAGGAAATTTCGTGGCGTTTGCCTTTGACGGCGACAAAGGGTGTCGGCTTCAGAAATGGTTTTGCAAACTCCGCCAGACTCGGTCACGCGTCATGGCCTGATTGCGCAGAGTCTCCTCGATGAAGTGCGCGCCGGAACAGACCTCGATGCAAATCAACGACGGTTACAGGCTCGCCCTGCAGGCCAGCACCTGCTTGCGTGTGAACTTTTTCGGAGCCGCGACCCTGCCCTGCTCGCCTAGGAGCAGTCTCATGAATCCCGCAGCAGCATCAGAAGGCGGGCGAACTCCACGAAGCCGAGGAAGTTCTCGATGCGGTACTCCCGGCGCGTGGCCAGGCGGCGGAAGTTATGCATCCAGGCAAACAGCATCTCCACTTTCCAGCGCCGGCGGTAGCGACGCAGTTTGCGTCCGTCCTGTGTCTTGCCGCGCCGCCGCCGGTTGGGCGCAATCATCTCAACGTCATACTCTGCGGCGAGCCTTGCGTCGAGTTGGTCCGAGTCGTAGGCTTTGTCGCCGATGAGCCGGGCCGGGAGTTCGTCGAGGAAGCTTCCGGCAAGCACCTGCTCCACAAGCTGGCACTCGGCTGGTGAAGCGCTGTTGACAGCAACGGCGAGAGGAAGACTGTTAGCAACGGCGATGGCGATGATCTTCGTGGGCTTGCCGCGCCGGGTGGGGCCGACGGCAAAGCCCCTATTTTGCGCTCGCAAACGTTTCATCCACGAACGCCTCGTCCAGATTTAGCTGGTCCTGTTCATGCAGATGCTGAGCTAACAGTTGCAGCGCCTTCTCCAGCTTTCCGCTGCGCACCCACTGCTGAAACCTGCGATGGCAGGTCTGAAAGGGCGGATACTTCTCCGGCAACTCGCGCCACTGCGTTCCCGTGCCGAGCACCCAGAGCACGCCATTGAGGACGGCGCGCGTGTCATGCCAGGGTCGGCCGAGATTGTCAGCCCGCCGAGCCGGAGACAGCACCGGTTCCACCGCTTCCCATTGTTCGTCGGTCAGTTCCCAGTGTCCACGCATAGGCCGGAACGGAGGGCTCCAAAGCATAACCAGAATGCCACGTCTGACCCACAAAATGGTTTGTAGAGTCGAGATGTGACGCGGTGGTTTAGGTTTGGCCTATCTGTTTCCGGCTCTTTCGTTCGCCGGTGCCTCGCTAGCCAGACCATACTCCGTTTCCACATCCCGCTCATCGAACCGGACAGGCGGTTTTCCCGCATCCGGCTCTGGGAAAAAGCTCACGTTTTCGCCCACGGAAGACTTCCAGTCCGCTTTGGTAAACGGACCAGACCGAGCACATCGCAGAGAAACGCGGATGGGAACCGCGTGGGGCAATTAGCGAGTCCCCTCGCGATTGAAGGCCTGGTGCTGGAGATCGCCGCTGGTTTCGTCCGCGAGCAACGGGTTGATCGGGACAGTCACAGCCCGAATTGGTTGAGAAGCGCGCGCGAGGCTCTTCATGCAAATTGCCACGAGTCCGTGCGCCTCGGCAGGGTTGCAGGCTGGTTTGGGATTCACCCTGTTCACTGAGCCCGCAAGTTCAGGAAGCACCAGGGCTATGCTCTGGGGCAGTATGTGAGAAAGCTGCGCGTCGTATCTGCCAGTCGCAAGCTGATGGAGTCGGATTCGCCGCTCGCGGTAATCGCATTGGAGGTCGGCTTCGCGAACCAGGCGCATCTTTGCAGAATCTTCAAACTTGTCACCGGCATCTCTCCAGTGCGCTATCGCGCCGTCGCAAGGGCGCTAACCGCAGAGAAGATGTTGCAATCATGAAAGAATCTTCGGCGCGGCGACTTTAGGATGGGCCAATGAAACCATTTCCGCGCTTGCTGTGCCCCGCCATCATTGCGGTTTTATCGATTGCGCCTGCTGCTCAACAAACGAATGTCCCGAGTCAGGCATCAATTCAGCTCAGCCCAGAGCGGGCAGTCAAGTTTCGCCGTGCATCGGATCTCCATTTTTCGCCCGATGGCTCTCGGTTCGTCTGCGTGGTATCGGAGGTGAACGGACCCGCATTGGAATCTCACCTTTGGCTTCTTCATATCGGCCACGGAGAATTGCGCCAGTTCACGTTCTCGCAGAAATCCGAGCGATTGCCACGGTGGGCACCCGATGGTGGCAGTTTGGCGTTTCTCTCCAACCGCAACGGGAGTATGCAGGTTTATGTCATGCCGACCGGTGGAGGGGAGGCTCATCCGGTTACGAACAGTGCAACCGCAGTAAGTGATTTCCATTGGTCGCCCGACGGAAAACAGATCGCCTACCTAGCAGCAGAACCCGAACAAGGGAAGGCCGACAATGACGCCCAGATCGCGGACCGCGAACAAGATCTTGAACGTCTGTGGGTGGCCGATCTCGCTTCAGGAAAGATTCGCCAAATGACGCGCGGTGCCTGGCGGGTCGATGACTTCGACTGGTCAAGCTCTGACCAGATCCTAGTGATGGCGAGTGATCACCCAAAGGCCGAGACCTGGAATGATGCTCTATACAGCATTTCGATGACGGACGCCGCAATCACTCTCCTCGGCAAGCCCAATCAGCCGTTTGAGGGACTTTTGCTTTCACCCGGCCGCAAGCAATTTTCCTTTCTCTCGACTCGCACCGGCGGGCCGATTCCTCATGATCTCTTCCTGCAGAGCGTCAGCGGTGGAACAGCTCGCGATGTGACACCCACAATCGATCGCGCGGTCATCGATGCCAAGTGGCAAAACGACTCCACCATCCTGATTCGCGTGGCTGACGGCTTCCACAATCGCATTTTCCGAATCGGCTCCGATGGAGCCGCAGCGGCCGTCGACCTGCCTCACTCTGTTCGTGCCTTCGACGTCGCGTCCGACGGCACGTTGGTTTTCGTCGGTGTTGGCTTCAATCGCCTGCCGGAACTCTTCATCCGGCACATCGACGGCACTGTCGGGCAGGTAAGCCATTTGCAAAAGGACGACTGGGCCGCAGTTCGGCTCGCCGATGCCGAAATCTTCCGCTTCAAGAGCTTTGATGGAACGGAAATCGAGGCTGCACTGATGAAGCCGATCGGCTCAGCCTCCAAGGCAAAACTACCACTCGTCCTGCTTGTGCACGGCGGACCAGCCAGCAACTTTTCTGCAGACTATTTTTGGTTCAACGCTTGGCCTCAGCTTCTGGCCGCAAGAGGTTATCAAGTCCTGATGGTCAACCCGCGGGGATCGGTTGGTTATGGCGAAAGTTTCTTGAAGTTGAATCGCGCCGACTGGGGCGGCGGGGACTTCAAGGATCTGGTGGCGGCCGTGGATGTTGTGATCGCTCGTGGGGAGACCGACCCTAACAGCTTGGGCATCGGAGGTTGGTCCTATGGAGGCGAGATGACGCAGTGGGCAATTACACAGACCAATCGCTTCAGGGCTGCAGTCACCGGCGGTGGCGTATTTGATCAAGCCGCCGAGTTTGAAACCGAAGATTCTCCGGCTGGCGACAAATGGTATTTCGGCACGCCTTGGGAGCACCCCAAGGTCTTTGCACGCAACTCCCCAGCCACATACATTCGCAACGCACGAACACCGACGCTCATCTTGCACGGCGAGAACGACCAGAATAATCCGGTCAATCAATCCCGGGCGTTGTACCGTGCCCTCAAACACTATGGTGTGGAAAGCGAGTTGGTTATCTATCCCGGCGAAGGGCACCTGCCAAGACAAGAAAAACATCAGATTGACATTCTCGAACGAATGCTGGAGTGGTTTGATCGCTACCTGAAGCAGAAGGCCGTTGAAAAGGTATCCAGTAGAAATAGCAACCCTGGCACTTCGTCAACTCCCAGCTTGTCGGCCAACCGGAAGTTGGCCGGAACGGGGTTCCCAGATTTTGGCATGCCACTTCAAGCCCAAACAGCTTTAGTTAGCGCTTGTGTTGAAAGCGCCCCCATGAATTCTTTTTCTACAGCGAGGAAGCTGGGGAAAGCGACTGTCTGTTTTGTCAAGCGGCAATGGACAGGGTTATGGAAAAGACGGCGGCGAGCCGCCTCGGAAAACGTGTCCGTTTTCCGCTTTCCCACAACCCCGGCTGCTACTGGAGT
>Ga0326727_10017447_pt1 | contig 14896 bp, 14 predicted proteins | sample MB2enrmetagenome_FD_207643 | JGI IMG/M metagenome (GOLD analysis project Ga0326727, IMG submission 207643) | Lab enriched peat soil microbial communities from McLean, Ithaca, NY, United States - MB29MY | ecosystem: Environmental > Terrestrial > Soil > Wetlands > Peat | place: USA: New York... | reverse complement strand
GACGACGTAGATGAACGAGTTGAGCTCGGTCGGGTCTCGCGCGTTTTGTCGCATGGCGTCGACGAGCCCCTCGTTCAGGACGATGAGATTCCCGGTCACCTGCCAGTACGCCCCGAGCTGCGGGGGCAGGTTCGATAGCCCGAGGCCGAGGCCCGGACGCTCGATACCGAGCACTTGGCGGACCGCTCCGCGTACGACTCGGAAGACGGCATCATAGTCGGCCGGTGAGTCCAGCGTGCGAACGAGCGGGGAGAGCGGGCGAAGAGGCTCCGGGGGCTTCGGGCCCGTACCGCCGGTGGTCGGGACCGGCGTTGCCGAGAACGGGAGTTGCATGACGGGACGAGCGATGGGGTGGGGATATAGGGGCGCTTACCGACGGGAAACGAGCCTACCTGGCCCGCTCGCGGGGGTAGCGCGGTCCCGTTCCGCCTGCCCGAGAGCCTAAGAACCGACGGCCCCATTCTGCCCCGCGATGCCCCGACCCCAGGATGTGGTGTTCCCCCGCCGCCGCGAGCGTCTCGAGGACCGGCGGAAGGAAGGACAGCACCGAAAACTGCTGGACGAGTTCTTCGACCACTCGACACTGCTCGCCGTGTCGCGGCTCGTGACCCGAGGTATGTTCGACTCCGTCGACTACCCGATCTCCACGGGGAAAGAGGGCGGCGTCTTCCGAGCGACCGCGGGCCCGGAGTTCCGGGCCGTGAAGATCTACCGGATCGGGAACAGCGTGTTCCGCCACCTTCCCCCGTACGCTCTCGAATCGCTTCGACGGGAATCGAGCGTCAAGAACTTCGGTGGACTGATCTTTGCGTGGACACGTCGGGAACACACGATCCTGGGCCGCCTCGCCGACGCGGGAGTACGAGCTCCGCGTCCGTACGGTCACTTCCGAAACGTCCTCGTCATGGAATTCATCGGCGGCCCCGAAGGGATGGCGGCGCCGCGGATCGTCGACATCCCAATCGAAGACCCGGCGGCACTCTATGAGGACCTCGTCACTCAGATCGGCCGGATGGCGCGGGAGGCCCGGCTCGTTCACGGGGACCTATCTCCCTACAACGTTCTCCTCCACGACGGACACGTGGTCCTGATCGACGTGGCCCAGGCGGTCTCGGCCGACCACCCCGAGGCCCTTCGATTGATGGAGCGCGACATTCGAAACTTCTCGAAGTTCCTCGGGCGACTGGGGTTCGAGGTCGAACCGACGGATTTCCTCGAGGCGGTGGGCGGAAACTCGATCGGTCCGCCTCGCGCGGAGGCCTAGGGGTCCATGCCGACGCTCTACGCTCGGATCCCCGAGGACCGGGTCGGTGTGCTGATCGGGCCGGGAGGCAGGACCAAGAAGGCGATCGCAGCCGCCACCGCCACTCGGATCGACATCGACGCGAACGAAGGCGAGGTTCGCGTGGTCGGCCCGGACACCGACCCGATGGGGGTTCTCAAGGCCCGTGATATCGTCCTCGCCATCGGTCGGGGGTTCTCCCCGGAGCGCGCGATGCGGCTCTTGCGCGAGGACACGTTCTTCGGCGTCCTCGATATCAAGCTCGCCACCGGTCACCGAGAGAAAGCCGCTCTGCGACGCATCCGCTCCCGCGTGATCGGTACCAACGGCCGGGCGCGTTCGCGCATCGAGCAGCTCTCCGGCTGCTCGGTGAGCGTCTACGGCTCCACGGTCGCTCTCATCGGCAAAGAGGACCAGCTCGACCACGCGACGCGCGCCGTCGAGCTCCTCGTGAAAGGGAGCGAGCACTCGACCGTCTTCCATCTCCTGGCCCGGTTCAAACGGGACGACGCGGTCAAGGAGGCGACCTCGCTCGACGAGGTCGGGGACGTCGGAGGATAGCGCCGTGGGAAAGACGCTCTCCCTCGAGGGTCCTCCGCTCGAGTGGGCCCGCGAGCAGTTCGCCCGCTACTACGACACGGCCGCGATCGCTCCCCCGTACCGGCTCGCGCGGCGCGAGTTCGCCGCCTTCCCGTTCACCACCGAGACCATGATGCGTCGGCACGCGACCCTGCGGACGACGGAGGAGTTCCTACGGTTCCTGCGCCGCGAGACTCCTCGCCACGTGTACTACTCCTCCGCGTACTACCGCCGCCCCGCCGAGCCGACGATGTCCGCGAAGGAATGGCTCGGCGCCGACCTCATCTTCGACCTCGATTCGGACCACCTCCGAGGGGCGGAGGCGCTCGATTACGCGGGCCAGCTCGACCTCGTGAAGACCCGGCTCGTTGCGCTCGTCGACGATTTCCTCCTCGGGGACTTCGGCATCGACCCCGCCTCCACCTCGTTCGTCTTTTCCGGGGGCCGAGGGTACCACGTTCACGTCCGGGACGACCGATTCCAGCCCCTCTCGAGCCCCGAGCGCCGGGAGCTCGTCGACTACGTGCTCGGGACCGGCTTCGACCCGATGGCGGTCATCGGCTGGCGGCGGACCGACGTGCGCTCGGGCCGGACGGCGGCCGGCCTGGACGACGACGGTGAGTCGGGTCCCGCCGGGGGCCGGGCCCCCCGGACCCGGACGCTGGCCCCCCCCGACGCCCCGGGTTGGCAAGGTCGCACGACCCGGGCGCTCCTCGAGGTGCTCCGCCGCTGGGAGGAGCAAGGCGCGGCCGCGGCATCGGAGGAGATGATACGGTACGGGATCCGCCCGGTCAAGGCCCGCCGGTACGCCCGGCTCCTCATCGACCAGGGTGGGGCGGCGAAGATCCGGTCCCACCTCTCGCTCGACGTGTTCCGGTCCGACCTTCCCGCCGACTTCCTCGAGGCCGTCGTTCCCCGGGCAGCCGTCGAGGTGCAGGGAGAGACGGATGCTCCGGTCACGACCGACATCCACCGCCTGATCCGACTGCCGAACTCGCTCCACGGCGGGACCGGGTTCCGGGTCGTCCCGCTCGGACGGGACGAGATCGCGGGGTTCGACCCGTTCCGGGATGGCCTCCTCCCAGGGTACGACGGGGAGAGGACACCGGTGACGTACGTTGAGGAGGCGCGCTACCCCTTCCCCGACGGCGGGGTCCATGCGGTCCCGGGCGGGACCGACGAGCTCCCGACCCCGGTGGCGCTCTTCCTGCTCCTCAGGGGGCAGGCGGAGCTTCGGCCTTCACCGGGATGACGAGCCGCCCGATCTTCTCGATCGACCCCTCGACCACGTCGCCCGGTTTCAGCTTCCTCGACTCGTTCCCGAACTCGAACCCCGGAACCCCTCCGAGGCTCCCGAGGGAGAGGATGTCCCCCGGCTCGAACGTGATCCCCTGGGAGAGGTGGGCGATGATCTCGGGGATGCGGAAGATGTAGTCCGATGTGTCGCCGCGCTGGCGGACGGTCCCGCCGACCTTGAGCTCCATCGCGAGCGGGTACGGCTCGCCGACCTCTACCTTGGGGACGACCCAAGGCCCCACGGCCATCGTCGCGTCGAACCCCTTCCCCATCACCCAATCGACCGTCCCTTGGGCCGGGTACTGCAGGTCGCGGTACCCCATGTCGAGAGCGATCGTGTAGCCGGCGACGAACTCCATCGCCTTCTCGGCCGGAATGTGCTTTCCGCGTTGTCCGATGACGGCGGCGAGCTCGAGCTCGACATCGGGGAATGTCCCGGCCGGGTTCAGCATGAGGTTCTCGCTCGGCCCGACGAGGCTGTTGAAGTACCGAGTGAAGACGTAGGGGCGGGTCGGTAGCGGCTTCTTCTGCTCGGCGATGTGCGTCTTCGAATTGGAGGCGAGGCAGTAGATCTTGCTCCGGCGAACGACGGGGGCGAGCAGCTTCACCCCCTCCTCAGCCTTGAACAGGAATCGTGCCCCCGTTGCGGCGCGCGGGGTCCACCCCGCCTGACGGCGACGGTCGACGTACTCCAGGATCTTCTTCGTGAGCTCGACGGAGTCCACCCCCCCGCCGAAGAACGCCTGCATGTCGCGGAATCGGCTCGGGTCGGCGCCCTTGACGGGATTCACTCCGTAGTAGTCTCGGACGGCGGTATCGAGGTCAATGAACTCGTTGGCGTCCGTGATCATGCCGAAATGGAACTGGTCCTGGAGCGTGAAGTGAACGAGCTTCATCCGTCCCTCTCCGGGCCGGGGAGACCTGCGGACGGATAACGGATGCGAGTGCCGGGGTAGAGCCGAGCCTCGCGGCGCTCCGCTTCGGGACGTCCCAGCGGCTTAGCGGAAGTGGCGGTGGACGGCCAGGAGATAGATGAAGAGGATCAGCGCGAAGATGAACCCGAAGCTGATGAACAGACCCGCGAGCCCGTAGGTGACGAGTTCGAAGATCACGAAGAGGAGAGTGAGGACCAGGGCCCACATCCGGAGGTGCCAGAGGCCTAGCGCGAGGCCGAGGATGATGAGGCCAACGATGAGGATGATCGCGCCGAACTCGATGCCGCCCAGGCCCGCGAAGCCCGACGGTACCCCGAGGTAGTTCAGAGCAGCGGCTCCTGCGACGACGAGCGCGCCGCCGAGGACGAGGAGAAAGCCAAAGATCCCGACCAGGACGGCCAGGATGGCGACGCCGAGCGGTCGGGAAGGAGGCGCCACGTACTGCGTCGGAGCTTGGGTCGTCACGAGTTCCTCGGAGCGGGCGTGCCCGCCGGCTTGTAGACGTTCGGTCCCGGGTAATGAAGGTGCGTTTAGGTAGGAATCCAGCTCTCCCGGAGTTCCGAAACCGTTTCCTTGCGTCCCGGCAGGGCATAGGTCGCTACGTACCCGACGCCGACCCTCTCGAGGTCGATCAGCTCGAGGGCCGTCGCATCGTTGGATCCGTGCGTCTCCGGACCGCTCACGACGGGGGGGGCCGTGCCCCCACCGATCACCACGGGAGCGTAGTAGATCGAGAACAGGTCGGCGAGGCCGCCGCGGAGCACGCTCGAAAGGATCTCGGCGCCGCCCTCGACCATCAGTTTTCGGAATCCCATGTCGTAGAGGACCGCGAAGATGCGACGCAGGTCGACTCGCGTCGCGCCCGCGACTACGGTAGTGACGTGCGGGGGGAACGCCCGCGTCGACCGCTCTGAAGTCGCGACAATCGTCGGGGCAGAGCCGTCGAGCACCCGGGCGTTCGGGGGGGTTCGACCGCTACCGTCGATCACGACCCTGGTCGGATTCTTGCGAGGGGCCTCTCCGAGGAGCTCCCAATGGACTCTTAGGGAGGGGTCGTCCTGGACGACGGTGCCGACCCCGACGAGGACCGCGTCCGAGCCGGCCCGCAGCCGCTGGACCCGCTCGAGGTCCTCGGGGCCCGAGAGCGGGGCCTGCTGCCCTCCGGCGAAGGCGAGGCGGCCATCGAGGGAAGCGGCGCAGTTGACCCAGACGGCAGGTCGCCGCGGTGCCGCGTCCTTCGGAGAGCCCATCCGTTTGCCTCAGGGAGAAGGTCGGAGGCGGGCGACCTCGGCCTCCAGGGTCTCGGTCGGCTGCCCAGCCGCCTTCAGGTCCTCGAGGTTGATCGCAACGTTCGCGAGCGCGCCCTCGGCGGCGGCGCGGAAGAGGGCGAGGGAGGTGACCAGGTCGCTCCCAAGAGCTGCTCGCGTGCGACCGCCGACGCTGCTGAGCCGGCTCGCCAGGTCGACCGCGCGGCGTGCGGTCTCGAGCGGGACCTCGGCCGCCCCCCGGACGGCCTGAAGGTATGCCTCCTGGGCTGTGGGGTCGGTCGGCCTCTCCTTGCGCGCCTTCTTCGACTGGCGCACGGCGTCGTACGAACGGGAATCCTCATCCGAGAGCTCAAGGAACCGGTGACGGCCCTCGGTCAGTGCGGCGCTCACAGCCACCAGGTCCTCGGCAGGCTTCGCCGGGTCGATGGAGTAGGCGAGGACCATCTCTCCCAGCGCGGACGCCAGCGCGGCGACCACGCCCGCCGCGCTCCCGCCGCCGGGCGTCGGCGTGCGAGCGGCGAGGCGGGACGCGAACGAGGCGATCGACTCATGGCCCGGCCCCGAGCTCCCGATGGACCGGACCTTCCGCTCGAGAACGGCACTGCGGTCGAACGAGTGGAGCTGGAGGTAGTACTCCGCGGCGCCGAAGAGGGCGTCCTCAGGAACCAGCCCGACGATCTCCGACTCTTCCACCGCGACCCCGAACCGTTGGGCCTCCCGCCGGACGGCCTCGAGGGCCCGGTGGATCGGCGTGACGTGGTAATCGGTGAGGTTCATCGACACCTGTGCCCGGTTCCGCTCTTTGATCTCGAACCCGAGCGCCTTCACTTCGGGGAGGCCGCCGTCCCGGGCCCGGACCGCTTTCGCAATCCGCTTCGCGATCGCGACGTCGGGCGTAGTGAGGTAAGCGTTGTAGGCGATCAGGACCGGTCGGGCTCCGATTGCTACGGCTCCCGCGGTCGGGTGAAGCTTCGGTTCGCCGAAATCCGGCGCCCGGGCCGGGTCAGTCGCGATCACTGAGCGCAACCCTTCGAACTGGCCTTCCCGGACCTTCGCGAGGTCGGACCGTTCCGGCCGTTTGGCTGCGGCGGCGTAGAGATAGACCGGGATCCCGAGCTCCTTGGCGACGCGGGCTCCGAGCTTCTCGGCGAGTCGGATGGCGTCCGCCATGGTCGACGCCCCGATGGGGACGAACGGCACGACGTCCGTCGCGCCCATTCGAGGGTGCTCCCCGCGCTGCACGTTGAGGTCGATGAGCTGCGTCGCGACCTTCATCATGCCGAGAACGGCGTCGAGGAGCGCATCTCCCTCGCCGACGAGGCTGACCACGCAGCGGTTGTGGTCCGCGTTCCGCTCGACATCGAGCACCGTCACACCGGGGACCTCCCGGGCCGGGGCTACGATGCGTTCGATCCTCTCGGCGTCGCGTCCTTCGGAAAAGTTCGGTACACATTCGAATACGGTCATGGCTGGGTGTTCCCTCCAAACGTCTCGAGAAGCGTCTGATGGCCCCGGGCCTCCTGGGGTGTGGAGCCCGTCCGGGGCCGCTGGCGAGCCCGTGCGATGGCCGTTCGCACCCTCTCCTCGGAGAACCCGTGCTCGTCCACGAGGATCGTCCGAACCCCCCCCTCGTCCACGGGGCCGAACACGGGGGGTGGGACTTCGATCGACTGGGGATGCCGGAAGATCTCCGCGACCTCCTCCGCTTCGGCCCGGTCCAATCCGACCTTCTCGACCGTCGCTCGGAACCCGAGATGTTCCTGCACCAACTTGAGGGCCTTCTTGGGGCCGTAGCCCCGAACGCCGTCATTGAAGTCGGTGCCGATGACGATCCCGAGGAGGATCAGCTCCTCTTCGCTGATGCCCAGGCTCGCGAGGAGCTCGCTTCGGTCGATCAGCTGGGCCCCCGGGCTCGTTCCGCCGCGCCCGCGGGCCGCGAGCCCCCGGACCAGCTTCGGAGAGCCGAAAAGGAGAGAATCGTAATCCTCGGAGGCCGCGGCCCAGACCGTTCCTCGGGAGGCCATGACCGCCGCTTGGGCCTCGCCCTCGCTCGGGGCTTGGACCGACGGAACTCCCAGGGCGCTCAGAAGCCCTCGCAGCTCCTCGACCATCGGTCGGGTCAAGCGCGAGGTCTGTGCCGCCTTCTTCCGAGCGGTCTCGAGGTCGCCGGCCGCCAGCGCCTGCTGCCACTCGCCCTCGGCCTTCTCCTTCGCGACGATCCGCTGGCGGATCGTCCCAGTCTTTCGCTCCGGAGGCTTCCCGTCAAAGACCCAGATGGGCAGGACCCCCTCGCGGAGCAGGGACGTCGTCCGGTAGAAGACCCCCATCAAGTGGCTCGTGACCCTGCCTTCGGGGTCGCTGAACAGCTGCCCGTCCCGCTGTCGAAGAGTCGCCAGGAACTGGTAGACGGCGTTGTAGCCATCTACCGCGAGCGTCCGGCCCGCGAGAGCATCCCAGGGAAGCTCCTGGGCGGTGACGAGGTCCTTCAGCGGGAGCCCCACGGAGGCGTCCGAGTCGGGTCGAGTACTTGGTGTTACCGTGAAGAAACTGCCGCCAGGCTCTATAGGGGCCTGCGTTTCGGTCCCGTGGGAGTCCCGGACATGGAATTCACTTGGCAAGAGGAAGCGCCCGCCCCTAAGAACTTCGGAGAGGGCTCCGTCCTGGTCTCCGCGTTCCCGAGCGCCGGGCTCGCCACGACCGTAGCTGGCCACTACATGATCCGTGCGTTGAGCCTCCCGCGGGTCGGGCGGTTCGAGTCTCCCGAGATCGCTCCCATCGCCGTGGTCCAGGGCGGCGAAGTGCACCCGATCATCCGCGTCTACGGAAGGCCCGACCTCGGTCTGGTCCTGTCCGAGTTCCCCCCCAGCCCATCCCAGGCGAACTCGATCGCCCGGGCGATCCTAGATGCCGCGGAGCGCCACAAGGTCCGCATGATCATCGGATTCGAGGGCGTTGTACCACACCCGCCCGGGGATGGAGAGGCGGAAGAGCAGGAGAGCGCGGTCGCCGAGGACCAGTCCCCTGAGCAGGTGTGGGTCGCCTATTCGCGCAAGGATCCGACCATCCTCAAGTCGTTCGAGCCGGCCAAGGCCCGGCTGCTTGAGGACGGAGTGATTGGCGGGGTATCGGGAGCGCTGCTCGTCCAGGGGATCGGCCGGCCCGTTCCGGTGGCGGTCCTACTGGTGAGCGCCCGAGTGGCCGAGGGCCTACCGGACCATCGCGCCGGCGCCGCGCTGATCGAGACCCTCGACCGGCTGTTGCCCGAGCTCGAGATCGACACAGGCCCACTTCGGGCTCAGGCCGAGCAGATCGAAAAGGCCCTACGGGCCGTGATGAAGTCCCACCCCGCGAGCTCGCCCCCCACAGAGGCGCCCCCTCCTACGCCCGGGATGTACGGATAGATCGTCGACGCGCCGCCGGGCGACGCCGTCCCCTCAAGCGAACGACTCAGTGTACGAGAGAAGGTAGAGCGTTCCGACGACCATCACGGCGATCAGGCCCATGATTGCGACGGGGTTCGAGCTGAACTCGACCACCGTGACCCCGATCAGGGCCGCCGGGAGGATGAGCAGCACGAGGACCGTGAACAGCCGTCCGTCCATCAACCGTCCCCGAGACGGGGCCTCTCATAAAGCTAAGGTATCCGCTCACGTTTCTGAGCCCTCCCTTGAAGCGGCCTGCCTCCGAGGTCGTTTCAATACCCCTCCCCAGCGACTCCTCTACCCTCTTTGTTCATCTTCGATTCGGAGTTTCCAGCGTGATTCTCTCTTACAGGTACCGTCTGTACCCTCTCCGCGACCAGCTGACGTTCCTAGACCACGTCCTAACCGAGATGAACTACCTGTGGAACTACGCCCTCGCTCAACGACGCGATGCGTGGATCCGGGAACATCGTCACATCTCCTACCTCGACCAACAAGCCCGACTCAAAGGGTGGAGAGCCTTCGACATCCACGGTCTCGGTGCCGTTTCCTACGACGCCGCCCGAGACTGCCTGCAGCGACTCGACCTCTCCTACCGGGTGGCGTTCAAGCGCATTCGCGAGGGAAGACGACCAGGGTTTCCGCGCTTTCGCCGTGAAACGACTTCCTTCACATGTGTCCCAGTCCCAGATCCCTGGATCCCAGGTACCGGTGGAGCTTGGCGGCTAAAGATTCCGAGGGGCGGAGCGGTTCCCGCCCGCCGGCACCGACCTCCACCCACGGGCATGGCGAAGTCCCTGACCGTGTCGCGGGAGGGGGTAGAATGGTACGTAACGCTCCAGTACGAAGTGGCCGACCCGCCCCCTCCTCCGGCGGCGGACCCTGTGGCGCCGGTCGGTGTCGACCTCGGCCTGGTGCACTTGGCCGCGCTTTCCACTGGGGAGATGATTGAGTCGCCTCGGTTCCTCATTCAGAGCGAACGACGGTTGAAGCTACTCCAGCGGGACCTCTCCCGCAAGCAACGCGGCTCGAACCGCTGGAAGCGACAGCGGGAGCGAGTCCAAAGGTGTCACGCGACAATTCGGCGGCAACGCCATCATTGGGCCCATCTGGTGACGAGTCATTGGGCAGTCCGACACGACCTAATCGCGTTCGAAGACCTCAACCTCGCGTCCTTCTCCAAGGGAAACCGACTCGCGAAGGGAATCGCAGACGCGGGGTGGGGGATGCTCCGCCAGATGGCGGCCTACAAGGAGCGGATGCGGTCTGGGAGGTACGTCGAGGTTCCGGCACAAGGCACGTCCCAGACGTGTTCCCGTTGCGGGCGGGTCGCCGAACCTCCTCTGACGTTGAAGGACCGGGTCTTCCGGTGTCCGTACGGACACGAGGGGGACCGGGATGTCAACGCTGCTCGGAACATCCTCGAAAGGGGATTGGACCAACTACGTCGGAACACGACGGAAGGAAAGCGCGTGGATGGAACGCCTCCACCGACCCGGAAGGGTCGGCGAGCGTACCAGAGGAAGCGCGAACTCGTCGGCAGAGGGCCGGAAGCGGTCGGAGTGAGCCGCTTCTGTGCGACACCTGGCCCGTCCGGATCGAGGCTGTTACAAGCTAAGCAGGGCGGAGAACCAACGGGGGGATCGGCCCCCCGCCCGGAATCGGTTACTGAGTCGTGGGAGGGCGAGCTTCGCCATCCACCTCGAACGTGAGCTCCACGTCGTCGGAGCGCGCTCGGAGCGCCGGCAGCGGAGCCGGCATGTCCGGCACGGGCGTCCGCGCGGGAGGGGTGACCTCGATCCCCGGGGACTCCATCTCCACCGGGTTGGCCGGGACGGAAAGCGAATCGGGAGAGAGCTGCGCCGCGTTCAGGATCGCTTCCGTGGGCGCCAGGAACGACCGTTCGATGTGCTCCTCGATCACCGAGGCCCAATGCTCGGCGATCCGGGAGAAGGCGAGCGTCCCGCAAGTCGCTACGAGGCTCTCGTTGTCCAGGGTCTGAAGCGTCGCGACCCCGCGTTCGCGCTTTTCAACGAAGGAACCGACGAAGTGGAGGCGTCCGATGGCGCGGTCCGCGAGCGCGCGGCGCTCGCCCTCGCATCGGAACGGCTTGATCACGAACGCGCTTACGACCTCGGCATTCCGGGAGGCCACCTCTAGTACGTACGGGAATGCACCGCTGCCGGCGCCTCCTCCGAGGCTGCCGACCACGATGACGAACGTGACTCCGTGAAAGATCCGCTGTAAGGCCGGCTCCGCGGCCCGCGCGAGGACCCCACCGACGAACGGGGAGCCCCCAGTGTCGGTTTCCGCCCCAGAATCGGGACCCAGGTAGACGCGTCGGTCGAACTCGTCGAATCCCTGCACCTTCGGGTCGCAGTTGATGGCGACTGTTTCCAGGTGCCGGATGTGCCGATGCGCGATCTCCCTTGATACCCGAATGGCCCCGCCGCCCACGGCTGCCAGGACGAAACGAACGTCCTGCCCGAGACGGAGCGGGTTGCCCCAGCTGCCGCCCATCGGAGTGCCGCTTCCCGGCGTTAGGCTTCGGTCGTCACCGTCTTGCCCGGCCTCGTAGGTCTCCACAACCCCCCCTTGATCGAGCGCGCCAACGATCCTCGCTCATCTACCGTCCGACGACCCCCTTTCTCTCAAGGTCCTTCGCGCTCTCTCCGAGCGCTCCGACCTGGGTCCGGGTCTCCACCGCCTCGCGCACCGTAGCGCGAGCCCGCTGGACGAGCTCGTGGACCTTCATCTCCATCTCGCCGCGGCGTACGATCTCGGCCAGGATGTCCCTCACCGAGCGGCCGTTCGCGACGTGGTGGGCGTAGGTCTCGAGGGCGGCGTACTCTTCGGGCCGAAGACGCACGGGGACCTCGATGAGGCCCTCGGCGTCCACGACGGGTGTCGGCGCGGTCGACATCGCGCGGGAGCGGAGGAACGCGTGCAGCGCCGCCCGCATCAGCTCCGAGCGGGTCGTGAACTCGCCGTTCGCCACGAACGAGTCGACCAGCTGAAGCTCCTTGCGGTTGCACCGTAGGGCGATGCGCGCGTCCTCGGGCTCTTCCCCACGGGCCGCCTGCTCTGAAGAGGCGCGAGATGCTCGTCGGGAAGCGTTGTCGAACACAGTCGAGCAGAAGGATGGAAACTCCCTATACTTAAACACAAGCACGTCCAACCGATAGGAAAAGACGCACGTGCCGGTGGAGTCAGTTTGCTGACGTGTCGAACAGATATCGGAACGGGTCGAACAGCACTTGAGCGAGAGATCGCGTCTGTATAACACCCCTAGAGTGACTCAATCGCGCGGGGGAGCGCCGAAACGAGGTTCGAGAAACATCTGCCGGGACCGGTTCGAACCCTGCAGATGACCTGTCGAACCCGGCTTCGGCCGCATCCCGAGAAGGGAGTCCCTGACGTGCGAAGGCTTGTCACTATGCGCATTAGTGTGTATTACGTCAAAGGACGTAGTGTAAGTCGTTAGTTGTCGTTTCCATTGGGTCCCACATTAAAATACCAGGTGTTTGCCATACCCTCCTCGCGGGTCGAAGGGCCCACATATCGGAGGATCGAAAGCGAATGAACGTCTTTGGAAAGAACGAACGGAGCTGGAGAAAGGCGCGGAAGCGCGGAGTGTCGCCGATCATCGCGACGATCTTGCTGGTCGCGATCACGGTCGTGTTGGCCGCCGTGCTGTATGTGCTGATTTCGGGCCTGACGAGCGGCGGTGTGGGATCGAAGCCGATTGGAAGCGCCTTCACGGCGGGAAACCCGATTGCGTCAACCTGTACGTCGACAAGCGCCCAGACCATTGCAGCCGCGGCAATTACGGGTGGCTGCAAGAGCGGTGACTTCATCTACACGCTGACGGTCGAATCCTCGACCGTGAACTTCGGGAGCGTACTGTTCGAGGTCAAGACAGCAGCGGGAACCATTGCCACCTCTACAGTCAGCGCGTCGTTCGCAGTCTTGAACATTGCCCAACAGGTTTGCGCCATCAGCGTCTTCACCGCTACGTCGGGGTTTGCGATGTCGTCGACCTGGGCAAACTACGGACTGACCACAACGCCCACGTTCTCCTCGTCGAGCCCACTCACGGGCCTCTACACGATCGTGATTGACATGGGCAGCGCCACCGCAACTACGGGAACAGGGCTCACCTTCGTTACTCTGGGAACGGGTGGGTACTCCGGGACGACTTCGCTCTCTCTTCCGTAGACCGTGAGATTGCCAGCACGCTAACCCTTTCCTTCCCTCTTTCGTCTATGGTTCGGTCGTAGCTGATCCCACGGGGTGCCAGCCGGGCTGTCCGAGCTCTCCGATTGCGCGCGCTTCCGGCGAGCCGCCACGGCAACGTCTAAATAGCGGCCCCCGCCCTCAATACATCGCGGAGGACAGGGACCCGTACAAGCCTTGTATTCCGCGCGAGGAGCAATGGACCATCGTCGGTTGAGAATGCGGTCGCCAGGTCGACAGTGGCGCAGAGTGAGCCACCGCGGAGTCGCGGATGTCGTCGCGACGATCCTGCTCCTCGCGCTGACGGTGACGTTGTTCGCATCGATCTTTGCGTTCGTGACCAATTTCCCCTCGCCGCCGTCCCAGAACAACAACCAGTTCCAGGCATCGTTGGTTCTTACGTCGGCCGGGACCAATATTTCGTCTGTCCAAATCACGCATCTCGCCGGACCGTCCGTCCCTGGATCCGCCCAGGTCTACCTGAAGTCCGCGACCCAGCCGTTCGCGCCCGAGTTCCAGAGCCCCTATACCGTCGCCTCGCAGACCCTCACATGGGCGACCGTCACCGGATTTAAGGTGTGGAACCTTGGCCAGGTGTGGACCCTGACCTTCTCCACCTCCTCCAATGGAAAGTACCTTCCGAGCTCGAACGGTAACATTACGATCTACGTCGTGGCCTCTTCCCAGCTGGTCTTCAGCGTCATCCTGCCCGGAACCTTGCCCATCGTGCCACCCACGGTCCTGTCCACGTGGATCTCGCCTGCGAATCCCGTGACGGGCCAGGCGTTCACCGTGTTCGCATCCATCTCGGGTACCTACACGACGTGTCCTACCAACTGCGTTGAGCTCAATCTGGCCTACGTTCCGGGAGGGGCGTCTCTTCCCAACGGCGGACTCGAGCCGATGGTCCCCGTCTCTCAGGGTTGGAGTTACGCCGTACCCACGGGAACGACCACCTCGAACGGCACGTTCTACGCTTTCGTTAACGCTTCGAACACGGCAGGGGCATCGACCACCGGGGTGGTCGCGATCTCGATCGCGCGCGCGAGTGGTACGCAGAATGTCGCAGCCATCACAGTCCTCCCCGTGACCGGTGCCGCGGGCGCCGGCATCAGCCCCGGGGTCACGGGAGCCAATTTCGGTCCCGCCGGCTCCGTTGACAGTGTAACGCTGTCGCTGTATGGCATCGTCCTCACCCCAGTATTCACAGGCCTCACGACCGGTGCTTGCCCCGGGTCCGGGACCACTATCCAGATCCAGGTCGGCGTGACGACCTTCACCTGCGGGTTCACCGTCCCTAGCGGGCTCCCGTACGGCGCGCTGATCCTCGTCGCCAATGACGCGACGTCGGGACAGGCGGCCACCGCCACCTTCACTTCGAACCCGCCGTTGGCGAGCGCGAACGCCCCGGCGGTCACGCCGCCGCCCGTGTCGCAGTACATCGACCTCGGCCAGACGCCCACCGCGGCGACTGACACGCTGCCGGGCGTTCTCGGTGGGACCGGCACGGTGTCGTACACGTGGCAAGTTTCCTACAATTCTGGTGCCTACGCCACGGCAACGGCCACCCAGTGCGCGACCCCGAGCGGGGCGGCTTCGAACGGCGAGGTATTGAACTGCGTCGTGGGGGCGACCCTAGCCACCGGAACGTACAATTATGAGATCCAGCTAACGGATTCCGCCTCGCCCGCGGCCACGACGACATCGTCCGCGAGCGCGACAGTGACCGTGAGCTCGGCACTGACCGCACCCTCAGCGCCGGGGGTGAGCGCGGCGAAACTGGACGTCGACCAGGTGTTGACCGTCCAAGGGACGATCCCATCGACAGGCACGTCGACCTACTCCTGGCAGTGGCAAGTCTCGGTCAATGGTGCTGCT
>Ga0326727_10017445_pt1 | contig 14896 bp, 10 predicted proteins | sample MB2enrmetagenome_FD_207643 | JGI IMG/M metagenome (GOLD analysis project Ga0326727, IMG submission 207643) | Lab enriched peat soil microbial communities from McLean, Ithaca, NY, United States - MB29MY | ecosystem: Environmental > Terrestrial > Soil > Wetlands > Peat | place: USA: New York... | reverse complement strand
AAAGTGCCGTACCGGTCGTTTTGCTGGAACTTTTGCCGGAAGTCCGACACCCCTTTCTTTCCAAACGCTTCAACGACAGCTACTTGCGTTTGGAGGCGAGGGTCGGAATCGAACCGACGCATAAGGCTTTTGCAGAGCCCTGCCTTACCACTTGGCTACCCCGCCGTTGACCTTGCGTGAAATCTAAACAAGCCCGGCAAGCACGCAAGTCTAAATCTGCCAGTCCTGATTTGCTAGCGGTATGTCGCTCAAATGGCTAGACGCCACGCATCTTAGAACTGGTTGCTGATAAATCAAGTTTCAGGGGGCCATCTTCTGGGCGGCGCACGCATCTAGGGCATTTTGGAACTTGGCGTGGTCGGCTGCCCGGGTGGAGGATGGAACGAGATGAGGGGCGGGCAGGTTTGAGAGTTCGGGGCGCACGAGCCGCTGGTGAGCGCGGCCGTAGAACAGGGCGGCCTTGAGGCGGAAGGGGGTGAATCGGTCGCGCTGAGTCTTAGGGATGCGCTCGATAAATGCGTGGATGCGCAACCGGCGCAGGTCGTAGATCATGCGCACGGGGCGGATTTGAGATTCGGCGAGGCCGAGCGACTGCGCAACCAATGGCCGCAGTTGAGCGTGCGGCTCATCGTCTCCAGTCCATCAAACCGGACCTCGGTCGTTAACCCTGTCGGTCGCATGCAACTCGCCGTCCCAATGGTAGTCGCTGAATTCGAGCGCGGCAGGATCAAAGAGCGCGTCAACGCGGGGTTGGCTGCTCGGAAGGTTCGTGGTGTGCAACTTCGTCGCCCCCAGACCACCAATGGACAGGCCGCTGAAGCCAGAAAGCCCAAGCCGAAGGGGCTTGGACCAAGCGCTATTGGCCGCGAGCTGAAGATACAGTTCATCCGAAAAGTACCTGTCCGGATAGGGTGGCTGGTGGCAGGGTTGGGGCGGAAGTCAGATCTTGCTTTACCGTGCGTTAGGCGTTCGTGAAAACTACGAGTATTGGCGTACCGAGTATGCAGATGGATGCGTCCGCTTCTTTTCTGAATGAACGAGCACTGCGACGGCTCGGTACGCTTGAAGCGCATAACCGTGGCCACGAAACGGTTCAAGAATCTCAATGTACGGCCGGGGTTCGAGGTCAGGCAGATCAAGCGGGAGATTAATCACGCGCATAGCGGCGTGTTGCAAGCGTGCTGCTTCGGTGATCCTCCGATGGACTGAGGGCCTTTCTGTCCACTTGCACCTCGGGTTGGTGCCTGGCCCTCGCTGGCCCCACTGCGGATGGTTTGGGGTATTCATAGACGCCCATCTCGTCCGAAGCCGCGACTATGGCTTACGGTACGCCGCCGCACACGCAGTTCCAGTGCTTTCTTCTGGCCCCGCGAGGACCCCGCGACGGCGTCGGGCCGGTGTTGGGCCTCGGCCTTCGCTCAGGGAGTATTCACGCCGGCCGGGCACAAGGCAGTTGGCTTCAACTTTTTCCTTGTTTACCTGCCCGGTGAAAGCCTCAAATACGGAGAAATGACGAGATGCAGCAGACGGCCTTCGCCACTCCCTCTGAAGCGGGAGGGCGGCGTGGACGAACCGGACTGGGCACAGGAAGGCAAAGCTTGGGAATGGTTCGTTACCAGAATGCCACGACCCTGCCGAGGAGGGGCCAGGACGCAGAGCCGCATTCTATGTCAGCAACCGCACAAGCAGCCACACCCATAACCAGCACGAAGATGAAATCCACGCGAGCGAAGAAATTGAAGTGGATGGCCCTTTTCGGGTCGCCTAATAGCTCTGGGGGCTCGAGCCCCTGCTCTCCCAAGCCGCGGCGTTGGCTGTTATATCTGCACCTGGTCCCGGTTGTAGCGTGTTTCTGCGCCGCGCCAACTGAGGCACAAACGCCCCTGCGTGAGCTTCTGCAGCCTCTCGGCTTCAAGATCGCCTACGAAAGCTATGCTGATGGCAACTCGGACATTCTCGTCATGAACGGCGACGGATCCAACCCGGTGAACCTGACGCAGACGCCAAAGGAGCAGGAGCACTACCCCCAGGTCTCGCGTGACGGCACGAAGGTATGTTTCGTCTCGGACGTAGGCGAAGGCCGGGACACGGTGCGCAGCGTCTATGTGATGGATATTGACGGCAGCAATCGGAAAAAGGTAGCCGACCATGCGCGGGAGCCCTTCTGGAGCCCGGATGGGAAAGTGATCGGCTTTTTGCCCCAGGAGTTTGCCAAGTTCGACGTGATTGATTTCTCTACCAAGGGGATGAGCTTCTATGATTTGGCCACCGGCAAAATCACGCCCCACGTCAACAGCGCCAACCTGCATCACCTTTATCACCCGAGTTGGTCCGCGAACGGGAAATGGATCGTTGCGACTGTGCATGCCGGCATGGGTTATGACCATACGATCTTGCTCATCGAGGCGCACGGGAACAAGATCATCAATCTGAAGATTCCCGGTTGCCGACCCTGTTTCAGCCCGGACGGCAAACAAGTGGCGTGGGGAGCCGACGACCACGAATTAGCGGCCGCACCGATCAACCTCGAGGCGGAGCAGCCCGCAGTTGGTGCCTGGACCGTGCATATTAAAGACGAGAAGAATAAGATTTACCACGTGAACTGGTCCCCCGACAGCCAGTTCCTGGCCTTCAGTCGTGGGCCCGATAGCGGGGGTGACCCGACCAAGCCGGGGACTCACCTTGCGGCTGCCGAAATCCATGGCGTCTATGCCAAGGGCTGGAATATATGCGTGGTCAAGGCCGACCGGGCAGCGAACCTGAATCTGGATCAGGCTACCGAAGCAGACTTCCTCGTGCTCACTACCAACGGTTTCAGCAACAAGGAACCAGCCTGGTTCCGGCCGCACCACTAAAAGGGAACAGCCAAGGCTGTGGCATTTCTTAACACTCCAGTGTTCACCCGCAAGATGGCCATTCCTCGTTTCCTTACGCTGGCAGCCGTCGTGGGGCTTTTCACTGCCTGCGAGAAGGCCGGCTCCAATGCGCCGAACGAAAGCCAGTCGGCGGGCGCGGCCGACCGGGGCAAAGCTGGCAGCCTCGGGCCGTTTGTAGTCACGACGAAATCCGGGGTCGAGATGGTTTATGTGCCCGGAGGGGAGTTTATCATGGGCACCGATCGGGGCGATCCCGACGAAGCGCCCGCGCACAAAGTCCGGCTGAGCGCGTTTCTCATGGACAAGTTCGAGGTGACGCACCAAATGTATGCCAAGGCGCAATTACCCAATCCGTCACATTGGCAGGACAGCCCACAAAAACCCGTCGAACGGGTGCGCTGGCGGGATGCTAAGCGCTACTGCGACGAGCGGTCCTTGATGGAGGGGCTGAAGCCGTGCTACAACGAAAAGACTGTTGACTGGGATTGCGATTACTCGGCCAACGGTTACCGGCTGCCGACCGAAGCTGAATGGGAGTATGCCTGCCGAGCCGGAACGGAGGGCCCGTATGACTTCGGACGCCCCGATAAGCTACGGCAGTATGCCTGGATGGCCGAGAACTCCGATCAGAAGACGCATCCGGCAGGCCAGAAGAAGCCGAACGGCTTTGGGATCTACGACCTCTATGGCAACGTGTCTGAATGGTGCGAGGACGTTTACAGTCCCACCTACTACAAGGAAAGCCCGGCGATTGATCCCCATGGGCCGCCCAATCCGGGAAAGGATGTCAAACGCGTGATCCGTGGAGGAAGTTGGAAATCGAGTCCAGACCAATGCCGGGCCACAGCCCGCCAGGGAGAACGCACCGGCGACACGGACGCTTGCTTTTCCACCGACTTCTGCGGCTTCCGTTGCGTCCGCCGCATTACACCGGAGGAGCTTGAACAGTTGAGGATCTCGAAATAGTCCAGGCCATCACCCCCCAATCATTTCCGGCTCGATGCTGTTCCACTCCTGGCCGTTCCTGGTCTTCCTGATGGTCGTGCTGCCGGTGTTTTTTGCCTTGCGAAGAACCAGGCTGTGGCTGCCGTGGATGGCCCTCGCCTCCTACTTCTTTTACGGCTGGTGGAACCCTTACTACCTGCTGCTGGTAATGTATTCCACGCTGCTGGACTTCACGCTGGTCGCACTAATGGACCACTGCCCGCGCGGAGGAGAGCCGGTGGATGTGGTGGGGCGCCTGACGCGCCTGCGTTTTGATGATCGCGTTCTAAAAATCGCATTCCTGGGTTCGGTGCTGGCCAGCATCGGGGTCCTTGTTCTGGCGTTGATCGGTCCCAAAACCCTGCGGCCCACTATGGGCGGCTTGGGTGTGCTGGTGCTGCTCATGGGTTTGGGGGCGCTTTACAGCAGCCGAAGAATCTGGCTGCTGATCAGCCTGGTCAACAACCTGGCCCTCCTGCTCTTCTTCAAATACGCCCGTTTCCTGGTCGAAAACCTGAACGCCGGCTTCTCGTGGGTGCATCTGCCACTGAAGCTGGCCGACCCTTCGACGCTCATGCCGTTTGGCTTTCAATACCTGCTCCCGGTCGGCATTTCGTTCTTCACCTTCCAATCGCTCAGCTACACGATTGATTTCTACTTCGGCAAGGTGCATCGCGAGCGGAATTTTCTGCGGTTTGCCACCTTCGTTTGCTTCTTTCCACAATTGATGGCGGGGCCGATACAACGGGCGCGCCATCTGCTGCCGCAGTTCAATCAATTCCCGCCGATTCGCCTGCAGAACTTCACTGACGGCGCGTCGCTGTTCCTCGTCGGGCTATTCAAGAAACTGGCGTTGGCCAACTACCTGTCATTCTATGTGGAGCGGGTTTATGACAATCCGGGTGCTTTTGGCGCGCCTGCCTTGTTCCTGGGCACTGTTGCTTTCGGCTGGCAGATATTCTTCGACTTTAGCGGCTACACGGACATGGCGCGCGGGGTGGCCAAACTGATGGGCTTCGACCTGATTCTGAACTTCAACAACCCCTACCTGGCCACCGGCTTGGGCGAATTCTGGTCACGCTGGCACATCAGCCTTTCGACCTGGTTCCGGGATTACCTTTACATTCCCTTAGGCGGGAACCGGGGTGGCGTCCTTGCCACGTACCGCAACCTGTTCATTACCTTCTTCATTTCCGGCATCTGGCATGGCGCCAACTGGACGTTCATGATCTGGGGCGCTCTGCACGGCCTGGGGGTGATGGTCACCCGCGAGCTGGAGCGGTCGCGGACATATCGCGAGCGGGTGCCGAAGCTGCTCAAGCAATTCGGGGTGTTTATATTTGTCACCTTTACCTGGATTTTCTTCCGTGCGGATTCGCTCACCGATGCGTGGTTGATTGTGCGGCGCATCTTCATCTCGGCCTGGCATGACCCACAGATTCCGGCGCTGATGCTCCTGCTGATGGCCCTGATATGGCTGTACGAGTTCCTATACGAATCCAAAGTCAGGGAGGTTTTGGCGACTGGCCTCGTGCGGGTGAGCCTGGCAGTGGCGATGCTGGTGTACCTGTGCGTATGTTCCTCAGGTGGCGGCGCCTTCATCTACTTCCAATTCTGATATGGAGACCCTGCCCACGCCCGCAAGACCAATGGTCACTGCGCCCAGCGCCGCGGGCCAGGAGGTCCCTTTTGGGGTCAATGAAGTGCGGCTCAATGCCCGGCAATGGGCGGCCACGTTTTTCATTTTCGGATTGGTCTTGCTGCTGACGCCCCGGCTGTGGGAGCGGATCGAGAGGTTTGATGCCGGGCCTGACTACCGCATTCCCTATCAGCTCAGCAAGGACTATTGGCTCTATGGCCAGAGGTTGCGTCAAGTGGCCGGACGCGAGCACGTCCTCGTGCTCGGCGACTCCGTCGTCTGGGGAGAGTACGTTGCGCCGGACGGCACCCTGTCGCATTTTCTGAACCACGAAGCCCAGGCGACCAACCGGTTCGTCAACCTCGGGCTGAACGGTTTGTTCCCACTCGCCCAGGAAGGGTTGGTGAACTATTACGGCAAGGCGATTCGGCGCCAGAAGGTGATCCTTCAGTGCAATGTCCTTTGGATGACCAGCCCCAAAGCGGACTTGAGCTCGGATAAGGAAGAGGCCTTCAACCACTCCCGGCTCGTGCCGCAGTTCTCTCCGTGGATCCCCTGCTACCGGGCGGATGCCAACGAGCGCTTGAGCGCGGTCATCCAGCGAGAGGTCGGGTTTTTGCAGTGGGTTGGGCATCTGCAGAACGCCTATTTCGGCCAAAAGAGCATTCCGAGCTGGACCCTCGAAGACGACGGCGGTAACCCGCCGCCTTACCCAAACGTTTACAAGAACCCGCTGGCGCAAATCTCACTAACCGTTCCTTCGGCCCCGCAAGACGACCCCCAGCGCGGCCCAAGGAGTCCGCGGCACAAAGCCTGGTCAACTGACGGCCAGTCCACGACTCGCTTCGAGTGGGTTGACCTTGGTTCATCGCTCCAATGGCGCGCTTTCCAGCGCGTGCTGGCCACCTTGAAAGATCGCGGAAACGACGTCCTGGTTGTCCTTGGGCCTTTCAACGAACATATGCTGTCTGAGGACAACCGGCCGGCGTATCGGAAAATCCGGGACGGCATTGTGACCTGGCTCGGGCAAAACCGGATTCCGGCGGTCGTTCCAGAGACGTTGCCCAGCGAGCTGTATGCCGATGCCAGCCACCCGCTAACGGAGGGTTATGAACTGTTGGCCAAACGTATTTATGCCGACCCGCGGTTCCGGGGGCGGCTGGAATGATCTTGCAATCTCACCATGCAGTTTACTTGGACTCTATGAAACCACAACCAATCGCAGCAGCAGCACTCTATCATGGCGTCACCAGCCGAACCTCCAAAGCCGCATTTGAAAGGGACCTCATTAGAGACGCTTCAGAATCACTCGGCGCCCAGCGCGTTCAAATATCGCTGGCACGGGCAGCCGCCATCATCTTGTCTGCAGGCTCGCTCTTGACCACCCGCAGCACGGCAGCGGAGCAGAATTTCCTAAAGAACCCAGGTTTCGAAGAGACTGCGCCAGGCAGGGATAATCCCCCTAGCTGGACCACCACGACTGATAGCGCCGGCAAAGCCACGGTCACGGACAAGGAGGCCCATGCGGGCCGCTACGCCATTGCGATCCCGGCGCAGACTTCCGTGGAACAGAAGGTTGGCTCACTCCAGCCGGGAGCTTATCTGGCCCGCTGCTGGGTCAAATCCGAGTCCGAGCAACCGGTCACCTTCCTGCTTCGTGATCCCGACCGGCCCTGGGCGGCGTACACTTGCGCCGAAATCAAGGTGCCCCGTGACCAATGGACGCAAATCGAGGCCTGCTGTGCCCTGGACCTGACCGGATCGCTGACTCTCGCTTTGGGAGGAATGTCGCAGGAATCTCGTCCTTACTATGGCGTTGGCGGGGAAATGGGGTCGTCAATTATAGCCGACGATTTCGAGTTAATCCGCTATCAGCCTAAGCCGCCCGCGGGGCTGGGGCCAATTGCAGTGTGGGATGTTAAAAAGGAACTGGGCGCCACGCTCGATTGGTCCGCCAAAGAGCAGTGGCCCTTGGTTGAGACCCAGGCGTACACCTTTGCTGGAACGCCGGTAATCCAAGGCGGGCATCTTGCTGGCGCTGTGCGCAAAGACGATGGGGGGTTGACGATCTACTCAGTGCAGGCAGGCGAGCCAAAGCAATGTTGCGTTCTCGCTCCCTCCCCTGCCCTTCCTGCGCCCAAATGCGCCTTGGTGCAGGCGAACGATCGGACGGGTATTCGCGTCGGCTCCGAAACGGGAGACCGCTTCTACGTCGCCTGGTTTACGCCCAAAGGCCTGATAAGCGTGGAAGCGCATCAGGTGCCGCATTTCCAGGTGCAGCACTGCCGCCTGCGCTATGGTCTGCTACCTTCCTTTGCCGGAACGGACATCTGTTACGCTCCGCCGAAGATGCCGGCCGGGCAGGAATTCAGCATCCCTTCCACCCAGTGGTTCGTCGGATTGGTGGACGGTAACGAAAGCATGCTCGTCACGGTCTGGGAGACGGACGCGCAGGCGGTCTCCCTGGGCCTGTCGGGGGAACGAGAAAACCGCCTGATTGACTCGCTCTCGATTGCGACGGAAGAGAATGGGTTCTCGCTTTCATTTGTCGAGCACGCTGGCCTATGGCACCAGGAATTGCTTAAGGAAGATTGGCTCAGTGAATACGTTCCCATCGGATGGGAGCGCCCGTTCCCGGCCCGCTGGATGAGTCACTTCTTTGTCACTCCGGGCGGCCCGCCGTCTTTTCGCGAGCCCTGTATGGACTACTCGTTCCCTATAGCCTATGCCAAGACCAGGATGTGGGGCGTCTGGTTCGAGGATTGGAACCATTACCCGTTCTTTTTCGATGGGCCGCGCACCATATTCCATTTCGAGAAAACTTTCATCCCTAATGGTGAAGCGCTGATCTACTTCCTCGAACCGGCGGCCGCAGATCTCTATTCGCCCTGCGAGATTGTCGAGCAGGTCCTCGGTCGGGACAAGGCGGCCGCATTGTTCGATTTTGACGCCAACCGGATCAGAAAACTGAAATACTCCACCCCCGACGAGTTCATATACGACCGGCCAGTTTGCGCCACCACCACCCGGCTTTCGCGGATCAAGCAGGAGCAAAAAGCGACCGTGGGGGTAAACCTCGCCACCCACCTTTATGAATTCATCCGGGAGATTCGCGGCCGCATTGACCAATACGCGGCCTTCTTTGGCCAGATGAAAAGCTATCTTGCGGGCGAACAGCAAGCGCATCCGGAGTTGCGGGAATACCTCGCCGAGTTGGAGGCCATGGTCGCCGAGGCTCAATCCAAGTCTGAGGAGATCTATGCCACGCCCCTTTCCTCAGTGCAAAAGAGAACCGACGCTATGAAGAAGCTGTTGCAGGAAGGCAAAGGCGACGGGTTCGATTGCGGCGACCTCGACGTCAGAGACACCGCTGGTTCACAGGACGATCTTTGTCGCCATTACAACCGGCTGGTGATGAGGCTGGCGCAAACGGCCGCCCTGAATTGCGGGGATTCGCCCAAAAAGGCGGTGATTGCCAAATACATCTGGGATCAATCGCGCAAGGTTCTGCGCCAGCCAACCCGTTGGGAGTCGCGCCGCACGTTGTACTTCTTCGAGCCGTAATCTGATACCTTAGCCGTATGTGTTCGAAGAATTGCGCAGGGCGAGAGTTTGTGGATGGGGAGACGTCTCAAATCCCTCTACCGAGTTTGAGCTTGTGCCCACACGAAGACCTCCCCTGTCGGTTTTGGTCCACGGCTCGGAACCTATTCGCCGCTATCGTGACGGTGGTGTCTCTGGCCGGCTGCGGTCGGCAAACCGGGGAGTCACCACCCGCCCGGATTCAAACAATCAAGACCGCGTGCGGCGTGGAGATGGTTTCCATACCGGCTGGCCAGTTTACCATGGGTGTGAGCGACGGTCCCATTGACGCCAAGCCAGCGCACCAGGTCAAAGTGGATGGCTTTTGCATTGACCAGCACGAGATTACCCAAGCGGTTTATGAGAAAGTCACTGGCAAGAACCCCTCCCGGCGAAAGAATCCCCAGAACCCGGTGGAGCAGGTCACCTGGTCGGCGGCGGTGAGGTTTTGCAATGCGCGGTCGGTGCAGGAAGGCCTGAAACCGTGCTATGACACCAACACCTGGGAGTGCGATTTTTCGGCCAGCGGCTATCGCTTGCCCTCTGAAGCGGAGTGGGAGTACGCCTGCCGGGCGGGCAGTAGCACTCGCTTCTATTTCGGAGAGAATGCTGAAGAACTGAAATCCTTCGCGTGGTTCGAAGGCAATTCTCAGTCCAAGCCCCACCCGGTCGGCCAAAGGAAACCAAATGCCTGGGGGCTCTATGACATGGCCGGGAACGTCTGGGAATGGTGCAACGATTTCTACGGGGCCAAGTATTACCGGGAGAGTCCCGGCGACAACCCCCGTGGTCCCAAACAAGGCGAAAAGCGGGTGCTGCGAGGGGGGGCTTGGTCGAGCAGTGCGGTCAATTGTGCGTCCTGGATACGCAATTGCGACGAGGCCGGTCAGACGGACGTGTGTTTAACTATGGACTCGAACGGTTTTCGGTGCGTTCGCCGGAAATGAGGGCGCCGGGTCGTGGCGATGGTGAAGGTGGACAGGCGATCGCGGGACCTGGAGCTCTGTTCTGCGCTGGGTGAGCCTTGTGTTTCACGGACGTGCTGAATGATGCGGCTGGCGGCGCGCTGCTATTCCTTCGTCAAGGCTTTTCCAAACGTCCGGATGTACTCAATCATCCCGTGCTCGTGTTTGGATAGACCGTATTTCCTGGCCTCCTCCAGGGCGGCCTCGTTCGGCCAACCGCCGACGCGGATGCGGTAGCAGGCGATGATCGTGCCGGTTCGGTCGCACCCGTGCTCACAGTGAACGAAGACGGGCGCGGGCAGGGATTCGATCAGGGCCAGCAGGGTCGCCACTTGCCCATGGGTTGGCCGGCCTACGCCCTTGAGGGGGACATTGGTGTAGGTGAGCTTCTCATAGGCCTTCTTTCACACCAGGTCGGCGGCTAGTCACGAGGGAAGATATTGAACGGTGTAGCTCATTTTAGGACGTGTCCGAGGTACTCACCGGTGTGGCTGCCAGGGCACCGGGCTACAGCTTCGGGCGGGCCTTCCGCGACGATGCGGCCGCCAGCGTCGCCGCCTTCCGGTCCCAGGTCAATGATCCAATCGGCGGTCTTGATCACGTCCAAGTTGTGCTCGATGACGAGCAGCGTATTGCCCGAGGCGCGCAGCTTGAACAGGACCTCAAGCAGCTTGGCGATGTCATGAAAGTGCAGGCCGGTGGTCGGCTCGTCGAGAATGTAGAGCGTGCGCCCGGTGGCCTTGCGGCTCAGCTCGGCGGCGAGTTTGACACGCTGCGCCTCGCCGCCGCTGAGAGTCGTGGCCGACTGGCCGAGGCCAATGTAGCCGAGACCGACTTCGGCCAGAGTGAGCAGCGGCTCATGAATCTGCGGCACCGTTCGGAAGAAGGTGACGGCTTCATCCACGGTCATATCCAGCACGTCGGCGATGTTCTGGCCCTTGTAGTTGATCTCCAGCGTCTCACGGTTATAGCGGCGGCCGCTGCAGGCTTCGCAGGTCACATACACTGGCGGTAGGAAGTGCATCTCGATCTTGATCAGGCCGTCGCCCTGGCACTTCTCGCAACGTCCGCCTTTGACGTTGAAGCTGAAGCGGCCCGAACCGTAGCCACGGATCTTGGCGGCGGGCAAGCGGGCGAAGAGGTTGCGGATGTGGTTGAACATGCCGGTGTATGTGGCGGGGTTGCTGCGCGGGGTGCGGCCGATCGGCGTCTGGTCAATCACGATGACCTTGTCGAGGTTCTCGAAACCCCGGAGTGCGCGGTGCGCCCCCGGGCGCTCCTTGGACCCGAAGAACTTGCGGAATAGCGCGCGGCGCAGGATGTCGTCCACCAGCGTGCTCTTGCCCGAGCCGCTGACACCCGTGACGCAGGTGAGCGTGCCTAGGGGGAGGCGGACATCAATGTTCTTGAGGTTATTCTCGCGCGCGCCGATCACTTCGAGCCAGCCGCGGTCCGGAGACGGTTTGACGCGGTGGCGGGGGATGGGGATGGAGAGCTCGCCGCGGAGGTACTTGGCCGTGAGCGAGTGTGGATGGGCGAGCACCTCGGCCAGCGTGCCCGCGGCGACGAGTTCCCCCCCGCGCACGCCGGCACCGGGGCCGAGGTCGAGAATGTAATCGGCATGTCGGATGGTGTCGGCATCATGCTCAACGACGAGCACCGAGTTGCCGAGGTCGCGCAAGCCGGCCAAGGTACGGAGCAGGCGGTCGTTGTCGCGCTGGTGCAGACCGATGCTTGGCTCGTCCAGGATGTAGAGCACGCCCACCAACCCGGCGCCGATTTGGGTGGCCAACCGGATGCGCTGCGCCTCGCCGCCGCTCAAGGTGCTGCTTTCACGATCGAGCGTGAGGTAGCCCAGGCCGACGTTCTTCAGGAAGCCGAGCCGGGCGCGGATTTCCTTGATCAGGTCATGCGCGATCTTCTCCTGGAACTCGGTCAGCTTCAACGTCGCGAAGAACTCGTCGGCCCGCTCGACCGAGAGGGAGCAGACGTCCATGATCGAAAGGCCGGGGAGTGTGAAACGTGATGCGTGAAACGTGACTTGAGAGGCGGAATTGGCGATTGCGGCTGGGTGGTCCGCGGTGCGTGGTACGGGTTCCCCTTGTGACACGCAACACGCAACACGCAACACGCCCTTGAACTTCTCGCGCGCCTCCGCATCGCCCAGCGTCACCGCGAGAATCTCCGGCTTGAGCCGCTGTCCCTGGCAGGCATCGCAGAACTGGGGGCTCATGAAGCCCTTGAGCCGGTTGCGGGTGAATTCGCTCTCGCTCTCCTGATAGAGCCGCTGCAGATTGGGAATGATGCCCTCAAAGGGGCGCATGACTTTACTCATCTTGCCGGCGCGCCAGAAGGTGAACTCAACCTCGGTCTCGCCCGAACCCCGGAGCAGGACGCGCTTGAAGTCCTCCGGCAGGTCCTTGTACGGCACCTCCATGCTCTGCTGGTAATGCTTGGCCACACCGCGCAGGAGGCCCTTGTAATAGACCACCATGCGTTTGCCGCCCCGCCGCCAGGGCAGAATCGCTCCTTCCTCGAGGGATTTATCCGGGTCGGGCACCACCAGCCCCTCGTCGAAGACCAGCTTCTGACCCAAGCCGTGGCAGACCCGGCACGCGCCGACAGGAGCATTGAAGGAGAAGTGTTTGGGGGTCAGTGGCTCGTAGCTCTTGCCGGTCGCTGGGCTGAGGTTGCGGTTGGAGTGGAGCGTTTCCACCCACGCGGGCGGGTTGAGAGTTGAGGGTTGAGGGTTGAGGGCGGCTGGAGCCGTGTTGCGTGTTGCGTATTGCGTGCTCTGAAAATCTCCTCCAGCGCTCGTCTCCCGCGTCCCGACTTTAGACTTTAGACTCTGGACTTTAGACTCAGCCTCCGGCGCCTGGTGCAGCGTCAGCATTACGCCTTCGCCCCAGCGCAGCGCCGTCTCCACGGAGTCGCTGAGCCGCACTCGGATCTTTTCGTCAATAACCAGGCGGTCCACCACGGCTTCGATGGTGTGCTTTTCCTTCGGGTCCAATTTGATGCGCACGCCATTGGCCAACTCGACCAGTTCCCCATCCACGCGGGCGCGGACGAAGCCCTCGCGGGAGAGGCGCTCGACCACGTCGCGAAACTCGCCCTTCTGGCCGCGCACGACCGGGGCGAGCAACATCACTCGCGTCCGCGGCGGCAACGCGAGGATTTTGTCCACGATGTCGCTGGTGGTTTGGCGCACAATGGGAACGCCCGTCTCCGGGCAGTAGGGCTGACCGACGTGCGCGTAAAGCAGGCGCAGGTAGTCGTAAATCTCCGTTGTGGTGGCGATGATGGAGCGGGGACTGGAGCCGGAGCTGCGTTGCTCGATGGCGATGGCCGGGGAGAGGCCCTCGATGAAGTCCACGTCCGGCTTCTGCATCTGGTCCAGGAATTGCCGGGCGTAGGCGGAGAGCGACTCGACGTATTTGCGCTGGCCCTCGGCATAGATGGTGTCGAAGGCCAGGGACGATTTGCCCGAGCCGCTCAAGCCGGTGACGACCACCAGCTTGTCGCGCGGAATATTCAGCGTGAGGTTCTTGAGGTTATGCTCGCGCGCCCCGCCGATTCGGATGAAATCTTTGCTCACGGACTCGAACTCCGACCATTAGACAACAGAGGTGCGCCTAAGGCAACTGCCGGCGCGGGGCCGAGCGGCGCGGCACCGGGCGAGATGGGCCCCGGGGGCAAGAGGCTCTCAGTCAGCCGACGCAGCCGCGCCGCTGAGGCAGCCTAAACGCCCTCAGGCGCCCTTGACAGCCTATAACAGCAGGCGTTGTGGCTTGGTTTGACGTGGAAATCGTGGACTACCACTGATGAAAGATGAAAACGAATAGACTGCCGCCGATTCGCCTTGGCGAGATTCTGCGCGAGGAGTTTATGAAGCCGCGCGGCCTGTCGCAAAATGCGCTCGCACGGGCGTTGAATGTCCCGCCCCGCCGCATCAACGAGATCGTGCTCCAAAAGCGCGGCATCACGGCGGACACTGCCTTGCGACTGGCACGCTATTTCGGCACCAGCGCGGAAATGTGGGCCGGCTTGCAGGCCGATTACGACCTGCGCCTGGCGCGCTACCAAAAGGAAAGGGAAATCGAGCGCGACGTGGAACCGCTGTCCTTGCATCCGGCCATCGCGTGAATCATGGCGCACAAACGCAAAGATACCCTGGCTGCCACGCCCGAATGGTGGCGCCACCTGAGGTCCTACAACAAATGCCGTGCGGCCAGGAAAGAGCGCCGCGCCGCAAACCTTATCATGCAGGACACCCGTGAAAACCAAGCTCGCCCGACGGAGAATTAAGGCGCGCAAATCCTCCGCTTGCGGCCTCTGCAAACCGTGGAAGCAAGGCTGGGCGGACAAGAAAACCGCCCGGGACATCCGCCACGCGCACCGCGCCGAACAACAACTGCAGGAAGGTGGGTTCTGAGAACGGAAAGCGCCCTGCAAGGTGCAACGGCTTCAGGTCGGGAACGAAGCCGGTTGGCATCCCCAAACCTCCGCCGCCTGCTTTTTCGGCGCGACACACAGCGGTTTCAGCGCATCCCATTGGCAGCCAGGTACTTCCGGAGCGGACGATTCTCTGCGCCTTGATTCTTCCGTTCAGAGCCCTTGCCGGGCTGGGCGCTTAGCCAAAACGCCCGCGCAATATAAGCATTCGCAATACTGAGAATGGTAGTTTGCGCCCCCTTGCCACCCCGGCACTACTCTGGTACTACGCCGAGTAGAGGCGGGCCGTCGCCGGCCCGCCCCCCTCTAAGAACCGTACGTGAAAGTTTCCCTTCATACGGCTCAAGCCCTCATAAGGCGAAGCCTGATTTGGCTTACCCGCGGGTGTAACTCCG
>Ga0326727_10017444_pt1 | contig 14896 bp, 8 predicted proteins | sample MB2enrmetagenome_FD_207643 | JGI IMG/M metagenome (GOLD analysis project Ga0326727, IMG submission 207643) | Lab enriched peat soil microbial communities from McLean, Ithaca, NY, United States - MB29MY | ecosystem: Environmental > Terrestrial > Soil > Wetlands > Peat | place: USA: New York... | reverse complement strand
TTTTCGGACGAAACGATCGCACGTCTGAGGAGCGCCGCTTCGTCTCCGGACGCGCAACTGGAAAGCCGGGGCCGGTGGGAGGGGATGGCATTTCCGCTGGTGGTGGACTCGAGGGACCTGCACCACAGCCGCACATACCTGCGGATGCACTCCTCCGAAGGGGACCTCAGTATCTACCCGGGGCAGGGCTCCGCTGCGATTCCGCCCGGCGCCCGGAGGTATCGGGTGGAGGGCGTCCGCGCGGGTAAGAACGTTGCCGCCGCGAACATCGTCCCGCTGGATCCCGCGGCGTCCGCCGACACGTGCAGCACCACGGGCGTCCAGAAGACCATCGCGTTTCTGGTGAAAATACCGGGATCGCCGGATCCCGTTTTCACCGTTGCGCAGGTTCAGGACTGGCTGTTCGGAACCGGCATCCGCCGCAGGTCAGGCTTCCGGCTGTCCAGCGAACAGATTGAGCCGGTAGGCTTCCGTGAGCTTCGGAAACAACTTGGCAACGACGCGAAAGGTAACTCGCACCGGCAAGGGAAGGCGTGATCTCAAAGAATCGGGGATGTCCTTAACGGTGCCGGATTCCACCAGGCGCAATCCGATGTTCCAACGCTCGATCTCCCTCGGGTCTTCGCATGCCCATGCGAAACGGGCGTCCAGTTTCCGGCGCGCGTGATCTTTGTTTTCATAAGTTATCGCTCTGAGGGTAACTGTGTCGAAAGCGACGGTCGCGCGCGGGAAGTTGCCTGCGATCAGTGCCAGCGCCGCCTTGACCTCCTGCTCCGTCAGGTAGATGAAGACTGCCTCGGCGACGAAGCAATACGGTCCGGGGCTCCGACGCACCGCGGCCACCCAATCGGGATCGAGAATCGATGCGGCCAGAGTCACGCGGCGCCCGCTATCGACGAAAAACTTCTTCCGCAGTTCCACGGCATCGGGAAGATCGAGGTCGAACCAGTGCACGGTACCATTGTCGAGCCGTTCGAAGCGGGTGTTGAGTCCAGCGCCGATCTCGACCACGGTACCTTCCGGATGGCGGCCGAGAAAACCCTTGACCCACTCGTCGAACATGGCGGTCCGCAAAACACACCCCACGATTCGCCGCCTTTGGTTGAATCTTCGGAAGTCCCAGTCGATGGACCGGACCATTTCGACGGCCTTGGGATCTTTCAGGATCGGACGCTTCTTGAGAGAGTCGACGGCGCGGGCGTAGAGCGGAACCAGCAGGCTCTCCTGCACCTGGCCGAGTTGGATGGATTGTCCGGATATCATGTTCACCGCGTCATCGAATCAACTATAGCGCGCGTCAAGGGACGCGATTCGATCCGTTTCTTATCATTCGAGCCCCGGTCGAAAGCGCCGCCAGGTTTGTGCGTCGCGCGGGGCCGGTTTGACGGACGTTTCGGAATGACCGGTCCGGTCAAGTCGCGCACCCCGTTCGGGCATGTACCGCGCCGATGGTTTTGGGCCATGCGGGGGCGAGGCGGGGCTGAGAGTGCCTGTATAATTCTGGCATGGTGCGTTGGCTGTTTCTGGCGGTATCCATCCCGGGTCTGTACGCTCAGACGGGCGAGAACGTACTGGTGGTGGTGAACCGCCGGGACGCGGTATCGGCGCAGGTGGCCGGCTACTACCAGCCACGCCGTTTGGTTCCGGCGAAGAACGTTTGCACGATCGATGCCACCACGGACGAGGAGATCGTGTGGCGGATCTACGAGCAGGAGATCGAGCGGCCGGTGGGGGATTGCCTGAAGAAAGGCGGCCTGACGGAGCAGGTCCTCTACATCGTGCTGACAATGGGGGTGCCGCTGAAGGTGGATGGGATGGGCGGATCGATCGAGGATTCGGAACACTCCTCGGTGGATTCCGAGCTGGCGCTGCTGTACTCCAAGTTGAAAGGGGTGAAGTACCCGCGGCGGGGGACCGTGCCGAATCCCTTCTTCATGCAGCGCGACACACCGTTCCAGCACCCGCTGTTTCCCATCTACCTGGTGACGCGGCTGGGGGCCAACGACTTCGCCGACGTGAAAGGCATGATCGACCGGTCCTTGTACGCCCGCAACCGGGGGAAATTCGTCATCGACCTGGACGCCAACACCACCAACGCGGCCAATAACTGGCTGCGCAACGCGGCCATGTTGCTGCCGGCGGACCGGGTGATCGTGGATGAAACGAGCAAGGTTCTTTACGACCTGTCCGACGTGATCGGATATGCCTCCTGGGGATCGAACGACGGCAACCGCAAGCGCCGCTGGCTGGGTTTCCAATGGCTGCCGGGAGCCATCGCGACGGAGTTCGTTTCCAGCAACGCGCGGACGCTGAAGCGTCCGCCCGAGAACTGGAACCTCAGCTCGTGGCAGGACCCGCAGCACTGGTTCGCGGGGTCGGGGCAGAGCTTGAGCGCGGACACGATCCACGAGGGAGCCAGCGGGGTTTCGGGCAACGTCTACGAGCCCTATCTGGCGGGCTGCGCGCGGCCGGATCTGGTGTTGCCGGCATACTTCGAAGGGCGGAATCTGGCCGAGAGCTTCTACCTTGGGCTGCCGTTTCTGAGCTGGCAAGGGGTGGTGCTGGGCGATCCGCTGATGTCGATTGGAAGGCCCGGCCGCTGAGGGGACGAAGCCGGCGGCGGGCGGCGTCAGGGCTTGGCGGGATCGGCGTTCTGGTTGTTGAGCCGTTTCATATGCTGGAGCCTGAGTTGCAAGTCGTCCACGGATTTCGCCAGCACCCTGGCGTGAGATTGTTGAACGCTCAGGTCGTTGCGCAGCTTGGCGATCTGGTCGTCTTTGGGCTTGATGGCCTTTTCGAGTTCCCTGGTGCGGGCAATCTGGGCGGCCAACTGGCTCTTCAGACGGTCGAGTTCAGCGGGGGCGCCGTCGCTCTGGTCGAGGGCTTCCTGCAGTTTCCGATTGCGGGCCATCTGGGCCTGGATCTCGCCCTTCAGCCGTGCCACTTCGATGGCTAACGGATTACGCCGCCGGGCCGCCGCCGGATCGGCATCCGCCGGCGGTGGTTCGGGTAGTTTGCCCAGGAAACCGAGGTATTCGCGCCCCAATTCGCCATTGGGACCTTCGACGGACAGGACGACGTCGACCTTCTCGGTTTCGCGCTTAAAGGTGAGCGCACCGGACTGGAGCTGGGTGGGATCGAGCCGGGTGGTCATGAGGACCCCACCACCGCTGGAGACTACCACCGTGCCGCCGGTGGCCGCCTGCACGGCAGCCGCTTTGTGGTCCCAGGAGATGCTCAGATCTCCGGTGTGGTCGGAGAGGCTCAAGCCGAGCGATGTGACGACGGGAGGTTTCGGATGAACGGGTTTGGCTTGGCGCCAGACGCGTGGCAGGAGCGGCAGCCAGGCCTGGCGGGTCTCAAAGGCGAACGCGCCGATCGCGAGGCAGCCGGCCAGCGCTAACAGAGGCGTGACCGGCCACTTCCGAGGAGGATCGAGATCGAGGAAGTGGAGGGTAGGCTGGTCGGCGAGAGGTGCGCGGTCCGGACCCGGCTCCGAGACGGGGGCCGGCGGGGTTGGGGGCTGAACGGCGGGAGGCTCTGAGGCCGGCGGGTGAGGCGCAAACTCGGGCTGGGGGCTGTTCGCAGCCACGGACTCGGGAGCGGACTGGAAGCCGGCAGCCGCGGCTGGCGGCATGGCAATCACCCTAGCCGCCGGCGGCGAATCCGGGCGCACGGAACTCCCGGCGCCGGGCGGCGGGACGGCCGATGGGGGGGTGGATCGGAGCGGGAGCGGCTCCAGGATGAACTCCAGGCAAGTGGCTTGGGTGTGGATGCTGCCATCGGCCCCGCGGAAGAAGAAGCCGGCTCGAGTCGGTTGGAAGGTATGCGGCTTGAGCACCAGTGCGATGTGCCAGGGCGCGGGGAAGTAGCGCTGGTGGATTTCGAGATCGGCTTCGGACAGAAAGATGCCGCTGCGGGTATGGGAATGGTACCATCCGACGGGTTGCAGACCGGGGGTATTATTGCGGGCCTCTTCCAACAGAGCCGACAGATGAGCGAAGTCCTTCGGAGAAAGGGTGAAGGAAGGGCCGAGGGCGTGTTCGCAGTCGAGGGGGACGTAGTTGAGGATGGCGGTTTGGAGGCCGTCCTGTGCGCCCAGCAGGATGCCGCCGATTTCCACGCCGCCGTGGGGGAGGGAAAAGAAGGCGTCGAGCACGGCGAGACGTATGTCATCGAGGGCCCTGAGGGAATAAGCGACGCGGAAGGGACACTGGGCGGGAGCCCATGTTCCCGACAAGCCTTCGGTGGGACTCTCGGTCATGCGGCTATGGTCCGTTCTACCGATTGTAGGCGATTCCAATGGCGGGGGCATCTCGAATGCGGGGGCGAGACCGGGAGGGATGTTCCGATAGGGCCGACATTCGCGCGCGAGCGGGGCCAGGGAGCGGGGATGGCGTGTTGGTTCGAGAAAGCCGGGGCGCTTTGGGAGAGGGCCGCGGGGCCGGTGTTCCGGCGAACGGGACGAACAGCCCAAAGGGGGCGCCGTCCGGGAACTTGAGCCAACTATAATAAGATCGTGCCGAAAACCAGAGAGTTGGAAGCGCGTCTCGAACGCACCGAGCAGCAGTTACGGCTCTTCCAGAAGATCAGCCGGTTCATGGTCCGCGACATGAGCCTGCCCGAGGTTCTGCAGGGCGTGGTATCGCTGGTGGTGGAATTCACGCAGTGCGATTCCTGCCTGATATATCTCCTGGCGAACGACGAACTGGTGCTGTGCGCTTCGAACACGCCCCATCCTTCGACCATCGGCAAAGTGCGCATGCGATCGACGGAGGGTTTGACGGGATGGGTGGCCCGGGAGCGACGGCTGCTGGCGATCTCGCGCGAGGCGTATCGAGATCAGCGTTTCAAGACGTTCGGCGAATTGCCGGAAGACAGCTTCGAGGCTTTCCTGTCGGCCCCGGTGATAGCGCGGAACCGGGTGGTTGGGGTGATCAACGTCCAACACCGCCTTCCGCACCAGCACACCGGAGGGGAGATGGAGGTTATCACGACGGTCGGGGAGCAGATCGGGTGCGTGCTGGTGCTGGCGCGGATGACTCCGGCGGCGTTGGAGTTGGCGGATCACGTGGAACTGGTCCTCTCCGCGGGGCCGGCCCCGGCGAAGCAGTAGAACCCCGTGACTCAGAAGCGAGTGTGCAGCAGGTCGATGTGGTGGCTTCCGGCATTGGCAGGGATGGCAGCGCTGGCGGGGCCAGTCGCCGCCCAGGAGCCGGAATGGAAGAGCCAGTATTTCTACGACCAGGCGCGGTCGTCGCTGGTCTTTCTGGATCTACAATTCGCTTCCGCGCAGCGCGGGGTTGCGGTGGGATTCATTGTCAATGGGAGTCATCGGCGGCCGGCGGCGGCGGTCACGAGCGATGGCGGCGCGCACTGGGACCTGACCAAGCTACGGGAGATGCCGGTATCGCTGTTTTTTCTGAACGAGGGTTTGGGGTGGATGGTGGCGGAGAGCAGTCTGTGGAAGACCACCGAAGCGGGCCGAAGCTGGACCGAGGTGGGCAGGCTCCCCAAGGAGCGCATTCTGCGGGTATATTTCCTGGATGCCGACAACGGCTGGGCGGTGGGATTCAAGAAGACCGTTCTGGAGACACACGACGGGGGTCTGACGTGGACCCCGGTGAAGGCCGCCGCGGTGCCGCCCGGGGAGGCGGCTTACAGCGCATACACGTGGGTTGCGTTTGCGACTCCGAAGTACGGTCTGATCGTCGGGCACAATCAGCCTCCGCGCCCGGGTCCCGCATTGCCCGAGCAACTGGACCCGCAGGGGGCTGCCAACTATCGCGACGTGCCCCACTTGAGCTACTCGCTGGAGACACGGGACGCTGGGAAGACCTGGCAGCCGGCGTCGCAATCTCTGTTCGGGGATACCACCAAGGTTCGGTTTCTGCCGGATGGCTCGGGTATTGGCCTGATCGAATACTCGCAGTACTTCCGGCTGGCCAGCGAGGTATTCTCGGTGGATTGGAGAAGCGGCAGGAGCGAGTCCATTTACAAGGACGCCAAATTCGGCGTCACGGACGTGTGGAAGATGCCGGGGGGGACGGTCTACCTGGCCGGCACGGTGGCACAGGGACGGATGCGCAATCTGGTGGAGGGCAGAGTGCAGGTGCTCACCAGCAGCGACAGCCGGACTTTCCGGGCCATGGCGGTGGACTATCGAGCCACGGCCAACCGGGTTAGTCTGGCGTGTCCGGACGGCCGGAACATATGGATGGCGACCGACACCGGTATGATTCTCAAGCTGGTTTGGCCGGAAGCCGCCGGGCATTAAAACAGGATTTCCGGCTTCCGGTTTATTCACAGGTCATCCACGCCGCTGTTTCTGTAACCAATTAGAAACAAAGGCCCACGTTTCTGAGGAAAAATTGCGGAAGGCGGAGAGTTTGCAATTGACGAAGAATGCGAATCCGGGCATATTGGGAGAGGTTCCAAGAGGTTTGAGGAACAGCAAGCCTCCGGAAACGTAGCGGACCTGGAACGGTGATCCGCAGCTCGGGTCTTGAAAGAGCAAGGGCTGCGGGGAGCGAGAGGAGATCGGGCGGATTCGGAAGGCGGGCCGGAGGGCGGCGGAAGCGGCTGAACGCTTCGATCCGGACGGGGGTAAGAGCCCGAAAGGGGAGCGGAGGCGGTGGAAGCAGTCCGAGGCGTCCGCGGGCGGAAACGCAACGGGCCAGAAGCAAGGAAGCCGCCGCGACCGGGGCGAACCGGGAGCGGGGTGGAGCGGGTGGCCGAACGGGCGAGGAAGCCTGGGGGCGAGGGAGCAAAGGATCAGGCCGGGACTTTTGACCCTGGAATGGGGGCGCTGAGAGGCGTCGATGTTGCAGGCGAGGGAAAGGCCGATACGAGCTGCCGGTTCCGTCAGGGAGAAGGGTTAGCAGGCTGCGGTGCGCTGGGAGGCATCGATCCTGGGGCTGGAGAAACCGGTCTTGGGGGAGCGGAACAGCGAAGCACCCGGCGCTCCCGGACGCAGTGCTTGGTACGGTGCATGCCCGTGGCGAGCCAGGCTGGGAATCGAGTCACTTGGAACCATTCTTTTTTTGGGGGGGGACGGAGTATTTGAGCCCCCGCAAAAACCCGTTCACAGCAAAAACGAATTTTTTTTGTTTTTTGCCATCCCATTGAAAAGTTAGAAGCTTAGCTCCTTTCGCCGCAGCTCCGTTTTAGCCCGGATGGTGCGGTGCCGGAGGGGTCCCATGCTAGCCTCAGAACGGAAGAGGAGACATGCACAAGCTTCTTGTGATGGCCCTGATGGGGCTAACGGCAGCAGCACAGACACAGATCGACTTGGCCACCCAGGCGAAGCGAGTCGACTTTTCGAATGCGAGTTCCACAAAACCGCTACAGACCGGCACGTCATTGCCATCGGCGTGCGCCGTGGGACAGATGTTCTTCAAGACAGACGCGCCGGCAGGGGCGAATCTGTACGCCTGCACGGCGACCAATACCTGGTCGGCGCAGGGAGGAATCACTGGCACCAACTGTTGGGCGGATGCCAGCAGCCAGACCCTGAGGTGCCAGGACACGAGTGGCAACGTATACGCGGTCGTCAGGACGGCCACGAGCGGGACTGCCAACCAGTGGGTGGACTACATCGGCACAAACGGCGCGCCGCACACGTCGCAGCCCACGGCTGGGGCGGTGGGGGCGGTGGCGGATCCGGGGAGCAACGGCGTTCCCTACCGTAGCGGAGCGGGCACGGCAACGGCGGCGAGCGCGGACCAGATGAGCGGACCGTTCTTCTGCCAGGATGGCGGTACGAGCGGCGCCTACGGTTGCAGCCTGACGCCGGCCGTCGCGGGATACACGGCCGGCACGACGTACTGGTTCCGGGCGAACACCGCCAACACCGGAAGCGCCACGCTCAATCTGAACGGGCTGGGAGCGAAGGCGATTGTGAAGCAGGCGAACCAAGCGCTGGCAGCCAACGACATCCGTGCGGGGCAGTGGGTGATGGTGACTTACGACGGCGCCAACATGCAAATGCAAAGCCAGACGGGCAATGCGAGCGGCGGAAGCGTTTCTTCGGTTTTCGGGCGGGTGGGCGCGGTGACGGCGCAGACGGGCGACTACACGTTCTCGCAGATTGGCGGGACGGCAAGCGCGGCTCAACTTCCGGCGGTGGCGATGCGGACGGATCAGGGGAACGCGGTCACGGCGGGAACTCAGGATTTCAGCCAGTCCGCGCACACGCTGCCGATGAAGTCGGGGAGTACGGCCGCGATGCCAGCGACCTGCTCGGTCGGGGAGACCTACTTTGCGACCGATGCGGCCGCCGGCAACAACCTGTTCGGCTGTACAGCGGCGAATGTCTGGTCGCAGCAGGCGGGCAGCACCTTCACGGTCAAGGCCAGCGGCACAGTGGTGGGACTGCGAAACACGCTCAACCTCATCCCGGGCCTAGGGCTGGCGCCGATCGTGACGGACACGGGATCGCAGATCAACGTCCAGCTTCCCATCGATCCGGCGGTGACGGACACGCGCTTGAACGCGGCATCCGGGGCCGACCTGCTGGTGACGCCGACGAGCAATTCCGGGACGGCATACGCGGGTTGCCCGTCCGGCATCACGCCGCCGGTGACGACCGGGATGGTGGTTCATTTGACGCCGGACCACAGTTCGACGGGAGGCGCGACGACGTTCAACTACTGCTCTACGAGCGCGGCTGCGCTCAAAGAGGCGGATGGCACGAGTAACCTGACGAGCACGGATCTAATTGCCGGCCGTCAGCAAGATATATGGTACGACGGGAGCGTGTGGCGGCTCAAGACGTCCGGTTCGGGTGGCTCCGGTGGTTCGATGACGTGGCCCAGCTCGGCTGGCGTGGCTGTTTATGGTGGTAGCAGCGCCTGGGGATCGTCACTGCCGGTGGGCACATCTGCGAACAACCTGGTGCAACTGAATGGCAGCGGCCAATTGCCCGCCGTGAGCGCGGCGCTGTTGACAGGTTTTCCGACACTGAACCAATCGACGACCGGCAACGCGGGAACGGCCACGAGTCTGGCGGCCGGGGCGGCGGGGTCGATCCCCTACCAGACTGCCGCGGGAACCACCGGATTCGTGGCAGGAAATGCCAGCGGCAGCACGGACGCGGTACTTACCTCGACTTCCGTCAGCGGGTCGTACTCAGCCACGGCGTTGAAGAACGCTCCCGCGCTTAGTGCAGCTAATATGACCGGCTTTCCCACGCTGAATCAGAATACCACTGGCAGCGCGGCGTCTTTCACCGGCAGCCTGTCTGGGGATGTTACAGGAACGCAAACGGCCACGTCCGTTGGGAAGGTGAACGGCGCCGGAGTCCCGGCGTCTGCGAACGCCCTGGCGTCCAATGGTAGTTCCCAGATCGTTTCGGGCACGTCCCATAACCTAAGCGTGCCCGCGAACTGTGTCGCGGCATCCGGAAGCGGTACCGCATATACATGCGTGACATCTCCGACGTTTACGCCAGCGACCGGAGACCACATTCAATTCAAGGCGGACGTGGCGAATACCGGATCGGCAACGCTCGCGGTGAATGGCGCTTCGGCAGCGACCATCAAGAAGTGGGGCGGCGCAGGAACTCTCATCGCGAACGATCTTCTCGCAGGGCACTGGATTTCCGCGACGTTCGATGGCACGTACTGGCAGCTCGAGGGGCAGTTAGGTAACTCGGGCTTGTCCGGCGGTAGTTCCTACGCGGTCCCATACCAATCCGCAGCGGGTGCGACGGCGTTCTTGAACGGCAACACGGCGGCGACGGATCAAGTGCTGGTCAGTCACGGTACCGGGTCCGCGGCCCAAGCGCCTGTGCTGAAAAGCATCTCCGACGTGGAGACCAGCCTCTACGTGGCCGGCGGTGGGACCGCGCAGGCCCAAACCGTCACGTTGGCACCGGCAGCTACATCGCTCACGGCAGGGCTGACGGTGCGTTGGAAGCCTGCCGCCGCAAACACCGGGGCGGCGCCGACGCTGGCAGTGAACTCCCTGACTGCCACGGCCATTACCAAGTGCGGCACGGCGGCACTGGTGGCGGGCGATCTGAGCACCACCGCGGTTGCGATGGCCACTTATGACGGAACTCAGTTTCAGCTTATCAACCCACAAGCGGCGGGGTGCCCCACTTCGCAATCCGATATCCCTACCTTCGTGATCTGCACGACGACCGGCTGCCAAGCCGAGACCACGTTCAACAACTGGTTCGTTTCGGCCCCGAACGGTATCACCTTCGATGAGTGCGGGTTTGCGCTTCAAACGGCCCCCACGGTCCAGACCGTCATCGTGGACATTCAGACGGCGGCGGGCATCTCGATTTTCGGCACGACCAAGTTGCAGATCGCGGCGAACGCGACCACGACTAATTTCCAATCGACATTCTCCAGTTCTCCGTACACGGCGGCCAAGGGCGCGCAGTTCAAGGCCGTGGTCACGCAGAGCGACACGGGCGGGGCGGCGCTGGGAGGGTATGTGAAATGCCGTGTCCACTAATGCCGGCAGAAATCCACATTACCGATAGGAGTTCGATATGAGGAGGTTATTCTTAGCGCTTCTCCTGGCTTCCTTTCCGTCATTCGCCCAGATCGCTGGCTGGAGTTCGGGGCAGCAGATAGAGACGGGTGGCTCGCAGCCTACGGTTACGCTCACGTCCTGCGCCACAAATTCCGCGTGGTTCATCGCCGTTCTGGTTACCGATGGCAGCGGTGGTTACGATGCCACCAAGCCCATCATCAGCTCAACGAACATTTCTGCCGCGCAGTGGCATCACGGGTCAAACAATGTCGTCTCCAATGCCCAGTCGGCGTTGTGGTGGGCCTATTCAACATCGGTTTCCAACTCCGAGGCTGTGACGGCAACCGGGTCCTACGTCTACAAGACGAGTCTTACTGCGCAATGTTTCTCGGGGGTCGCAGCTTCGTCCACGTTCGACCAGGCAAATCTGACCGACTGCGGAGACGGAGAAAATCATATCAGCACGTGCCAGCCTGGGTCTGTCACGCCAACACAGGGCAATGAACTGCTTGTTGCCGGCGCCTTCAGCGTTGCGGTAACGTCGATCACTTCCGGTTGGACTTCCTCTGTCACCCTCGGATCGACCCCGACCATGATATATCTGGTGCAAACCACACCAGCCGCAGCCAACCCAAACTTCAACTTCGCTCTCGGGTATCCCAACGTGGGGGCGGAGATCATGACGTTTCGAGCCGCCTCGCCGACCTTGGACTACTCGGTGAGCGGCCCAAGCACTGGATACGACGACAACGCGTCTTCCACCTTCACTGTCACCATCTCGTCCGGAACGTTCAACGGGAGTAAGACCGTCACCATTTCGGACGGCTCCCAGGGCGGAACGATCACTCCAAGCGTCGGGTCGTCAGGCACTTCGTCGGTGACGGTGACGCCGGCAAATGGCAGCACGTCGTTCACGTTCACGTACACGGCGGTGGTCACAGGTGCGCTGACCCTCACGTTCACCGGCTCCGGCATGGCTGGATCTAACCCAGATCCAGTGGCGTACACCAGCAATCCGCTGACGTATACTAACTCCTGTGGGGCCGGCAGTGGCCTGGTTGGAGCGGCGTCCAGCACCTGCACCGTTACACTGTCGGGCACGACATTCGACGGTACGAAGAGCATCACGCTGACGGACAGCAGTGAATACGTCGGAGGAACGTTCACACCGAGTGTGGGCAACCCATTCGTTTCGTCTGGGACCGTGGCGCCGTCGAGTGGCTCCTCGTTTACCTATACATATACGCCGGCAGGTCCCGTTGGACTGAGAATCATCACCGCCGCGAATAATTTCCAGGCCACGAACCCGTCGAACGTCAACTACACCGCAACGTCCGGGGACGTGTGTACCTTTACAGCGAAGGCTACTGGCAACTGGAACGCGGCGGGAACATGGACACCGTCGGGATGCACCGGTGGGGGACACACCACCCCGACGACCGGAGATACCGTGACGATCACCGGGTACACCGTGACGTGCTCGACGGGAACGTGCTATGTGGGCACCGGTCCGGCGAACAACACGACGTATGATCTGACGGTCGCGCAGGGCGCGGCCGCGGATGGCGTGATCGAGATCGCGTCCGGCGTGACGCTGTGGCTCACGGGCAACTTTAAGCTGAACAGTTCAGGCGGGTCGAGTCCCACTCACTTTGCCATCTTGAAGATGGACACTGGCTCGACGTTCATTCATGACAATGCCAATCAGGCGGTCTCGTACCGTGGAGTCGGCGGTGCGAGTATCAACTGGAACAATATCAAGATTGGAGCGCTCGGGGATACCTGTACGACCGGCTCCAGTTTCAGCTATTCGTGCGCTACGAAGTATCTCGGCATCGATTTCGCAGGTGGTGTCTATCCCGTTCTGTTTAGCTCGAACAGTCTCTATGATAACCTGACCTATCAGGTCTACGGTGCAAACTTCAAGTATTGTGGCACTGCATCCCTGCCTTGTTTTGGCTATGCAAGTAATAACAACGCCAACGGGTACGCCAATGCCGGAATCGTCGATTTTGAAAACGACGTATTCGACACGACGGGTTTGATTGGGACGGTTGGGTCGTACACCGCGACGGCTGTAACCGCGCTGACGTGGAAGAATAATCGTGAGATCAACGATGTGACCGGGTGGCTGAACGCCAACCCCGGCCATATGCTGGTGACGACTCCCGGCTCGTGCGTCGTCTCGGGGAATTACTTTGACCAGATGACGAATACCATCATGAGCGACTACCTCCAGGGCTGTCTCATCACGGGCAACGTGTTTTCGAGTGGGTTCAATGCGAACTACTCGGTGAGCCACCCGGTGGGCTCATTCACAAATAACTTTCATATTCTACCGATTGGGTCGAATTTGACCCCGGCGATGTATGTCCCAATCGTCAATAACGTATACTATCAAGTCACTAGCGGGCAAACCTCTGCGCATATGGGGTTTTTCTTCAACACTTACAGCCCGTACACGCAGATCGGGAACATTGGCGACAGGAGTAGCACGGTTGCGACGGAAGCTCACTGCGGGTCGGGCAGTGACACCAGCGGAGCTACGGCGATCTTCTTAGACAACCTGGCCGTCATGACATCCACCGGAGATCCTGGTTGTGAGTGGTGGTCGGCCAACATGGTGTTTGCGAGCCATCTCGGACCGGTCTCATATATGGATCACAACGGTGAGAACGGACTGAGCTTTGACACTTGGTTCGGGATGGTGGGCCACAGCGGCTACTATTATCCCACGAACGCCGTCGTGGCGGCCTTCCGTGGGAACATCGGCTGGTCTCCGACCACAGGCTCGTCAAACTATCAGTTTTGGGACGTTCAGTTGGCTGGAACCACTCCTACCACGCTGGTGAATGCCAGCACTATCGTGGACTGGAACGACAACTACAACGGAACGGCGTCCACGCTTTTCAATGCGACAACCAGTCCGCAGGCAAGCTGCGAGCCTTCGACTTTCAACGGCACTCCCTACCAGCTTTGCAGCAACACAGCCAGCCCGGGAAGCCACGAAACCACCGTCGATCCGAAGTACGTGGACACCACGCGGCGCGTGGATACCTGGGCGTACCGCGTGATGGGGCAGGCGCAGAGTATCACCGGTGCTAAGCAGGCCATGTGGCAGTGCGCCGACATCCGAGCGTGCATCGATAACATGCGCACCTGGATTCGGCAGGGCTGGCAGCCGACGAATATGGCACTTAAGGGGTCGGCCCACGATGGGAAGATCATCGGTTTCAGCGGGACGTACGGGAGCGGGTATTCAGGTACGTGTGGAGTGACGATCACGCCCCAGGACGCCTGGGACCTGGGGGGCACCATCCCGGCACATGCGGCGAGCGCGACCTGCACATTCAGCGGCGGTGTGCCGCAGATCGCGCTGGTCAGTGGTGGCGCGCACTACAGGATTGCAACGCCGGCGACGGTGGCGATCACGTGCGGCGGCTGCACGCCCACGGTGGCGGCTTCTCTCACGCCGATCATTCAGCCTTCGGATATCGGGCCAGTGCCCATGGTCGTGCTGCCCTCGGCATTTTGATGGATGCGGTATCCGGAGCGGGGGAGGCTGGGTACTGGAGTCGGTTGTGGTATGAATCCCGGAAGTACGGGATCGTGCAGGTGTTGGAGTTAGGAACGGTGGGAATGGGTGAGCGCTGCCGTTATGGGCTACCCGAATGCGATGTGATCTATGCAAAAAGCTCTTCTTGTGCTCTTGTGTGCAGCCTCGCTTGAGGCGACGACGAACTACTCCGTCAAGACGACGGGACAGAACGGACCGTGGACGGACTCTCTAGGGATCCACATCGGCGATCCTTACGTAGCGGGAACCCGGCCGATGCGGTTTGAAGTTCGCATCCACAACTTTGGAGGGTCTCTGACCAGCTCGTACGAGATGCTGCGGTTGGGGGAGTTTGGGATAGGCAGCGGTGGCGGAGCGGTAGCTTACCAATCCGGCGGTTTTGGGTGGTTTGCGGGCGACCTTCAACCCGCGGGGCAGTTAAGTGTGGCATGCTGTGGCGTTGGAGTTACAGGGGTAAACGGAGATATCGTGCTCCGAATCCAACGGGATACGGCGGGTGTGAGTTGCGGAGGAAGCGCATGTGTCACGGTGGAGGTATGCTGGACGCTCGGCGGGTACTGCGGCATCTCCACGAGCCCACTCACGCTGGTATCGTCATGGACATATGGCGCGGATGTCGCAGTGATGTCCGCGGGGTTCGATGTGGCGTTCATCCGATGGTTTCCGAGCGTGGTGAAGGCGGGAGTAGTCGGGACGTCGCTGCTGAACCCGATCCAGTTGACGCCTCCGGCCAACCCATCCGCTCTGACTGGCGATTGGGAGTTCGAGAACAGTACCAACGATGCGAGCGGGCACACGGGAGCATTGACGGACGGGTCATCCTCGTCGCAC
>Ga0326727_10017443_pt1 | contig 14899 bp, 13 predicted proteins | sample MB2enrmetagenome_FD_207643 | JGI IMG/M metagenome (GOLD analysis project Ga0326727, IMG submission 207643) | Lab enriched peat soil microbial communities from McLean, Ithaca, NY, United States - MB29MY | ecosystem: Environmental > Terrestrial > Soil > Wetlands > Peat | place: USA: New York... | reverse complement strand
GGAGGCTCCGCCAGGGCGCGACTGCAGGACGCGGCACAAGAACAGGGCCTCGCAACTGCACCTTGCTCGCGAGGCCCCGATGCTCGCAGCCCCCTCGGGCCGCTGTAGCCGCCCCAACGTAGCACTGAGGGCAGGGCGATGCAACCGACCTGCCGTCCCCGGGCCGGCCGCCTCAGGGCGCGATGCGGAGCACCAGCTTGCCGTGCTGGGCGCCGGCGGCGAGGGCCGCGAAGGCGGATGCGACATCCTCCAGCGGCACCACCCTGTCGACGAGGGGACGCAGCCCGCCCGCGGCGCAGAGCGCGACCAGCCGCTCCAGCTCCGGCCGCGTCCCCATGCTCGTCCCGGCGATGGTGAGCTGGCGCCAGAAGACCCGGTTGAGCTGGGCCCTCGGGTTGGCACCGCTGGTGGCGCCGGCGACCACCACCGTCCCGCCCGGGCGCACCGATCGCAGGCTGAGCCCCCAGGTGGCCTCCCCGACGGTGTCGAGCACGGCGTCGACGCCGCCCCCGGTGCGGCGGACCAGCTCGCGGGCGGCGTCGAGGTCGCCGGGAGCGAAGGTGCTCGCCGCCCCCAGCTCCTCCGCCGCCCGGCGCTTGGCAGGGTCGCGGGAGGTGGCGTGGACCGCGATCCCGGCGTGGACGCCGAGGAGGATGGCGGCGGTCGCCACCCCTCCGCTCGCCCCCTGGACCAGCACCGACATGCCCGGCCCGAGGCCGGCTCGGGTGAAGAGCATCCGGTAGGCGGTCAGGTAGGCGGTGGGGAGGCAGGCCGCCGCCTCGTCACCGACCGCGTCGGGGAGCGGGACGAGGTTGGCGGCGGGGACGGCGACCAGATCGGCGAGGGCACCGCCGTGGGGTGGTTCGCCGAGGAGGCTGAGACGGTGGCAGACGCCGGGCTCGGTGGCCAGGCAGGCGGGGCAGCTCCCGCAGGCGATGACGGCGTGGACCACCACCCGGGTCCCCGGAGCGGGGCTCCCCTCCACGCCCTCGCCCAGCTCCTCGACCCTGCCCGTCGCGTCGCAGCCGAGGATCTGGGGCGCGGTGAGGGGCTGCGCCGACACCCCCCGAAGGGTCCAGAGGTCGTGGTGGTTGAGCGAGGCGGCGGCCACCCGCACCAGCGCCCAGCCCGGGGCCGGCCGGGGGTCGGGCTGTTCGCCGATCTCCAGGTTGGCGAGCGGATCGTCGCCCCCGAAGTGGGCGGCATACACGGCGCGCACGTGGGGGACGGTAGCAGCGATCCGCGCGGCCCGCGAGTCCGAGCCATCCACCGCGGCTCGACGTCTGGCACCATGGCGGCACCATGCACGTCGCCGACCTCCTCCAAGCGCGCCGGCCGACCTTCAGCTTCGAGTTCTCCCCGCCCCGCGACGACGAGGGGGTCGCCGCCCTCTTCTCCACCATCGCCGCGCTGCGCGAGCTGGACCCCGGGTTCGTCTCGGTCACCTACGGCGCGGGCGGCAGCACCCGGGCCCGGACGGTGGAGCTGGTCGAGCGCATCCACCGCGAGCTGGACATCACCCCGGTGGCCCATGTCACCTGCGTGGGGAGCAGCCGCGAGGAGCTGCATGAGCTCCTCCGCCGCATCGTCGACGCCGGCATCGAGAACGTGCTCGCCCTGCGCGGCGACCCTCCCCGAGGGCAGGCGACCTTCGTTCCGGCGCCCGACGGTCTCGCCCACGGGTCGGACCTCGTCGCGCTGGTCACCGCGTCCTATGACCTCTGCGTCGGGGCCGCCTGCTACCCCGAGACCCACCTGGAGTCGGCCTCCTTCCTGGACGAGCTGCGCTACACCAAGGTGAAAGTGGAGCGAGGCGCCCAGTACCTGATCACCCAGCTCTTCTTCGACAACCGGGCGTACTTCGACTTCGTCGCCGCCTGCCGCGCCGCCGGGGTGACCGTGCCGATCATCCCCGGGATCATGCCCATCACCACCGTGAGCCAGCTCCGCGGCTTCATCGCCGGGCTCGGGGTCAAGATCCCCGAGAAGCTGCTGGCCGCCTTCGAGAGCCGGCGCGACGACCCCCAGGCCGTGCTCGACCTGGGGGTCGCCTGGTCCACGCTGCAGTGCGCGGAGCTGCTCGGCGCGGGAGCGCCGGGCATCCACTTCTACACCATGAACCGCTCGCCCGCCACCCGGGCGATCCTCTCGGCGCTGCTGGCGGCGCGGCCCTGGGAGCACACGCCCTGATCGCCGGACGGAGCGGGGCGGAGAGGCTCAGCCGGCCGGGACCCCCTTGGTCACCTCCGCCAGCGCCGCCTCCCAGTCGATGATGCACTGGCCCTGCTGGCCCGGCCGCACCTTGGCGGGGAGGTTGGATCCCGGGTAGAGCAGCGGCACGCCGCCCGGCGGCACCGGGTTGCCCATCTGGGTCTGATACGGCGGGGTGCCGTCGCAGAGGATGGTGACCATCAGCGCGTACATGTCCACGCCGGCCTGGTTCCTCACCCCGAGCGGCTGGCTCTGGATGATCACCGCCCGCGCCGGGGTGCCGAGGGCCAGCAGCTCGGCCGCGCTGCCGGTGTTGGGCCCGCCCGCCGCCAGGGTCACCGTCGGCGGCTCGTTGTTGAAGTCGATGGCGACCTCCTGGTGGTTGGCGGGATTCACCCGCACCGCCACCACCGCCTGGCCGCTCATGAACTGGGGGAGGATCAGGACCGGAATGCCCTGCTTGACGGTCGCCTGAAACGGCGGGGTGTTGTCCATGATCACGTTGAGGGTGACGTTGCAGACCTGCTTCTCGGTGGCGACCTGGTCGCCCCGGCTGACGCTCATCCCGGTCATCTGCACGTCGAGGACCTCGCCCCGCGCCAGGATCCCGTTCTGCATCAGCTCCGGGGACACCCCGCCCACCATGGAGCGCATCTTGTCCCTGAGTCCCACGGTCATTCCTCCGATGATCGACGGCCCGATGGGGCCGACCCCTCTGAACAGGAAAATAGTACCGGCTAATCTCGGCGCGCGCTAGCCCCGGCTAAGGGGGCCGCTGCCCCGTGAGCCGACCGGCCGTCAGGCGCCCCGCGCCGGCGACAGCGCGGCGGTCACCTGGGGCGGCAGGCCCGGGGTCCCGCCCACGGTGGGGGCGGAGTCGTCCTCGAGGTCGACGTACCCGAAGCTGGGGTGGGCGAAGTCAAGGGCGCTGCGCAGCACGCTCAGGGCGGAGAGCTGGCCGGGGATCGTCGAGATCGCGTCCGGGGCGGTGATGTCGCCGAGGACGGCCTGCCAGCCGGCACTGGTCCACAGGGAGAAGGTGCCGTACGGGTCCCACTCGTAGGCGACCACGTGGACGCCGAAGACGGCCGGGAAGTTGGCCGCCGCGGCGCCGAGCACGCTGATCAGCTGGGCGGTGACCGCGGTCCGGATCTGCGCCGGGCGCAGGTCGATGAGGAGGGGGATGTCGGAGAGCGTGGTGGCCTGGGCGGCGGTCAGCCGCAGGCTGGCGCCCTGAGCGGCGAGCACGTACTCGGCGCCGCCGCGCACCACCCGCGCCATCGGCTGCCACTCGGTCACGGCGATGCGGACGCTGGCGGGCAGCGCGGTGGTCACGGTCACCGACTCCACCCAGGGGATGGAGCGGATGCGCTGGGCGACGGCGTCCCCATTGAGGGTGAAGATGCTCTGCGACGCGTCCGCCACCCGCACCACCTGGGCGGTATCGAGCAGATGGGTGCCGGTGACGCGAACCGAGGCCACCCGGAAGGCCGGAGCCCAGAGCAGGGCGGCCAGCACGCCCAACTCGGCGACCAGCGCCAGCACCGCGGTCAGCCGGCTGCGGTCCGGCCGCTCGGTCGCGGGCGCGGGGATCCGCGGCGCGCCCCGGCGCTGGCGCGGCGTCCCGCGCAGCTCGACCTCCTCGCGCACCTCGAAACGCCGGGCTCTCGTGGGCCGGTCGGCGATGGCGGTGGCGACCGCCCGCACCCGGGCGCGATGCCGGGTCCCGGGGTCGCGGGGGGCGGCGCTGCGCCGCGGGGTCTCGATCATCCGGCAGTCCTGCCGGAGCGGGCCAGGGCCGCGTCGACCAGCTGCTGGCAGAGCGCGGGGAAGGCGATGCCGCCGGCCCGGGCGGCGTCGGGGAGCAGGGACAGCTCGGTGAGGCCGGGGATGGCGTTCACCTCGAGCACCCAGGGCAGGCCGCCGCCGTCGACGATGACGTCCACCCGGGAGAGGTCGCGGCAGCCGAGGGCCAGGTGGGCGCGCACCGCCGCGTACTGGCAGGCGCGCCGGCCCTCCTCGGGGAGGCGGGCGGGGATGACGTGCTGGCTCTGGCCGGCGGTGTACTTCGCTGCATAGTCGTAGAGGGGACGCTGGGAGACGATCTCGAGGGTCGGCAGGGCCCGGGGAGGATTATCCCCCAGGATCCCCACCGTGACCTCGGTGCCGGCCACGAACTTCTCGCAGAGCACCTCGCCCTCGGCGGAGGCGGTCTCCCAGGCACGGACCAATTCGTCCGCTGCGCGGACGACCGAGAGGCCGATCGTCGACCCCCCCTGGCGCGGCTTCACCACCAGCGGGTAGCCGAGCGCCTCGGCGGCGGCGGCCATGGCCGGCTCGATCTCGCCAGGATCGGCGAAAACGCCGGGGACCGCGTGCCAGGGTGGGGTGGCGATCCCCTCGGCGACGAAGAGCCGCTTGGCCGTGAGCTTGTCGAAGCAGAGCGCGGTGGCCAGCAGGTCGCTGCCGGTGTAGGGCAGGCCGAGCAGCTCGCACACCCCCTGGACGGTGCCGTCCTCGCCGCAGCGGCCGTGGACGGCGATGAAGACGCAGTCGTAGCCGCCCGCCTGGAGCGCGGGCCACAGCTCCTCGTCCACCTCCAGCGTGGTGCAGGCATGCCCGCGGGAGCGCAGCGCGGCGGCGACCTGCGACGCCGAGAGACGCGACACCTCGACCTCCGGGCTGGGCCCGCCGCAGACCACGGCGATGTGGAGGCTGCTCATGACCGTGCTCCCGGAGGGCCGGTAGGGCCCGTCGTCGCAGGGAGGTTCGCGCAGGCGGCGGATGCCGTCGCGTCGCTGAGAGGGACGGCGGGGCGCGGCGTCGAAGGGGGGCTTGCGCAGGCGCGAGATGCAATCGCGCCGAGCACGAGGCGCGGACAGCAGAGCTGTCCGGCGCCGGTCCCCCCGAAGACGCTGCGCCCTGCCGTCCCGCCACCCACGACGCTCACTCGTCCGTCCTCCGCACCGGCTCGCCCAGCACGGCGATCTCCGGCACCAGGTGAACGCCGAACTTCTCGGCGACGGTACGCTGGATCAGGTCGCAGAGCGCCAGCACGTCGGCGGCGGTGGCGCCTCCGGCGTTGATCACGAAGTTGGCGTGCTTGAGCGAGACCTCGGCGCCTCCCACCCGCGCTCCCTTCAGCCCGGCGGCGTCGATGAGGCGGCCGGCATGGTCGCCGGGGGGGTTGGTGAACATGCTGCCCAGGCTCCGCTCGTTGTACGGCTGGGTGGCCCTGCGCTCGGCCTGGATGGCATCGGTGAACGCCCGGACCGCCCCGGTCAGGTCCACATGGACGCGCAGCCGGGCGGCGACCACGATGTGGCCGGCGAGGTCGCGCTTGAGGCGCGAGTCGCGGTAGGCGAAGCCCAGCTCGGCCGCGGTCAAGGTGCGCGGCGTCCCGTCGGGTGCGAGCGCGTCGCAGTCGACGAGCACGTCCTTGATCTCGACCCCGAAGGCGCCCGCATTGCCCCGCACCGAGGCTCCGCAGGTGCCGGGCACGCCGATGCCGAACTCCAGGCCTCCCAGGCCGCGCGCGGCACAGTCCAGGGCCGCCCGGGGAAGCATGGCCCCGCCGGGGAGCTCGACGACCTCCTCGGAGATCTCGCGGAACCGGTCGCGGGGCAGCTCGACCACCAGCCCGCGGATGCCCCCGTCGAGCACCAGGCTGTTGCTGCCGGCCCCGATGACGGTGACCGGGACCCCCTCCGCATGGCAGCGGCACATCAGCCCGGCGAGATGGGACGCGTCGCGCACCCGGAGGTACCAGTCGGCGGGGCCTCCGATCCCGTACTGGCTGTGCCGGTCGAGGGGCTCGTCGCGGCGGATGCCCGCCTCCTCGGCGAGCCAGGCGTCGTTCACGGTCCGGCCTCCGCCGCCCGCACCCCCAGCGCGTCGAAGACCCGGCGGGCGATCTTGTCGAAGCCCTCCAGGGAGAGGATCAGCACGACATCCCCGGGACGGGCCAGGTCGAGGATCACGTCCACCGCCTGGGCGCTGCCGTCGACCAGGTGCACCTCGCGCCCGGTGACCCGGGCGGCGACGTCGGCGGAGGAGACGGTGGCCGGCTGGAGGCGCTCGCGGGCCGCCTCGACGGGGCCCAGCACGACGACGTCCGCCTCCTCGAAGCTGCGCCGGTAGTCCTCGAGCAGGGTGCGGGTGCGGGAGTAGGTGTGAGGCGTGTGGACGGCGATGATCCGGGCCGTCCCGTAGCGGGCCCGGGCGGCGTTGATCGCGGCCCAGACCTCGGTCGGATGATGGGCGTAGTCGTCCACGACGGCGACGCCGGCGACCGTGCCCAGGATCTCGAAGCGTCGCGCCGGCCCTCGGAAGTCGGCGCAGGCGGCGACGCACGCGGCGAGCGGCGCGCCGGCGAAGCTGGCCAGGGCGAGGGCCGCGGTGGCGTTGAGCGCATTGTGCCTTCCGGGGAAGGTGAGGGCCACCTCCGGCACCGCCGGCTCCGGGCCGTCGACGCGGAAGCGCTGCGCCGCGCCGTCATCGCCCAGACGGGTGACGCGCCAGCCGGCCTCCTCTCCCTCCCCGTAGACGAGCACCCGGCAGGCGGCGTGGGCGCGCAGGCCGAGCGCCGCCGGGTCGTCGCCGCAGAGCACCAGCAGCCCGTCGGCGGGCATGGTCTCGGCGAGCTGGACGAAGGGCTCGCGGTACGCCTCCGGCGACGGGTAGACATCGGGATGGTCCCACTCCAGGCGTGTGACGCACGACGCGGCCGCCCGCATGTGCAGGAACTTGGGGCGGGGGTCCCATGGCGCGGTGGTGTACTCGTCGCCCTCGAACACGAAGGGCCCGCTCCCCAGGCGCGCGCTCCCCCCCAGGTCGAGAGAGGTGGAACCGAGCCGGAATCCCGGATCCATCCCGCACCGGTCGAGCATGTGGATCAGGAGGGCCGAGGTGGTCGTCTTGCCATGGGTGCCGCAGACCGAGAGCCGGAGCCTGCTCCCGGTGAGGGAGACGAAGAACTCGACCTCGCTGGTGATCGGCAGGCCGCGCCGCCTCGCCTCCAGCCACTCCTCGTTGAGGGGTCGCACCTGGTTGCCCACCACGACCAGGTCGGGCTGGCCCCAGCGCTCGAGGTTGCGCGGGTCGTGCCGGTTCTCCCAGGCGATTCCGGCGGCGGTGACGATGTCGGACACGGGGGGATAGGCGTGCTCGTCGCTGCCGGTGACGAGGTCGCCCTGCTGCTGCGCGAGCAGGGCGGCGCCGCTCACCGCGTAGCCGCAGATCCCCAGGAAATGGACGTGGCGGGGGCGGGTCGCGCCATCACCGGCCGTCCCGGTGGCGCCCGCGACCACCGGCTCAGCGGCCACCGGCGGCCCTCGGAGTGGCGCCGGACGCCGCCAGGCGGCGGATCATCGCCACCACGCTGGCGGTCGCCTCGGGCCGGCCCATCGCCTGGCTGCGGCCAGCCATCTCGCGCCAGCGTCCGGGGTCGTCGAGCAGGGACCGGATGGCCACGTCGAGGCGGGCGCCGTCGCAGTCGGCGTCGGGGAGGAGCAGGGCGGCGCCCGCCTCGACGTAGGGAGCGGCGTTGTGCCGCTGGTGGTCACCGGCGTGGGGATAGGGGATCAGGATCATGGGCCGGCCGAGCGCGCTCACCTCGGCGAGCGACGAGCCGCCGGCGCGCATCACCACCACGTCGGCGGCGGCCACCCGCCCGGCCACGTCCTCGTAGAAGGCGGCCAGCTCCCAGCGCCGGCGCAGCTCGGGGGCGAGCCCCGCGCGCACCGCCTCGACCTCGGCCAGGTCGAGCTGCCCGCACTGGTGGGTGAGCTCCAGCTCGAGATGGTCGTCGAGCAGGCGGGCGACGCAGTCGCAGAGGGCCCGATTGATGCGCCGTGCTCCCTGCGAGCCGCCCCACACCAGGAGCCGGTGGGGGCGGTCACCGAGGGGGGGCGCTCCCGTCCGGAACTCGCCGCGCACCGGGTTGCCGGTGACCTCCACCCCCCGCCCGCGCAGGTGGCGGGCGGTGCCGGGGAAGGAGACGGCCACCGCCGAGGCGCGCCGGGCGAGCAGCCGGGTGGCCCGCCCGGGCAGGGCGTTCTGCTCGAGGAGCAGGACCGGGACGTGCTCACGACGGGCGGCCAGCACCACCGGCACCGAGACGTACCCGGCGGCTCCCACCACCACGTCGGGATCGAAGCGGCGGATCAATCGGCGCGCCTCCCCCACCGCGCGGGGCAGACGGAGCCCGAAGCGAGCGAGGGACGCCGGACGGGTGAGGTCCAGGCCGCGGATCTCGAGGGTCTCCAGGGGAACGCCGGCGCGCTCGACCAGGGCCTCGGCGACGCCGCCACGCCGGCCGACCAGGAGCACGGCGCCGTCGGGGTCAGAGGCGCGCAACTCTTCGGCGACCGCCAGCGCGGGGGTCAGGTGTCCCCCCGTCCCGCCCCCGGCGATCAGCGTTCGCACGGCTGAGCACCCCCTGGCCCACCGCCCCCGAGGAGCTGCGCTGCTCCGCGGTGGCGCGCCGGCTCTGCGCCGACACGTTGCAGAGGATCCCGACCGCGGCCAGGTTCATGACCAGCGCGGTGCCCCCATAGCTGATGAAGGGCAGCGGGATGCCGGTGGCGGGGATCAGGACCGTGACCGCGGCCACGTTGACGAAGGCCTGGACGCAGATCCAGGCCGTGACCCCCCCGGCCAGCAGGGTGCCGAAGCGGTCGGGGGCGCGCCGCGCCGCCCGGATCCCCCGCCAGGCCAGGAAGGTGAAGGCGAGCACCACCGACGCCGCCCCGAGCAGGCCCAGCTCCTCGCCGACGATCGCGAAGATGAAGTCGGTGCTGGCCTCGGGCAGCCACGAGTACTTCTCGACGGAGTTGCCCAGGCCGACCCCGAAGAGGCCGCCGCGGCCCAGCCCGTAGAGGGCCTGGATCCCCTGCCAGCAGGTGCCCAGGGTGTCGTTGCTCAGCGACTGGCCGAAGCAGGTGAGCCGGCTCAGCCGGTAGGGCTCGATCAGGACCATCACCCAACAGACGGCGCCGGCGACGGCGAGCAGGATCAGCAGGTGCCGGTAGCGCGAGCCGGCCAGGAAGAGCAGGATCCCCCCGACCGCGGCGACAACGATGGTGCTGCCCAGGTCCCTCTCGAGCAGGATCAGGGCCACCGGGATCGAGAGCAGGATGGCGTAGTCGCGGATCCCGTGCCAGCTCCGGATCAGGGTGCCCCGATCGGCCAGCCAGCGGCCCAGGACGATGATCGCCGCCAGCGCCGCGACCGCCGACGGCTGGAGATCGAAGAAGCCGAGGTCGAACCAGCGCCGCGACCCGTTCGCCGTGGTCCCGATGTGGGGAACCAGGACGGCGAGCAGCATCAGCACGGTGACCGCCCCGATCGGGCGTGACCAGCGGGCCAGGTGGTGATAGTCGAGGCGGGCCAGCACCAGCATCACCGCCACGCCCAGCACCAGGTAGGCGACCTGGCGTTCGAAGTAGTAGCTGGGGTTGCCCGTCTGGTCGTAGGCCAGCACCTCGGAGGCGCTGTAGACCATCACCAGGCCACAGGCGCAGATGGCGGCGACGGCGACGTAGAGCCACCCGTCGACGGAGGCGAGACCCCGGGTCGCCGGCGTCAGCTCGACCCTGGCCCGGCGTATGGGCAGATCGAGGCTGCGCGTCGGGGTCGTCGGGACGGCCATGCGGCTCCTGCGGTGCGATGACGTGGGGGGGACGGTTGCGGGAATCAGGCCAGGCCGCCATTGTCACCCAAGCGGCGGCGTTGTGGCGAAGCATCGCCGCAGAGCCTGGAGCGGGGGCAGCGTCAGCCATCGCCGTCAGACGACGGCATTCACGGTCAGCAGGGTGAGCACCAGAGCGGCCACGCCGCCGGCCGAGAACAGCAGCACCAGGCGCTCCTCGCCGATGCCCATCTTCTCGAAGTGGTGGTGCAGGGGGCTGGCCCGGAAGATCCGGCGCTGGAAGCGGGTGATGGCGGTGACGTTGGCGATCACGCTGGCGGTCTCGACCACGAAGACGATGCCGAGCAGGGGCAGCAGCCAGAGCAGATGGACCTCGACGCAGACGGCGGTGAGCGCCGCCCCCAGCCCCAGGGCGCCGGTATCGCCCATGAAGATCCGGGCGGGGTGCCAGTTGAAGACGAGGAAGGCGACCAGGGTCCCGAGCAGGGCGGCGGCCAGGATCGCGGCGCTGCCGGCACCGTACGCCACCGCGACGGCCAGGGCCCCCACCAGCGCGATGGCCATGCAGCTCGCCGCCAGGCCGTCGACGCCGTCGGTGAGGTTGACCGCGTTGGTGGTGGCGACCACGGCGATCGCGGCGAGCGGGACGATCCACCAGCCGAGATTGACCATCCCGGCCCCGGGGAGGGCCTGGCCCGTGGCCCCGACCGCATGCAGGCCGAAGCCGACCGCGACCCCGACCACCACCTGGAGGACCAGCTTCTGGCGGACGCCGAGGCCGAGCGAGCCCAGGCCTCGGACGTTGGCGAGGTCGTCGAGCAGTCCCACCGACGCCCCGCCGACGAGCGCGTAGACGATGACGAACCCGGCCTGGCTGCGATCGATGGCCAGCCACACCGCCACCGCCATGAGGCAGAAGAGCAGGCCGCCCATGGTCGGCGTCCCCGCCTTCTCGCGGTGGGTCTCGGGGCTGTACTCCTGCACCATCTGGCCGGCCCCGACCCGGGTCAGGACGGTCACCAGCAGGGGGTAGAGGCCGAGCCCGACCACGAAGCAGACGACGGCGACGACGATGGCGCGGATCACGCCCGGAGCCGCTCCACCACTTCCTCCAGCCCGATGCCGCGGCTCGCCTTGACCAGGACCACGGTCCCGGGGTGGAGGAGGCCGACGGCCAGGTCCGCCGCCCGTTCGGCGTCCTCCGCCTGCTCGACGGCGGCCCGGGGCATGCCCGCCGCCACCGCCGAGCCGGCCACGATCTCAGCCTGGCCGCCGACCGCGATCAGCCGGGTCGCGGCGGCAGCGGCCCGCCGCCCCGCTTCCCGATGGGACGCGAGCGTGCGATCGCCCAATTCCAGCATGTCGCCAATGATGGCGAGCCGCTCCGGGGCCCCGCTCTCCCGGAGGACCTCGAGGGCCGCCGACAGGGAGGTGGGGCTGCTGTTGTAACTGTCGTCGATGAGGGTGGAGCCGCCCCGACCGGGGAGGATCCGGCCGCGGTGCTCGGCCGGGGCGAACTCGCCGAGCCGACCCGCCGCCTCCACGATGCCGACCCCCAGGGCGGACGCCACCGCCGCGGCGGCGACGGCGTCGAGGAGCAGATGCCGTCCCGGCGCCCGGAGCTCGAGCGGGGCGCGGCCGTCGGGCCCGACCAGGGTGGCCCGGCTGCCGAGCACGCCGCCGGCCTCCACGTCCTCCACGCGCCAGGCCGCCGCGCGGCTGGCCTCGCCGAACCAGCGGATCGGGGCACGGGTCCGGGCCTCGAGCTGGACCACCCTGGGGTCGTCGGCGTTGAGGACGGCGGCCCCATCCGCCGGCAGCGCGTCCAGCAGCTCGGCCTTGGCGTCGGCGATCGCCTCCTCGGAGCCGAGCCGGCCGATGTGGGCCTGGCCGACGTTGAGCAGCAGCCCGACCGCCGGATGGGTGAACGCGGCCAGATCGGCGATCTCCCCGGGAGCGGTCATGCCCATCTCCACGACCAGGCGCTCGACGGGAGGCTCCAGCTTGAGGATGAGGAGCGGGATCTGGGTCCAGGTGTTGAGGTTTCCCGGGGTCCGCGCGGTCGGGCGTCCCGCCAGCGCCAGGGCACACATCTCCTTGGCGGTGGTCTTGCCCACCGAGCCGGTCACCCCCACCACGGTGGCGCCGAGCTGGGCCAGGCGGCGCTCGCCGGCGGTGCGCAGGGCGGTGGCGGTGTCGCCGACCCGGATGAGCTGCGGGGGCGTCTCCGACCCGCCGTCGAAGCCCTCCCCCACCACCGCCAGGGCGGCACCCCGCCGGGCGGCGTCGGCCACGAAGGCGTGCCCGTCCATCTCCTCACCGGGCAGGGCGACGAATCCCCCGCCGGGGATGACCAGCCGGGAGTCGCTGACCAGGTCGGGGATCTCGAGGCGAGCGCCGGGAGGGGCCTCGAGCCGGCCGCCGAGGAGGTCGGCGAGCGTGTCCGTGCGGAGCACGGCCGGATGGTCGCACACGCGACGGAGGCCTGCGGGCATCGGGTCCGCTGCGCCGGGAGCCCGCGGGCCGCCTCCGACGCTAGGGGGTGAGGCGCTCGTAGTCGATCATCTGCTCGGCCATCTGGCGCCAGACCGGTGCCGCCAGCAGCGAGCCGAAGTCGTCGGCGGCGGGGACCTGGGGCTCGTCGAGCACCACCATCATCGTGAACTGGGGATCGGAGGCCGGCAGGAAGCCGACGAAGGAGACGTCGGTGCCGGTGAGCTGGCCGTCGATCGGCTCCTGGGCGGTCCCGGTCTTGCCCGCCACCTCGCCCGACCACCCCGGGATGCGGGCATCGAAGCCCTCACCGCCGGAGTCGTCCACGACGTGGGTCATCATGGTGGTGAGCGTCGAGGCCGTCGCCGCCGAGATCACCTGGCGGGTGGTCGGCACCACCTGGGTGGTGGTCCCGTTGTTGGGGTCGATGATCGAGGTGACGGCGTGGGGCTCCACCCACACCCCGCCGTTGGCGATGGCGTTGACGGCCGCCAGCATCTCGACGGGGGTGACCGCGACGCTCTGGCCGAAGGACATCTCCGCGTAGTCGAGGGGGCTGAGGCTGCTCTGCGGAGCCATCTCCTGGTTGGCCTCGCCGGCCAGGTCCACCCCGGTGGGGGCGCCGATGCCGAAGGCGAGCATGTTGGCGTAGAAGGCGTCGGCCCCCTCCAGCTGCTCCGCCTTGATGGCCCCGTTGTTGAGCGACTCATCCAGCACCGTCTGCATGGTGATGTTGCCGTGGGCCTCGTGGTCCCAGTCCTGGATGGTCACGCCGTCGATGGTCGTCGGCCCCTCGTCGAAGGTATAGCCAGGGTTGATGACCCCGTTCTGGAGGGCACCCGCGAAGGTGACCGTCTTCATCACCGATCCTGGCTCGAGCTCGCCGTCGATGGCCGGATCCGCGAAGTCGGCGAGCGGCGTCGAGGAGAAGTCGGTGGCGTCGTAGCTGGGGTAGTCGGCCCAGGCCTGGATCGCCCCGGTGTGGGTGTTCATGACCAGGATCTGGCCCGACTGGGCGCTGTCCTTGTTGACGGCATTGGCGATCGCCTGCTCGGCCCAGTACTGGATCTGGGAGTTGAGGCCCAGCTCGAGGTTGTCACCGTCCTGCGCGGGCACCCTCTGTGCGCGGTTGAGGTAGATGGCGTTGCCCTGGCTGTCCTTGATCTCCGAGGCGGTGCCGTTCTGTCCGCTGAGGAGCTGGTTGTAATAGCCCTCCACCCCGTACTGCCCCTGCCCGCTGGCGTTGACGAAGCCGAGCAGGTTGGCGGCGAACGACTCACCCGGCACCGCCGAGGGTTCGTAGACCGGCATGTCCTGCTCCTGGAGGATGATGCCGCCGATCTTCAGCTGGGCCAATTGGTTGTCGACGCTCTGGCTGACGTTGTCGGCGAGGAACGCGTACTGGGTGTTGGGCTCCTCGAGCGCCTGCAGCACCTGGCTCTCGCTCACCCGGAGCACCGCGGCGATCTGGGCCGCATCGGAGTCGCGGTCGGCGGCGTCGATCTGGGTGGGGTCCACGTGAACGTCCCAGGTCGTCACCGCACCGACCAGGACCTGACCGTCGCTGTCGAGGACGTCGCCGCGCTGGGCGGTGAGCGTGAAGTCGATGTTGTCCTCCGCGGCGGCGGCCGCCGAGAGCACGGCGTGCTCGCCCACCTGGACCTGGAAGAGGTGGACGAGGAGAAGGATGGCGAGCGCCGCGAAGGAGAGCATCAGCCAGAGGGCCCGGCCCCGGACGTTGGGCCCCTCGCCGACGAACCAGCCCCGTGCCGCAGGCGGTCCCGGTGCCGCCGGCCCGCTCAGCGAGGCGCGGTGGGCGCCGGGAGCGGGGGGCGCGGCGGCGGCCCGTGTCCGCGCCCGGACGGCGCCGCGGTCACGCCGGCCGTCGGCCCCCAGCAGGTCGGAGCGCCGGTCACGCCCGTCCCACTCGCTGCCGCGGACCACCCGCGGTGCCACCACCCCGGCGCGCCCGCGATCGCTCATCCGGCACCGCCGGAGACGTCGGAGACGCCGGAGACGACCGAGCCCAGCTCGCCGAGGACCGAGCCGCCCGCCGCGGGCGACGGTGCGGCCAGCTCGGTGGCGGGGGCGGTCACCACCACGGCGGCCGGCGCCACCGCGTACGACCAGGTCCCGCCGGTGACCATGCCCAGGCTCTGAGCCTGGTCGATGACCCGGGCGGAGGCGCACAGCTGGGCGAGCTGGGCGCCGAGCTGCTGGTCCTGGGCGGTGAGCTGCTCCTGCTGGTGGATCAGCGAGGTCTGGTCGTAGTTGGCCTGGGTGGCCTGGGCGGTCTGGTTGACATAAGCAAGGCCCACCCCGGCGCAGATGGCGATGATCGGAAGCAGGGGGAGCGGCGTGCGGGGCCCGCCCCGGCGCTGCCGGTCACGTCGCGGGTCGGGCGCGTGCGGGGGGAGCGCGTCGGCAGCGGAGGCGGCGGTGCGGCGGTCGCGGAAGGAGAGGCGATTCATGTGGGGTGCCTGAACGTGTGGGGGACGGTTGCTGCGACGGGGTCGCCGCGACGCCGCGGCGGGGGGGACGGAC
>Ga0326727_10017442_pt1 | contig 14900 bp, 13 predicted proteins | sample MB2enrmetagenome_FD_207643 | JGI IMG/M metagenome (GOLD analysis project Ga0326727, IMG submission 207643) | Lab enriched peat soil microbial communities from McLean, Ithaca, NY, United States - MB29MY | ecosystem: Environmental > Terrestrial > Soil > Wetlands > Peat | place: USA: New York... | reverse complement strand
CTGAAGTATGCCTTCCATATATGGCCTGCCTTGAAAAAGACCTCGCTCAGGCCGGTAAGGGAGATGTCCCGGTAATCGTGGACGAGCTTGACGCCCGCGTCCGAGAGTCTTGTACTGCCCATGCCGCTGAACTCCATCTCGAGCGCGTCCGCGATGGCCCGGACCAGATGGACGGCGTGCAGCTCGCCCGACAGCTCGCCCGTGACAATCACCGCCTTCCTGCTCAAGAGCTTCCGCTCACGTCTTCTGTGGCGAGATGCCGGGCGATCGTCTCTTTTATGGTGTTTGCCAGGACGAGGGCAGCTAACCCGTCTTCGCCGTTGACGAGGACGTCCGTCCCGTACGTGACTGCCCTGACAAATGCTTTCAGCTCATCGTGCACGGGGTCAGGACGAACGGCCTGGTAGGTGTGGCGCCTCATTTTGCCGTTCGCGCCCTTTTTCGCTGAGAACATCTGTCCTGCGGCGAGGTTGAGCAAGAAATACCTGCCTTCCTCAAATACCGTGAATACTCTCTCCCTCACTCGGGATACCCTGCTTGCCGTAAGGGTTGCAACGCAGCCGCCGGCAAACTCGATGCGCGCCCTTGCCACATCGATTTTTTCCGTGAGAATGGGTGTGCCCCAGGCGTCTATGCGGGTGATATCGCTTTTGACGAGGGACAGGACGAGGTTGATATCATGGATCATGAGGTCATGGACCACGTCGATATCGGTCGATCTGCCGGTAAAGGGACCGATCCGGCGGGCTTCTATAAGGAGCGGGTTGCGAATGGTTGTGTGTGCCTTGCGAAAGGGCGGGCTGAAGCGCTCGAGATGCCCTACCTGCAGGACAACACCCCTTTTTTTTGCGAGGGCTATCAACTCCCGTGCCTCGGCCGGATGGGCCGCAATGGGTTTTTCGAGGAATACGTGGATGCCGTTTTCGAGCAGCGCGCGGGCAATGGGGTAGTGGGTCTCCGTCGGCGACGCGATAACTGCCGCCTGGAGCCCGTCCTCAAGTGCCCGTGTGTAATGTGTGGCGCCGGCCACCCCGTGCGTGCGCGCCGTCTCACTCGCTTGTGCGGGGTCCGCGTCTATGACGCAGGTGAGGGTCACGTCCTTCATCCCGGCAAGCTTCTGCGCATGGATCTTTCCCATGTGGCCTGCGCCGATGAGGCAGAGTCTCAACGGCATATACCCCTCTCGGACGCGCGGACAAAGGTGACAAGCTCTCTGACACGCTCGCCGTCCAACTCCTCCTCAATCTGCTCCAGGGATGCCTGGAGGGAGAGGGATGATCTGAAGAGGATCCGGTACGCCTTCTTGAGTGTCGCGATCTCTTCCTTGGAAAAGCCGTGCCTTTCAAGCCCCACCACATTGAGGCCGTAAAGAGTGGCCCTGTTGCCCGCGGCCATGACAAAAGGAGGAATATCCTTGGGAACCCCGGTAAGGCCGCTGACAAACGCGTACTTACCCACCCTGCAGAACTGATGGATGGCGCAAAGACCGGAGAGTATGACAAAATCGTCTATATGGGCGTGGCCGGCGAGGGTTGCGCAGTTGGCCATTATGACGCTGCTGCCCACCACGCAGTCATGGGCGATATGGCTGTATGCCATGATGAAGTTGTTGTTTCCGACCCTCGTGGTCCCGCTCGATTTTGTGCCCCTGTTCACGGTAACGTATTCTCTGATCACGTTATTGTTCCCTACGAGACAGGTTGTCTCTTCGCCCTGGTACGTGATATCCTGGGGCGGGCCGCCAAGCGAAACGAAAGGGTGGATAGTGCAGGAGCTTCCAATAGTGGTTCGGCCGTCTATGGTGACATGGCTTACGAGCCTTGTCCCGGCCCCGATCGCCACATTTCCGCCGACAACGCAGTAAGGTCCTATGGCCACGTCGTCCGCTATCTCGGCGCCCTTTTCGATAATGGCCGTCGGGTGTATCATATGTTCTCCTCATTCTCCTGAAGCGTTGCCATAAGCTGCGCTTCTGCCACCTTCTTGCCGTCGACAAATGCTTTTGCGTCGAAAACCCATATTTCTCTTCTGTGCTTGACGACTTCGAGTACCAGCTTCAACTGATCACCCGGCGTCACGGGCCGTCGGAACCTGGCCTTATCGATGCCTATAAACCGTACATCCCCCTTTAAATGGGGAAGCGACTTAAAGGCAAGGATTCCCCCTGTCTGCGCGAGGGCCTCAATAATGAGTACAGCCGGCATTATCGGTTTTCCCGGGAAATGACCGGGGAAGAAAGGCTCGTTGAAGGTGACGTTCTTTATGCCTACTATCCTCTTCTCCGGCTCGAATTCGATAATCCGATCAACGAGGAGAAAAGGGAAATCGTGTGGCAGCATCGCCAGGATCTCGTGAATCTCAATCATGCGTTAACCCCTGTGCAGAGTCTCTTCGATTTTGCCGATCCGTTCAAAAAGCTCCGGCAGTTTCTTCAAATAGCTCTGGAGTCTGAGCCAGTCACGGTGCGGCATATGAGGTGTGCCCGAGATAACCGCATGCTCCTTGACGTCCTTTGTAATCCCCGTGCCTCCCGCGGCCCTGACGTTGTCACCGATGACGACATGGTCCCTTATCCCTGCTTTGCCGCCCAAAACGACATTTTTCCCCACGGTCACGCTCCCTGCTATACCCACCTGGGAAACGATGATCGAATGCTCGCCGATCGCGACGTTATGACCGATCTGGACAAGGTTGTCTATCTTGGTCCCCTGCCTGATCACCGTTTTGTCGAGAGAAGCGCGGTCGATGCACGTATTCGCCCCTATTTCAACGTCATCCTCGATCTCAAGCGCGCCTAGCTGGGGTATCTTCCTGTGCCTTTGGCCGTCCCATATATAGCCGAATCCATCCGCCCCGAGCACCGCTCCCGCGTGGATAATGACCCTTTTCCCGATTATCGTCCTGTCATAGATGGACACATTCGGATAGATTACCGTATCTTCGCCGATTCTCACATCGCGTCCAATAAAACAGAAGGGGTGGACCACGGCGTTCTTCCCGATTACGGCCCCGGCCTCCACATAGACATAGGGGAAAATTGCGGCTTCCGGGGAGACCACGGCGCCGGCCGAGACGCAGGATGAGCCGCTCACGCCCGTTGCGAACCGCCGGGCCGCCTCAAAGAGTCCGGCGACCTCCACGTAAGCAAGGGCGGGGTTCTCGACAATGACGTAGTTTCTGCCCGCGAGGAGCGTTTTGTCCGCACCAGGTCCTGCAATAACCGCTGTTGCGTGGGACGCGGGCAGGTATTTTTCGAAGCCCCGGTTGAGGAGAAATGCGACGTCCCCCTCCCGGGCCTCTTTGATGCCGGCAAGGCCCTCTACATCAACCTCGCCGTCGCCTTCAACGCTGCCCCCTATGCTGGATGCGATCTCCTTTAGTTTCATCACTTCTTTGGCGCAGCAGGCTTCCGTTTCGACCATTCATTATATGCGGCGATCACTTTATCGGTAATATCTATCGACGGCGATGCGAAGAGGATGCCACCCTGGGTCTTCTCAAGAATAAGCGTATACTTTTCGTTCTCGCCCAATGTCTTTATCAGCTCTTCAAGGTCTTTCAGGATTTTTTGCGTATACTCCTGGTCCCTTTGCTGCAGCTCGGTCTGGTAGTCATTTGTGATCCTCTGATAATCCTTCAGGCGGGTTTGGTATTGCTTTTCTTTTTCGGCACGCGCCTCCGGCGTGATCATCGCGACTTGCTTCTCCAGGGTGTCCTTCATTTTTTGCAGGTCGCCCTGTTTGTCGCTCAGCTCTTTCTTCCGTCTCTCGAGCTCGTCGCTTAGCGATTTTCTCGCCTCCTTCCCTTTCTCCGACTCGATCATCACCTTCTGCAGGTCGATGTAGGCGATCTTGACCGAAGGTGATTGAGCCCTTGCTAATAAGGGCGTGAGAATCATCATCAGCAACGCCGCGAGAACCATACATCTCTTCATAAATCCTCCTGTTAAAATGGTCTCCCCATTGAAAAGTCGAACACCTCTGCTTGCTCGCCAGGCTGCTTGTGAAGGTTAAAGCCGATCTCCACGGTAATGGGGCCCATGGGAGAGAACCACCGCAGACCGACTCCCGCCGCCGGCCTTAAGGATTGGGAAAATACGCCCGTGCTGTTAGTCCCTTTGCCATAATCGAAGAAGAGGAAGCCTTTCAGCCCTGCCGGCTTGAATACATTGAAAATCCATTCCGTATTGATGTAGAACTCGTCAAGTGCCCCGATCACGTCGCCCGTCGTAGGGTCAAGCGGGCCAGCCGCACCATATTTGAACCCCCTCATTGTCTGGATGCCGCCGACGAAGAACCGCTCGAAGACCGGGACGGTCGTCCCCCCGTAAGGCGTGATATTGCCCGCGGTGCCCCTCAGAAAGAATGTAGTGTCCCAGTAGAAGGGGATATATTTGCCATATGAAACAATCGATTTGACGAACTTGTTCCCTCCTCCGAGGACGCCGCCCGCGACTTCAACCATGGCACTTGCGATTGATCCCCTGGTCGGGTTCAGGATATCGTCGATCGTGCTCCTCACGAGAGAGGCGGAAACAGCGCTCGTGATGCTCGTGCCCATCTGGTCCGTGATGAAAGCCCCGGCATCGGACTCGATGTTATATACCGTCATCTTCTGGAGCCTGTATCCGAGAGAACCCCTTATGAACTCGGTGAGGGGGCGGGAGACCGTGATGCTGCCGCCTGATCCCTTATAATCATAGGTACTGAAAATTCTTTCCGTGTTGAAGAGGTTATACGTGGTGCTAAAGTTCTTGTCGAACGTGTAAGGCTCTATGTAGGTCAGGTTGTAAATCTTTGCGATGGAGCTGAGAGACGCGGTCAGGGCCGCCCTGTCGCCCGTCCCGAATATATTTTGCTGACTGACCGATCCCGTCGTAATTACTTTTTCATAGGTGCTGTAACCCAGGCCAAGGGAAAGGGTGCCCGTCGGTTTTTCATCGACGATCACATCAAGGTTTATCTTGTCCGGCTCGTCCGTCTTGATTGTTTTCAGCTCTTCCGACTTGAAGAACGTGGTATTCCTGAGCCTTCTCTTGGTCAGTTTCATGTTTTTCGACGAATAGAGGTCGCCTTCGGCAAATCTCAGCTCTCGCCTGATGACCTTGTCTTTCGTTTTTATATTGCCCACGATATTGATGCGGTTGAAGTAGACCTCCGATCCCTTCGCGATATCGAAGGTCACGCGCACTGTCTTGTCCACGTCATTGATGACCGTAAAAGGGGCAACGTCAACAAAGGCATATCCTTTGTCCTGATAGAGGTCGGTGAGCGTCGTCACGTCTGTCTGGAACAGGGAGCTCCTGAAAGTACTGTCCGGCTTGCTTTTCAGCTTTTTTCGGATCTCCTGCTCGTCGAACATGATGTCGCCCTTGAATTCGATTTGGCTGATCTTGTGCAGGTCTCCTTCTTGTATGTCGATGGCGATGGAGATGGTTTTTCCATCGGCGGAAATCCGCAGGTCGGGCGGACCTGTCTTGACCTTCACATAGCCGTGGTCGTGGTAAAGGGCCTCGATATTCTTTCTGTCATCCTCGAGGTCTTCCTCGTCCAGGATGCCTGAGCCGGTAAACCAGGAGAACCAGCCTTTTTCCCTGGTCTTCATCGCGTGTTTGATCTGGCTCGCCTTGAGGTGTTTGTTGCCGGTAAAAGTGATTTTGCGCACGGACGCCCTCTGGGGCTCCTCTATGACAAATCTCAGTTCGGCCTTGTAGCCCTCTTTGGTATCGATTTCGTAGTTTACCTTTATCGCATAATAGCCCTTGCCGACGTAGAGCTTCCTGATCTCCTCGATGCTTTCCTTCACCTTCTCGATATTGAGGACGCTTCCCGATTTTATTTTGAGCTTGTCCCGTATGTCGGCGGTCTTTACCTTTTTGTTTCCCGCTATATAAATGGCGCTTACGGGGGGTCTCTCGACCACGATAAAGGTGACCACCTTGCCCTTGTCCGTATCCTTCACGTCGACCATTACGTCGCTGAAAAACCCGGTTTTGTAAATGTTTTTGAGGTCTTCCCCGACCTTTGCGGGATCGTAGAGATCACCCTCTTTGGTCCTTGCGGCGTTGTACACGACACCTCTATCGATCCTTTCGTTGCCGATGGCTTCGACCTTCGCGACCCTGTTATTTTCCTCAGCATAGAGAAGGCTGCACGAGAAGCAGAGAAAAATAAGAAGAAAAACCAGTTTTCTCATTCAGATAGGAAAATTAACAGATTAATGGGAAATTGTAAAGGTAAAAAGGAGCGGTGCATCGTGGTCGCGACAATTGCGGTTCAGGACATTATCATGCGATGGCTCGAGGCTTTGCGTTTTAAGGAACGCGACCGGTCGTGAAAAGCACGACGGAGCGGGTAGCGTCCATTCCTTGCCTGGCGAGCGCTGAGATCCTTCCCGTGGAAAGCAGCTCCCCTTCGACCTTTCCGTTTTTGTCCCTTATCACCACAAAAGCAGTGTGCGTTTTTCCGATGACTTCCTCCAATACGGGCAGGGTTTCTATTTCAGTCAAGAACCGTCCGGTATAGAAAGGCACTACTCCTCTCAGAGTTTCATCAGGCTGGTACCCGTAAAGAGGGGCCGAGGCGGGGACTGCGGCACTCACTGCGTTGCAAAACGGCACAAAGCTTTTGTACCGGTCGAGGAGGGGCGTTGCAGCCACCAGACCGAGGAGGAGGAGTGAAAAGACCGAAGCGCTCGAACATGCCCAAAATCGCCCCATATCCTTTGCGCGGCTCCGCAACGCCATGAGCGAGAGGACCAGGGCGGCCAGAGTGAGAAGCACCGTCCAGGTCGTTTGTTCGGGAGGCAAGCCGAACCCGTATTTCCTGGAGGCGTAGAAAAAGAGAGGTACGACGGCAAGACTGACCATCAGGATAATGTAGCCGAAGGCGCGAATGAAGCAGTCTTCGAGCTTGCCGAACCCGGCTCGCAGTAAGGCAGTCTCCATGTACCAGGCCGTCAGCAGCGAGATAGGGGCGAAAATGGGCATGAGATAGAGGACCCGCTTCGTCGATGCCGCGCTCAGAAGCAGAAAACCGGCAATAAACCAGCATTGCGCGAGGAGAAGGCCCTTTTTCAACTGGCCCGGGAGCGGCCCGGGTTTGCGAAAACTCCGGAAGAAGACGGGCACGAGTAAAGGGCTCCATGGCAGGAACGCTCCGGGAAACTGCGTGAGGTAGTAGTAGAAAGGCTGATGGTGACCCGTAGAGCCGCCCGCAAAGCGCTCAAGATGGTTATGGATGAGGAAAACAGTCAGGTACTCGCTGCCTCCCTGATGGTACAGGGACAGGAACCACGGCAGGGTCATGGCGAGAAAAATGGCGATCCCCAGCCACAGATGCATTTTGAGGACCTCCTTGGTATTTCTGTCGAAGATCAGGAAAGCCAGAACCGCGAGACCGGGAATGGCAACCCCGATAAAGCCTTTTGCATAAAAGGCGAGGGTACACGAGAAATAACACAGGAGATAGAAGAGAAACCGGCTGCCTTTGTTGGGTGAGAGATAAGCCGTGAGGAAAAACGTGAGGGCGCAGATAATGAAACAGGTCAGGGCGCTATCCACAACCACCCAATGAGCCACGCGAAAATATTCGCCGGAGGCGGCCATGACGAAGGCGGAGAGAAATCCGGTTCTTGGCCCTGAGAGCATGTTGCCGAGGAAGAAGAGGGCAAGGACGCCGCCGAAAGCGAATATGGCTGAAGGGATCCTGACGACCTTATCCGAAGAAGTCCCGAGCGTCTTGAATACCACCCCTATCGCCGCATAATAAAGGGGCGGTTCTTCGAGGAAGGGTTTTTGATCGAGTGTCGGGACGGCCCAATTGCTATTCAGGGCCATTTCTCTGCCTACCTCCGCGACGCGGGGCTCATCAGGGGTCCAGAGACCGTGATTGGCGAGCCCCAGAGAAAAAAGCGGTAGTGTTGCGAAGAGGAACAGCATGAAATAAAAGCTGAATTGTTTACCCTTGTCGTCCATGATGCTCATGGTTCCTTTCGGGATCGAATAATAATTGATTATATTACCACAACGCATTGCCGCAGATCACCTGATGCGGGTTTAAGGGTCGTGCTTCCTGAATATGACCGGGCGTGATAATCAGGAATTCTTCACTTGGAATCGTTTTCCATTCATGCAATAGTATAGTCGTGGCGGAAAAGTCTGTTGCCGGATGGAGGCAGCATGAATATCCCATTTTACCAGATTGATGCGTTCACAAGCCGGGTCTTCGCCGGAAACCCGGCAGGCGTCTGCCTTCTCGAGCAATGGCCGGAAGACCGGATCATGCAATCAATAGCCGAAGAGAACAATCTATCGGAAACGGCGTTCCTCGTAAACACCGGCGGCACTTATGAGCTCCGCTGGTTCACCCCAAAGGTCGAGGTTGACTTGTGCGGTCACGCCACTCTTGCATCCGCCTTCGCCATTTTCGAATCTGCAAACCACCGGGCTTCGAGAGTAAGCTTTCTGACGAAGAGCGGCATGCTGTCAGTCGAGCGACAGGGAGATCTCCTTACGATGGACTTTCCCGCACGTCCTCCGGAACCGCTTGAGCCGGAGCCTGACTTAAGCGGTATGCTCGGCATTCGGCCTACCCATGTCCTGAAGTCGCGGGATCTGTTCGTTGTGTGCGAGGAAGAGGAGCAGGTCAGGCACGTGGCGCCCGATCTCGCACGCATCGCAACCCTCGATTGTCTGGGCGTGATAGTCACGGCGAAGGGCAGGCATTGCGATTTCGTCTCACGCTTCTTCGCGCCTCGCGCAGGCGTCCCGGAGGATCCGGTCACCGGCTCTGCCCACTGCACCCTGGTGCCCTATTGGTCCAAGCGCCTTCGTAAAAAGCATCTGCACGCCTTGCAGCTTTCGGCACGCGGGGGAGAGCTCTTCTGCGTGGATAAGGGTAGTCGGGTGCTGATCGGAGGAAGGGCGGTGACATATCTGTCGGGGACGATCACGATATAGGTACTTATTCCCGTCTGCCTCTTTTTCCGCCTTTGCGTTTCCTGCTTCGGGAGGTGTCCCTGAACCCCTGGATTTGTCTCGCGATTTCTTTGTACATTGCCGGCTGATACGGGGATAATTATGTGGTGACTTTCCATGGAAAGGCTGATCACCGGAAAATAAGGAGGACGGAAGGGAGCATGGACGAGTTTGTCAAAGCAGCCGAGGCAATGGATCGGCCGGAGATCCTGGAGAGGCTCTTTTTCCCGCGCCGCGAGCTTCCCGAAGAGGCGAGGCCGGGCAACGGCATGCCCCATGCCATCAAGGTGGCTGAAAACGTCTCCATCGGCTGCCGGTTCTACCCCTCCACAAAGAGCGGCCCCTCCCTCCTCTATTTCCATGGTAACGGAGAAATCGCCGCCGATTACGGCTATGTAGCCCCCCTTTATCAGGAGCGGGGGATCAACCTCTTTGTAGCCGATTACCGTGGCTATGGAACCAGCGATGGGAGCCCCGGCTGCGCCGCCCTCATCGCCGACAGCCATCCCCTCTTCAAGGGTTTTGCCTCTTTTCTGCAGGACCACGGTTATGGCGGCAATCTCTTCGTGATGGGCAGGTCCCTGGGAAGCGCCCCCGCCATCGAGGTAGCCTACCACTATCAGCAGCAGTTGAAGGGCCTCATCGTGGAGAGCGGCTTCGCAGCCCAGCGAAACCAACTGGCCCGGCTCGGCGTGAGCCGCTTCTTCAAGGATCCCGAAGAAGTCATCGGTTTTGGAAACCATCTCAAAATTAAGGAAATCCGCATCCCCACCCTCATCATACACGGTGAGAGGGACGAACTCATCCCGGTGGGAGAGGGGAGGACCCTGTTCGCCCTTTCCGGGGCCCACGAGAAGAAGTCCCTTTTTGTTGCCGGCGCAGGTCATAACGATCTGCTGGAGCGCGGGCTCGACCGCTATATGGAGGTCGTTGCGTCCTTCACGGGCGCGGAGGGGAGGCGGGGTCGGGGTTGACCCTCTGACCTCTTGCGACCATCAGTAGCCTTTACCGATCCTTTCAAAAATGGTAAAGAGATACTATGTACAAAACCAGAATCTACTATCAGGACACCGACGCGGGCGGGGTTGTCTACTTCGGGAACTATCTGAGGTTCTTCGAGAAGTCGTGGTTCGAGCATCTCTTGAGCCTCGGCATCTCCCTTCCCGACTGGGAGAGGGCAGGGACGTTTCTCATGGTAAAGAGCGTGCGCCTCGACCTGAAGGAGAAACTGCACTACGGGGATGAGATCGATGTATGCACATCGGTCGCGGGGATGAAGAACGCCCAGTTCTCCATGCGCCACGAAGTGCTGAAGGAGGGCCGGATAGTTGTGGAGGGTGAGACGCTGATGGTGTGCGTCGACGGGTCGGGAAAGCTGAAGCGGATACCCGCCGAGTTTAAGAAGAGGCTCGCGGCCTCTTCCTGAACGTCCGACCTCCTATAAATCCACGTCTATTTTCCCCTCAGCGCATCCCAGCTCTTCAGCATCTGGCGGGCCATGACGAGCTGAACATCGTCTTCGTCGTTCTTCACCATAGGGTCCTGATTGAGACCGGGGGCGGCTTCCTCCGGCTTCTTCACGTCCGGCTTCTTTTCCTCCGATTTCTTTTCCTCCGGCTTCTTCATACCCTCCAGGTGTTTGTCCAGGTCTTTCTCTTTTATGGGCGTATATTTTTCGCCTTTGTTCCTGGTAAAATCGTTTTCAACCACAATGTCGGGGTTGATGCCGTCCGCCTGAATCAGACGGCCGGAGGGCGTGTAATATTTTGCGGTAGTGAGCCGTACCGCGGAGCCGTCGCTCAGAGGGATGATGGTCTGCACCGATCCCTTGCCAAACGTCTTCGTTCCGACGATGATCGCCCTTTTTGAATCTTGCAAGGCCCCAGCCACGATCTCGGAGCCGCTCGCGCTGCCCTCGTTTACCAGGACGACCAGCGGCCCCGTATAATCGTTCTTTTTGTGTGCGGTGAAGGTCACTTTCTCTTCGGGCTTCCTGCCTTCTATATAGGTGATCAGACCATCAGAGATGAACTTGTCGGATACCTCGACCGCCTGATCGAGAAGCCCTCCAGGGTTGTTTCGGAGGTCGAGCAGTATGCCCTTGAGGCCGCCTTTGGCCGATTTCTGCAGCTCCTTGATCGCAGCGTCCAGGTCCTTTCCTGTCTTTTCCTGGAACTGGATGATGTGGATATACCCGTACTTATCGTCGAGCATCCTGTATTTCACGCTTTTGACCTGGATGATATCGCGGAGCACCTGAAAATCTTTGGGAAAACTGAAGCCTTCCCTCATCACGGAGAGTGTAACGGGTTTGCCTTTCTGTCCCCTGATAAGCTTTACCACATCGACGAGGCTCATACCCTTCGTAGGCTTGTTGTCGATCTTGACGAGCATGTCGGCGGGTTTCAACCCGGCTTTGAAGGCAGGCGTATCCTCTATCGCCGTGATCACCGTCGGCACCCCGTCCCTTATGGTGACCTCTATGCCTATACCTCCAAACTCGCCTTTCGTCTCCGTCTGCATCTCCTTATACATGTCCGGAGTCAGAAACGACGAGTGGGGGTCGAGAGATTCGACCATCCCCTTGATGCCCGCGTAGATCAGATCACGGTCCTTGACCTGGTCGACATAGTTCTTCTTCACTATATCGAGCACATCGGAGAACGTCTTCAAGTACTGGTATGCCTCTTCTCCCTCAGCGTTCTTGACGATCTTGTTTCCCTGGGCCCCGGCCAGAAAGCCCAGTATAAAGACGACCGCCACGAGGAGGCCTACGAAGAGTTTTATCTTTTTGCCCATATTGATTGATCCTCCTTTACGACTAGACTCATAATACTATATATTTCACTCACTTTCAATTTGATTCGCTGCATGCTATATTCATCCCGTGGAAACCGTTTTCGTCGCGATGAGCGGCGGCATCGACAGTGCATATTCCGCCTGTCTGCTAAAAAAGCAGGGATATAAAACAATCGGTTTTACCTTTGACCTGCTGCCCCGCGGCCTTCGGAGCGAATCCAACCCCAGGGTATGCTGCTCGGCGATAAGCATGCACAGGGCGAGGCGCATAGCAGACCGCCTCTCTATCCCGCATTACGTGATCAACATGCAGGAGGAGTTCGAACACTACGTAATCCGGAAATTTGTGGATGAGTATGGAAAGGGGCGGACGCCAAACCCCTGCGTCCTCTGCAACAGGTATATAAAATTCGCATCGTTCCTCGAAAAGGCGCTGGCCATGGGCGCCGACAAGGTGGCGACGGGCCATTATGCGCGTGTGGAAGAGACGCCGCGGGGGCCTGTCCTGAAGAAGGGGGAGGACAGGGCAAAAGACCAATCTTACTTCCTCTATCCCGTCCCGCACGCCGACCTCTCCCGCTTGACCTTCCCCCTCGGGTCATACACGAAGGAGGTGGTGCGCCGCGAGTTTGCCGCACACGTGTGCGGGCAGGTGGAGGTGCAGGAAAGCCAGGATATCTGCTTCGTCCCCGGAAATCATTACCGGAGGTTTATCGAGCAGTTCATCCCCCTCAGGAGAGGCCGGGTTGTCACGGTGGACGGCACCCTGGCGGGATATCACGACGGGGTTCATCTCTACACGGTCGGGCAGCGGAGGGGCATCAATATTCCATGCAAGGAGGCCCTTTATGTGGTAGAGTTGAGGGCGGAAGAGAACCTGCTCGTGGTAGGCCCAAAGGACCGGTTGATGCAAAGACGCCTGATCGCGGACGAGGTTAACATGCTGACCTCACGCACGCAAGGAGAGGCCCGGGCGAAGGTGCGTTACAGGCAGAAAGAGGAGCCGTGCTCCTATTCAGTACGGGACGGCATGCTGGAGGTACTCTTCCACCGGCCGATCTCCGCCATAACCCCCGGCCAATCGGTTGTCCTCTACGACGGGGAGACCGTGCTGGGAGGGGGGACGATAAGGCTGACCGGCGCCCGCTAGTCTTGCGTGCGGGTGTCCCGGTAATTGCGGAGAAATGCATGCGATACGGGAAGCTTCTTAGCAAAGAGACGGCCATCTGCGTCCTGGCCGTTCTTGCGGTCTCATACCTCTTTTTTTTCTACAACCTCGGCGGCTATTCACTCAAGGAGCCTGATGAAGGCAGATATGCGGAGATCCCCCGCGAGATGATCGAGCAGGGCGATTATGTCGTCCCCCATCTTAACTATGTCCGTTATTTCGAGAAACCGCCTCTTCTCTACTGGACGTGCGCCGCGTCGTACAAACTCTTCGGAGTCAACGAGTGGTCTTTCAGGTTCCCCAATGCCCTTGCCGGCCTCGGGTGCGTGCTCGCCACCTGCCTGTTCGCGGGCCGTTGGTTTTCGGCCCGTACCGGCCTCATATCCGGTCTGATACTCATGAGTTCTTTCGGCTTCTTCGCGATGGCCCGCATCGTCACGATCGATATGCTTTTTTCCTTTCTCCTCTTCTCCTCTCTTTCGTGTTTCTATGAATTCTACCGGGAAAGAAGACGTTTTTTCCTCTACCTCTCGTGGGCGGCTCTTGCCCTCGCAGTACTGGCGAAAGGCCCTGTTGCGCCCGTCCTTCTGGGCGCCTCGGTCGTCCTTTTCCTGGGGTCCGAAAAAAACCTGCGCTTTTTGAAAGAAGCGGCTTCACCAAGGGCGCTTCTGCTCTTCGCGGTAATCGCAGGTCCCTGGTTCGTCCTCATGGCTGTGAAGGAGAAGGAATTCACTCAGTTCTTTTTCATAGACCAACACGTCTTCAGATTTCTGACGACAAAGCACAGCAGGTCCGGCCCTCTCTACTACTTCTTCCCTGTCTTGTTCGGGGGCCTGTTTCCCTGGTCGATATTCATTCCCAGGACCGTTATTCTCCTTTGGCGAAAAAGAGAGACGCGGCTGCTCCTGATCTGGTCCCTCGTCGTTTTCACGTTCTTCAGCGTGTCGGGATCGAAGCTGCCCCCCTATATTCTCCCCCTTTTTCCCGCTCTTTCGATCGTCCTCGGCTGCCTCTTCAACGGGCAGTGGCTCGCCCGCGTGCCCAGGATGCGTGAGATTATCGTCTATGCGGTGTTCTTCTCGTTTCTCGCAGTTCTGGGCGTTGCCGGTGGGTGCGGCCTGCTTGACAACTACCTCGCCGGCATGGCCGGCATCAGCTCATTAGGCGGTGATATTCGGGGTCTGTCATGGGGGATGTCCGTTGTCTCCTTCGTCATGCTTTTCATCCTGGCCCGCAAAAGCACGGGCTCGTTCAGATCCCTCTTCATCATGCTCGGCGCCTTCTCCCTTTCCGTGGTGATAGGAATCATGCTCCACAGCCATGTCATCGACCGCTTGAATACCACAAAGGGGCTGGCGGCGGCGATACACAGGGCGGGGAAAGACAACGCAATTGTCGTCAATTACGGCTCTTTCGATGAAACTCTGCCGTTCTATCTAGGCAAGAGGACGTATCTTGCCGAGTTCACCGGCGAATTGCAGATGGGCTCAAAGTATCCCGACTCGAAAGGCTTCTTTTTGAATCGGGATGAAGTCGTGCGCTTGTTCCACTCGGACAGGCCGGTATTCGTTGTGGTGAAAACGAAGCGGCTTGCCGAAATGAAAAGACTGGGCATCGAGGATGCGGGCATGACCTGTCAGGATCAGAAATGCCTGATCGCCAACCGGAGTGCGGCCGTGACGCCGCGTCTCACACCGTAACCGCGAAAGAAAGACGCATAATGGACAAGAAGTTCGGGAAAGACTTGACCATGGGGAGCATCCCCAGGCATCTTCTGCTGTTTGCAATCCCCATGCTGGCGGGCAACGCCATGCAAATCGGCTACGGCGTGGTAAATACCATCTGGGTCGGACATCTGGTGGGCGAGAATGCCGTTGGGGCAATAGGCGTCAGCTTCCCCGTGATCTACGTGCTCGTCGGGATCTGCATGGGCATGTCGATGGCGACGACCATACT